>Ga0187803_10000244_pt1 | contig 22348 bp, 21 predicted proteins | sample NC_wetland_sal_i_2_FD_132425 | JGI IMG/M metagenome (GOLD analysis project Ga0187803, IMG submission 132425) | Wetland sediment microbial communities from Neuse River Estuary, North Carolina, USA - Control_3 | ecosystem: Environmental > Aquatic > Freshwater > Wetlands > Sediment | place: USA...
AGGGCGTGGCGAGCGTTGCAAGCCTGCGGATATCATGTCCTAGTGAGCATGACGGTAGTCGTCACGTCAACCAACCTCAATTTCTTCTGGGCCCAAACAGCCATCTTCAAAGGTGGTTTTGACGCAGGCCAATGGTCTGCAGAACCGCGACTGCACTCCTTGAGGAATTCGAACTCTATGTTGACCAGAAGGAATCCAGCGTCGTTGCACCTAACATCTCGTCGAAACTGAAATCTAGGGCATCCAACATTTGGTCAAACATGGAATGGGCGTATTCGATATACTTGTCCGAATCAATCTCGTCTACCCCGGCAAGCTCGACTGGCTTGACGTAGGGTGGGTTCTTCGTCTTCACATACGCGATTATCTCGCCCGCCTTGATCTCCCTTCCCTTCACCTCTAGCAGACGTGCTGCCCTCACATGCTGAGGGGTGGTGTCCCCATACTTTTCGGTCTCCTTTCCCATCATGACGTTGAACGCCAGTTGTTCGACTGGGACCTTACGATTCTTGAGCTGGGTGATCATCTTGGTGAGAAGCGCCTTTGTGTCGGCCCGGGCCCTCTCGAAGTCCGACTCGCTCTGGACCCTGCTCAGTATGTCCAATGCTTCGTAAAACGTCTGTTTAAGGAATTCCGGAGTCTGCGACTTCTTGCCGGTCAGGCCTTTGATGTCTGCCGTCCCATCAGGCAGGACCCCGAAGTAGTTCTTCTTGCGGCTGCTGAAGGCCACGTATCTGTAGTTCTTGTCTAGGTCGAGCTCAACTCCCAGTTCCTTGTCGGCCCAGTGCGTGACCAATGAAATCTGCTCTTTCGAAGGGTTCTTCAGGAATAGGCTGTCCGTGTCGCTGTAGAGCACGTTGATCCCCAATTCTGAGCACTTCTTGATGGTTCGTGTAATGGCGTCCCTCCCTAAGGCTGCGGTAGCTTCTGCGACCGGTAGGCAGTAGAATGCGAAGGTCTCGAAACCCATCACCCCATAGCTGGCGTTTAGGAAGACTTTGAGGCCCTGGGTGACTACGGTGTACAGCTCTTTGTCCTCCTTCGAAAGGGTCGGGTCCTTTGTCAGCGGCTTGTAGTGGCTGACACGAAGGTCCCTTAGAGAGCCCGTGACGAGGCTGGTTATTCCACGCCTCTTCCTACACACCCAGGACGCCGTGTCGGGGACAGCGTTGTCCCTGCACTCTTCATGTGGGCAGTTGACCGTTTCGTACGACAGGTTGTGGACCTTGATTAGGCTGGGATAGAGGCTCGCAAAGTCTAGGACTGAGACGTCGAAGAAGACCCCTGGCTTCGGCTCTATGACCAGGCCTCCCTTGTACTTCTTTCCTTTGATAACCGCCTGGGACGACGCCCCGCCCTTCTCAGCCAACTCATCCTGTCTTGGGATGAGCGCCCCCATCTTGCGGTGTTCAAAGAAGAGCATGCTACGGATCCAGTTCGAGACTCCAAGCCTAGAGACATCATTGATGGGCATCTTCCCAATCCTGGAAATCACGAGTAAGAGCTTCATCACCACCGAACCCCCCATCGAAGTCAGTTCGTAGGTCAGCTGGGCGTCATTGAGACAGTAGCCGGCAAGCTCCTCTAGAGGAAGCGCCCCTATCTCGCCTTCGAACTCAATCTTGGACTTGCCCAGGAGCGCCTCCGAGATTCCGTTTAGGGTATGCTCTGTGTACCTGTTGCTGAATGCATAAACCTGTATGGATCTGTTCCTGAAGAACTGGTAAAGGTCGATGTGAACGCCGTGCTTGAGGGATGCGGCTACCCTCTCGAGTTGGATCGGGTTCTCCTCCTCTGCGATCCCCTTCTTCTCAGCTCTGTGCCTGAGGTATCGAAGGTCGAAGTCGTCCCCGTTGAAGGTGACCAAGACGGGGTAGTCCAGGATTTTCGACATGACCGCCCTTAGCAGGCTCGTTTCGTCGTCGAAGAGCCTCCAGACGAACGGCTTCCCCTCTAACTTCGTCTGGTCCTTCCCTCCCCTGAGGAGGTATACGATGCTCTCTTCCTCGCTGAAAAAAGAGACTGCGATCACGGGCTGCTTAGGGTCCTCCGGGTCTGGGAGCCGGCCCGCCTCGTTTGCCACCTCTATGTCCAACGCCGCGCGCCGGAAGTCGCACAAGGGCTCTCCAAGCAGCTCCGCCCACGCCCTGAGATAGGGCACGAACTCGGAGGGATTATTGCTCAGGATCTTGTCGAGTGAGTGGGCCACCCGCTCCGGGACCGGATGCTCAACGGGAATGACCTTGCCCTCGGCAACGCGGTAGTAGGTTCCCATTCTAAGACCTCTGTCATACGCGTAATTCTCGTAGTACTTGATGTCGGCTTCCCAGGCCTTGACCTGATCCCTTATGCTGTTGTTCCCTCCCCCTATGGCGAGCGGGTCGGTCGTGATTATCTTCCTCACATTGACCCTGGCGTCCTTAAGGAGGTCAAGCTTCTCTTCCTCTATGATGTCCACGACATCATTCCTAGCTCTAATCTCTGTCAGCTCTTCAATTCCTACCCGAGTGTAACAATACGGTCTGTGCCCTGTGTTGTCGCGCCAAAGCCAGAACCTCCCCGAGGCCTGGTCATAGAATTTCAGCACGGCCAGCCTGAGGTCTCCGTTATAGGCCGCAGAAGCAAGAAGGGACTCTCCCAGCTCGGTGACAGGCCTTGTGAGTTCGGCGAGCTTCGAAGCGAGTTCTTGGGTCTTGACGAATGGCTGGGTTGACAGGCTGGGTCAGTCTACACCGAGTCCAATCGGTGGCGAGATAAGCCTACCGCGTGAATTCGAGTCCGACAACACAATTTATAACGACAACTACTTGCGGCTGCGGTGTTGCCGCGCGTTTCTGACATTCTAAGGTCGAATTTGGCGTATGAGTTCATGGTGGTAGGAGTCGTGTGGACCGCAATCGCGATTGGACTTGGTCTCGCCATCGTTCTTTGGCCGGCTCTTACGTGCTTCGTGGCAGGACTCCTGCTGAAACTCCAGCCCGCGGGAAGGCTCACTTGGCCCTGGGCGACTTCGTCCGCTGCCCTCGGCTTGCTGGTGTCCGGCTATCAGGCCTACGTGGCAGTCCTTTTCGTCGGTGGCACGTTCTCCTCGGTCGCCGGCGAGACGCTTGCCGCGTTCCTAATCTTCGCACTCGTTCACTTAGTGCTGCTTTATACCGGATACTCTCCCGCCGCAAAGTCGACTAGCTAGACTATGTGCGAGCGGTTCAGGCGGCGCAAGAAGTAGACGGAGTATCCGCTAATCACGAAGAGCGCTGAGAACGCCCTGGTGGCGAAGACGAAGCTCCATGGAATGGGGTAGCTGCTGTTGAGGATGTCGGGGATTGAAACGTTCTTCTGTAGCGCGGCGACCGTGTATGTCGCGCCCCAGAAGTTAAAGTTGTAGAGGACCTCGTACGCCGATGAGAAGGCAACGATAAATCCAACCAGCTGCAAGAAGGTGATCAGGCCCAGCGGCCATCTGGAGATTCTGACCTCCCACAGCCTCAGCCCGGAGTAGAAGAGGGCGATGCAGGCCACCGAGAAATAGGTTACCGGCTGGGCGAAATACGGGGGGAACGGCCAGTACACATCAACCCAGGTGGCCCCAACCGCCAGGTCAGGCCTAAGGAGCGCCTCAGCCACGCCGTAGATTGTCAGGATTGAGAGGGTGACAGCGGAGACCCAAGCTACAACGGTGAAGACCCTCTTGGTCCCTGAGTCGAGAGGCTCTACGGCAGTCAAACGAAGATTTGGCCGCCTCTTGAGGCTTTAAGGGTTAATTGCAGGCGACCCCCCGGGCCCTTTCGACGAGATGACCCAAGCCATCAGGGTCATGAGGGGCAGTTCAAGGTACCACCAGGAGAAGTTGTTGGGTAGAACCAGAACCGCGATAACCAGGAGGAGCGAGCCGTTCAGGAGGACCTTTTGCGGCGAGGAGGCCTTCCAAAGTAGAAACGACATCGCAACCGCGATGATTCCCACCTTCAGGATTATGGGGACGGAGCCGCCAGTGAGGGTCAAAGCCAGTCCACTGAGGGTGGGGTTCACGTTAACCCCGAATGGCTCAACCGTCAAGAGCCCCTGGACGGGGCGGCCGAACTCGAAATAGACTGTGTTGCCGATGAAGGTGGATGAGTTCCAAATGATAAATGGGGCTGAAGCTGCGAGAGCGACAAGTGGGCCCGCTACTGCCTCCCTGAATCGCTGGGCCCTCAAGTCTGCCAAGAATATGAAGGGGTAGAAGAACCAAACGAGCTGGCTTGACGCGAGGGCTAGCCCCATGAGGGCCGCGGATACCCCGTACCGACCCCTAGGTCGGACTGTGAGCGCCAGCCCGAGGAAGGCCATCCCGACTAGGGTGTCGTTCGGGTACCAAGAAGAGAAAAGGACGTCCGTTGGGAGCAAGAGATAAGCCGTGGCCATGGAGCTCGCCCATCGGCCCTTCATCGAGTAGAGTGAAAGGGCTACCAGAATGTCACATGCAACCAATCCCAGCCTGACGTCTCCCGCCGTCCCAAACGGAACGAGAAACTCCACCACCCCTGGGAGATACGCAAAGGCGTTCTCTGCCCCAGGCGTTGCCAAACCCGCTGGGACAACGTAGTGGTGACCATAGGGGTTTGAACCCGAGAGGAGTGTCTGCACTGCCTGAGTGTCGTAGTAGTAAACGTCCGGCACGTAAGCAAAGGGAATCGCAATGAGCACGAGCCTCAGAACGACGGCGGCCGTGGCAACGATGACGAACACACGTCGATCCATATTCCGCAGCCTCCTCCTCCACCAGGACGGGGGTCCCTGCATGAATCTCAAATACTCTCTCGCGCTGGGGGAGTCGGGGAAAATGGACTTCTTGCCGATTAACCTCCCGCTGCTGGGAGACGAGGAGAAGAAGGCGGCCCTCTCTGTTATCGAGAGCGGGAGGCTGACCGACAGTTCCTACGAAGGGGGTAGGTGGGTGAGGAGCTTCGAGTCGAAGATGAGAGATCTGCTCGGGACGAAGCACGTCGTGGCCGTGAACTCGGGAACCGCGGCCCTGCATTCGGTCCTGTTGGCGCTCGGAATCAAGCAGGGCGACGAAGTCGTGGTTCCTTCGTTCACATTCGTAGCCACGGCCAACGTGGTCATCGCCTGCGGAGCCAGACCTGTCTTCGTCGATACGAAGGTGGACTACAACATCGACCCCTCCCTCTTCCGGAAGGCGATTACCAAGCGAACGAAGGCGGTGATCCCTGTCCATCTCTACGGCTATCCGGCCGACATGGACGAAATCCGAGAGGTCGCGTCGGCTCATTCTGTGCACGTGATAGAGGACGCGGCTGAGTCGCTGGGGGCCGAGTACAGGGGAAGGCAGACTGGAACGATTTCTGACGCGGGATGCTTCAGCATGTACGCGTCCAAGGTCGCCACCGCGGGAGAGGGAGGGGCGATTTCGACCAACAGCGACGGATTGGCTGAAATGCTAAGGCTCGTCAGAAACCACGGGATGCTCCATGGGTATGATTCGCGACATCTAGGGTTCAACTACAGGCTCCCCGAGTTCGCTGCCGCAATAGCCTCTGTCCAGATGGACAGGCTGGGAGGATTCTTAGGGGCCAGGACCAAGAACGTCACCTATCTGCAGGAGAGAATCTCTGGGATCAAAGGAGCATCATTCACTCAGGACGGGAAAGACAGGACGCACGCGCACTACCTGCATACAATCTTCTTGCGGAAGAACAGAAACAAAGTCTTGAGGAAGCTCAATTCCATGGGAATCGGTGCTGCGGTCTACTTTAAGACCCCAGTACACAAGACTCCGCTGTACGCAGGGCTTGGTTACAGCCACAAGATTCTCAAGAACACGGAAGGTGCTAGCCGTCACGTGATATCGCTCCCCGTCCATCCCGGATTGGGGAGTGTGGAGATGGAGAGGGTCGCTCAGGGATTCCTAGCTGCGGCAGGCGAGCTCCTCTAGGAGCCTCGTCATTGCAGGCTCAGGAGAAACTGTGCGCTATAGTCCCCACATACAACGAACGTGACAACGTGGCGAGGCTGGTGGACGAGGTGCATAAGGCCGCCGTCCCTGGCCTGATTATCCTCTTCGTCGACGACAATAGCCCAGATGGTACGAGTGACCTGATTAGGGAGTTGGCCTACCACGATAATTCGGTGAGGCTCCTCGTCAGGCGGACGAAGAGGGGAATCGGGAGCGCCTATCAGGACGGGTTCAAGGAGGCGCTATTATCGCTTTCGCCCGATATCATCATCGAGATGGACGCGGACCTCCAGCACCCGCCCCCCGCGATTAGAGATCTTGTCAAGGCGATCCAATCCGGTGCTGACGTGGCTGTCGGATCGAGATACGTGGCCGGAGGTGGTGTCTCGGGGTGGAGCATGCGGAGGCGAGTGGTCAGTAAAGGGGCAAACTTGTATGCGAGAACTCTGCTCGGTATCAAGGTCAGGGACGCAACTTCGGGATTTCGCGCATTTGCGAAGACCAAGGCGAGGCAGGTTGCCTACGCGGCTCTACCTGCGAAGGGGTTCGAGTTCCAGGTCGCATCCCTCCACCTGCTAAAGGGTTCGCAGTTTGCCGAGGTTCCGTACATGTTCAAGGCTAGGACTGCGGGTAGGTCGAAGCTAGGGGTGACCGACATGGTTCGCTTCTTCTTCTCGGTCATCAGAATCGCCTTCAGTTGAACAAGGTCTCTCTCATCGACCGGCACCGTGCCTCGCCCCCTCTGGATTTCTCTCCTCTTGCACCCTGCGACCACCCTCATGGTAGGAAAGCCAGAAATACGGGGTATCTCTATGATGTTTTAGAATGTCAGGGGAAGCGCCGAAAGAGGAACCCGTGAAGGTCTTCGCGGGAGCGGTCTACGAGTGCGTACGGTGTGGCACCAAGACGACACAGGAGGAGCTTACGAGACTGCCCGAAGTCAAGTGCATCTGCGGATACAGAGTCTTCAGAAAGGCAAGGCCCTCGGTTGTCAAACAGATTAAGGCTGTCTGATCGTACTCTTCACCTCATTTCGTCGGGAACCAATGGCTCGCGAAGGCTAAGGCGAAACCGCTCCTTTGAGGAGGCGACGGTTGAGGAGGTGCTGTTGCCAATGGCTACGGCTGCTGAGGGAAGTTCGACAAGAGGTCAACATCTGACCTCCCTATTGCTTAATCGTTTATGTATAAGTGCGACCCGGTTCGATTAGGATCTAGATGCATCTCATGAAAAGCAGCAGACCTTCTGCCATACTTGGCTATGGCGCTTACATCCCCTTCTACCGGCTGCTCACTTCCGAGATTGCCAGGGTCTGGAAGAGAGGCGGTTCTGGCCCCAACCTTGAGAAGACGGTCGCTTCGATGGACGAAGATACGGTGACGATGGCGATTGAGGCGTCCTCTCACGCCATGAAGATGGCCGGAATTGCCGAACTCGGCGCCGTCTTCGTAGGTACCGAGTCGAAGCCCTACGCCGTGAAACCAACCAGCACCATGGTGGCTCAGGCTCTCGGACAGCACCATACCCTCGCTGCCGATCTCGAGTTTGCCTGCAAAGCAGGCACAGAGGCGATTCAAGTTATTACGGGTCTAGTCGGTTCAGGCATGATCGAGGCAGGGCTCGCCATCGGAATGGACACGGCCCAGGGAAGGCCCGGTGATGACCTTGAGTACAGTGCAGCCAGCGGAGGAGCAGCCTATGTAATCGGGAGAAGCGGGAAGGATGCTGTTGCCCTAATCGACTGTAGCACGTCGTTCGTCTCCGACACTGCAGAGTACTGGAGAAGGGCTCACGAAAAGTACCCCCGACACTTGTCCAGATTCACTGGCGAGCCGGCGTACTTCTCCCACATCGAGACTTCAGTCAAGACGCTCTTCAAGGAGACGGGCTACAAGCCGAGCGACTTCGCCCATGCAGTATTCCATCAACCTAATCCGAGGTTCCCCGTAGAGGTAGCTTCAAGGCTGGGGTTCTCAATGGAGCAGATAAAGACCGGCCTGCTCAACCCAATGATCGGTAACACTTATGCAGGGAACTCTCTCATCGGACTCGCGGCTGTCCTTGACGAGGCGAAGCCTGGAGACAAGATTCTGCTTGCTAGTTTCGGTTCGGGTGCCGGCTCGGATGCCTTCTGCATAGAGGTCCTTGATGGGATCAAGAGGACTAGAGGGATTAACCCTACTGTGATATCGATGCTCAAGCGCAATTTGAAGATAGACTACGCCATTTATTCGAAGTTCAGGGACAAGCTGGAAAAGTAGGTGAGCCCATGCCAAGGTCCAAGGTCTACGTATCATCTGCGGGATTCACCAAGATAGGGGACCAGTGGGGGAAGTCTCTCCTGGACCTGGCGGTCGAGGCGGCCAGAGGGGCATTGAAGGGCACATCGAAGGTGAAACCCCAGCAGATCTTCGTGGGGAATATGTTCAGCGCGATGGGCGCGAGACAAGAACACCTCGGCGCTCTCCTGGCCAGCGCGTTGGGCCTAGCTGGGGTACCCTCGGTCAAAGTGGAGTCAGCCTGCTCGTCAGGCGGCTCAGCATTCAACATCGCATACTCGCTGGTGAGGTCAGGCGTGCTTGACTCGGCACTCGTGGTCGGGGTCGAGAAGATGCGCGACCTGGAGCCCGAGGAGGTCTCGCTTGCGCTCGCGATGGCCGAGTCCGCCGAGTATACCCAGTTCGTGGGCGCGTCGTTCGCCGCGCTGAACGGACTCCTTGCAAGGTACTATATGGAACAGCTTGATGTCTCGAGAGAGGATCTCAGCGCGATTCCCGTCATCGACCACGCGAATGCCGTTATGGCCGGGCACGCACAATTCAGGAAAGCTATAACGAGCGACGTGGTCAGCAGGTCGGGAATGGTCGCAGACCCGTTAAGACTCTTCGATTGCGCGCCTGTCGGAGACGGGGCTGCCGCTGTCCTCTTGGTCAACGACAAGACGGCATCTCGGAGCAAGAGGAAAATGGCTGAGGTCCTAGGAGGCAGGATAGTGACAAACGAGTTCAGCTTCTACGAAAGGGAAGACATGTTGGACTTCAACGCCACAAGGGAAGCCTTCGTAGGCGCAATGGCCCAGGCCGGACTCTCTCCTCAGAAGCTCAGCTTTGCCGAAATCCACGACGCCTTCTCAGTGGTGGGAGCCCTCGCGCTGGAGGCGATGGGTTTCTCGAGGCGGGGTTGCGGCTCTAAGGATGCTAAGGAGGGGAAATATAGCGAAGGCTCAGATCTTCCGATCAACACCTTTGGGGGACTGAAGGCGAGAGGACACCCCGTAGGTGCGACGGGTGTATACCAGGTCGCAGAGGCGTATCTGCAGCTGACGGACCAGGCGGGTAAGAACCAAGTCGAGGACGCCGACTTCGGGATTACCCACAGCATCGGAGGAGTGGACACCACTAGCGTGGTTCACGTATTCGGGAAGGCGTCTTAGGTGGCCGTCCAATATTGGAGGATCAAGGACAGGTACTACAGGCTGATTGGCAGCAAGTGTCGGGAGTGCGGTGCGGAGTTCTTCCCACCAGTCTATAGGTGCAGGCGTTGCGGTTCAGGGGGTATCGAGGACAAGGAGATGCCCAAGAAGGGAGAGATCATGACTTACACACAACTTCATCAGCCGCTCCCCGGGTTTGAGGCGCAGGCTCCTTTCTACCTCGCAGTGGTGAAACTTGACAACGGTGCGAGAGTCCTTTCGCAAGTTGTCGATTCTCACGAGGAATCCGTTCGAACGGGAGCGCGAGTGAGGGCGACTGTGCGCCGAGCCAAGGTCGACGGGGACTCGGGCCAGATCTTCTACGGTTACAAATTTGTTGTCGAGAATTAGTAACCTCCTCCGACTAGAATGAACGCATGACCCAAACCCCAAGGGTCATGGGGTCTTCAGAGATAACTGTCATGTGGTCTTGAACATCTAAGAAGTGCGGCGATTCCCAAACCATGTCTGCACGTCCTGTACTGATTCTCGCAACAAGCTGGAAGGACCTCCAAATTCTGCTGTGAATTCCTCAATTGTATTTGAGAATCTTTCAGGATCAAGGAATGCCCTAACAGTTCGTCGCCTGCGGTCCGCCTGGTCTGCGAATAAATAGGCGTCTCCAGCACCGAATGAGAAAGACGACAGCGTTGCGCAAGTTCTACTTCGCAGTCTTCGGTTCGGGGCTGGGCCACGTGACACGAGTGCTTGACATCGCCGAGCACCTTGGAGTGGAGAGAAATCAGGCACGCTTTTCGTGTTCAGGTCAGGGTCTGCAGTACATCAGAGCCCATGAACCAGAGATGGATTCGGTGGAGTGTCCTCCATTCGATGTAGAATGGACTGAGGAAGGAAGCTTCTCCGGTAAGGCCTTCATGATTCACTTTCCTATCATGCTTCGCTCCTTCTTAAAGCAGGTTTCATTCGAGACGAAGAGCATCGCCGAATTCGGTCCCAGTGTTACAGTGTCCGATTCGAGGCTCTCGCCCGTCCTGGCGGCAAGGTCAAAGTCCTCTCCAGTCATCACAATGCTCAACCAGTTCAAGGTAAGTCTGCCCCCGAGATTCAGGGGGGGAGCCCTCGGGAGGCTCTACGAGAGGATTGCGGGAGACGTTCTAGGCCTCTTGTGGTCTCTAAGCGATCAGATTCTGTTAACGGATCTTCCCCCTCCGTACACAATCGGTGAGGCCAACGTTGCGGGTACCGACCTTTCAAACTTGGTCAGGTATGTGGGATTCACATCCCCGAGAATTGAGGTGAGCACGGACAGGCTTCAGAAGGTGCGGGAAGTACTCGGGTTTGATTTGCGGCCGCTCGTATTCTTCCAGATAAGCGGCCCGGACGCAACGAAGAAGAGGTTCATCGACACTGTCCTCCAGTCTGTCAGCGTGCTTTCGAGCAGATACAACGTCGTCGTTTCCATGGGTTACCTAGGAGGTTCGAGGGACCCCAAGAGACTGGCCGACGGTACCCTACTCTACGATTGGTGCCCCATCAAAGACGAGCTATTCAAGCTCTCAGACGTTATAGTTTCGAGGTCCGGTCACAGAACCATAGGACAGTGCATTGATGCAGGTAAACCGGCGGTACTCGTTCCCATAATCAATCACTCAGAGCAGCTTGGGAACGCAGACAAGTTCCAGAGGCTGGGACTTGGGTTTTCAGTTCCCCAGGAGACCCTAGGCGTTCAGAAGCTAACGGATTCCGTTGATTTGTGCATGCGGGACCAGAAGTACAGGAAGAACGCGGAAGCAATTGGGCTCATTTCGAAGAAGTACAACGGGATCGAAAGGTGCGCAGAGATAATCAGCTCATACGTGTAGCGGGCTTCCCGTGAGTCGAGCTGATGTGTCTAAGTCTTAGGATGGAGTCAGGGTTGGCTAGAGATGAATCGTTCGAAATCCGTCAAGGAACGTGGGTTACCTATCTCGTAGAACCTCTCTCGCACGGGGAAAGCAAGCAATTCGCTGCGTCTAATCAGCTCCCCGTAGAATTCCTCTTCGCCGCACTCCTTCCCTGGTGTGACAAGAGCCAGGGCATGTTTCCTAAGTGCAGTCGCTCCGAAGTTAACCCATTCCATGTCCCCTCTCCTGCCCTGCTTTTCATATCGCACGACGTACCCGCCCCTGACGACGACGTCGCTTTTACCGTACCGATCGCGGTTACGATACACGGTCATCAGCCCGAGTCTCCCTGAACTAAGAAGGGCTCTCATCAATCTCGAGTAGTCTGCCCGCAGGTATGCGTCGCCGTATGTGACGAAGAAGTACTCCTCGAGGAGCGGTTCGGCTTCTTTTAGCGCCCCCCCCGGCCCCATCAATCTAGGTCCGTCGTAGCTGTATCTGATCTTGACCCCCCATTTGTTGCCGTTGCCGAAGTAGTCCTCCACCTTGTTGGAGAGGTAACCAACGCACATGACGAAATCATCTACCCCGCTCCGCCTGAGCAAACCGATTTCATACTCGAGAAACGGCTTCCCGTTCACAAGGATCATAGGCTTTGGAACACTTTGGGTCAGACGCCCAAGTCTTGTTCCCAGGCCTCCAGCTAGGATAACCGCTTGCAAACCAAACGACCTCCCCGTCTCTCACCCTGCGGTCCTAGACGTTGTAGATTACCTTGCTTCCATCAAGGTCAAACCTGAACCTCATTTCTGTTAGGCCTTGACTGGCAAGGGCAGCCCTGACCTTCTCCCTTCTCTCCTCGCAAAATAGCATGAGGAAGCCCCCACCCCCTGCTCCGACGAGTTTTCCTCCCAACGCCCCGTTCTCTCTCGCGATGGAATACCACGAATCGATCTGGTTGTTAGTCATGATGTCCGTGAGTCCACGCTTCACCGTCCAATGTTCGTGGAGTAGCTCCCCATACCTCCTTAGATCACCAGCCTCAAGGGCTTTCTTACTCTCAAGGCCGATGGCCTTAATGGCGTGCATCTTCTCGACCAACTTGTCGTCGCCGTCGGAGACTCCACCTTGCTGTTTTCCTAGGTTCTCTTCTGCGTTCCGTGTGATCCCGGTGTAGAACATCATTATCACGTACTCCAGCTCGGATAACGTGTGGTCTGAGATGTCGAGTTCTTTGGTCGTGACATTCCCTCGTGTGTCAATCTCGTAGGACCTGATGCCCCCCAGGCTGGCTGTGTATTCGTCCTGTTTTCCCGACGATTCGTGAAGTCGGTTTAGGGCGATGTCGCAGGCTATCTCTGCAATCTGTTCGGGCGTCTTTACTATCCTCTGGTGTGCATACAGCGCATTGAGCAGGCCTACAGTAAAGCTTCCAGAAGATCCAAGGCCTGTTGCTGCCGGAACATCGGCAAGCGATACTATCTCGAGTTTGTCTCTCAGGTTTAGGAGCTTCAGCGCCTCTCTCACCGATGGGTGGCGTATCAATTCGGGTGAATCGACGATTTCTGTCCGACTGTAGCTCAGCCTTATACCACGCTCGAACCTGTCGTTCAGAACTATGTGCATGTATTTGTCTACTGCCCCAGAAATGAATGAACCGCCATATTTCGTATAGTATGCGGGAAGATCAGTCCCTCCTCCTCCGAGCGACAGTCTGAAAGGTGTCCTTGAGACGATCATTAGAGCTGTAAACTCTCCGATTTCGTGCTTCTGCCTCAGTTATTTAACCAATATCCAGAGGTGAGATGGACTTTGGCGTCCATTGGGCGTCGATGCTGACGGGCGGAACTGACAGACTTAATTAGACCGACAGAGGCCAAAAAAGTCGACTTGTCCAGAACAGACGAATATCTCGATGAAGTTTCTCAGATCGCAGCCAAGCTGGACCGAGGGTCGATAGACAAGGCGGTGGGAATTCTCTATGACGCTTGGAAGAATGACAACCAGATCTTCAGTGCCGGAAATGGGGGCTCCGCGTCCACCGCTACGCATCTCGCTTGCGACTTGAATAAGTGGGTGTCGGACGGGGCGATTCGGAAATTCCGCGCGTTCTCCCTCGTGGACAACATCCCGCTGGTCAGCGCCCTAACAAACGACAACGGGTGGAGTGACATTTATAGTGAGCAGCTTCGGAATTTCTTCAGGAAGGGGGACGTGCTCGTGGCAATAAGCGTTCACGGTGGTTCAGGGAGCGACAAGGCCGGTCCCTGGTCCCAGAACTTGCTCAAGTCAGTGAAGTACGTAAAGGATAACGGCGGGAAGGTCGTTGGGCTGTGCGGGTTCGACGGCGGGGCTTTGAAAACTGCCTCAGATGTATGCATTGTCGTCCCCGTTGATTCTACCCCGCACGTCGAAGGAATGCACCTGGTCCTGACACATCTCATGTGCGAACAGTTGAAGGACCTTGTCTCGCTCCGGGGAAAAGGGCGGAAGCCGCCAATCTACTGATTTCGTGTGTTCGGGAGGAACGGGCGACGCTTTAGTACAAGTCAAGACGCTGGGTCAATGAGTGGAGATATGCCGGGTCGCGAGATTTCGATCTTAAGTTTAGACCCTTTTCTGTGCTGTCGCAGTTCTGGGTGTCAAGCCTTGCAAGAGATCCGGGACCTGCCTGAGGGACGGCAGCATGAAGTCTGGTCTTGCGCCTTCCCTCTCGATCATCATCCCGAGAAAAGTAGTGGGGTGTCCGAGGAGGATTGTTCTGCAGCCCGCAGCGTTGCCTGCCTTCACGTCGACGAGCGCGTCGCCTACAAAGAATGAGTCAAGGAGGTCGAGGTCGTTCTCCTCCGCTGCGCGGAAGAGGAGTCCTGGCTTCGGCTTCCTGCACTCACAGTCCAGTTTGTACTTCGGAACAGAGGCGTCAGGATGGTGCAGGCAGAAGTATTCTGCGTCGAGCGAACATTTGTGCTTCGCGAGTTCCTCCCTGACTTTCCTGTTCATCCTCTCGAGTTCAGAGTGTGTGAATTGGCGTTTTGCAACGCCTGGTTGGTTGGAGACCAATATGGCCTTGAAGCCAAGTTCCTTGATTCTTCGCACGGATTCGCCCGCGTACGGGAAGACCCTGAGCTCCTTCGCAGACATCGGGCTCCCAATTCGTCCCTCATCCGGATAGTACTTCAGGTCGTTCAGGACTCCGTCCCTGTCGAGGAAGACGGCCCTGCTCTTTCCTATCCTACGTGCCTCCGGACCCTGTCGAGTCGTGGTCAGTTCGACCGGCCTGCTGCGACTTTATGTCTTTCGCGACCGCCGCCGCCGGCGTGACTTTAATCTCGGCAGACAGACGAATACGTTCGTGGCAAATTCTTATAGCCCCTCTGTGAAACCGAGCCAACAGGTGCAGTCTTATGGTACAGTTCTTCCTTGATACGGCTTCCTTAGAAGAAATTGACGAGTTCACGAGATGGGGAATTGCCGATGGAGTCACCACGAACCAGAAGATCTTCTTGTCGGAGGGGGGAGTCGACTTCAAGAGACGTGTTCTTGAGATTTGCGCCCGCGTCAACGGGCCTGTAAGCGTGGAGACCACGAAGTCCAAGGTATCAGAGCTCCTGGCGGAGGCTAGGGAGTACGCTTCGTGGCATAAGAACGTCGTCGTCAAAGTTGCCATGTCCGGCGACGGTAGAGGGCTAGAGGTTGTACATCGACTCGCGAAAGAACATATCAAGACGAACATGACCGTCATGATGTCCTTCAACCAACTAGTGCTTGCCGCGAAGGCCGGCGCAACATATGTCTCGCTCTTCTACAACAGATCGAAGGAAGCCGGTGAGAACCCCATCCAGATCATCAGGGACTACGTGGAAATTACGAAGGACCGCAATCTCTCCGCGAAGTTGATAGTGGGGAGCATCAGGACTCCCGAAGACGTCGCTCTAGCTGTGGCCGCTGGTGCTCACATCATGACCGTTCCCGCCAAGATTCTGAAGCAGATGCCGTTCAACAAACGGACGGAGGATACAATCGAGGAATTCGACAAGGCCTGGCAGGACTTCCTGGCGATAAAGAAGTTGAAGGCTGTCAAGTGAGCGCTAGAGGAGACCGGGCGGAGAAGACAATACCAACCGACATTCCTTCTCACCTGCATCATGCCTTCGCAATTTCCCGCCCCTTGTCTGAAGATGACGCCTAGTTCTGACCGGCAGGTGGCATGATGTACGAGTCTTACCCCGTACCGACTGACTCGTCCCTTCGTCCCAACCCAGGGGGCCGCATGAGAGGATGAGGAGGGCACTTGTCACCGGCGGGTCAGGGTTTATTGGCAGCCACCTTGTCGACCGGTTACTCGATGACGAGTGGCAGGTCGTAGTTCTCGACAGTTTCCTGACGGGTCATCGCTCCAACCTCGCCAATCATGATGGTAACCCGCGTCTGACGTTGGTCGAGGGGGACATCAGGAATCTCGAAACCGTATCGAAGTGCTCGCAGGGGTGCGATGCTGTCTTTCACTTCGCTGCTCACGCGCTGATGCGGGCTAGCCTCGAGGATCATCGTGCAGACCTCGACCATAACATCGCTGGTACCCTAAATGTACTAGAAAGCATGCTTGCGAACAGCGTCCCTGACTTCGTCTTCGCCTCGACATCGGCCCTCTACGGCGAGGCAGAGGTTACCCCGACCCCTGAAACCTATTCAGGTATCCAGACATCCATGTACGGGGCGTCTAAACTCGCCGGAGAAGGGTATGCCTCCGCGTTCGCCGAATTCAGCCCCATAAAGGTCTGGGCCTTCAGGTTTGGGACAGTTCTCGGAGAAAGATGCAGAAGGGGGGCAATCTGGGATTTCGCGCACAAGTTACTCGAGAACCCCACTGAACTGAAAATACTCGGCAATGGAAAGCAGAGCAAGGATTACTTGTTCGTGAAGGATTGCATTGACGGAATCATGCTAGGGTACGAGAGGAGCTCAAATCGTGTCAACATCTTCAATCTCGGCCTCCAGGAACAAACGACGGTGGATGAACTTGCGGATCTGGTAATCGAGGAAATGGGTCTTTCAACGGTGAAAAAGTGGTACACGGGAGGCTTGCACGGATGGGTAGGTGACAACCGAGTAGTCTACTTATCTTCGGTTAGGGCCCGAGAGCTCGGTTGGAGGCCGAAGACGTCTCCCAATGATGCGATTAGGCTGACCGCGAGATGGACCCTGCGGGAGGTCAGTGGCAAGGGTGGCAGCGCGTAACACATGGCACCTGAGTCAAGAGTCACAGTAACTGGCGGCGCTGGATTCCTCGGCAGTCACGTAGTAGGGAGGCTCATAGCCGAAGGCCGCGAAGTTTCAATCATTGACGACCTCTCATCTGGTTCGGTTCAGAACCTCACTGACTTGGGGATAAAACAGAAGTGCTCAGTGGGAGACCTGCGGAACCCTGAGTTCGCGAAACAATCGATTAAGAATGCTGATACGGTCTTCCATTTCGCGGCAGAGGTCGGAAGCGTAAGTTATCTCCACGGCTCGAACGAGCGGGAGCTCGCAGCGCTCCAATCCAATCTCGTCATCGACGCCAACGTGTTCAAGGCGTGCCTCGAGAACGGTGTCCGGACAGTGATCTTCGCATCGAGCGTTTCGGTCTACCCGTTCGACGAGCAGCTCGGCCCACGCGCTCAATACAAGGAAGAAGACTCTGAGCGTGCGGCGAACCCGGAGGGCGGATACGGCTGGGCAAAATACGTCGCGGAGAAACAGCTCTCCCTAATGCCTGACATCTCCTACGGCATCGCCAGGATCTTCCACGCCTACGGCAAGAACATCTACCTGAAGCCAGACAGGAGCCAAGTAATCGCCTCTCTGATCAGAAAGGCCGTGAGGTACCCTGATGAGGACTTCATCGTCTGGGGGGACGGTAGTCAAAGACGGTGCTTCGTCTTCATAGATGATGCGCTCGACGCGCTAATGCGACTGCAGCATCATGTCGAGGGACAGGGGAACCTCACAGTCAACGTGGGTTCAACTGAAGAAATCACTGTGAGGGAACTTGCCGAACTCGTAGTCCGTCTCTCAGAAAAGAACATCTCATTGAGGTTCGACGACTCCAAACCCACGGGTGCACTAAGCAGGATGCCTAATCTCCAGAGAATAGGGACCGTCCTAGGCTGGAGACCAACCACGATGTTCTCTGAGGGTCTAGCGAAGACGTACGAATGGGCTGAAGGAAGGCTTAGGAGACGGGAAGACGAGCAATGATAATCCCCAGCTGGGCTAGGCCCAGGGGGGTGCACGCGCCGGCCACCAGGGTTGCCGAACTGACTCGCCGTGGCATACAGCGCAGCTTTCCGGTGGAAGAACGCGGATAGCATATATCCAGACGACTTCTGGCATTGCGACGAAGATGTCATTCGATGAAGTCGCCCGCCTTGCCCAGCAAAGAGGCTTCTTCTTCAAGTCGGCAGATAGCTACCCGAACTCGCCAGCAGGCTTCTGGGACTATGGGCCCTCCGGCGTTTCATTGAGAAACAACCTCGTGGAACTCTGGAGGCGTATGATAGTCAAAAGAGACAAGATGCTCGAGATTGACGGCTCGCAGATCCTACCGAAGGCGGTCTTCGAGGCGTCGGGCCATCTCTCCAGCTTCACTGATCCCTTTGTCCGATGCTCAAAGTGTGGTTCAGTCTTCAGGCCGGACAAACTAGTGGAAGAAAAAACCCATTCGCAGGTGCCCGAAAAACTCCTGGACGCCGAGTACGACACTCTGATGGTGAAGACTGGAGTAAAGTGCCTGAAGTGCGGCTCTGCGCTCTCTGGGACAAGCCGTTTCAACATGATGTTCAAGGTAGGTATCGGTCCGATGCAGGAGGAGGCCTACTTGAGGCCCGAGACATGTCAGAGCATCTTTGTAGACTTTCCTCTGCTCTTCAAGACGCAAAGGGTCAGGCTCCCTGTGGGGGTAGCTCAGGTGGGCCGCAGCTTCAGGAACGAAATCGCACCCAGGCAGGGACTCCTCAGGTTGCGGGAGCTCATCCAGGCGGAAGTGGAGGTCTTCTTCAACCCGAAGAGGGCGGATGACATGGAAAGGTTCGGTCAAGCGCAGGGCGACGAGTTAACCCTCTTAAGCCCTGGGGGGTCTTTGAGCGTCCTTAGGGTCTCTGATGCCATTGAGAAAGGTCTGGTGCCGAACAGGCTGGTCGGCCACTACCTTGCCTTACTGCTCAGGTTCTACGCTGCAACGGGGGTTCCCAAGGAGAAACTCCGGTTCCGGATGTTGTCTCAAGAGGATCGGGCCTTCTATTCAAAGGCGGCCTACGACCTTGAGGTGGACCTCTCCGTGGGTTGGCTTGAGCTGGTCGCTTGCAACTATAGGAGCGATTACGACCTGGGGCGCCACTCGAGCGTGAGCGGGACGGACTTCACTGTTGAAGACGGCGGAGAGAAGGTTCTCCCCCACGTCTTTGAGCTCTCGATGGGCATCGACAGAAGCGTATATGCTGTCCTTGAGACGTCATTGAGGTCTGAGGGCGAGAGGCGCCTTCTGGCGCTCAGGCCTTACCTGGCACCCCTAAAGGCCGGGGTCTTCCCCTTGGTCAATAAGGACGGCCTCCAGGAGGCGGCCACCGAAGTATTCAAAGAACTTCAGGAAACGCTCGACGTCTTCTATGACGAGTCTGGCTCGATTGGAAGGAGGTATGCAAGAGCTGATGAAGCGGGAGTCCCGTATTGCATAACAATCGACTATGACACCCTCAAGGACGGAACGGTGACCATGAGGAACCGAGATGACCGTGCGCAGGAAAGGATCTCGACCACTTCCCTTTCGGACAGGCTGGCTGCTGCGACCAAACAGCCTAGACAGTCGGCATGAAGATGAGGAAGAACGCGAGCGCCGCTGCAGCTCCCGCGATTGTAGCGAAGAGGTTGACTACATTGTTGTCGATATACCTGACGCCTCCCGACACCCGAGTTCCCTCTCCGCAGTGTTTCAGCGCCTCAGTGGGCTTTAGGCATACGGCGCAGAATCCCCGCCTCTGAACGGTCGCTCCCAGAAAGCTGTCGAAGAAAGCTCCCAGAACTCCGCCGATGACACACATGAGTACAATGGCGAGTTGCCTCGGCCCGACGCTGAGAAAGAATGCCATAGAACCGATGACCAGGGAAGCAAAGAATGCACCCAGGACGCCCAGGGGGGTGACTCCTCCAGAGGTCCCGGGTAAGACCGCCTTGTCCGGTTTCGTGATCAGCCTCGGCTTGCCGTGACTCAGGAGGCCAAGCTCGGTCGCCACGGTGTCGGCAGCCGAAGTAGAAATGGCTCCCAGAAAGAGGACTGAAAGCCCAAGTGTGGGCTCGAAGAAGTTGAACAGGGCTATCACCGAGGCGATTCCTCCGTTTGCGAGTATGTTGGGCCAGTTTCGTGCGCCCCCCTTTTCCTGCGCCGTCCCGAGCTCTCTCTTGTAACCGTACTTGTAAAGGGTGAAAACCACCCCCAGGGCGAAGAAGACAGCAACTATCACGAACCAGGCGGGCCCTCCCCCGTAGATTATTGAAAACCCCACGACCGCGCTCGCAAGGAAGCCTCTTCCGTCGATAGTTTTGAGCAGGACCGCTGCCGACGCGAACGCGACCACTGCGAAGAATTCGGCGGTGGCGAGGACTATGGCCAGCACGACGTTTCCTCGCGCCCCGGGTTTGAGTAAAAAGGATTACAGCTTGGCTGAACCGGCTCCCGTGACGCGCGTGCCGTTATATACGAAGACCATGGGTCGCGCGCCTGAAATGCCCAAAGTCCTATACGGGGTTAGCCCGATTGGTTTGGGGCACGCGACCAGGACCCTAGCTGTCGTCGAGAGGCTCATTGCAGCAGGCGCAGACGTCCGGCTCTTTTCTGGTGGAGTGGCTGCAGACTTCCTGCGAACGTGCGGATACAACCCTGACGATATCGTTTCTGACTCGGTTCCTGAAGTCGTGGACGGAGAGATGAAGAGGGCCGCTCTATGGTACGTCAGGTCCTGGGCCGCGCTAAAACGGACGACAGGAAGGGCAGAAAGGGTTTTCGACGAGTACAGGCCAGACCTGGTGGTCTGCGACGAGGAGTTCTCCGGCGTCGAGGTAGCCGCGAAGAGAGGTTGCCGGAGAGTGTTTGTCTCAGACGAGCTCGAACTCGGATTCGCGCGCGGCAGGGTCGCAAGATACATTGAGAGGCGAGTCGAAAGGTGGTATAGTAAGCTCCAAGATTCGGTGACTCTCCTGGTAATCCCCGACTTTGGTACGGACCGGAAGAATCGGCGTCATGTCGGGCCGATTGTCAGGACTATCACAGAGTCGCGTGGCGAGACTCGGGTTAAGTATGGTCTCCCCGCCGAGGCAAAAATGGTCCTGTTCTCGATGAGCGGGAGCGGGATCGGGTCATTCCTGCTCGAAAGGGTCCTCCAAGCCGTTAGATGTGAAGCCATGCGGGGGGCCTTCGTCGCGATTAGCGGGAACCGAGGCCACAGGATCGCACTGGAAGGGGTTTACGATTTGGGCGTCGTGGGAGACAATCAGAACCTGATTGCTGCGGCCGACCTGGTTGTCTCAACTGCGGGCAAGAGTACCGAAGACGAGGCGGCCAGTGCAGGGACCCCCTTCATCGGGATACCCATCCGTCACCACGCAGAGCAGGAGCGGAATGCGGCGTCCTTGGGCTATACGTCTGCCGACGCAGAGAGGCTTAGGCAGCTCATCATTCAGAAGATCGGGGGCAGGATGGCGCCCCGAAACTATCGGGGCGCTGAACTAGCCTCCCGCCTGCTGATGTCTATTTCGTGACTTGTCCGGCGGCTCGTTCATGTTCTCGTCATTGGTCCAAACAGAATTTTCGACAAGGGCCAAAAACCCACCTAAGCCCTGACATCGACTCTTGAAGTCCTGACCGTCGCCCGCTGTCTTCTTCTCCGGAGGCACATCTGACCTCGTCTATCGCTGGATGGGCGAGGTGACTGCTCTGAGGGCTGAAATGAGGGCTTCTTGGGTGAGTGCGCCAGAGAGTGCAAGCACTATTCCTTCTCGGCGCGCGAGGTCAATCGCGAGCGGATCGACCTCCTTCGGGCCGTGTATTACCACCACCCTTGGCTTCAATTGTGATACCCTGATCGCCACAAGGGGGCTGCGCCCCATCCCGACCTTTGTGAATATCAGCGCCCTCTCGGTTGTGGCCCCGAAGATTCTGTAGAAGTCGTAGCCAGAGAGCGCGTAGATTGTCTTTATGCTGTCCACGACTGTGTAGCCGTATAGCTTTACCTGTCCCTCATCACCCACAAGCACTTTCGCATTCACGGCCTCCAGTACGGTAGAGGCATCGACGGGACCCTGGAATTCGCCAATCGAGAGGATGGCTTCGTCCTTCTCAATGGAGACCAGCTTCGGAATCATCCTGTCGCGCCCTTCGTCCAGCTTTACGAGGGCCTCAACGTACTTCCTCACGAACTGGACCCCTGGCGAGGGTCTCCTGCCGCTCTCGTAGTCACTAAGAACGGAGGGCGACATCGAAAGCGCTCTTGCTAGCATCACCTGTTTTATCCCAAGCTTTGACCTCCAAGCCTTCATGGCCCTCCCTGGGTCCGGACTGGCCACGACGTTGCCCGAAATCTTCGCGAGCGCGTCGGTTTCGCTAGATTCCAATTCGGTAAGGCATTTAGCGAAGAAGATTTTAAGTGTTAAACGAAGTTAGGATCATCTGGAGAAGTGAGTCAAGCCTTTCTTGCCTGTTGCGAGACTTGGGACCTGACCAGCTCCAAAGCCTCTTTCAGAGAGTCGCTGTCCCGCAGCAGACCCATTTCTTTTAACAGTCGGTCTCCCAGCAGCCTGTTCGTCCCAGTCGTGAGCGCGCTGGGGCCCACCTCTGTCCTGGACGCTCCTCCTTCGCGCGCAGTGAGCTGCCGGAGGGCGCCGAGCATCTCGATTCCGAGAAATGAGTAGCACTCCGCGTGTTCAATTCTCTGGTTTAGGTCTCGAGCCTTCGAGCCGAGGCAATCAAGTCTGACGGATGACCACGTCGGAGGCACAGCCCGTCCCCCCTCGTGACCGCCCCCAAGGACATCGTATAGCACTGCC
>Ga0187803_10000245_pt1 | contig 22314 bp, 28 predicted proteins | sample NC_wetland_sal_i_2_FD_132425 | JGI IMG/M metagenome (GOLD analysis project Ga0187803, IMG submission 132425) | Wetland sediment microbial communities from Neuse River Estuary, North Carolina, USA - Control_3 | ecosystem: Environmental > Aquatic > Freshwater > Wetlands > Sediment | place: USA...
CCGCCGGGGCAGAGGTCGCAGAGGACGGCAAGATGCCGAGTTTTTTTTTGATTCCTTCGCAGTACCACCCAAAATGGTCCAGGAGCGCTATGCACAACGCATCGGTCAGGCCCACAGACTGCCCGGCGCCGTCTTCCCGATAATGTTCCACGTGGAACACTCGCCGAACGAATTCTACAATCCGTCGCACGGCGCGCTGACTGTCAGGCGCCACGGCGGCGCCGGTCAATTGTGCCAGCTTGAAATCGTGGGCCAAGTCGCCTTCCTCATTGATGGCAAACAGTAACTCCAGCGGGTCCGCCGCGACCATCACTGACCCGTTCCAATAGCGATAGATGAACGCCGACTGCGCCGGCCGAGGGCCGAACACCGCCGCGTCATCGGTCGGCGAGACGGCGGTGCCGTTTGTGGACGGGACAGCGCCATGCTGCTGGGGCCGCTTCGCCTTCTTGGCTTTTGCCTTGCTCTTGCTCGCCATGTCGCCCTTCACAACTGAAGTTCGTTAGTGACGATGTCCTCAAAGATCGCCAGCCACGTCTTCCGAGTCAGCTTGCCGTTTGTCAGATCGCGCTGGTTGGACGCAACAGACCCTTCCAGGTCATGCACTACGCACCCGAGATAGCTCGGCTTGGCTGTGATGTTGTAGACGTGCCGTGCCGTGTGCAGGGCAACGACAAATGCCTCCTCTCGCGGACCCGGCAATTTACTGAGACAATCTGCCGGAAGAGGACTCGTAAAGATGGCGCCGCCGGGAGGATTTTGCTGCCGCATGCGGGCGATGCGATCCCGAATCCAGTCAAACGTGATCGGTGTCTCCATGCCAAAAGGGTAGCAGACCGGCTACCGCAAGGCAAGAAGGGAACGGGGCCGGCCGTCGGGCGACGGCACGAGTCGCCAGCGGCACGGCCCCCGGACACGAGAAGGATCACGTGTTGACGCGGTTGTAAAGTACGCTGCCCGAGGCGCTCGTGCTCGTGAAGAAGCCCACGGCGAACCACCGGATGGTCCAGATGTATGTCTTGCTGCCCACCTTCGTGCGCGTCGGCTTGCCTTCCAACCGGCTTGAAAGGAAATTGAAGGGCAACTCGTTCGTCGGCGACACCGTGGGCACGTCGATGAGCAGCCGGTAATACTTGCCACCTGCTCCGAATAGCACGCCAGCCCCAGCGTTCACGCCCTCTGTGGTCCCGTTGTCGGCACGCACGAAGACGTTGCTCAGAACGGTCGAATCCCACCAGATGAGTTGGGCTGCAATGTAGCCGTAGGACGGGAACTGCTGCTCATCGGTCGGCGTTTCCGGGCCGGCCCGGTCATCATAGATCGGCACGACGGGCCGGTATTCTTCGATGTCCACGCCGTCCACCGAGAAACCAAGCGTCTGCAAGGCGCCGGCCGATCCGAGCCCAACCTTGATGGCGGCCTCTCCGAAAACATGGTGGCTTTCTGCCATGTAATATATCCCCTTTGTCCACCATGTTTACTACTTCGCCGCCCGCTTCTTCTTCGCCGGCACGTCCTCGCCGGCCTCGCGCGCTTCCGATAGCCCAATCGCAATCGCCTGGCTCCGGTCGGTCACTTTCTGCCCGCTACTGCTCTTGAGCGTGCCGGCCTCGAATTCGCGCATGACCTTGGCCGTCTTGCCTTCGTCCTTCTCCATCCGCTCGCGCTTTTCATACTCGCCCCATAGCCGGTTCGCATAAGCGCTGCGGTCGGCCGGCTTCGCGTACCGGACCAGCACCTTGCCGTGCGTGACCACCCGGGAGTAGTGCTGGTGCCGGGGCTCGCCCTTGCGCGGGCGAAATTCGGCGTCCGAGGCGTCGGCGTTTTCGGCGTTCAGGTCCATGTTAGCGCCAGGTTTTCAAGGAGTTTCGGCTGCCCAGAACGTAGCCTTCGCCAAGAACATTTGACCAGTACCACGCTCCCTTTGAACCCGCGATGAAGAAACTGATGGCTTCGGATTCGCTCACATTCTCGACTGTGACCGAAGCGCCGTCGTGGAATGATACCCACATCTCGCGGGCCTGCCGGTCATACTTGATGGCCGCGATCCAGGAGCTGGTGACGTAGTTGAGCGTCCCGTTCAAGAACGCCTCTTCATACTCAGACCCTGGCGCCAGCACCTGTACGGCGCCTTCCGCCGTCCCGTAGGGGCCGCGCTTCTCGTACCATTCCCGGTTGGCCCGATCGTCCTCGATCTTGCGGCCCGTTGTGATCGGCTGCGGACGGGCAATCGGCTTCGGCTTGGTGACGACCGGAATCGCAACCGGCTTCGGATAGCTTGACGCCCCAGGCTGGCCCGCTGGGATCGGCTTCGGCCGGCCGACCGGAATCGCAACCGGCTTCGCGGCTGGTTTCTTCTTGCCCCAGCCGAACAGGCCGAATACTTTCTTGAATACCACGATTCAGCCCTCATTACCGCCGCCAGCCGATCTCTGCCGTGTTGATGCCGTAAATCTCCACCATGTCCCCGAGCAAGTTGGTGCCGGCCCCGATCCGCTGTAAGCTCATGTTCGCCGCCGCGACGTTCGGCGCCAGGTCGAAGATGCGCTCCCCCTGGTTCAAGAGCGCCATCTGCTCCTGCGCCCACTTCCATTTCGGCACCGCCCGCTCGATGTCCTCCTGGGCGAACATCCGCCGTTCCATTAGAGCGGCGACGGCCAGGACCACGTTCAGCTTGATGAGCGAGCTGCGGATTTCCGGCGTCGGGCTGGCCGCGATGGTTTGCAGGTTTGCCAGCGTGTACCGGCCCGCTCTGGCCGCCACGCTCACGATGTCGGCCGCCGCGTCGTCGAGGACCGTTTGCAAGTTCGGGTCCGTGTACAGCTCGCCGGGGGATTGCTCGGTATCGTCATCGGTCACGAGTTGCCCGAGCGTGCGGGCGTCACAACGGGCCAGCGCATCGGCGGGAGAGGCGAAGGACATCAGCGACTCCAGATGCCGAGTAACTTCTCAGATGTTCTTCGCTCTTTGTGGACTATCGAGGTCCACAAAGAGGATCACTTGCAACTCGTGAACAGGAACGTCGCGGCCGGGGCGGTCTGGACGATCACGTAGTCTTCGACCACGCGACCCCTGGTCAGCCTGTTGTCGACGTCGTCTTTCGACTCGACCGTGAGTTCTTCATAAAAGAATCCCGTGATCGTGCTGAAGCTCTTCGTTCCGTAAGTCCCCTCCAACCCGCCCGGCCGGCTGACCAGCACGGCATCGTTGCTGGCGATGCTGTCCAGCACGTAGCTGTACGTGGTCGTGCCTGCGTCCAGCTGGCTGCTGACGTAGCTGGCGTCCTCGACGACGACCGGGAAGCCGTACAGCAGGTCCGGCAGCGCCCAGACTTTGTTCAGCCACGGAACGTCGCCGCGAACCTGGGCGGCGGCGAACACGCTGCCCTTGAAGTAGTCGTGGATTTCCGCGCTCGTGGCCATCGCGGACGCCATCGAGGGGCTGATGACCAGCACCATCTCCTGCGGGTCCACGGCCGACAGGGTGGTCTTCTGAATCTGCTGCGCACCGTACAGGAGGCTGCGCTGGATGTACGGGTTCGTGCTGGTGCCGGCCGTCCAGAGACCGCCGCCGCCGAGGTTGGCGCCGGTCGCAGTCGCGGTGCCGGTGTGGTTGCTGTCGTAGTTGCTGCTCGTGAACAGCAGGTTGGCTGTGAGCAGCGTGCGGGCCGTCATGGCGAGCTGCGCCATCTGGCCGGCCTCGATGGCGAGCAAGGGCCAGGTCGCCTGCTGGACGGCCTTGCGACCGAGCAGGAACGGGTAGGCGTAGCGCTGGGTGGCCACGAGGTTCCAGTTGAACTTCGCGTTGTTGCCGCGCCCGAGCGGGGCGTAGTCGCCGTCCGGCCACACGAAGTCGGCCAGGTTCGTGTTCAGGATGCGGCCGGCCGTGTCGGGCGTGATCGCCAGGTAGTACGCCTGGTCCTGCGTCACCTTCGTGATCTGGATGTAGCGCAGGAGGGCGAATTTGTTGACGTTTCTGCTGTAGTTGACGATCAGCTTGCCCGACGCCTCGTGGTTCGGGACGTAGGTGTTGTAGTCGGCTGCTACCGATCCGGTGGCAAATCCCATTTGGATACTCCTCTATGTATCGCTTTGAGAGAATGTCAGCAACAGCCGACCTTGTTTCATGTTGCGTCCTGACTGCCCCCGTCCGTTACGGGAACGCCGTGACCTGATACAGCCCGGCCGGCGGGTTGAGACTCAGCCCGGTGCAGTTGCCGAAGTTGATGCCGAGCGAGCCGGTGCCGGTGACCCGCGCTCCGCCGACCACGACCCCGGCCACCTCGGACGGCGGGCTGACATTGACCTGCATGTTCGGCAGCAGGCCCGTGACGGCGAAAATCTGCTCCGCTGCGGTGAAGCTGGTCACCCCCACGGGGGTCAGGGACAGCGAGGTCCGGACCTGAGTGACCTCGCCGCCGCCGGTGTAGATCGTGCCGGCTGGCAGCACGACGCAGTTGATGGTCTCGGACGGGTTGCCCGACTCCAGCGCGAAGCAGCCCGCGTACTGGCCGTCGGCGGCCGGGATGCCGTAGCCGTTCACGTCGGCGGTCAGGAACTGGCCGGCCGTGACCGCAGTGCCGCCGAGGTGGATGCGGGTCTTGGTGCCGGCCGGCTGGACGCTAACGTTCTGGTTGACGGCGGTAGCGGCCTGGTTGGCCGTTGAGCCGATGACGCCGGGCGGATTGCGCTGGCCGAGCTGGGCGATGCCCACGATGGCGGCCGTCCCGTCGGTGGCCTGCACGACCTGGAAGTTCCCGTTGATCTTCACGAACGACGCGATGTTGATGGCGCCGCCGGCGAGGTAGTTGGCCTGTTCCACGGTGTTCTCCTTCGTCCTGCCGATCCACAATCGGCGGGGGTGAGATTTCGCCAGCCCCGCGGGCCGGCTGAATCGACGCCGGAACGGTTGCTGCCGGTCCGGCGGGGCGCTGCTACTGCACGGTCGCCTTTAGACCCGCTGGCCGATGGCGTTGTCCAGTTCGGTCGCTGCACGGCCGATGTCGTTGGCGAAATCCTCGCACTCGCTCAACAGGTCCGCGATACTGCTGGGCTCGTTGGCTGGCTTGGATTCATCAGACTTGGCCGTCGAAACCACATGTTCGATAGTGCGGCCCAAGTTCCCGCTGATCTTGGACAGTTGGCTCGACAGCCACTCAAGTCGCTGCGTCACCGTCGCGTCACCGCGATGCTTGTCGTTGACAAGCTCGTTGATCTTCGATACCGTCGCCACTCCTTGGCCTTGCCTGGCCAACTTGCCCGGATTCGTCATGTTGTCCATTTGCTCTCCCGGATTCTGGTTTCCTCATCCGCACCATCGCGGATACGCCAGCACGCTAGTTCACGTGTTCGGTCGTGCCGTTGGTGCCGTTCTTGCCGTGGCCCGCCACGAGCCGGTCATACAGGCCGGGGTCATTCGCGTCGGCGGCCTGCTTGGCGTAGTTCATCGCGTCGTTCTTCGTCATCGCGGACGGGGGCGGCGCGATGCCGCGGGCGTGAAACGCCAGGTCGGTCGGGGCCGTGATCGACTTGGCGTACTTCTTGCGGATGCGATCCTTGTGGCGGGTGAACTGATCTGGCGTCATCTCGGCCACGTCCTTCATCTCTTCCACGAGGTCCAGGTCGAAGCCCTCGGCCATCAGTCCCTTGAGGTCACCTTCGCGGTCGGCCAACGTCTTCTCCTGGTGCAGCTTCTTGTTGTGCCGCACCAACTCGGCATTTTCCCGCTCGATCCGGGCCGTCCTGACGCGCAGGGTGGTGACCTCGCGGGCCAGCACTTTCACGTCGGCCGGGACTGGCTTGTCGTCAGGGCGGCGAGTTGGGGCCGCGCCGCGGGCCGCTGTTTTGCTCATCTTGCGTTTCCCCTTCTTCTCGCCCTTCTCGGGCATTTTGCCTGGTGTCTTGGGCGGGTTCTTGAACTCGTCGTGTGTCCGTTCGCCGCCCACCGTGTCACTCGGCACATAGGCATTCGTGTCGCTGGCGACCGAACCAACCGGGCCGGCTGCATAGCGGCGGCGCTTCTTGTGGTGCATGGAGTCGGAAGAACTGTCGGACGACGATGAAGATTCGGACGGGCCTTCCGACGGGCCACCCTTGGCATTGCGGATCGGTTCGCTCGGTTCGCTGCTGGCGGCGGCTTCCGATGCGGCCTGTTCTTCGCGGCGCCTCTCAGATGAGGATTCGCTGCTGGCCTGGCTGGCATCGCTGGCGCCTTCAGACCACTCGTACTGGTGCCGCTTGGGTTCACTCGATCCGCTGGGGCCACTGGCGTCTGACGGGCCACCCGGCGACTCCTCATGCTCGTCGTGCGACTCGACCCCGCTCATCTCGTCGTGGTCCAGCCGTCCGGCGTGCTCCGACGACGCTTCATCGCTGGAAGCTTCCAATTCAGACGGCCCGCTGGCCTCACTGGCGCCACTGGCGTCCAGCGCATCCATGTGGTCGTCGTGGTCCTGCTCGAATTCGTCGCTCGGGTGTTCCTGCTCCTCGGCCTGTTCCTCGTGCATCTTGCGCTCGACCCATTTGAGCGCGGCCGTCTCCATCATGGCGGCCACGATCCGATCCACCAGGTCGTCCCCGGTGCCGCCCTGCGTGTAGGCCGCCAGGGAATCGCCGCCATGCTCGCGCCGGACCGGCTTGCCGTGGCGGTCGCGCTTGGCGGGCTTGTCGTTGCGCTTCGATTTTGTCTTGCCGGCCATGTGGTCCTCCGATGTTTTGCGCTGTGTTGCTGCCGGTCGCGGCACCCAATTCCCCAGCCGGTCGCCGGCGTAGATGACCTTGCGGCCACCGTTCTTGGCCCGCCGGATGACCCCGCACCGCACCCGCTGGCCGGACTTCTCCAGCCGCATCAAGCCCAGGTCACGCTCCGGCGTCGTGGCGCCCAGGAGGGCGATGGGGTCCACCATCGGGTTGTCGTCGAACCAGATTTCGACCGACCGCCGCGGGTAGTCACGAATCTTGTCTTCGTAGCGCTCCATGAACTTCGCTTGCTTGACGAACAGCGCCTGCCGGCCCGTGGACCAGAGCGGGGCGACGTAGAACGGGCCGCCGTAGCCGACAATCTTCGGCTGTTCTTCCTCCGGCGCATCGTCCTTCGTATGCCCCAGCGTGATCGGGGTCAGGTCGCCGGACTGTCGGATGCGGTCGTTGTTGTTGGCCGCGATGCGCTCCAGCATCTGGCGGTCGCAGTGGCAGACGAAGTTGCCGTCGTCGTCATAGACCTCGTGCTCGTCCACTACCGGCAGGTCGTGGACCACGATCCACCCGCCCCCGCGCGTGATCCGGAACGTCGGGGCCGCCGCCGACTCCGAGGCCCCGGCGTCGGGCGGGATTTGCCGTGAGGTCTGGTCAACGTGGTCCGCCACTGCCTCCTGGACGGCCTCGACAGCCTCATCGGCAACCGGGCCGCTGGGCACTGACGGTGCGTCCGGATTGGCTTGCGTGCGGATCGGCTTCTGATCCGGCCGCTTCTCCTGGCCAGCCCCGACATTGCGATGCACGGCCGTCAACAAGCCGCGAATCTTGTCCGCATCCATCACCTCCATGTCGCCAGCGGACTCGTGCTCGTGGCGACGATTGCGAACCGGGCCGGCACCAGGCAGCGCTGCAATGGCCGCAAGTGGATTGGCGACCGGGCTCCCGACCGCGCTGGGCTTGGGGCGGAAGCGCAGCACGTCCATCAGGTTTTCGGGACCGATAGTGACTTCGCCGCCGGGCATGGGTGACCCGTGAAAACGAAAAAAGCCGCCTGCCGGTTCCGAAAATCGGAACCGGCAGGCGGCTCATGTCCTGCTTCGGGAGAGACTGCCTGGCAGCTCACCCGCACATTTTCAGTTGGGGCCGGTCAAAAGCCCCCGCCGCTCGCTGTCACCAACTTGCGGCGGGGAACCGTCGCACCGGAAGGCCCCTGTAGAGACGCTGAATTGTTATGCCAAATCGCGTGCCTGTCAAGGCTAATCTTGCGCACGCTCTGCGATCCGCTGTCGGTACTGATCAGGTCGCCAATGATTCCCGTACCCGCACCCCGCGCATGCCAGCACGACCTGCCGGCGGAACACGACGTTGCCGATCACCAGCACGCCTGCCTTCGACAGCCCCAGCTCCAGCTGGCAGCGCCGGCAGCGGAAGGCGTGCGGGCAGGAGACGGCTTGCGGCGACCCGTTCGCGGACGGGCGGGCGGCGGCGCGGCGGATCATCGGGATGTCGTGGGGGAGGGTCAAGACGTACTCCGTTCGCCAGCAGCATCGATTTGTGATTGCAGGTCGCTGATCGTCGCGGCCAGCTTCGGCGTGATCTTGCGATACCCGGTCGCTCCCGAATACCTGTCGCCCGGATTGCCCTTCTTGAGACGCACCGTCTCGTCCGTGCCGTGAATTCGCCGGGCCTGGACCTGCTTGCCGTTGTGCGTGACCTTCTCAATACGGAACATGCCCGGCGTGTCGTAGGTGTCCGAGAAAACGTAGTCGCCGACGGCCAGTTCGTCGAGTTGCAGCTTCGGGTTGGCCATCAGTTCCTTCTTGCTGGCCTCAATCTCCGGGGTCAGTTGCCTGACCCGCTGGCTCCGCTTGTGTTCCTTCTCCGCATCCGCAATCTTCTGCGTCATCGTGTCGCGGTCGGCATGGTAAATCCACGACCGCAGGTGGCTGGCCTCGCCTTCCATACCGGCTGCCGACAGGTATTCCTCAAGAACTTTCTCGGCCTTCTCGCCAGCGGCCTTTCGCGCCTTGTCGAGTTCCTTGTGTTCCGCCGTCTTGTACAACTCCGCAGCGGTTCCTTCGTCCTTTTTTTCTTGGAACCAGTCCATCCGTTTTTTCTCAGCGGCGCGGTAGTTGCCGACAGCATCAAGGAACTTGTCGCGGAGTTCTTCCTTGCCGTGCGCTTTCGGTGCCGTCGCTTCCTTCGGCGCCATCGCCCCCGCAACCGCCCCGCGCAGGTCGGACGCCAGCGAGCCGGCAGGGGCTGGCGCTGATTCCGGTTCGGCTCCCTTCGCCTCCACCCCCTCCCACCCCAGCATCTCGTGGTACGCCCGTAGCCGGCCTCTGAGCCAGTCGCGCACGGCCCGGTCGTGCTCCTGCCCCTCCCGGCCAGCCCCGCCGTACTGCTCCTCCATGGCCTTCTCGTCCTGCTCGATCAGCTTCTCCAGCCGGTGGTGCAGCAGCTCGCCGTGGTGCGACTTCAGGCCGGCGTAGACCTTGCGGGCCGCGGACCGCTCGGCGTCGGTCAGCTGGCGGTCACCGGCCGACCGGTGGACGCGCGCCATCAGGGCTGCGGCGTCGGGCTTGCCGCCCCGGCGCAGCGACTTCTCGCGGCCGGACTTCTCGCCCTCGATCCGCTCGCGGACCGCCTTCGGGGCCTTCTTCAACTCCGACGAGGGGATGAATTGGCCGCCTCGGTATTCCCGCCCCGAAATCGACACGCCACCGGTAGGTGCCCGGTGGCGCTCGAAGCGCAACAGTATACCGGCGAAGACACGACGGACGGCCTTACGAAGCTGCAAGGGCAGACTGTACCTGGCTTTCAGCGTGCGGTGCCTCATGCGTCCTCGCCGTAGGTGCCTTCCTTGATCGCTTTCAAGTCCTGGCGATGCTGGGCGTACTCCCGGAGCGCCTGCCGAGCTTTGCGGGCCGCCTTCACGATGGCCTTGAGACGGGATTTGTTTTCGGCAGCGTCCTTCTCGGATACCTCGTCTTCGCCGCCAGTTTTCTGCTTGACGCGCATCGCTTCCTTGGCGTGCCATTCGATGTCTCGGAGTTTCTCGTAACGATCTTTCGTCGGCGCATCCGCGTCGTACTCCCTGGTTGCCGTCTCCAGGTCCGTATAGGGCTGCTGTTCTTCATCCGTAGTGTCCCAGGCCAAGTTATATGCTTCGGCATCGATGATCTGGGCATGTTCATCGGCCTTGTCCAGCGCGTCCTGTGCCTTCTCCTTAATGCCCTCGAACGCTTCTTGTCGGACCGCCTTGTGTTCCTCTTTTGCCTTCGTGTGCGCCGCGTGCGCCGCCTTCAGTCGGTCCATGTGCGACGGTTCGGCCTTCGGCTTGGTGCCGTCCGCTTCCTTGCCGGCCCCGGCCTCACCGCTGCTCGTGAACTGGCCGCCACCTTCGCCGGTCCCCCGATGTTCGTGACCCGCCGCGTCTTTGGACCGCCGCACGCGCCCGCCTACGCACACGACCCACTGCCGGACCGCTTCGTCCCATTTGACCATGTATCCCGACCGCGCCAACTCGCCCCCGGCCTGCTCCAGCTCGCTCTCCGGCACCTCGATTCCGGCCGCGGCGTAGACATTCCAGGACTGTGCGTAGAACTCTGCCAGCGCGTGGCCGTGCTCGCGGCGAGCAGTGCCTTTAGTTTTCGCACGGCGAACGAGAACCCATGCGCCGCGATGGTCCCTTTTGAGCATTCGCGGCTTGCCAGTTCTCTCAATCCGAAGCCACTCTCTGTCTTTCGGCCACGACTCGGCATCGGCCGTCACCTTGTTGATGCCGGGAAGGTTGCCGATAGTTTCTTCCCACAAGCCGTACCGGGCTTGCTCGTCACTGTCTCCGAGAACGATATGAGCGTGCTTCGTGTTTTCGTCCCACATGACGAAGCCGTACCCGGGCATCGACGGCAAGTCGGCGATGGCCTTTTGGATGCTGGCCACGACGTTCCTGCCTGCCACTTTGGCTGCGCGATAGCGGACTGCTTGGCCGACGGTAGAAGCCAAGTCGCTGGCCAGGACGGCACGCCGTACCGCACTGGTGAGATCAGCGGCTAGCATGACACGACCTCCGGCTGCCGTTGGGATGCCTGAGTAACAAGTGGGCCTTCCGACGGGATGAAGTACGGCCGGACCGGATACGGTTTCATGATGCTCCATCCGCATTTCGGACATGCCCACGTTTCCACAGGCATGTGAAATCTCATCGCATGAAAATTGCCACAGCCAGGGCAGAGTCGGTGTGTCATCGATTCTCCTGATGTTCAACCGCTGGCAGCAGTTTGATGACGGCCGTGTCCTGCCAGCCCATGCAGTTGACGAAGAACGCCGCGTGGTCGCCGTCGCGGAAGCCGCCATAGCGCTTGCCGCCATTGAAGACCGCGACCTGGTTGGGCGAAGGCTCCTTGAGCAGGTGCATCAGCGCCTCGACCGAATCGGCTTTCGGCACCAGGATCGCACGACGGACCGCACGACGGCGATAACGACTCATGCCGATGCCTCCTGCCACAGCCGCTCACTCGCCTCCTGGACTGCCTTCGCCCACCGGGTCGCCACCCACGCCTTGATCTTCTCGGTTCCCCGCCGCCGGGCCACCTCAACCCGGTGGCTGCCGTCCGCCACCCACGGCTCGTCGTGACGCGGCCGGGTCGCCACCACGACGGCCGGCATCGTGCGCGGGTTCATCTCCTCGTAGCGCTCGACCTTATGCTGGTGCGGTTCTACGGATGGTTGCCGGAGCGCTTCCGGATGCACCGTCAGCAGGACGTATTCCGGGTCCGGCAGGTACTTCCTGGACCACTCCTGCTCCGTCATCTGGTCCGTCCGGATGCGGCCCGGGACGTTCGTGCGCAGGATGTAGGCCAGCACGTCGGCGCGGGGCCGGACGCGAGCGGTCTTGGCCTGGCGGCGCGGCGGCGCTTCCGCAGTGGAAGGCGTCTGCCCCCCTGCGACAGACGGACTCGCCGCCGGGCGCGCAAGGCCGGGCGCAGATTCTGGTCGGGTATCGCGCCAGCGCGAGCCGGCGACCTTGGCGCGGCGGGTAGGCTTCGGCTGCAAGCGGGTCAGTGCTTCGGCCAACACTGCCGACCACGACTTGCTCGCATCCACGGCGCGGTCATCAAGGTAGAGGTCGGCTATCGGTTTCGAGGACGATCCCGGCGGCTGGTCGGGGTTCTCGTTGATGTAATCGAAAGGTAGTCCGTTCTCTTCAAGCCACTTACGTACCTTATTCGTTGCCCCGCGTGTGGTGAAGATGATGATGCGACAGCCGCGATCGCGCAAGGTGTTCAGCGCATCAAGTGCGCCCGGACGAACACTGCCGAAGTGATCTTCGCCACGCCAGCCATCGTACTCAGCCAGGGTGCCGTCGAGGTCCACCGCCACGGTCGGTACGTGCGCTGACCTATCGGCCTTTTCCCGGCGAACCGGCTTCTCGCTGGTCTTGCCTCGTTGCAAGTTGCAACAAGATTGAGGCGTAATGGTTTCGTCGAGCTGGAACGTCTCCGGCTGCGCCTGGTTCAGCATCGCGTACAGTCCGCAGCGAGTCGCCCCCTCGCGGGCTGAGCGGCAATTACCGCACCTGACCTGGCGCTCGACGTAGCCCGACTCGGCAGCGCTGGCGCCCTCGAATTCCTCGTCGCCCATCTGCTGCGGGACGCCGTAGACGAACAGATCGCACGAGCCCCCCGGCTTCACGGCGTCGTGCGGGCCGAACTTGCGGCAGAGCCGCTTGCCGTCGAAGGAAACGCAGGCCGAGCACTGCCCGAAGTCCGGTACGTCCCGACCTTCCGGCGGGGACACGAACCCGAGGCTGATCCGATCCAGCTTGCCGCCGGTTGGGGCGGCGACTTTCTTGGCGTGACGGATGAGCGGAACATCCTTGAAAGATGAAATCTCAAACAAGGTTCCGCGCGGCGTCTTAACGATCACACCATCATGGCCGGCATCTTCAAGTTCCTTCCGCTTCGCAAGCGCTTTCCTTTTCAACTCCTCTATTCGATCCTCCCACTTTTCAGGAGGAATTTTCTCACCTTCGTCGTCCTTGGTCGGGTCTTGATAGTGAGCGAATTCCCGCCACGGCATTTCGTAGGGCTTGCGGAGATGCAGTTTGGCCTTGTACAGCTTGCCAGACTTTCCGGCATACTTTTCAGCCCCAGATTCATCAGGCGCAAAAAAGGCGCCAAAAACTGACGTGGCATTATCGAATTGGCGAGTTGGCGGGGCAGCGCTGACGACCGACAAGTCATGATGCGGGCTGCCGTGATGCACGGTTCCGGCATATCCACCTTCCCCTGTACTCACAAACTGACCCCCACCTTCTCCAGCCCCTTTGTGCTCGTGGCCCGCTGCGTCCTTCGATAGCCGCAGGCGCTTGGCCACGGCCCCGCGCTTCTCCGGCTCGACCGCACCGCCGCCGTCGTCCGGCAGCGGCGCCGGCGGCTGACCTTGATCGCTGCCGCCCGTGGCGTCACTGCCGCCGTCATCGCTCGGGGCACCGCCCAGCAAGTTCTCCAGGCCACCGCTGGTTCCCTCTTCTGTCCCCGGCAGTTGCTCACCTGGCATCCCCGGCCCGGTCGGCTGCGTGGCTTGCTGTAGCTTCTGCACCGCCTCCTGAGACAGCACTTCCTCCCCCGGCTTCGGTTGGCTGATCCCGAGAATGCTGGCCGCTTCCTGTGCCGGTATCTTGCCGCCCATCTGGAAGAAGGCCGTGGCACCCGCCATCCACTTCTCGGGTTCCGGCTGGTCTACCTCGAACACCAGCCGGAGCGGCGCCCGCTCGGGCGGCATCTCGGGCCAGGTATAGCGCTGGTGAATCCACAACCATTGTGTCGTCAGCGTCTCCTGGAGCGGAATCGCGTCGTACCGCGTCCGCTGGGAGGCTGTCTTGGCATGTACGTCCGCGACCCCGCCGCCCCCGAGGTGGCCCGAATCGCCCGTCGTGCTCGTCAACTGCTCCATCAGGATATATTGCCTAATGGTCGCGTTGTAATACTCCGTTATCATCCGGTACAGGAATTCGGCTCCGGCCTCGCTGGGCTCGACCCGCTCGACCCGCTGCAAATCCCGTGTGCCCGGCTTGACACCAATCAGGATGGCCCGGTTGCTGGCTTGCAAACTCGCGGCCGATTGCGCGGCGGCGAAGCTCGCCGGATTGCCCTCCTCGTAGTAGTAGATCGTCAGACCACCGGTCCCAATCGTCTGCATGAAATCAGACGACCACTTCCACAGGATGTTGCGCTGCCACCACCAGTAGTAGATGCGGCTCCGCACCCCGACGCCGAACCGCCGGCCAGCGTGATCCCCCTCGTAGAAGTCAGCGTCTTCGGGCTCGAAGATGTGAATGACGACCTGTTCCTTCTCCCGCGGGGTCAGCGGGTGGGCAATCCCCAGATCGGTGTAGATGCGCGGTCCCGGATAGGCCCCGTGGACCAGAATGCACGGCTGACCGCCGAAGCGGAACACGATCTTGTCGCCGTTGATCGGGATGTGGCCGCCGTCGATGGTCCTAAAATCACCGAACATCAGCCGGCGCCGCCCGCGGGCGAAGTCCCAATGACACGCCGTCTGGACCCCGTACCGGCCCTGCCAAATCGCTTCCGCCAACTGCATCCGGATGTGCTGGAGGCCGGGCGTGTTCTTGAGCGTCTTCTCCGCCTCCTTGGCCATCCGGCGCTCTTTCCGCTTGTTGGCGTTGTCCGGCTCGATGTGCCAGCCGAGCTGGGTCAGCGGCACTTGTCTGGAGCGGAGCGCGTCCATGATGATCGGATCGTTCCGCATGATGACGCTGTTTTTCCAAGCGTCCTTGCGCGCTTCGTCCCACATGCCCGTATAGGTACGGGCTACCAGGTTGGTGATCGCCTGAAATGTCGCTATGTGAGGTAGGACATTGCCACCATAGCCCGGCGGCAGTTCGTCGGGCGGCGGCGGCGGGGGTGGCGGGAAGCCGAGTTCCTGCAATTCCTCGACGATGCCGCCGCCCATGATTCCGCGCGCGGGCGGACCCAGCGGGATCGGGTTGACGCGGAAGGGATCGGTGTCTGAATCGGCCATGAGCAACCGCGCAGTCAGGAAGCAGGACAGCGGGCAGTCGAAGCGGCCCGCTTGTGCCGGTCACTTTAGCCGAGAACAGACCAAGGAGCAAGAGAAACGGCCGCTGCTATGAACAGCGGCCGTTCTCGTCCTTAACAAGTCGGACCATCCTGAGCAAGCCAAACCAACCGTACCATGCCATACCAAGCATCCGAACTCCAGCTGGCACAGCTACCAAAGTCGAGCCGGCCTTGCCGCGTCGGCATCATCCGGCATGCCGGTCTTTCCCGGTGTCGCCTCTGGTTTAGGCCGCGAGGTTCCGGCACACGGCCCTTTCCCGTGCGTAGCACCCCGTTTAACGTCTGGGGGCAGACGCCTTCGGTTCCCCAGGAACGCGGAGGCATTTTCGCTCACATGCTGACTAGTTCTGGCGCGTGGTTGCGCATGTATTCTTCTAAGGCCAACTCGACGACGGCCCGTTTGGTGCGCCGATCTCGTCGGGCCACTGACTCTAGGGCCTCAACAAGTTCCATCGACAGTTCGACGCCGACGAGGCGAGTTTTCCCCGCGTCCCGCGCCCGACCTGAAAGTTCTGCTTTATTTACCATGATCTTGCCTCTATTATTATCTTACAGCCCACTTTCCATCATACAGCCGAAAAGAAATTTGTCAATAAAATTCCGAACTGTCCTTGACGCGGTTAGCCTTGTGTTGTAAGATACCAGTGTTGAGTGAGACACCTAACCGGGAGATGAAGATGAAGGCAATCACGGCGAGCGATGTGAAGATGGGAACCGAGTTGGTCGAGCGCGATGGCGCAGTCCTGACAGTGACGAAGATCGACACCGACCCGACGGCCCGCAGTTACTTCCTGTTCGAGTGCAAGTCGCTCAACCAGTCCGGCATCGTTGCCCGCATCCGAGCCAATCGCAGCGTTATGGTGATGGCATAACAAACAGCAGCCGGGGGACGCCCACGCCCGGCCACTACGGAGAATTGAATGGCGATCCACGACAAGCTGGAAACCGCAGGCGCGATATTTTCAGCGGCTTTCATTCCGCTGGTCATCGCCTCTGCCATCACTTTCGCATTTGTCTACGAAAGCTACCGCGAACCGACGCCACCGGCGCCGCCTCCCCCACGATACAAGGTGGAACTGATCGGCAGTGATCGAACGTGGGTCTCACGCAACGTACCCTGGGCCATCGACCGCGGCTTCGGCGCCGCTACGTCCTACGGCTTCTACGAGGCGGATTCCGGCGCCTTCATCGAAGTCCACGGCGGCACACTGGTCATAACTCAACTGGTAGAAAAGGAGACCCGACCATGACTCCCCGCGACGAACATGCCGCTGCGGAAACCCGCCGCGTTGCCCAGCAGACAGCCCGCGAGCAGCGCCTGCCCTTCTCCGTCGTCTGCCTGGTCTGGCCGGTCACCGGCCGCGAAGTCGAATACTCGCGGCACGCGACCTGCCGGGCCGCCAGCCGGCAGCTCGACAGGTGCTACCGGGACAATCCCGGCCTCACCTACGTGATCCGCAACGCCAGCGCCCAGCAACCCACGGACTTCTAGCCATGCTGACTGCCGCCGCAATCGCCGTCGCGCTGCTGTTCGCTGCCGAAGCATACCAGCACCACGCCCGCCTACCGCTCTGGAGGATGCGATGATCGTGCACCGTTCGTGGACCAACGACTTGTACGCCTTCTACTGCGCGGAAGCGATGGATCGGCAAGGCATTCGGGTTGTCGCGGTGACTGTCTCCCCGTCCGGCATGTGGGGCGTTTGGGGGCAGGCCGAGCAAATTGATTTCAAGGCTCTCGACGCAGCCATCGACTGCCAGATTGATGGGGAGACTCGGACATGAGCCAGTCCGCCTATATCCTGACCGACCTGACCGGCCGCTACTGGTGGACCTCGCGCGGCATGCGCCGGATCGGCACCGTGCCGGACGGCACCCGGTTGTCGCTGTTCCCCGACCGCGCCGCCGCCGACCGGGCCGCGCGGGCGCTGCGCGCCGGCATCGGGCTGCGGGCGCGGCTGGAGCGCATCAGGCCAGGAGTCTGCCGATGAAGACTGAACGGGAGGTTAGGGAACTGCGCGATTCCGTGCTGTTCCTGCTCGATCACCTGCCCCGGATGCACCGGCTGGGGTTGCCCGCGCCGCCGCATGCCGAAATCATGTTCAGAGACTTCGCCGTCGCGCTCTCATGGATTTTAGGCGAGCGCGAGCGAGACCAGGGCGACGTCGACAGAGTGAACGAGATCGTGGCCAAACTGCGGCACGAGATGCCGAAAGGATAATATGCCACTCATCACATACGTCAAGAAGGCGTTCTCGCCGTCCTCATTGGCTATCATTGAGAAGGCGAACACGATCATCGCCGAATATGCCGCAGCCGGGTTCGACCTGACTTTGCGGCAGCTTTACTACCAGTTCGTTTCCCGCGCCTTCATCGCCAACAAGCAGTCGGAGTACAAGCGCCTGGGGTCGATCATCAACGACGCTCGCCTGGCGGGCATGATCGATTGGGGCCGGATTACCGACCGTACCCGCAACCTCCGCACCATCGGCCACTGGACAACGCCTGCCTCGATCATCAAGTCGGCCGCCGAGTCGTTCCGCATCGACAAGTGGGCTACGCAGAAGCATCGCATCGAAGTATGGATTGAGAAGGATGCGCTTGTCGGCGTGCTCGACGCCGTGTGTCCAGACCTAGACGTGCCCTATTTCTCCTGCCGCGGATACACGTCGCAGAGCGAGGCGTGGGCAGCGGCCCGGCGGCTGTTCGGCTACATGAAGGCCGGGCAGGCGCCCATTGTGCTGCACCTCGGAGACCACGACCCATCCGGAGTAGACATGACCCGCGACATCACTGATCGGCTGACCCTCTTCCTGGAGCAAGACTGGCTGAACGACGAGATGAGTGATCAAACGAAGGCCAGCGTGCGCGAGATCAGGGACAGCATGGAGGAGCGCTGCGGCGGACGTGTGGCGTCTTGGTTAACCGGCTGGCCCTGAACATGGACCAAGTGGAGGAATATCACCTGCCGCCCAACCCCGCGAAAATGACGGACGCGCGGGCGAAGGGCTACGTTGAAGAACACGGCGATGAGTCGTGGGAGTTGGACGCTTTGGACCCGGCCACGCTTACCGGCCTGATCCGGGACGCGGTCGAGAGCTACCGGGACAAGGACGCCTGGGTAAAAGCAGTCGAGGAGGAAGAGAAGCATCGGCGCCAGCTCGCCGCCGCGTCGAGACAATGGCCGCAGATCGCGGAGACATTGTGACTCATCCCCCAAACGCCCTCCGCCACCCCCCATCATCGCTCATCCCGCCCGGCGCCGCCGGCGGCATATCCTGGACCGCCATGCCGCCCGGCGGCGTGGGCGGCGGATCGACCGGCCGCATGATCTCGTGGGCCGGCGGCGGTGGCAGGTTGGGGATTGCAGTCATCAGGCCGGCGTGCGGCTGTTGGAAATGTGCCAGAACCAGCGCGTCGCCGGCATCCGGCGAGCGACCGATGCGGATTTTAATGTCTTCCTTGGCCTCGACCTGGATGCCGCGCGCCCGGATCATCCAGTGCGCCGCCGTCAGGTCCGCCAGCAGTTCCTTGTCGGGTGGCAGCGCCAACTGATCGCACTCCGGCACCCCCGGGTCCAGCGCCTCGCGCAGCGACCAGTAAGCATAGGCCCTCACGTTGGCGAATTCGAGTTGGCCAGAACTGTCCCGGGCCTCGATCCCGGCCCCGAAGTTGATCGCGTTGACTTGGCCGCCGACTCGCCACTCCCGGCAGAAGTCATAAGCTGCCGCCCCGATGCCGATCACGTCGATGTTGACCTGACACGAAGCGCACGAGAGATCGGCCAGCGACCGCTTGACGACGCCGGCCAATGCCTGCCCGTCCGGCGTCTTGCTCCCTGGGTGCTTCTCGATCTTGGCGAACCACGTCCGATATCGTTTGGCCAGCGCCGTGCAATCCCGGCCGCCGCGGGCCGGGTCTACTCCGACGGCAGACAGCAAGCGACCCTTGCCGCCGTCCGGGCGCCATCGCTCCATCGCGGCCTCGACCCAACTCGTCGGGATGATCTGCCATGGATCGTCCTCGACGCCGGCCAGGAAGTCGCCGTAGAGGAGCATCGACCGCAGCGGTTCAGGCATGGCCTGGAGCACACTGCGGTAGGTGGTATTCGCAAGGGCCGGGTTATCGTCCAAGCTAGCCGGGATGAACGTGCGCGACCGCGGCCGGATCAAATCTTTGTCGCGCAGGAACGGTTCCGGTCCCGGAAGCCAGACCGTCCTCTCGCCATCAGTCGTGTACCAGCGCAGTTCGCCCGGTGCCGCCAGGTCGTGATACTGCTTGTCCAGCCACGGCGCCCATTCCTCGATCACCCATCGCTGGTCGGCCGTCATCGGCGGATTGCCAGTCGCTACCACGCGGCAACGCTGGCCCTGGACGGGCGAGCGGCACCAGCCGATCAAAAAACGATACTGCGACAAGGTGAATCCCGGCAGCTCGTCAAACGCCACAAAATCGTGCGCCCGCCCCTGAAACTTCGCCTTGTCCTTCTCGTGCTGCGCGGCTGACAGCTCGACCACGCGGCCGTCGTTGAGCCGCCAGATTGACGACTGCCCGTTCCATCGGCCCCGGTTACCGACCACGTCGATACTGCGCTCGATGATTTCACGGAGTTGGGGATATTCCCGGCGGAAGATGATCGATTTGCGATGCTCGGTTAGCGCCAAGCCAAGGATTAAATCAGACTTGCCTCCTCCAGCTTGCCCTCCAAAAAATAGTTCATCCGCTGGGCTGTTCAGCGCTGCCGTTTGTGGTCCCGGAAAGGGTTGCCAAATGGGCGGCGTCCAGCCGAGCAGGAGCGTGTCCAGCTCTCGCTTGTCGGCCTCGCTCAAGTATGGAAGCAAGTCGAGCAGCTCGCTCTTCGTCACTGAGTCCATCAGCAAAGATGCCGGTCGGCTGGTCACGTAGCAACCTCATCTTGTCGAGTGCGATCCCGGCCGAAACCGAAACCTCTTGCATCTTCGCCTTTTCGATCTTGCCAGGGATGGCGTCGATTAGCTTGTGCGCCAGTTCCTCGAGCCGGTCCGCGAGCGGTGCGCGTTTCGCCTCGCAACTTTTCACAATCTCCGGATGAACCCGGCCTTTCACCCAGGTCGCCAGCGTGCGGCCCGGGATGCCGAGTTGGCGCGCCGTCAGGCTGACGTTGCCACCGTTCGCATCGACGGCCAGCAGTGCCTCAGCCTTCTCGACATCCGTATAGGTTCTGATCTTGGCCATCGGCTAGCTCGCACCCTTGCTGGCAAGCCGGCAACTGATTTGCCAGCCTAACGGGCATTAAACGCCGGTTTGGCTATCAGTTCAAGGGCACTTTGCTAGCAAGTTGGCCGGTTTGCCTGTGATTTGCAAGACTCGGGATCGGCAGTGCGGCTACTCCGCATCGTGAAACTCACGGTAGACCATCATGGCCGCGATTCCGGCCGCCTTGTCAGGCGAGACCTTGGCGGCCCACAGCCGGCCGAAGAGAGTGAGAACCGTTTTACGCTCGGGTCGGCGTCGGGTCGGCAGTCGTCAGGGACATCGACGGGCTCGCCGTCGGAGCCGGTCCAGGTCTTCTTCGTCGCCATCGGGTTGCTTCCTGATTACAAGCCGACGCCGCACAGCGTCCGGGAGTGCAGGTTCTGGTCGAGCGCCGCAACCTGCGCGGCGGTCAGCGCTATGCCGAAGATGAGCAGGTCGTCCGAGAACGTCGGCCATGACCCGACCGTATCGGCGTTGGCGTTGCCCCACAGCAGGGCCTGCGTCGAATCGTCTTGGTGCGTGTTGGTGCCGTTCTGGTTCTGGGCCGGGTCGTAGGCGATCTCGGTGCCATCAAGGTACATGTGGGCGCCGGTGTAGGCCGTCGTGCCGTCCCAGGTGTAGACGACTCGGTGCCAGCCCGTGCCGCGACCATCCCAATTAGTCAAGCCGAGGCGCTGGACATTCGCTCCGCTGTAGTAGACCCGAAATTGCAGCAGGCCACCAGAAAAAACATCGAATGACCAGCCGCCGCCAGACCCCTTGCGTTTGTAGGCCACATTCCCTACGCTCGTACCAGCATTGTACAGCCATGCGGCCACGCTGAGTGGTCCCAGGTTGGCTAGCAGCGCGTTGGCGGTGTTGTTGACGTAACCAGTGGCATCGCCGGCGAGGTTGGCCGTACCGCCCGGCCGGTTGCCGGTCGTGACGAATCCGCCGGTGGTGTAGCTGGTCAGCGTGCCGTTGATGCCGTTGCCCGACACGTCTGGGAAGCTGGTGCCGCCCACGAGCGCCGGCGTGGCGAGCAGTTCGACAAGGGGTGCTATCGGGAAACCCATGATGTGGCGGTGTGATCAGAATCCGTGTTCCGAGTAGGCCAAGTGCCCGCTCACCTGCTGTCCGGCCGAGAGGTTGATGTTGAGCGCCTGTCCGCCCGGCAGGTCGAACCAGCCGTCGTCGGCATAGGGGGCCACTACGCCCGAGTCCGCGATCAGCGGCATGGCGCCCGTGAGGTCTGTGTTGCCGGCCTGGAACTTCACGTTGACCGTCCCGCCGGCGACCATCACGTAGCCATGGACGCGGATGAACTGCGTGGCCGACGACGGCGCCGCGACCAGGGCCGACTGGCCGTTCTGCGCCGTGTTGATCGCTACGGAAGGCATACGGGTTTGCTCCGTTAGGTCGCGTTGCTGTCACGCGGCGTCAGGCGCTCATCTTCGGGAATCGGCACGGTTAGCCCGGTTGGCCTCTTGAAGATCAACGTGCAGGCGCCGTGTTGCGCGATCATCTGCTTGACCACCGTGCCGTTCGTCTGCGCGGGCCGGCCTGTGGGGTCGATCAGTCCGTCCGTGGGGTGGCCGGGGACTTCCGGTCTCATCGCCGCGGCATTCGGACGCTGGACCACGCCACACAACTCCCAGCCCTGCGCCTCGTAGTCCCCGAGGGCTTCCGTCAGCAGGGGCAACGGCACGTCCCCCAGGACCGTATGCCGCCAGCGCGACACCGTCAGCGGGATCAGGCGCGTATCCGCCGCGATCTGATTGATGATGTCAGTGGCTTTCTGCATCGGTCGTCACCGTGTTCAGCCGGGATTTCGCTTGGCCATTGGCCCGCTCCGGGATGCGCTGGAGGCCCAGCGCCTTCAGGTCTTCGTCGTTCAGAAGGCTGAGCTGCGACCCGTGCTCCAGGATGATGCAGGTCGCCCCCTCGAACTTGTACCGGGTTCCGTGCCAGAAGTACCCGAAGGCGTCCATCAAGTTCTTCCGGATCGGGATCGCGCTGGCGTGCAATAGCCCCAACCGGCCGTCCGGGAGTTGCTGGAGCGACACGTCCCGCGGCAGCGTCAGCACCACGATATCGCCGTAGCGGGGCGTCAGCTTGTCCACCGACGCGAACTGGGCGCGTAGTTCCTCGCGCGACGGGGGCGGTTTCACCGGTGTCCCGCGGCCGATCATGCACTTCAGTTGGTCGAGGATGGCCGTGGCTTCCAGGATGTCCATTTGCCGTTGAGGATAGGCTGACGGTGACACGGTGTCAACGCTTTTTGCCTATCCTAAA
>Ga0187803_10000247_pt1 | contig 22270 bp, 18 predicted proteins | sample NC_wetland_sal_i_2_FD_132425 | JGI IMG/M metagenome (GOLD analysis project Ga0187803, IMG submission 132425) | Wetland sediment microbial communities from Neuse River Estuary, North Carolina, USA - Control_3 | ecosystem: Environmental > Aquatic > Freshwater > Wetlands > Sediment | place: USA...
CCCAGCCTGCTCCTGCAGATTCCCGACGTGTTCGATGCCAACGCCGGCTTCGAATATGGCTATCGCCTGACGGAGGAATTGCTGCAGAACAAGAAGAAATTCACCGCGATCCTCGCGTTCGACGACTTGACCGCCTTGGGCGCAGTGCGGGCACTGGCAAAGGCGGGCATCAGCGTTCCGGAACACTGTTCGGTGACCGGGTTCGATGATGTGGCCATTTCGGCGCTTTCCGCACCATCGTTGACCACCGTGCGGCAGCCGTTGGAAACCATGGGCGGCACCGCGGTGAACATCATCATGGACGCAATCAAAGCCAGCCGGGAGAATCGCGACTGGTCCGCAGTCTCTCAGAAGCTGCATCCCGAACTGGTCATCCGGGACTCCACACGCAACAATTGATTTTGGAGTTTTCTACTCAAAAAGGCGCCGCAACGAGGTTAGGGCGCCTTTACCTTGTGTTTCTACTCTTTCTCAGGAGGTGGGTGGCAGGAAGACGGCGGCAGGCGAGAAAAACTCCACGTCCGGCAATTCCGTCTTCACCTTTACAGACTGAAACTTACCTTTGGCTCCGCCGAAACCGGCGAAGGTCAAAAGATACTGGTTGCTTAAATGATTAGCGAGTTCGTCCAGATAGGGCTTGATGGTCACAGGCTTCCCGAAGGCAAGATAAAAGGACTCGGCACCCGTCTCTTGCGCGACCTTATCGAGGTTGATCTGTGCCATGTTCACCAGATAATAGCCGTGGCCGCGGTGCCCCGCGCTCGGATAATAGATGGACCAGATATTGGTATTCTGGCGCTCCGCTCGCTGAATGAGCGAATCCACATCGGGATAGATGGGACCGAATGCGGGGCCACGGAAAAAATCGATACCAGAAGAGATGAGCAGGATGGAACGGCGAGGTCCAGTGTCCGGCCAGCGCTTGAGAAAGTCGATGGTTGCCAAGTACGGGCTGGAGCCAAGAGCTCCGATTCCGATCGGCAGCCGCAGGGCTTTGACCGCCAGTTCATGATTGGTAGTGAAATCCTGCGCAATCATGGTTGTGTTGTCCCGGATGTAACCGACGGCGATGTGGGTGGCGGGAGGTTGGGCCAAGATGAATTCTTTCAAGTAGTCCCACTGGCTTCCTGCGTCCGTATCGATCGAATCGTCAATTAGAATTGCCAGGTAGAGCTGCTCACCCTTTTTCCAGTCACCGATTTGCTTGCGTTCCTTGCCCTGGAAGAGCTGCACATCGTCCTTGGCGATGGGCGGCGCACCTTCTTTCTTGCCGACCGCGGTCACTGTGAAGGTGACGGCCCCTGAATTGGCAGGTTTGGTTTGCGCGTTGATTGAGGCCGTGGAAATGAGCAGGAACGCTCCGAGGAACAACCCAATTTGAGCACGAGATGTTTGGTGTTTCATCCGCTTTCTCCTCTACAGTGCTACCACTTTCTTAGATGCAGAAGATTACCGAAAGGCATATATCAGAACCGCCTTCAGGCGTCAGCGAAGAGATCCCATGGAACGGAACTCGCCGCAGTAGAATCAAACCCGAGGGAACGCCGGAAGTCGCAACTCATTCCGTAATGTGTCCTAGGCTCACGCCACACTGCGCGGAAGAGTGAGTTCGTCTTGATCGAAGTATCATCCGCGCCATGCAATTCTAGGGAGCCGAGCCCTTTCCCGGGGTTCGACGAACTAGCGTGTCGCTGTTCCCGGAAATTGGATTAGAATGGGGCCGCGGACTCTTCCCTTCGTACTCGCTCCCCCCTGGAGGTAAGGAAGGCCCATGGCGCTCTTGCGCTCGATGCTGCTTGCCGCCTCGCAAAACGTGTGGCTGCGCGAACACGCGGTCAAGCTTCCTTTCGTAAGGCGCAGCGTTTCGCGTTTTATGCCGGGAGAAACGCTGGAGGCAGCTTTGACGGCAGCGCAGGGCCTGCTGGAAAAGAGGATCGGCACGGTGTTCACGCATCTCGGTGAAAATGTCGCCGACCGCGGGGAGGCGCGCAAGGTCACGGAGCACTACCTCGAAGTACTCGAGTACATCCATCAGGCGAATCTTCCCACGGAAGTCTCGGTGAAGCTGACCCAGTTGGGGCTCGATCTGTCTACCGATCTTTGCTTTGAGAATCTGGAACGGATCATTCAAGGCGAAAACGGCAAATCGACGGTCTGGGTGGACATGGAGGCGAGCAACTATGTCGACGCGACCCTGGACATTTACCGGCGCGCGCTGAAGAATCATCCGAACGTCGGGCTGTGTCTCCAGGCATATCTTTACCGCACAAAAAATGATCTCGCGGACTTGCTGCCGCTGCGGCCTTCCATTCGCCTGGTGAAGGGCGCTTACAAGGAACCTGCGGCGATTGCGTATCCAAAAAAAGCGGATGTGGACGAAAATTATTTCGCCTTGGCGCAGGAACTGCTGCGCGTCCGGTCCGCGGGAAGTTGCGTACGCGCGGCGTTTGGCACGCACGACGTCCGGATGATCCGCCGCATCGGCGATTTTGCGGTCCAGCAAGGTTTGGCAAAGAGCGAGTTCGAGGTGCAAATGCTGTACGGCATCCAGCGCGCCGAACAGGAGCGACTCTCGCGTGAGGGCAGCCGTTCCGTCGTGCTAGTCGCGTATGGAACCTACTGGTATCCGTGGTTTGTCCGCAGGCTGGCGGAGCGTCCGGCCAATCTGTGGTTTCTGCTCCGCAATGTTCTTGCTTCATAACGATTCAAGGGGGGGTGCTTGATGCGCAAGTTCAGTGCTTTTCTTGTGGTTGTGGCGGCGGGACTGCTGATTGCCGCGCGCGTTCCGGAAGCGGAATGGAAACAGCTATTCAATGGAAAGGACCTGACCGGGTGGAAGCACGTCGGCCCGGGCCATATGACGGTAGAGAATGGGCTGATCCAGACGCACGGCGGCATGGGGCTGCTGTACTGGACCGGCGGGAAGCTTGGGCACTGCAAAATTCGCGATTTCAACGACAAGTCCGAAGTGTGTATCCGAATCCCGATCGAGCCGCGCGAGGAATGGATGCCGGTGCACTATGGGTACGAAGTGCAGATCGATAATCACCCGGAAACTTCCAACGAAGACGAATATCACGTTACCGGCACACTCTATTCGCAGGCCAAACCAGGCAAGCCTGGTCCCGAATGGAATACCATGATCATCACCATCGATGGTCCGCAAACGGTAGTGGAACTCAATGGAATCAAGGTTACGGATTACACCGAAGGCCAGCCGGTCCCCGAGCGAAAGTTTGATTTCGAGCCGTACCGCGGGCGGCGCCCCGATGAAGGCTATATCGGGCTGCAGAATCACAGCGACAACGATATTGTTTTCTTTAAGGAAGTCAGCATACAAGAATTGCCTTAGAACGGAATGAAATTGAACTTAATCGTCAAACTTTGGAGAACATCATGAAGAAAAATCAGATTACTCGCCGGTCCTTTCTGCAAACCACCGCCGGAACCACAGGAGCGATGATGGCTGCGAAGAAAATCGTCCTGCAACCGGAGGGGATTCCCTCGGCGCTAGAGATGAGTGCGGCCAGCGATCGCTTGCGCTTCGGCATCATTGGAGTCGGTATGCAGGGCAATGGACTTCTCTCGACAGCGGTCGGACTTCCGGGCACGGAATGTGTCGCCGCCGCCGACCTGTATGACGGCCGCCACACGTTGGCCAAGGAAATTGCCGGAGCGAAGATCACGACCACGCGGCACTATCACGAACTGCTGGACAACAAGGAGATCGACTGCATCATCGCGGCCGTTCCCGACCACTGGCACAAGCAGGTATTTGTCGACACGGTGAGCGCGGGCAAGGACATCTACCTCGAAAAGCCGATGTCCCACAGCGCCGCCGACGGACTCGAGATGGTGAAGGCTGCGAAGAAAACGAACCGAATCGTGCAGATAGGCTCACAACGCATCAGTTCAGTCATCTGCAAAAAAGCGAAGGAAATGCTGGCGCAGGGCGCCGTCGGCGAACTCACGCTGGTCGAGGGTTCGCTGGGCCGCAACGATCCCACGGGGGCCTGGGTGTACCCGGTGCCGCCGGACCTCACGCCGCAAACTCTGGACTGGGACACGTGGCAGGGAACGGTTCCCAAGCGCGCATTCGATGGCAAGATATTTGCGCGCTGGCGCTGTTGGAAGGAGTATGGAACCGGATTGGCCGGGGACCTGCTCGTGCACCTGGTCAGCGGAATGAACTATATGCTCGGCTGGAACGAGCCACCGACTCGCGCCATGTCTACCGGTGGGATCCTGCGCTTCCCGGATGGACGCAACATGCCCGACGTTCATGCAACGCTATTCGAATACGGAAAAATACCCGTTTATCTCCGATTGAATCTTGGCTGCGAAACTCCGGAGGTGTACCGTTTCCAGGGATCGAAGGGGATTCTTGAGGTCACGGAGCTTGCGATCAACTACTATCCGCAGACGGGAGAAGACTCGGCTCCAACCTATTACGCCTACAGTTTTCCAAAGGATCTGCGTGATGCTTATTTCAAGCAGTGGCACGCAGAGCATGATCCTGCTCCCGGGAAAGAGCCACTGGCCGAGACCTACACCTACAAGGGCGACAGCTGGGACGACCAGCGGCCGCATATGTGGGCTTATTTCCAGGCAGTGAGGAGCCGCAAGCCGTTGCCGGAAGATACCGTCTTCGGGCACAACGCCGCACTGGCTTGTCACATGTCCAACGAATCGTACTTCCGGAAGAGCATCGTGACGTGGGACGCGGCTGCTGGGGAGATTAAGAGTCAATGAAGCGCAGAGGCATGGAGATAAGGATGTACTGAAGTCGGAAAATTAGAGACAGGTCACAGAATTGAGATCCTTCGCTTCGCTCAGGATGACAGAGTTCTGTAGGTGAGTTGAGAAGGCGAATTACGCGCCTCCCTACTTCTTTGCCTCGTTGCTTCGTTACTTCCTTATTTCACGCGGTGAAATTCGACGTAATCTTTGCCCTTATAGAGCCGGTACTTGCCTGCCTCCGACCCAGCCAAAAACTGTAAGGGCACGGGGCGCTTGATTTCCGCGTCCTTCGTCGAAGTCACCTGGAAGACATCCTTCGCCCCCACGTCCATCACCACCAGCTTATCGCCTTCGATGAAGCCAAAGCCGTAGGCTCCTGGGTTGAGCGTTTTGCCGCCGAGCTCGATGGGAACTTCGGTGATCAGATACCCTTGATACTTTTCCTTCAACCCACTGGAATAACCCGAACTGTCCACCAGGCCGGCCATCACCAGCCGTTCATCGGCGTAACGCACACCGCCGGAGTTGCGAGCTTGCACGCTGGCGACCAGTCCACGGAAGAACACTTTGTCCGGAAACAGCTTGTCGCCAACTTCCGCTGCTTTTAACACTCCTTCCTTGGCCGGCGCTGCCTCCGGCGCTTTCTTCTCCTGCGCGAACGAAATATTGGACATTACCAATGCCAGGGCCGAAAAGAATAAAACCCACGGGCGCACTCTCATAGGACTCTCCTTGGTTATCGGTAGGATTTTCATGAAACAGAAGATTGTACCTCTTTGGCGGTCCGTGAAGAACAGTTTCACACTCAAGCGCGATGAGGTGTGCTGTAAGAGTGTGACACTTCGGAAAGCAAGAGGGCAAAAATGGTCGGGACGGCGAGATTTGAACTCGCGACCTCACGCACCCCAAGCGTGCGCGCTACCAGGCTGCGCTACGTCCCGGCCGCATCAACCGCAGAGCTGTGGTTGATCTGGTAATTTCAAGGCTATCACTTGCGTTCCAGTAGCGTCAAGAAACTGCGCAGGCTATCGCGCAAATCCAGAAGCATTTTGCGGCTTAACTGCGTTGTCGGTGCGTCTCCTAACGCTGGTGTCGCCGCGCCAGCGGCTCTCCCTTCGGAGGCTTCCGCGTTGCCGTTCGCCAAATCGCGCAGGTGGCGGCGGGCACCCGCAATCGTAAATCCTTCGTCGTACAGCAGGCGCTTGATTTTCAGCACCAAGTCCACATCTTCCTGGCGGTACAAACGGTGGCCGCTCGGGCTCTTCACGGGCTGCAGCATGGGGAACTCGGTCTCCCAGTAACGCAGCACGAACGGCTTCAGCGCCGTCAAACGGCTGACGTCGCCAATGCGATAGGTGCGAGTTTCGTTGGAAACTGGTGCTGATGCGGCGCCGCTCATGGTTCCATCTCTATGGTCATTCTCGGGCGGGGACGACTCCATCCTATCAGTTTGCTGAATAACTGCGAAAAACCTTTCTTCAGGGGCTGAAGCCCCCGCCTCCTAAAGAACTGGATTTCATCAGCAGCCTGTCATAAGAAAACGGCGGCAAGTCAACGAGTCTGTGTGAGTCTTAGGGAAGGCGTACCTCAGCGGCTAAAGCCGGATTGATTCTACGACAGTTACGGCACGACTGAAGTCGTGCCCTCCCAAAAAACAGGTGTTGTCACACAGAGTGGTCAACAGCGAATTTTCGCACGGTCACTCACTCTCGCCGGCCGTTCTCTGCCGATCCCCGCGTTTTTTCAGGCGCTGGATGAAGCGCACCGGCGTGCCTATAAACGGCCATTTCGCACGCACCTGGTTTTCCAGGAAGCGCTCAAAGCTAAAGTGCAGCGGTTTCTTCTGGTTGGTGAAGCGCAGAAACACCGGCGGCGCCACCTTCGCCTGGGTTATATAGTAAATGCGGACAGGCCGCGCCTTGGGATTGGTGGCCCTGCCCAGGTCCACTTCCTCCTTCAGCCAGCGGTTCAGGTCGGGAGTGGAAATTTTGCGCGCGCGTTCCGCCGCCACTTGATCGATCAAAGGAAACAACTTCTGCGCTCGCTCGCCAGTCTTCGCCGAAAGAAAGAGGATGGGGGCGTAACTCAAGAACTTGAACTTTTCCTTCACCATTTTTTCGTAATCGAGCAACAGTTTTCCCTTGTCAATTTCCCGTTGGTGCGATGCCCCTTCAGCTGCGCGTCTTGCTTTACCTCTCGCGGATCTTCCGGATTCGTCGGCCGCGTGTTGCGCTGCTTCCACCGCCAAATCCCACTTATTCACGACGATGATCACGGAGCGCCCGGACTGCTCCGCATAGCTAGCAATCGTGGCATCGCCCTGGGTGACGCCTTGCACGCCATCAATCACCAGGATCGCGACGTCGGCGCGTTCCAGCCCGCGCCGGGCCATCACCACGCTCAACTTCTCCGCCACCAGGTTGGTTTTCCCCTTGCGCCGGATGCCCGCCGTATCCACGAACCGGTACGTTCGGCCATTGCGCACCACGTCCGTATCGACGCTATCCATCGTTGTGCCCGGAACCGGCGAAACGATGGAACGCTCCTCCCCCGCCATGCGGTTCAGGAGCGTCGATTTTCCGACGTTCGGGCGTCCGATGATGGCAATCTCAACGACTTTTTGCTCTTCCGGCTGCTCCGCGGCGCTGTGCCCTTTGATTTGTTCGAGTGTAGCGTCCAGCAAATCGTCCACGCCGGTGCCGTGCTCGGCCGCGATAGGAAACACTGGCACACCCAGGGCATGAAACGGTCCGGCATTCATTTCCTGGAGTGCGGAATCCACTTTATTGACGGCCACGACAAAGGGCTTGCCGGTAGTCCGCAGCAGCCGCGCCAACTCTTGATCGAGAGGTGTGAGGCCGTCCGTGCTATCCACCACCAGCACCAGCAGCGCCGCATTTTCGATTGCCATGTGGGCTTGACGGAGGATCTCGGTCGGGATTAGCGCTTTGTCGTCCGGAATAATTCCGCCGGTGTCCACCACTTCCAGGACGCGGCCGCGCCACTCGCATTTGCCGTAGATGCGGTCGCGGGTGATGCCCGGCTCGTCGGTGACAATGGCCCGGCGGGTGCCGGTCAGCCGGTTAAACAGCGTGGACTTGCCCACATTGGGCCGTCCGACGATGACCAGCGATGGTAATTTCTGTCCCATAATTCGCTGCACACTATCCCCAGCGCAAAACGCGCTTGAGTGCTCAATCTTCCAATTTAACCCATCCGCACAGAAGTAGCGAGCCGCTCGCCGCGCGTAACTGGAGCTGCGGATAGCCACCATTGAAACAATTCATGCGGGAACCCCTTGATTCTGAGCCGCTTCCTGAGTATGTTTCTTCCACTACATCGCTGGGTGTCCCCAGACACTTCTCGGGGGAAGGGTCTGATCCATCTCGGGGCTTCGAGATGACATTTATGGGTATGGAGGAGAGGAAGATGAACAGGTTCATTCGCAGCCTGAGCATACTGGCATTTCTTTGTTTGGCGCTGCTGCTTTTGAATTGTAGCGAGTCGAATGCTCAGACTTTCCGCGCCACAATTCTCGGCACGGTGACGGATTCTTCCGGCGCCGCGGTTCCTGGGGCCACGGTCACCATTAGGAACCTCGACACAGGCCTCACGCGCGTCGTCACTACCTCCGACGACGGCACTTATACCGCTACAGAGCTTCCCCTGCTTAACTACAGCATTACCGTCGAAAGGGCCGGCTTCAAGGCCGGCGTCGTAGCAAATGTCAAGGTGGATGTGTCTTCAGAGCGCCGCGTGGACTTCGTCCTGCAGCTTGGCTCCAGCACGACAAGGGTCGAAGTCATTGGCGAAGAACTGCCCATGGTCGAGTCCACTTCAAATACCTTGGGCGCCATCGTCGAATCCACAGTTGTTACCAACCTGCCGGTCAATGGCCGCGACTATCAGAAATTGATTCTTCTTGTTCCCGGTGCTACTTCCGGCCCCGATGCCATCACGGACTCCCCAGGTTCTTACGGAACGGTTTCCGTCAACGGCGCACGTGGCCGCTCTAATAACTACCTGCTGGACGGCACGGACATGAACGACGGCTACCGCAACGATCCGGCCATCAATGAAGGCGGCGTTTTCAGCACCCCGGCCACCATTCTCCCCGTCGAAGCCATCGCCGAAATGCACATCGCCTCGAACTTCGAAGCGGAATATGGCCGCAGTGCGGGTTCCGCGATCAACATTGTCACCAAGAGCGGCACCAATGCTTTTCACGGCACTGTTTTTGACTTTCTCCGCAATACCGCGCTCAACGCCCGAAACTTTTTCGACGCCGCGTCTAATGGACCTCAGCAGCCTTTCCACTTGAACCAATTCGGTGGCGCCGTTGGCGGCCCAGTCCGCAAAGACAAAACCTTCTTCTTCCTAGACTACGAGGGTGTCCGCGAAACGGGTTCGGAGAGCAGCCCCGGTTGCGGTCCCACCGCTGCGGATATTTCCGCGAATGCCCGGACCCCTGGCGACCTAACCAGCATCAATCCCGTTATTCAGAAGCTGCTCGCACTCAATCCTTGGCCTGACGGTTGTGTGACAATCAATACGCCTTTTTCCAATCGCGTTGACAACGCTATCATCAAAATTGATCACAGCTTCAACACCAACAATGTCCTGACCGGCCGCTACTACATTGGCGACAGCAGCCAGCTTTTTCCTCTGGCGCTCACGGGCGGCGGTGACCTCCCCAATTACAACACCTCGACCCCTACCCGCGTACAATTGGTCTCCATCTCCTACGTCTCCGTGATTTCTCCATCGATCGTGAACGAGGCGCGCATCGGTTGGAATCGTTTCGCCGAAGGCTTCTATCCTCAAGATCGCAAATTCGATCCTCTTTCCATTGGCCTCGACACCGTTGGTCCGGGCACCCCGAACGCCACTACGCAATTTCCGAACGGCAACCCTTATAACTTCGGTATGCCGGTGATTAGCGTGAGCGGCCTGCCTCAGATTGGGGCCGACAAAGGCGACCCTCGCCAGCGCGTCGACAGCAACTGGCACTACATCGACAACATCTCCTGGAAAGCAGGGAAGAACGATATCAAGTTTGGTTATGAATTCCGCCGGACAACTGTTTCTCAAATCTTTAACCGCGTATTCCGCGGCAGGTTGTCCTTCGATAGTTTGGCCGCCTTTCTCGCGGGAACACCAAACCCCAGCATTAGTCATAGCAGGCAGGGTGCTGGCGACACGAACCGGAATACTTTCGAGAATTCCAATGCTGCCTACATTCAGGACAGCTACCGGATGAATCGGCGTCTGACATTCAACCTGGGCCTTCGCTATGACTATTTTGGGATCGTCCAGGAAAAGCACGGCATGTTCGACAACGTGGACCCCACCACCGGAAATGTGTTTGCCGTCGGCCAGGGGCGACTTTACCAGCCCGATTACAGGGGCTGGGCTCCGCGTGTCAGCTTCGCCTGGGATGTCACTGGACATCAGCGCACTGTCTTGCGTGCCGGTTACGGCATTTTCTACGATGCTACTTCCCAGGACATGTTCATCGGTCACGGGCCTTTCAGCACGCTGTTTGATCCTGGTCCCGCCTACTCGAGCCTCCCTGGTGTGGGTCAAATCCTCATCGGTACTCCCGTAGGGACGATTACTCCCAACGTGCCTGTCTTTGGGAACTTCGCGCCCATGCCCGATGCCTTCGGGATTGACCCGCATATCCGCTCCCCTTACCTGCAGAACTACAATCTGAACCTCCAGCAGCAACTCACCCGAAAGATGGTTGTGCAGGTGGGCTATGTTGGTTCCCGTGGAAGCAAGCTTTGGGACTTCCGCGACATCAACCAGCCTTCCTTCGCCCAAATCTGGGCCGCCGATTGTGCCGGCGTAACTCCTCTTCCTGCCGTCGGCCAGCCCTGTCCCAAGGGTTTCATTCAGGACGGCACCGTGCCTCGACGGCTTCCCGGTAGCAGTTATTACGTCTACTGGGAAGAGAGCGCCGCCAAGTCCAATTACAACGCTCTGCAGGCTACATATCGCATCGACGATTGGCACGGCTTCACCAGTTCCCTCAATTTCACTTGGTCTCATTCCATCGATACGGCCAGCGATGGAGAGGACTATGTTCCCAACGCTGCGCAGCCCACTGACAGCACCCAACCGCAACTGAACAGGGGGAATTCGAACTTTGATACTCGTAGGCGCCTCACCTGGAACTTCGTCTATCAACTTCCGAATCGCAAGGGGAGCTGGCAACGCCTCACCAATGGATGGGGCCTCAACGGCATCTTGACCGTGCAGTCGGGCATGCCTTTCCACATGATTGTCGAAAACGATGATTTTGATGGAACGGCGACTTACTTCCCGAAGCCGGATGTCATTGGTCCGATCCGCTACAATTACAGCGACCCCACACAGTTCCTCGACCTCACCTCATTCGCGGTGCCCTGCACCCCGACCACAAACAAAGCGGGAGCGCCGATCTTCGACGGCACGGCCACTTCCTGCGTGCCCGGGACTCGACACTTCGGCAATGAGGGCAGGAATTCTATGGTCGGCCCGCCGTTCCGCCAGTTGGATTTCTCTCTCTTTAAGAACACCAGCATCACCGAGCGAGTGAAGCTGGAACTGCGATTTGAGTTTTATAACCTGTTCAATCATCCCAACTTTGCCAACCCGATCTGGCCCAACTTCCTCTCCGATCCCTCCTATTCTGGAGTGACCCCTCCACCCAATTGCACACCCGGCGTTAACTGCTCCTGGTACCTTGCCAATGGACACCTCAACGGGCATCTTCCGATCACCACAACCGCAGATGTCGGTCCCGGGTATCCGTTTTTGGGCGGCGGAGGACCACGCAGCATCCAGATTGCGGCGAAGTTCAGCTTCTAACCGATTCCGTGATCTTTCCTTTTCCACGGCCCCGGACCAGCCCCGGGGCCGTGGCTTTTCACCGGACGACACTTTCCACTCTACCAAGGTGCTGTTGGACGCGCATACCCTTGCGCACAAATAACGTTTTTAGTTTCTGTCAGTTACGTGGATTTGCTGGAGGGGGCGAAATTGTTCCCCCACGCCCTTCTTCACTGGAAACATGTTCCAGAACAGACCTAAATTGCAACCTGTGATAGTTTTAGGGCCTCCACTGCGTACTAAGTTATGGAACCGCTGAAACCAGGCCAGGAAAGAGTGCCGGGAAAAACGGAGCCTACGGATTTAATCGTCCAGGCCCGGGCTGGGGATACCCAGGCGTGGGGCGATCTGTACCGGGAATATGCGCCGGCTATTTTTCGTTTTTGCAGGCGCGCCATGCCAAGCAAGGAGGACGCGGAAGACGCCACGATGGAGATCTTCATGAAGCTGCGCGACAAACTCGCCCAGTACGATCCCAGCCGCTCCTTCTCCGCCTGGTTGTACAAGGTTGCCGCGAACCACTGCTGGGATATGCTGCGCCGCCGCAGAGCGCGCCACGACAAGGACATGGACGACGTGGACGAGCTCCCGCTGGAAGCACCGGAGCCCAATCAATTGGAACGGCTGATCGAAGAGCGCAGCGGAGAAGAGGTGCGCAAGGCCTTGAGCAAGCTAGGGACGCGGGCGCGCATGGCGCTGGTGATGCGCTATTACTCCGACATGAGTTACGACGAAATTGCAGATGCCTTGGGCGTGCGGAGGTCGTTTGTCGGCGTAGTGCTGCTGCGCGCGAGGCACGAACTTCGGCAGGCGCTGGGTGAGAACAGTGCCCTGGCCGTAGGAGGCGCGCGGTGAGCGACCTGGAAAACACGACGAACAAGCATGTGGATGAAATGACACTGCTGCTGTATGTCGAACGGCAACTGGACCGCAAAGCCGCGCAAGAAGTGTCTCTGCACACGCAGACCTGCACGCATTGCCTGATGCTGCTGCGGGCGCTGGACCACGAATCGCGCCTGCTGACCCGCTCGATGCTGGAGCAGGACGAGCCGCTTCCGGCGCGGCTGGCGGAGTTTCAAGCCCGGGTGAAGAGGTCCATGCAGTGGATTTGGGGCGTGGTGTTCGGCCTGGCAGTGCTGGGCGCCTACGCTCTCTACACTTATGACATCGAGCCCTGGCAGCAAGAGTTCGAGAAGGCGGGGTTCGGCGGCACGAATTTGCTGAGCTTGTTGGTATTCCAGGGAGCCTTCTGGAAAGGGTGGCAGTCTATGTTCACACTCGTTGAGTTCGTTGCGTTGGCCTCCTTCGCAGGTTTCGCACTGTTTCTCGGCCGAAAATACCTTAAGCGCGGCACTGCTCTTGCGGTCATGTTTGCCAGCATAGGCCTGCTGCTTATGACGGCCGCTCCAGCGCCGGCGCAGGATTTTAGATTTGATCCGGACATGAAGGGCAAAGAATCGCTCGAAGTGACGAAGGATGAGGTTTTGAAGAAGGATCTCTTCTTCGTCGGCTCGCAACTGCGCGTCGACGGCACCGTGGACGGCGACGTTTACGCTTTCGGTCAGCAGGTCGATGTGAGCGGCCACGTCACCGGTGACGTCATCTGCTTCGCTCGATCGGTGCACATCAGCGGTCAAGTGGACGGCAATGTTCGTGGCTTGACCAATAACATCTCGATCAGCGGAACTGTCGAGAAAAGCGTCACCACCATGAACGAGGACATCAACTTGAACTCCGCTGGAAAAGTTGGGCACAACTTCACGGCGTTTGGCCAGATCGTGACCTTAAACGGGAATGTCGGCCGCGACGTTCTCACCATGTTCGATGAAGCCACGATTTCTGGAATCATCGGAGGGAACTTGAAGGCCAAGGGGCAGACCCTTAGGATTACTTCCAGCGCGCAGATTGACGGTGAGGCGAAATTCGAGGGCGACAAGCCCGCAGAAGTGGCCTCCGGCGCAAAACTCGCCTCTCCACTGGAATTCAAAAAACTGGAACATAAGTCCCGAACGGAACGTGGCGCGGGCTATTACATTTGGAAAGTGATTTGGTCGGGAGCCTGGATCCTTTTCGGCCTGGTCCTGATTTCTCTTATGCCGCTGTTCGCCAAGGAGACCGTGCAATCCGCCGAGAATTATGGTGCGGCGCTCGGGCTGGGAGTGCTGGTGTTCTTCGGGGTGTTCATCGCCGCGTGCATCGCCTGCGTCACGATTGTGGGTCTCCTCGTGGGCATCTCCACGCTGTTTCTCTGGATGGTGACGCTATTTAGCTCCTACATCGTCGTGGGTGCGGTCATCGGCCGCTGGATACTGGGTAAAGAAAATGAACTTTGGCCCTTGATAGGGCGCATGGCTTTAGGCGTTGTGATCATCAAGGCCGCGACGGCAATCCCGCACTTGGGCTTCTGGGTAATGCTCGGCGTTTGGATCTGGGGCATGGGAGCGGTATCCCTGTCGCTCTATCGCAGGCTGCAGCCCGTCATCGCACCCAAAATTCCTTCGATGCCGAGCGGTCCCGTGGGGACTCCACTGCCGTCGAACACGACCGTAGGCGGGATTTGATCATCAGAAAATAGAAAAAAAGACGGGCCCATCCCTTAACGCCGGACGGGGCCCGTTGCCTTTTGCGGAGGCGGGGAAAATCTAGGGTACGCGCACCTTGGCCGCCTGGAAAGGCTGTGGCACGGTTGGGTTGAGATAGAGGGCGCTTATGGAAACGGTCTGCCCCACCGTCACGCTCGTGGTACCTTCCAGAAGGGTGGCGTTTGTATAAGTTTCTACGGCTGGCGGCACAACAAAGATGGTCCCGAGGTAAGCAGGCAGACCACTGAGCGTGAAAGTGTTGCTGCCTATTACGGTGTTCACGGTTCCGGTGAGTCGCGAGAAACGAAGGATGAGCGCCGTTGCAGTGACGTTTATGCCGTTGGTTCCGGTTGCCGCCCCAGTAACTTTGGCGCGAACCATCTGGCCCGTGAAGATGTCGCCCGTGCCACTGAATCCAGCATTGCTGATTGGTACGCCCGGTTGGCCCGTGAGTATTCCGGTATCGATGGCAAAGGTTGCCGCCGGGTTGAGAGTAAGGCAAACGCCTGCTCCGAATTTTGCGCTAGCGAGGGGCGAGTTGCTGGTGGAAATCGCGCTGTCGCTGAGGATCAGCCCATAATTGGATCCACCGTTGCAGTTACTCGGATAAACAATGCCTTCCACTTCGTCGGCCGGAATTGGGGAGGAATCGATCAGGTCGATTGACGTGGCGTTCACCACGCCCGCATTGGTCAGTATGCCCTGCAAACTCACGACGGAACCAACCTTGATGCAGGAAAAGAGGCTTCCTCCTCCTGTACATTGGCTCTGCGGGTCGAACACAGGCGTGACGGGAGTTGTCGAGCTAATGGAAGCGGTGAGGCTGCCGCGCACCGTTGACTTCAGGGTGATGCTGCTGGCGGAGATGGCGGTCACGGCGCCCGTGAAATCATCGATGTTTGCAACGTCGCCGCTGGGGACGCCGGTAGGCACCGTGCTCGAAGAGGTCATAACGCCACTTTGCGTGACGTCAATGCTGCCCGTGGTGGTCACTATCGCATTATTGTAATTGAAGTCCAGGTTTAGCCATTGGTTCGAATTGGCCGCCAGACTCAGCGGCGGCGTAAACGTGTAGGTGATGGTGGCCGCACTTCCCGTGATATTACAGACCTTACCAGCGGCACAGGTACCAACTGTGGCGCCGGAAGAGTTGATGAATACTCCGTAAGGAGCTGCGACTGTAACCTTGACAGCGGTGTAAGCGCCAGCGGCGACGGAAACATTCGCTGCGATCAGATTCGTATCGGACTGGAGGCGCGTCAGCTCAAAGTTTTGCGCCGAAAACACGGAGACCTGGCTGCCTCCCCCTGAAGGCACAAGCGCGATCCCGGAGATTGGCAAAGTGAAACTGAGGATAGAAGTATTCGCTGGCGACGAATCCGACATGGTGAGGCTGAGAGAAGCGTTGCCACCGACACAGTTTGTTGTGCAGACCCTGCTTTTCGACCCACTACAGGAAGCGAGCGACACGGCGGCGACCACGACAAAAAATATCAGGCGTGTGTTCCAATTCATACAAGCACCCCAGAGAAACTTAGATGCCGGGCCGGGCAAGTAGGATCGCTGGGTAATCCCCCGGAGACACTTTACCCTCAGAGCGGAGGCAGAGTCACAGGCAAAGATCAAGGGTGCCCAAGTGCTAACGGTGCACGCGCCGGGAGGCGCTCGGGCCAATGTGGTATCGTTAAGCACTCAATACAAATTTGCAGGAAATCAGGCAGGCTTTCTGGCCAAAAACAATTCCAAATCGGGTCCCATTGAGGCACCGAAGAAGCGTAGAGAAACTATGCCTGAGCGGGTTTATGTTCCTCTAGACGAGGAATTTGGTCCGCGGCGCGCCTCGATGCGGCCGGTGAAGAGTGACTCTGCCGATGAGCAGGCCGGGTTTACTCCGAAGAGCGAGGCCCACCAGCGATCGAATAGCAATAAACCCACCATGCAGGCGATATTCGGCCCTAGAGGATTCCTCGATAAATGCATGGTCAGCGGTTACGAGCACCGGCCGGGGCAGTTGCAGATGGCCGAAGCCGTCGACGACGCGTTTGAAAATCATCACCACGCCATTTTGGAAGCCGGAACCGGCACGGGGAAAACGCTCGCGTATCTGCTGCCGGCCGTTTGCAGCGGGCGGCGCGTGGTGGTTTCCACCGCGACAAAGTCCTTGCAGGAACAGCTTTACCAGAAAGACGTGCCGTTTCTACAGAAGCATTTTGCGCCCGATTGGAAAGTGGCGGTGATGAAAGGGCGGTCGAATTTTCTGTGCCTGGCTAAAATGCATGCCATGGCCGATCAGCCGATCTTGAAGGGTATGGAAGAAGTCGACGCCTTCCGGCAGATCCGGGATTGGGCAAGGCTCACGGAAACGGGTGACCGCGCGGAACTCACCTTTCTTCCCGACGATTCTGAACTTTGGTCGCGCATCGACGCGCGGCGGGATACCTGCACAGGCAAGAAATGCCCGCACTTTGAGCCGTGTTTCTTAACCGCCATGCAGAATCGCGCCAAGGAAGCAGATCTCATCATCGTGAACCATCATTTGTTTTTTGCAGACCTGGCGCTGAAGCACGACGATTTTGGCAGTATCCTGCCGGAGTATTCCGCGGTGGTGTTCGATGAAGCGCACGAAATGGAAGATGTGGCCAGCGATTACTTTGGCCAGCAGATCTCCAATTACCAATTCGAGGAGCTGGCGCGCGACGCGGACCACACGATGCGCTTGACCTGCCAGGGAACGCCCAGCCTGCTTCGGCGGACGCAGCGTATCCGGGAAAAAAGCCGGACATTTTTTGATGCATTTCCGCCGAAGGAAGGCCGGTTTCCCTTTGCTCGGCATGACCGAGAAGCCTTTCTGGAGCAGAACCGCGAAGCCTATGACGCACTGCTGAATGCCCTGAAAGGGTTAGAAACGGAATTCGCGGCCTTGACGCAGAAGCCCGAAGAACTGCTTCGCATCGCGCGGCGCAGCTTCGAGATTAGGCAAGAGTTTGCGTTTCTGTTCGAGTCCGATGAAAAAAACTACGTGTACTGGTTCGAGCGCCGAAACAAAGGCGTCTTTTTGGCGGCCACGCCAATTGATGTGAGCCAGATTTTGCGCGAGCGGCTGTTTGAGGCCTTTGACACCGTGATATTGACCTCGGCGACCCTGACGGTGGCCGGGCGCTTCGAGTTCATCCGCCAGCGAATGGGGGTCGACCACGCCAAGGAATGCTTGCTCCCGCAGGAATTCGATTACGAAGAGCAGGCGCTGCTCTACCTTCCCCAACGCATGCCAGACGTGCGGGATGCCGGGTTTGCCTCGAAGGCTGCGGATGAGATTGTGGGGTTGCTGGAACTGAGCCAGGGACGAGCTTTCTGTCTGTTCACCAGCTATGCCCAGATGAATGACCTGTTCGAGAGAGTGCGCAACCGAGTAGACTTCCCCCTTCTTTTGCAAGGCACGGCGCCACGAACGGTACTGCTGGAACGTTTCAAGACCACGCCCAATGCGGTGCTGTTCGCTACGGCAAGTTTCTGGCAAGGGGTGGACGTGCCGGGCGAACAACTTTCCTGCGTGATTGTCGACCGCTTGCCCTTCGCGGTGCCGAGCGATCCCGTGGTGGCGGCACGCGTGCGCGCCTTGCAGGAAGAGGGACGGAATCCGTTTGCCGAATTCCAGGTGCCGGAAGCGGTGCTGGCACTGAAACAGGGGTTTGGGAGGCTCATTCGCACGAAAACCGATCGTGGCGTGCTGGCCTTGCTGGATACACGAATCTCCCGGATGCCGTATGGTAAAATTTTCTTGGAGTCATTGCCGCGCTACCGCAGGACGCACGATCTTGGGGAAGTCGAGCGATTCCTAAGCGCCAGCAGGCCTTCCTGACAATTCCCCGCGGAAGCAGAGGAAAGACAGCCAACTATGTTTCAAGTCAGCGTAGAAGAGACATTTTCGGCGGGACATGCCCTGCGCGGTTACAGAGGGAAGTGTGAAAACCCGCACGGACACAATTACCGGGTGCAGGTGACATTAGAAGGGCCGCAATTGGATGGGATCGGATTGCTGGTGGATTTCACGCAGCTAAAGGAAGTGATGCGCACCGTAATCAAAAGGCTGGACCATCAATTCATCAACGACCTGGAGCCGTTCACGACAGTGAACCCTTCGGCAGAGAACATGGCCAAATACTTTTATGATGAGGTTAGTGGGCAGTTGCAGGGGCTTCCGGCGGGAGCGCGGGTGACCGACGTAGTTATTTGGGAAACTGATACAGCGATGGCAAAGTATTGCCCCGGGGCCTGAAGCGACGGAGGAGGCGGGAAAAAAATGAACCGATCCATCCTGATCATACTGGTCCCTGCCCTGCTAGTCGCAGCCGGTTACATCATCGTCTTGCGGATGATGGGGGTTGCTCCGGGGTATCCCCGCCTGATCATCGCCATGACTCTGTTTTTTGGCGGCATTTACTGGCTGTCCAGGCGGTCGGAGAAGAAGGCGAACAACAGCGGGCAATAGCGCCGGTTGGCTCATTCGTTGTGCGTTATGTACATCACCGAAATATTCAAATCCATTCAAGGTGAAGGCACACGCGCAGGGCTTCCTTGCATCTTTGTACGGCTTACTGGGTGCAATTTGCGCTGCACCTGGTGCGACACGGCGTATGCCTTCCACGGCGGGCAGAAGATGAGCGTGGATGACGTGCTGGAGCGCGTGGAAGCGTTAAACCGGCGCTCGGAGAGCAGGCCGAAAGGTGTTCCGCTGGTGGAACTTACCGGGGGAGAGCCCCTGCTGCAACCAGAGATCTTTCCGTTGGCGGAACGCTTAGTGGCAGCAGGTTACACGGTGATGGTCGAGACAAGCGGGGAGCGCTTCATTGGGGAGCTGCCTAAGGAGGTCATCCGCATCGTGGACGTGAAGTGCCCGGATTCCGGTGCAGCGGATACTTTCGACATGCGGAACCTGGCGGAATTGAGCAAGAAGGATGAAGTCAAATTCGTAATTTCCAGCCGGAGAGATTACGAGTTTGCCCGGGATTTTACGCGCGAGCACAAATTGGAAGACTGTGTTTACGAAGTGCTGTTCTCGCCCGTTCAAGATGATCCGCAGGGAAAATGGCAAGGCCTGGAGCCACGCGAACTGGTGGAATGGATGCTGGGGGACGGAGTGGGCGCGCGACTCGGCTTGCAGTTGCATAAGATCGTGTGGGACCCCGCGCTCCGCGGCGTTTGAGAGAGCAGAGCCGTCGGAGAATCGAGCATCAATAGTGCAAACTCGGGTCATCGGATTATGAGTGATCGGCGCAAAGCAGTTGTGCTCTTGAGCGGGGGGATGGATTCTTGCGTCTGCACAGCAATCGCGTGCCAGCGCCATGGGGCAGTGAATGTGGCCTTGATGCATGCCATGTACGGCCAGCGGACGGAAAAGCGCGAGAGGCGGGCATTTGAGAAGATCGCGGATTTCTACGGAGTACGGGAGCGGCTGGTGGTCAAACTGGAGCATTTCCGGGCTATCGGAGGGTCAGCGCTCACAGACAAAGATATCCGGGTGCCTGAAAATGAGTTGGGGGCAAAAGGCCCGGGCGGAGGCACGATTCCTGTGACCTACGTGCCCTTCCGGAATGCCCATTTCCTGAGCGTGGGTGTTAGCTGGGCGGAAGCCATTGGCGCCGGGGCCATTTACATCGGAGCCGTGGCAGAAGACAGCTCCGGCTATCCCGACTGCAGGCCGGAATATTACCGGGTGTTTCAGGAATTGATACGCGTGGGGACCAAGCCAGAGACAGAAATCGAGATGGTCACGCCGGTGATTGAGATGAAGAAAAGCGAGATCGTCCGGCGCGGCGTGGAACTAGGAGCGCCGCTACACCTGACATGGTCTTGTTACCAGGGAGAGGAACTTGCGTGTGGCAGGTGCGACAGCTGTTTGCTGCGATTACGGGCGTTCGCGGAAGCCGGAATCGCGGATGCAATCCCTTACCGGGGACGGGCGGCCTACAGGGCTTGAGAAGTGCATCGTAACCCTTGGAATCTGCGAGAGATGAGCGATAATGGGTTAAACCGGCCGGAGAATCGAGGCTGGCGCTCCTCAAAGACAAAAGGAGAATGGAGCATGTCGAAATTTGTGAAGGCGTACGCGCTCGCCGCAATATTGACGTTATGCTTGCTTAGTTTCATTTCGCCGAGGGCGGCGGCGCAGGACGGAAAAGTAACCGGAAACATCATCGATTTTGATGGAAAGCCCTGGGCGGACTTGCCCATCAAGATCAAGAGCGACCAGGGTGCGACCTTAGAAACCAAGACGGACGCAAAGGGCAACTATGTGTTTGTAAATCTGAGGTCGGGCAAATACACAGTCATCGTGCAACCGCCGCAAATCAAGGAGCCTTTTACCGTCGCGGTCGAGGTGCACGGAGGTACGGATACCCCACCGGTCAGCCTGAATTTCAAGGATATCCTGGAGAAGCAGAATCCGGGAGCGGCTGCGCAGATGAAGAAGCAGCAGGAGGATAAAGCGAAGTTTGCGGGGATGAAGGAGCACTTTGAAAAGGGTGTGGGCCTACTGGAGCAGGAGCGAGCAGCAAAAGCAGAACTGACCAAGGCACCGGCCGATCAGAGAGATGCGGCCAAGGCAAAAGTGGCGGATCTGTCGAACCAGGCAGTGACGGAATTCCAGGAAGCGCATAAAGCCGCACCCGAAAAGGATCCCAACGTACATCTGTTCTGGGCGCGCATGGGTGAATCGTACGACCTGGCAGGACGCAACGACGAAGCCATCAACGCCTATCAGCAGGCCGTAGCGGCCAAGCCGGACAACGCCGGTTATTACAATAACCTGGGCAACTTGCTGGCGCGCACCGGGAAGATCGATGAAGCGAAGGCCGCCTATACGAAGAGCGCGGAACTGGATCCGCCGAACGCCGCATTGGCGTGGCGGAATTTCGGCATCAGCCTGTATCAGGCCAACCGCATGGTGGAAGCCATCGAACCACTTCAAAAGGCAACCCAGATCGACCCGAAAAACGCCCAGGGCTGGTATCTGTTGGGCACTTGCATGGTTGCCGATCCAAGCATTTATAAGCAGGTGGGCGACAAAATCGAGGTGACCCCAAAGCCTGGCACCGTCGAGGCCTTACAAAAGGCTATCGAGCTTGATCCAAATGGACCTATTGGCGCCCAAGCGAAGCAGGGATTAGAGCAGCTTAACCAACTCACCGGCGGGATTGAAACGAAACTGGGTGGAAAGAAAAAGAAGCCGTAATTCTCACAGCTTGATCTAGATGAAAAGTCCGGCACTGCACTGCAGAGCCGGACTTTTTTTTGAGGCCAGGTCAAGTGCAGTTACGAGGAGCGGCCGAAGCAGAACGTGCCGGGCTTCCAGGCCAGTCTAGCGGTGAGAGAGTGTACCGGTGCTTTTGGTTCGGCGGAGGGCCCAGGAAAAGGCCAGCATCGATGTGGGAAGCAGGACGAGCGCGAACAGTAAGAGCATGAGCAGCGGATGCGCGATAGCAGGGAGGCTTGCTCCGCCCAGAAGTGCGGCGCGCATCCCGTCCAGAGCGAAGGTTACCGGATTCACATGCGCCACGACCTGAAGCCAATCCGGCAAGATGCTTACGGGGAAGAGCATCCCGCCCGCAACACTGGAAACGCCCAGGAAGAACCATTTGGAAGGATTGCCGCGTTTGAATAGCAACAAATAAGTGGAAGAAAAAATGCCCAAGCCCGAAAACGCGAACAGGGTAGCCACAAGGATCACCGCGACGGAGAGCCAGTTTGCCGAGCGCAAGGGAAAATCAAAAAGTGCAGCACTCCATCCCAGATACACGGCGATACGCAAGGTAGTAAGCACAAATGGATAAATGGCCGAGCCAATCAGGATCACCGGGAGAGACACCTGAGTCACGAGCAGTGGTTCGAGCGTGCCCGTATCGCGCGCCTCTTCGAGGCTGTGATCAAAAGAATCCAGGGCCGTGTGGAGATAATCGAAGAAGATGAAGCCGACGAGGGAATAAGCGAAATACGAACTGCCTTGCGGCAGGGCCTGGCGAAGTTGCGGAGAATCGACGAAGCGGGCGATGTAATAAAACATGGCGGCACCGAAG
>Ga0187803_10000248_pt1 | contig 22179 bp, 15 predicted proteins | sample NC_wetland_sal_i_2_FD_132425 | JGI IMG/M metagenome (GOLD analysis project Ga0187803, IMG submission 132425) | Wetland sediment microbial communities from Neuse River Estuary, North Carolina, USA - Control_3 | ecosystem: Environmental > Aquatic > Freshwater > Wetlands > Sediment | place: USA...
CCCTGGGCGGAGCGCGGCTTCTGCGTCAGCAGGCCAGAATAGAAAATGAGCGCTCGATCGGGAACGAGTTGCCGGTCGGCCAAACCCTGGGTACCAAGCCCCAGCAGACTCAGCATGAGAGGCGAGATGGGATCGGGTTCGCGCAGTTCGAAGGAGACGAAGAAGTGATGTTTTTCCCAGGCGCGATAGAAGAATGAGATGAGGCGATGATTAAAGATGTCGAGGAAATCGCGGAGGGCATTGTCTTTTTTCTGCGCGCGTTCGACGATCAACTCGGTGTAGGGTGTGGGCAAAACTCCCTGTGGTGAACTGAGGCCCATGAAGTTGACTTTCATGGTTGCGGGCGAGGAGGAGTCGGCGGGAACAGCGAGTTCCTGAATTTCGCTGGCCGGGAATACAAGCGAGGGGTTAGCGACGAAACGAGCGGTCTCAGTCGCGGGCGGGAAGAACCGTCCCACGGGATTACGACCCGGAAGCAATCGCCGCAGAAGGCGCACGGCCTGAAAGAAGCCAAACAGGAAGGGCTCTTTGATGCGGACTTCCGCGCGGGCGTCTGCGCGACTTATACCAGAATCGTGCTGCCGGAGCGAGGTGGCCATTCTGCGAGCGCCTCCTTTCTCTGCGGAGTGCGGACCGTCAGTTGCGAAAAGCTGTTGAGGGAGGCGTAGAGGCCGAGGAAACGCTCCAGCACACAGCAGAAGAGATAGGTGCCGCCGCCGGCAAACTGATCTTCGTTCAACTCCATTTCGACTTTGGTGCCGCGCGCCAGCGAGACTCCTCCTTCGGACGTGACGATGCCGAATTGCCGGCGGGTTTTTAGCGCGGCGATGCCGCCGATCTGGTTGCGCAGGAAGGCAGAATCCGAGAAGTTGTAGAGAGAGAGGATCTCCTGCAGGGCTTCTTTGCCGTTTTCAACCAACGAGAGATAGTTCAACGAAAGATGGGATATGAGCTTCCACAGAGTCGGTTTGCCCAGAGGCGGTTGTAGGGCGGGGGTGGGACGGCGCAGGGCGACGATCTTGCGCACCGCGGCAAAACCTTCGAGCTGGAAGTCTCCGTTTTCACTGCCGATGGGCAATCGCGAAGCCAGGTTGGCGTTAGTGCAGATACAGCGGACGGTTACGGAATCAGAGGTGGGCCCAACGGGCACGCCGGAAAGGTTCACCAGCGAGAGAAAGACTTCGGTGGGCAGGTCGTCCTCAAGCTCCGAGACACGGCGGGTTGCGCGCCAGAACGCTCCCTCGGTCTTGACGGCGGAGGCGTGGCGGAAGGCATAGAAGGGTTCGTACTCAATGTTTTCTTGGCGCCTAGAATCGTGGCCTACGACGTTTTCGATGGAAAAGATCTCGGTGACCTGCTGGCGGCGAACGTCGGGAACGACCTGATACTCGTGCTTGGTGTGATCCAGGCGGATAGGCTCGGCGGTTTGGTCGAACAGATTGATAATCGGGGAGCAGTTGAGCTTGAGGGTTCCAGCCGACACGCCGAGTTCCAGCATCTGGTGGCGCTCGGGCCGCTCAAATCTGCGAATCAGAAACAACAACTCCGCGCTATTGCCAAATTGGAGCTGGCGGAGCGATTCGAGGCCGCCGAACTCCAGGAAGAAGAATTTTTCTGGAAACGAGAAGTACTCTTGCAGGAGGCGGTAGCCAAGGAATGAGCGTCCAGAGTAAGGAAGAACGCCTTCATCCTCAGCAAATCCGATGGGCCGGAGGAGGGACTGGGGCCGACGAGCCTGGCCGGGCTTCCAGCTTGCTTTCCGGATCAGAATCGGGGCCGCGTTCGGCGGCGCAAGGGGGTTGCGCGCGAAAACTGCGATGCAGTCCTGCAGGAGCAACTCGTACAGGGCATTGGCGACGTTGCTTTCGCCGGATAGATAGAAGACAAGCTTATCAACGGGCAATGCGCCGAGGGCAAGATCATCGGGCGTGCAAGCGAGCTTGACGCGCAGCACGGCCACGGGAGGATTCTTCCGGACTTCTTCGGATTCCAGAGAGCCCGGCGGAATGAGGTTAGGGATTCCCTCGGCCGATCGCCACGAGCAGTCTTTGACTTCGAGCGGCCACATCGTAACGTCGTATGCCGTCCGGAACTTGCAATAGTTGCCGTTGATGCGATTCGAAAGGAGTGTCGAGCCCTTGGGAATCTGGAGGCTGGTGGTGGTCTTGCCCTTTGGGTCCAGTTGAAACTGCACTACGGACATGGAGGGAATGGGACGGATGTAGTGGGGATAGAGGGCCTCGAGCAGGGCGGTGCTGATCTCGGGGAAATCATCGTCGAGCTTGAGGTGGACGCGCGCTGCCAGCAGCGCGAAACCCTCGAGCAGGCGCTCGACGTGGGGATCCTCGCAGCGCTCCGGCTCCAAGAGCAAGCGCCCCGCGACTTTCGGGTACTTTTGGGCGAACTCAGCGCCCATTTTACGAATATAGGTCAGCTCTCTCTCGTAGTAATCAAGGAGCTGATCACGCAAGCCAGCCACGCTATTTCACCTCGTACTCGCCGCTTGTCGGATCAAGGATCGTGTCAATCACGATCTCTTCGGGCGCGGGATCCATCAGAACGATGCCACTGATACTGAAGCGCAGCACGCGGTTCAGGCCGACCAAGGGTTCCACCGCAATGTCAGTGTTGGTGAGCCGTTTGTCGAAAGCCTCGATGCAGCGCTCCATGCGGCGCAGAAGCTCATTCTGATCCTGAATGGAACCAACGTTGACGGAAGTGATATCCGGTAAACCGTAGGCATAGACGCTTCGGGAGACCTCTGGATATAGCGGAAGACGATCATCCACGACCTGGCGAGTGTTGAGCAGCCATTCGAGGTCCCGCTTGACCGAGTCCTTGAAGCGGTTGATGGCCTCCCGGCGCTGCGCGTTCGAGGCCTTTTTGCGGATTTTGATTTCGCCGGTGCTCTTGCCAGCTTGTCCGATATCGCGCTCCAGGCCGTCCCCAGGCAAGTCTTCTTTGCTGAGGCGATCAATCAACGACGGGGTTGGCAAACTATCCGGACTTGGCACGCGGTTCACCCTTCATGGTCATTTTTCCAGTTGCAAAGCGTAGGCCGGCTGCAGACGGCAGAGCAGGTCGTAGACGCGAGCGCGTTCCGCGGGATCGCGCTTAGTGCGATCCATGCATTGCACGAGCAAAATGAGCGGCTGCGCGACCAGCGAAGTGTCTTCCCAGTCGAAGAGACCGCGCCTTTCGACTTCTGAAACCATATTCTGAAGAATCGGGACGGCGATGGCGTGGTGATTCGTACCAACGCAGAGACGCGCCAGTTCGAGGTGCCGTTGGAAACGTTCGCGTCCGGAAGATTCTCTGGACGCTTCGCGGGAGAGACTCTCGACGGCTTCCGCAATCTTGCCGCTCTTGGCGAGTCTCATCGCCGCCTCGAAGCGTTCGCCTCGTCCATTATCTGCGGCATGAGAATCGGACTGTGAGGCTGGCCTGGCGGCGGCCACTGCGACGGTTTCTTCCTCGGGCTTCTGCGGCAGGACGCGCTCTGCGATCCAAGCTTTGGTGTCGGCATTGGCCGTGGGCGTGTCATCGGTCAACGTCCATTGCGGCAGATTGGGGTAATCCTGAAGCAAGCCGCGAGTGGCGGAGCAAATCGCCTGCGCGACGGACGCGTGGCCAAGCTGATCGCAGGCCTGCCAGCTGTAGCGCTGTAGGTCGAGCCACCCGCGACCACATGGGGAGGCGACTGCGGTTTCTGAGCCGGCGAGCAACTCTTCCCAGTTGCTTTCAGAGCAAAGGCGCTTCAGTTGCTGGCGCAATTCGGTGGACGGCGCAGCCAACGACGCCGGATCTGGAGATTCGCCCTGGGAGCGCAATTCTCCCCAGCGCAAGTCCCGCCTTAACAGATAGGAGACTGCGCTGGCTGGATCCTGCTTGCGGAGATAGTCCGCGACCATACTAACGAGGGCAAATGCGTCATCTACGGTTTTGGGTTCACCAAAGGAGAATGCCCGACCGGTCCGGGCGGGGGCGGAGGCAAACGGGGCCGAGGCTGCGGCTGCATCCTCGCTCGATTTGGTAGGCGCCGCACCCTCAGCTGGCGTCTCGGCGGAAACGGCATCTGGTTCCGCCTCGCGTTTGCGGGTCAGGAGCACGTGGACCGCCTGTTTTATTTCTTCCAAAACTCCACGCAGCTTGGCAAAATTCGGCGACACGGCGCCGTATTTCTGATCGCAGAAAGCGTTAAGCCTTCCTGCGCACTCGAGAGCCGTATCGAGGATTAGGGAAAGATCTTCATAAAAGCTCTTGGGGGTGGCGGACAGACCCTCATCAAACTCCTCGGCCGTGATCTTGCCGTCGTCAATGGCTTCCTGCCGGATACGCTTCTTTTCGTCGCTGGAACCGGCGTCTTCTTCGTAGCCGACGGAGCGCGATTCGCGATACTTGAGCCAGTCCAGTTTGTTGGCGGTGAGGGGAAGACGGCGGAGCAGGTAGTCACAGCGAGCTGCAAACCACTCCTGGGGCGTGGCCCGGCGTTCGGGGCTGTCGTCTTCAATTGGCGGATAGATGCTATCCCAGAAAGTTTCCTGCAAATGGAGAAGGAGATCCAAACACTCGGGCAAAGCAGCAAAGCCGTCGCGGCGAAGGTGGGCTTCGGCCAGCCAGGCGGCCAACTGCAGATCCTTGGTCTGATTGGCGAGGGTATCGCCGGCCAACTTGATGACAGCGGCAAAGTCGGCCTTCTTGCGCTCCAGGTACTCGCCCAGTGGGCCCGAGTCGTCATCCTCCAGGCGGGCCTCTTTGATCTTGTCGAAGGTCGGGGAATAGTAAAGATTGGCGCCGCTTGGATTTTCCCCGGAGACTGGCTTCAGCAGATCATCACGAAGAAAGGGCATCGGTTGCCCCCGAATGCACTGAGAGTTCGACCTTGCCGAGTTCCAGGATCGGAATGCACTCCTCGCCGGCAAGGAACAGCTTCTGTCCTACTGGGATTTCGCCGTGAACCGGATCCGGCTTCCAGATGGTCGAGCGGCCGAGCCGAACGGAATCATCGGACTCCTTCCAAGAAAGCGGGGAAAGAACGGGGAGCAGAACCTCGCCCAATTCCATGGCCTTGTATTCGGGAGTAGTAGTAACAATGGCCGGCGTCCACAACAGGTCGCGCAATCGCTTTGGCCGAGGAATCTCGATGGATGCGAGCTGCTGAAAATCGATCCAGCTGTAGCTGCCGGCCACAAAGACCTCAAGTGCCCCACCGATCCGAGGATCTGCGTCCATGAACCCGGAAAATGACTGGTCCTGGAGATGGCCTGGAGTTTCCAGCGCGGGCCTTGGCATTGGGAAGCTTGACTCGGCGAACATCTTCTGGCGCGTGCGCTCGGCGTGGAGCGCGGAGCGATAAAGCAGGGCGCCAACGTTGGAAGCCTGGCTGGCGCCAGCGACTATATCGAGGTGCTTCTCGGCGCGGTCGTACTCGCCGGCGAAGCAGAGCAGTTCAAAAAGAAAGATGCGGCGCCTGGAGTCGAGGGGCGCGTTACGCACCTCTTCGCCAAGCGCCTGGATGGCTGCTTGCAGCTTCCCGGATTGAAAAAGCTCCAGAGCGTTCATTGCGATTTATGCGGCCTTGTTCTGTTTGAGGTCGTAGCTGGTCTTGACGATGCCGCCCAGACTGCCGTCGGCCTTTTGTTCCTTGTACTCGATCTCGATCTTAGCGAAATTCAATGAGACCTGATCCACAGGAAGGATCCCGTCATTCGAACTGCCGCCCCCCTGGTAGCTGCTGACCAGCAAGTCCGACATGGTGACCTTGTAGTACTCTTGCTGCTCTTTCCCGGCTTTGCGGGCGACGAGAACGGCTTTCTTGATGTGCTCGCCGTTACAGCATGCCAGGAAAAGCTTGGGGCTAGCTTTGCTTATTTGCGTCACGAAGTGGAGATCCTGGACGCTGACCTTGCCCCCGCCGCCGCCCCCGCCGCTATGCATGGTTCCGGACTGGGTGGCACCGAACCCCCAGGATTGAAGGTCGATTTCGCCTTTGTGTTTAGCGTCCGCGCTCTCGCCCTCGATCCCGTCAATCTTCAGAAAATAATCAACAGCTGCCATAAGATCCTTCCTCGCGCAGGGCGCGAAACCCGCCGGCTCAGACTGCTCTCGGCCCCGAGGCGCCGCCCAACCCCAAGCCTTGAGCTATGGTGTAGTCTCGCCAATTCGGACACAGCCTTCGCGTGACCAAGTTGGACCGAGGCAACCGCACTTAAGCCACAGCGGTGCCAGTCGAACCGCCCGAAGGATATGCATAGTAGTTCATCCTGGCTTGATAGTCGTCCCCCGGACTATCCCCCAGCATTTCCGGGTTGAGATCCATCAGGGCCAACATATCGTCGGAGAGGTATATGTCGTTCTGCTGGAGAGCCACATTAGCTTGAGCTCTTGGCACGGGAAACGTAGCATCGAGCCAATCCAAACCACAGTTGAAAAAACTTCCTATACAGGCACCAAGATAGAATGAGGCGGTTAATCCTCCTATGGCTCCCAGGACCTCTCCCAAGCCGGCCGCCACTGCGCCTTCCACGACTCCAGCCCCAATAATTTCCCCAATCGTAACCTTCGTTCCATACGTTGCTACTGTCTTTGCGATTTCTCGGATAGTTGCGGTTGCTACTCCGATCGTGCCGAAAATGCTACTAGGAGCAGGTAAGCCCAAAGCGTTCATATTACGGCCAAAACAATCTCCGAAACTCATATTCGTAACCTCCGCAGCGACTCTTCAGCAGTAACGTTGTTCCTCATGCGCAAGCTCCGAAACTTTACAGCCTGATACACTGGCCGTACGGCCCACATCAATCAAGCCGAGGGCAATCGCACTCGATTTCTGCCCACGTTGGGCGCAGAACCGCTCTAATTACAACGACGTTCTACCTAACCGAACGGACACACCTAGGCGGCCTTGTTCGCCTTGAGGTCGTAACCAGCCTTAACCGACCCTGCCAAAGTGCCATCTGGCTTCTGCTCTTTGTATTCAAAATCTACCTTGGCGAAGTCCAGCGAAATCTGGTCAACCGGAATGATTGTGTTGCCGCCTGTCCCGCCGGTCTGGTAGCTCGAGACGATCAAGTCGGAAAGCGTGACCTTCAGATATTCCTGCTGCTCTTTTCCCGCTTTGCGGCACGTTAAGACGGCTGTCTTAATGTGATCGCCGGTGGCGCACGCAAGCATCAGCTTCGGGCTCGCCTTGTTGAAGGCCATGGTAAAATTGAAATCCTTCATCGCTACTTTACCGGCGCCGCCACCGCCCCCCGTAGCGAAGGTTCCGGATTGAGTCTCACCCCAAGACCAGCTGCTGACGTCAATCTCATTTTTGTGTTTCGAGTCCTGGCTTTCGCCCTGAATACCGTCAATCTTCAGAAAGTAATCCACCTGAGCCATATAGCTCCTCCTCAACGGATAGTTAGTGTTTTAGAGCCCCATTGCAACAACTAAATCTTTCCAGCGGCCTACTTCCTCGCGGAAGCGGGGAGATCGGCCACCAGGCGTAATGAAACAGACAATTCGTCGAGCTGGAAATGCGGTCTCAAAAACGCAATCGCCCGATAGGCGCCGGGTTTCCCTGGTATCTCCTGAACTTCGATTTGCGCATCGCGCAGCGGCAGTTGAGCCTTGACGGTCTGGGTCGCGTTGTCGTCGGCGCAAACGTAATTCGAAATCCACTGATTCAGGAAACGCTGGCAATCGGAGCGCGACATGAAACTGCCGATCTTGTCGCGCATCATTGCCTTCAGATAGTGAGCGAAGCGGGACATCGCCAGCATGTAGGGGAGTTGCGACGATAGGCGCGCATTGGCGTTGGCCGCTTCCTTGTCGTAAGTCTTGGGCTTATTGCAAGAGTTGACGCTGAAGAACGCGGCATAATCCGTGTTCTTGCAATGCACCAAGGGCACAAAGCCCTGGTCGGCGAGTTCTTTTTCGCGGCGGTCTGTTATGGCAACCTCAGTTGGACATTTGAGCGCGATGTCACCTTCGTCAGTCTTGAAGGTGTGCGCGGGCAATCCTTCCACCAGACCTCCGCCTTCAACGCCGCGAATGGCGGCGCACCAGCCAAACTTGGCGAAAGCATTGGTCAGGCGCGCGCCCAGTGCATAAGCGGCGTTCCCCCAGAGATACTTCTTGTGATCGGTGCCATCCACGCCCTCCTCGTAGTTGAAGGCTTCGATCTGCTTGGTGGCGGCACCGTAAGGGAGCCGCATGAGCACGTGAGGAAGCGCGAGTCCAATATAGCGGGAATCTTCGGACTGACGGAAGGACTTCCACTTGGCGTAGAGCGTGCTGTCGAAGACTTTGCCAATGTCGCGATGGGAGCCGATCGTGGTGTAATCGGGAATGTTGAACATTTCCGCCGAGGCGGCGCTCAGAAAAGGCGCGTGTGCGGACGCGGCGACCTGAGCCACTTTTTCCAGCAGTTCAACGTCCTCAGGGCCCTGGCCGAACTCGTAGTCACCGATCAGCGCGGCGAAGGGGGCGCCGCCGAACACGCCGAACTCTTCTTCGTAGACTTTCTTGAAAAAGGCGCTTTGGTCAAACTCCGAAGCCTTCTGCAAGTCGCGCAGCAAGTCCCTCTTGCTGGCATTAAAGACTTTGATCTTGAGGTTCTCGCTGGTTTCGCTCTGATCGAGAAGATACTTGAGGCCGCGCCAGGTGCCTTCGAGCTTCTGGAAGGCAGGATGGTGGAGGACCTCGTTCAATTGGGCGGAGATGAGCTTGTCAATCTGAGCGATGCGGGCATTGATGGTCGTCTCCGTGTCTTTGGAGATCGCCATTTGCCCTTGCACGATCTGTTCGACAAACTCCTTCACCAGGTCGCGGCCGCGCTCTCGATCGCGCGTAAAGCGTCCTTCTTCTACGATCTGGTCGAGCAGGCTGACACTTTTTTCCTGCGCTGCGGGCGCGGCATTCGATGCTTTCGCTACCTCAGCCATTGCTGCCTCCTTTGTCCTTGTCGAGACCGAGCTCGGAACTCAGCTGCTGACGCTTCTCGGTGTTGCTAACAACGTCGTGGAGCATCTCGTCGAGTTTGTCGTTGCCCTGCAAGCTTCCGCGCAGGTCAGAGAGCTTGGTTCTGAGGTCGAGCAGCTTCTTGACCGGTTCGATCTTTGTGGCAACCTGTTCCGGCTCAAAGTCGGCGAGCTCCTTAAAGTTAAGGTTCACCTTGAGCTGGCTGCCATCGTTGCTGAGCTTGTTGTCCACAGAGAAGGCGACGTGAGGGCTCATCTTGTCCAGGACCTGATCGAAGTTGTCGGGAGTTACTTCGACGAACTTGCGGTCCATGATGCGGGGAAGCGGCTGCTCGGGCTGCCCGGTAAAGTCTCCAAAGACGCCCATCACGAAGGGGAGTTCCTTGAGTTCGATGGCGTCCCCGACTTCGACGTCGTAGGTAATGTGCACGCGCGGAGCACGCACGCGAGAGAGTTTTTGCTGCGTACTTTCCTTAGCCATGATTTTCGACTCCAGAAACAGGCGTCGTGCCTGAATTCATAAGTGATCGCAAATAATAGCCGCTGCTCACGATTGCAAGGGCCAAAGGCGGACGACACGAAACTCGTGACGCGGGCCGGGGGAGCCTGGCCCATGGTTCGCGCGGGAGCAAGAATATGCCGGAGCTGGTTCAGAGTCAATAGATTTTGAGTGAACTTGGCTGAATATTTCATGAAGGGACGGTTCCGAAGTTCTTTGCACCCAGACAGATAGCTGGGAAGATCGAGCGGTTGGCGAGAGGCGAACGAGGGAAAGCGGATCTGCTAACAACATCTAGGAAACAATGGATTTAGGGGCTATACTCTCCACTTACTACGGGACGCCTGCGCTCCCGGTCGAGGAATAATGAAACAGCTGCAGCAGGTAGTGTGGTCGAAAGGAACTTTTCTCACTCCGCAACATCTCCAGCTCCAGGATCGGTTTGTCGACGATTATCTGCAATTCCAATTGGAGGCCGTGGCTTATCGGTTCTGGGGGTTTGCCCGTTTACGGGTCGAGGAAGCGAAGCTGCGGGAGGGGCAATTCGTTTTGAGCGAAGGCTCCGGGGTGACGCCGGACGGGCTGTTGTTCGATTTTCCGCTGAGCGATGCGGCGCCCTCTTCCCGGGGAATTGCGCAATTCTTCAGCCAGCAGAAAAAGACGTTGGGTGTTTATCTTGCGGTTCCGGAGAGGAGAGACGGGGGCGTCAATGTAAGCGGCCAGCCCGATGCCAAGACGAGGTTTCATTCTGAGATTCGGATGGTTCGGGACGAGAATTCCGGCCTGCTGGAAAAGCCCGTGCAGTTCGCGCGCAAAAATCTAAAGCTGCTGGTGGAAGGTGAGAATCTGGAAGGCAACACGGTGATGCAGGTTGCCGTGGTTGAGAAAAGGGCCGATGAAACCTACGGGTTGTCTGCAACCTTCGTTCCTCCGATGATTGATATCCATGGAAGCAGCCTGCTGGTGGGGATTGTGCGCAGCTTGGTGGAGACGCTGAGCGCGCGCAGCTCGATCCTGGCGGGCACGCGTCGGCAGAGGAACCAATCGCTGGCGGATTTCACAGCGTCCGATGTGGCGAACTTCTGGCTGCTGTACACCATCAACACGAATCTGCCGAATTTCCGCCACCTGTTTCACCGCACGAAGGTGCACCCGGAACAACTGTTCACGGCCATGTTGTCTTTGGCGGGAGCATTGACGACCTTTTCGAAGACGATCCAACCGCGCGACTTGCCCGAGTACAAGCACGATGACCTGGGGACGTGCTTTCTGGACTTAGAGGAGAAGCTGCGAATTCTGCTGGAGACAGTGGTCCCGACGAACTTCGTGGCGCTGCCGCTCAAGATGGTGCGGCCTTCGATGTATGCGACCGCGATTGACGACGATAACTATTTGCGCAACACACGGCTTTACCTGGCGGTGAACGCGGAGATGAAGGACGCCGACCTGATGGCCAAAGTGCCGCAACTGATGAAAGTGGCGAGCGCCGGCCAGTTGGAAGAGATTGTGTGGCAGGCGCTGCCGGGGCTGAAGATGGTGCACGTCGTCTCGCCGCCATCGGAGATTCCGGTGAAGTTGAAGTACAAGTACTTCAGCCTCGACGCATCAGGCGCGGTGTATGACGGGATTCGGCGCGCCCGCAACCTGGGCGTGTACGCGCCGGCCGAGTTTCCGGGAGTGCAGTTGGAGCTGGTTATTTTGCTGCCGAAGCGGGAATAGACTCACAGCACGCACGAACGTCGGTGATTGTTTCCGACGCGCGAGGCGTGCGCCCGTGCGCATTTGCTCGATTGCGAACTGGTGTTGACCAGCATGAAACGTTGTCCATCCTGCCAATCGGCCTTCCCTACCAGCTATACGCATTGCCCGCGCGACGGGAACCCTCTGGCCGAAGCGGGCGAATGGGCTGAAGGGACCCTGGTTCGTGGCAAATACCAGATCCTGGCCAAGGTTGGCCAAGGCGGAATGGCCGCGGTCTACAAGGCGCTACACGTGCGCTTCAAAGAGCCGCGTGCGCTCAAGGTAATCAACGCCGAGTTGGCCAACGACGCTACTTTTGTCCGGCGTTTCGAGCAAGAAGCCATCAACACCCGCCGCCTCCAGCACGCTAATGCCGTACGTGTCGAGGATATTGACGAGGCGGAAGACGGGCGTAACTCTATGACGAAACTGTCGACCTCGTTGCTGGACTGAACACAAAGCCGATTAAGTTAGTCCCCGTAGCTTCTGGTGGGCCACACGCGGCGACCGTTCAGGGAGGGACCGGCGAAAATGGGGCGACATTTGAGGTGTTGCATGTCCACGGCAGTGTATTGTCTCTGGGGGGATGGAGAGCCGCAAATGGTTCCCTGCGGGTCTCCAAAGAAGGTTTACAGTTCACGGAGCATGGCGAGCGCGCCCATCCGGACCACGACTTCAAGGTTTCGTGTGCAGAAGTCATGGAGGTCAAGGCCAATAGGGTCGGCCCCCCCTGGTTTCACGTCAAGATCCGAGCAAGGAATTACGACCTTACGGCTGGCTCCGACTGGCGTCAAGCTGGTTATAACAAGACCGAATCACTTGGGATCGTGGCAGCAATATTAGCAGCTTGCGGCCAGCGATGAACGTCACTTGAGGGCCTCTTGAGACGCCGTCAAGCCGAGCTCGCCCCTACTTCCTAGTCGCGAAGAGAATAATCAAAACCGCGAGAAGCCCGAGGAAGTTGACCACGGTCAGGGTCAATATGAGAGGCAGGAACGGGACCAACTTGTCCCCTAAGGTCGGCGGCATCGGTAGGGCTGGCGCTGCTAGCGTCGGCGCCTGCGGCATGGCTGGCGGGGTTAGTTGCGGCGGCTGCCACGCCGGAGCGGGCGGGATTGCGGGGGTTGGCGGCCATGCTGGCGCAGCCGGCGGCGCAAATTGCGGATACTGCGGAGGACCTGGCGGCGCATACTGGGGCGAACCTGGCAGGGCTGCGGAAGCTCCTGCTCCGTAGGGCGAGCCACTCGAGGGTGAGCCACCACCTCCGGGGACTTCCGCCGGGGTGCGGAGCTTCGAACGCTCCATCACCATGGTGTATTCGCTCTTGCCTGGGGGCGAGGTGAATTCTGTTTCCGAGCGGCGCGGATTGAAGGCGATGGTCGCGTCGGGCGAAGAAGCGGACCCGGGCGGCGCGAAATTGCGATCAGGGAGCGGACGCTGCGGAACACGCGGAGCTGGAATCGAAGGCCGAGTTGCGTCCGGAAGCGGGGCGTCATCGGCGCCGTAGGAACCCACTAGGCGGGTGAACCCTCCGTCCGGAGTCGCAGGACGCTGTCGGCTTCCCAGAGGAACCTGCTCGTCCTGGCGTGCGCGAAAGGGATCAGCGGCCGCTGGTGGGTAGCGAGAAGGCGCGGAGGGAAGCGTCGCGGAAGGAAGCGTCGGTTCCGGCGCGGGCCATGACGATGGCGAACCGAACTGATCTGTGAATGAGCCTCCCTTTCGGTTCGCTTCCACCGAATGTGGAGGCTCCTGGGCGCGGAACGCTTCCGTGAAGCTGCCCGGCTCGGGAGCAGGAGGCCTCGATTGCTCTTGTGGACCACTTGTGAAACCCGGGTGAGACGGCTTGGGAGCGATTGGCAGCCTTGGGCCGCTGTCGTCTTCGGGGCCAGCGGGGGTTAGGACACCCTCTCCAGAGCCGAACAGGCGCGTGAAGGAGCCTGGGGAAGAGCGCGGGAGATCGGAGCGCGGTTGCTTGCCGAGTTCGGTCTTGAAGGGATCTTCGCGGAGGTCTCCGAGGTCACGGGTGAAGGCGTTGACCCCCTCGAAGGCACTCGTGAGGGAGTCGGTAGTCGGGGCGTCGGCCGGATTTGGAGTCAACGACGGAAGCTGAGTCGGCTCATCCGCCGGCGATGGAGACGGTTTGGACTTGCCCCCCAGGAGTTGTGTCAAGCTGCCCGGCTGAGAGGAAGAGCTGTCCACCGACGAAGGAGGGTCCGGGCTGGGCTTATCCTCCCTTCCACCAAAGGAACGTGTAAACTCACCGGCTTCCTGCGGTTCTTCAGGGGCGTGAGATTCGCCGAACTCGTTCGTATTGTCACTCTGAGGAGGCACTGGGTCAGCCGCCTAATCCATTCTTTTTGCTGTCGAGCCGTTCGCATAAGAGGGTTGTAGCGAACGAACCCGTGCCGACTGGGTAACGCCAGCCAGCAGGCTTAGTTGGCGCTAGGTTACTCCTATCCACCTTGACAGTAAAGAGGTTCCCGCTTAGGATGGGGCTCCCGACGAGGAGATCGCTCGTCTTCCCCGGCTGCGGTTTCAAGCCTGCGCCGAGAACGTCTTGCCGTTAGATTGAGAATCGTTTAGGGTGGGCAAGCACCGATTATCCTGTGATGAGATCCTGGCTATGAAATCACTATCTCGGGTGGTGTGGTCCGAGGGAATGTACTTAGGCCCCCATCATTTTCAGACCCAGAGCCGCTACTTCGAAGACTCCGCGCGGTTCGCGGTGGAGAATTCGTGGTTCGAGCCCTGGGGCTTGCTCAGCTGCAGTCTGGATGAGGCGGCGATTCGCAACGGGCGGGTAGCCGTACTAAGCGCGCAAGGGATCTTCGAAGACGGGCTGGCATTTGAGATGGTGAGCGGCGATCTGGCAACCGCCAAGGGCGATCCTGTTCCCGAACCCCGTGACATTCGCGACGTTTTTCCTCCTGACAAAGAGAGCCTGGGTATTTTCCTGGCCATTTCTCCGCGACGCGCCGGTGGGGCTAACTGCGACCTGGAAGGAAGGAGCCGGGATGTCCGGTATCGTGCGGTGCCGCGCGTGGTGCCCGACATCAACGGGGGCGGCGACGAGAAGGCGGTCCCATTCGGCGAGAAAAACATCCGGCTGGTGACCGAAAGTGAGTTGTCGGGAGAATTGCTGACCATTGCGATAGCGCGCGTGCGGCGCGATGGAGCCGGACACCTGGTCTATGACGCCGATTTTATCCCGCCCTGCCTCAAGCTGACGGCGAGCGCTCGGATCATGAGCCTGCTCGATGGCCTGTTGGAGATTCTCACTGAGAAGCAGAAAGTGATAGAGCGTCCGAAAGGCAAAGCGGGAGCCTTCCAGGCGGGAACGCGGCAGATGGATGTGGCCAACTTCTGGTTTCTGCATACAATTCATAGCGGGATTGCGGTGTTGCGTCATTTATATGTTTCCAAACGCGGGCATCCGGAGGAATTGTTCCGGGAGATGTCGAGGCTGGCGGGCGCGCTGTGTACCTTTGGCATGGAATCGCATCCCGGAGACCTTCCCCTTTACAACCATCGGGAACTGGAGCGTTGCTTCACCGAGTTGGTGGCGCATATTCGCAGGCATTTGGAGATTCTGGTTCCGTCGAACACGGTCTCTATCGCCATTCAGCCAGATCGTCGGAACTTCTATTGGGGCGCCGTTGCGGACTCGCGCTGTTTTGGGAGATGCCGCTGGATCCTGGGAATTCGCACGACGGGCAGTGAAGCGCGGTTGCTGGCCAAGGTGCCGACCGTGATCAAGTTGTGTTCGCGCGAGTGGGTGACGAAGTTGGTCGAGAGAGCCAGACCGGGACTGGCGTTAGCGCACATGCAGGTGGCACCCTCGGCGATTGCTCCGAAAGCGGAGTTTCATTATTTCGCGGTGGATCGAAACGACCAGATGGGAAATCCGAGCCCATGCTGGAATCACATCATGGACACTCACCAGGTTGGCATCTATGTTCCTGACGAATTAGGGGCCGTTGAATTGGAATTGCAGATCGTACTGGATGCATGAGGTCTTCAAGTGAATCCAACAGCTAAAGAGCAGAGAGTAGAACGCCGGGAGAATCTGGCATTTTGCTTTCAGGAATTGTTCACAGCGATCGTACGCGTGCGATTCAATCTGCAGAGCGTGCCCAGTGCGGAGGATTTCCGGTCGAATGCGAAAGGACTAATCCGGATGGCAACGCAGGACGCTGCGGGCCGCGGTTACACGGGCGAAGATGTAAAGCTCACCGCCTTTGCGGTCGTGGCTTATCTAGACGAATCGGTGCTGACGTCGAAGAATCCCGCGTTTTCAACCTGGTCGCGTCTGACGTTACAAGAAGAGCTCTTTGGCGAACACATGGCAGGGGAAACTTTCTTCCGGTATGTGCAATTGCTGCTCAGCCGCCGGGACTCAGCTGAGACGGTGGATGTGCTCGAGGTCTATTACTTGTGCATGTTACTGGGATACCGGGGCCGTTACGGATCGTCTGGAGACGGCGAACTGAGAGCCATCATGGAAAGCATCAAGGGCAAGACGAATCGGGTGCGCGGGAATCCGCCGCTGTCGCCCGCTTGGGCGCTGCCGGGCGATCCTCCGCTGCCAAGGCGGCGCGACCCCTGGTTGCGAAGATTGATATGGGTGACGGCCCTGGCCGCTGCGTTGGGCCTGGTGACGTTGGTTGCGAGTGAATGGATGCTCGCGTCGGGCAACTCCATTGTGCAGTCGGCGGCCGATCGATTGCAGTAGAGAAGCGCTGTAGAGAGGGCTTGCCATGGGAATCTACTTGGCGACGGCGATCGCGCTCATCCTTTATCTAGTGCTGGCCTGGTTCGTCGGAAGCTGGCTCCGGCTGCAGGGAACGAATTTGTGGCTGGTGCGAGGAGGGCTGGCGCTCATCGGCGTCATCGGCGCCGGGGTGTTCTTATGGTTTCACCGCAAGCTGACTCACGACGCGGAGACGGGCGTGGGACCGGGCGCTCCCCTGCTAACGGAGATTGAGGCGCTCCTGAACCAAGCCGATCAGAAGCTGAAGTCCGCGAAACCGACGGCGGGCGCGAGTCTGCGCACTCTTCCGGTCGTATTCCTGCTGGGAGAACCCAATAGCGCCAAGACTTCGACCATGCTGCACTCTGGCCTTGATCCAGAATTGCTGGCGGGCGTTGTATATCGGGAGACAGAAACTGTTCCGACCAACACCTTGAATCTCTGGTATGCCCGCGGGACCGTCTTTGTTGAAGTCGGCGGCGCAATTCTGGGTGAGCCCAAAGCTTGGGCGAAAGTTTTGCGTCGAACCAACCCGTCGGGCCTGGCATCGGCGTTTGGAAAGGGAGGAGTAGCGCCGCGGGCGACAGTCGTGTGCTGCGATTGCGAGCGGGTGCAAGCGGGCACAGAGAAGTTGATTGCGACGGCGCGGCGTTTGAGCGGTCCGCTGCAAACTATGGCGAACGCGCTTGGCGCCAGCTTTCCGGTGTATGTGCTGCTCACCAAGCTCGATCTAGTCCCGAAGTTTGCGGAGTTTGTTTCGAATTTGACGAGCGATGAAACGCGGCAGATTTTGGGAGCAACGGTGGCGCAGCGCGATCCGCGCCAGGGAGTGTTTGCCGAAGAGGAAAAGAGCCGGCTGGGCCGGGAGTTCGATCAACTGGTGTACTCGCTGGCGGAAAAGCGGCTCGATTATTTGAGCCGGGAGAACGCGCCGAGCAAGCTGCCGGCAATTTATGAATTTCCGCGAGAGCTGCGCAAAACGAAAGAAAAGATCCTGGCGTTTCTGGTGGAATTGAGCCGGCCGTCTCAGCTCGGGACGAACCCCTTCCTGCGCGGCTTTTACTTCTCCGGGGTGCGTCCGGTGATGGTGCGCGAGAGCGTGGCCGCGCCGTCCGCGCCCGCGGCGTCTGAATCGGCCGGCGGGGGCGCAACCAGAATTCTTTCTGCCGGCGCGCTGGGGGGAATACCGGCTGCGAGCGCCCGCCCGGTAAATGTCGTGCGGTCGAGGCGGGTGCCGGAGTGGACCTCTCTTCCTTACTTGTTCAGCGAAGTCATTCTACGCGACCGGGCGGCGCTGGGAACGAGTTCACAAAGCAGTAAGGCTAATGTCATCCGCCGAGTCCTCCTGGCGACTCTGGCCGTATTGTTCTTCTGCACGGCGATCGCATTCCTGGTTTCGTTCCTAAATAATCGCGGGCTGCAACAGGATGTGATGGCCGCCAACAAAGCGCTGGCGGCGATTGTACCTGGCCCGGTTGACGTGCCCACTGCGGAGCCACTGAAACAACTGGAACGACTCCGCGCGACTCTGGTTACGTTGGAGGCCAATGAAAAAGATGGCGCGCCGCTGAGCTACCGGTGGGGTTTGTATAACGGTGATCGGCTGTATCCGGAAGCGCGGCGCGTTTACTTCGGCTACTTTCGGCGGCTCCTGCTGGACTCGACGCAGAAGTCGATGATTGCGACGCTGCGGCAGTTGCCCGCGAAACCCGGTCTGGCGGACCAGTATAGGGAGCCGTATGAAGCTCTGAAGGCGCATCTGATTACTACCGGGCGACATGATAAGAGCACGAAGGAATTTCTGGCTCCGGTGCTGTTGAGAATCTGGTCGGCAGGGAAGGGGCTGGACACGGAGAGGACCGATCTGGCTCAGAAGCAATTCGAGTACTACAGCGACGCGCTGATCGCGGCCGATCCGTATGCCTCTGCGAGCGATTCACTGGCGGTGGGAAATGCGCGCAATTATCTGAAGCAGTTCAACGGCATCGAACGCATTTACGTGAACATGCTGGCGGCGGCGGGCAAGAACATTCCGCCTGTGAAATTCAGGGATTCCGCGCAGGTCGTGGTGAATTCGTACGAGGTTGCCGGAGCGTTTACGAAAGATGGTTTCACGGCCATGCAGAGCGCGCTGCAGAATCCGCAGAAATTTTTCGGGGGCGAGGAGTGGGTGCTGGGTGAAAAAAGCGTGCTGCCGATCAACCAGGACTCCCTCCAGCAGGATTTGCGGAACCGCTACTATGGTGATTTCGTCAGCCAGTGGCGGACATTCCTGCGGGCGACCAGGATCGTCGGATATGCAAATCTCAAAGACGCCAATGTTAAGCTCCAAGTGCTGTCGGGGAACAATTCTCCGCTGCTGCAGCTCTTTCGGGTGGCGCAGAAAAACACGAACGTAGATATCCCGAATCTGGCGGTCGCATTCCAGCCGGTGCAGATGTTGGCCAAGGATTCGAGCGATCAAGTACTGATTACGCCAGCCAGCCAGCCATACATGGGTAAGCTCCTGGACCTGCAAGGCAGTGTGAACGCCCTGACTTTGAATACAGCACCTCAGCCGGATACCGCGCCAGTTTTGGCGGCTGCTGCGTCTGCAAAGAATACGGTTGGCACCATCGCGCAGGGTTTCCGGATCGACAATGAAGGGCATGTTGATTCGACCGTCAAGAAGCTGATGGAGGACCCGATTACATATGTCGAAAATCTCGCCGGGAAGGTTGCGCCAGGGGCACTAAACGGTGCGGGCAAGATTTTCTGCGAACAATACAACGCATTGGCCAACAAATATCCGTTCTCCGCCAGCCTGGCCGAGGCCACATTGCAAGATGTGGAGGCAGTTTTCAAGCCCGCGACCGGGTCGTTGTGGACGTTTTACGACGCGAACCTCAAGACGATTTTGCTGCGCCAGGGGTCTCAGTTTGTCATGAGCCCATCCGCTCCGATGCATATATCGTCGCAGTTCATTTCGTTCATGAATCACGCGGCGGGGATTTCCGAGGCGCTGTATCCGGCCGCGTCTGACAAGCCGCATTTTGCTTACACGCTGCGGCAGTTGCAGAGCAAGGGGATCGAGCAGCTCAGTCTGACCATCGACGATCAGACACTGGCGGGCGAGAACCAGTCCAAACAGTTCACGTGGACAGGAAATCCTGGCTCCAGCGTTAAAGGAACGTATTCCGCAAGCAGCACGCCCTTCGCAAGCGAACAAGGCCTTTGGGCTCCATTTCATTTAATGGATGACGCCCGATGGGCTCCAGGTCCCACGCCGACACTGGAATGGCCTTTGGAGGTCGGCCAGAGCCACAAGCCGGTGACGCTGCCCGATGGCACGCCGGAAGTGATTCGCTACGAACTCAGCTCAGGCGCGCAGATGTTCAAAAAGGACAGCCTCGGGATGCGGTGCCCGGCGGTGGGAGCGCGATGAAACAAGAACAGCTATAACGGAGTGACAATAGGTTGTCCGGGGCAATGCAGGCTTAATCCTGACCGCAGCCGCCTACCAACGCCGGTCCATCCTCGTAGATCGAAGTCGGTTAGCCATTCCAATACCGGGAGTCTCCGGGGGATAACTTCACCCACGTCTTGGAACTGCCGCCTTGATCGTCGATACCGAAAGGAGCCATTCCGTGGCCAATAAGTTTGTGTTCGCCCCAACAGAGGTACACGCAGTTGTCCAACAGAGAGGTCTGTCAGACATTGTGGGTCGCCTGAGCTCGCTAATCGACATCATCGCGCGTATCAGCTTGCATTAGGATGGGAGTGCAATGCCTTTGCAGCACCGGAGTCAATCTCGACATCCGGTTTTGAAAACATTACAGCGCCGGACGAAAAGGGATTTTGCTGGAGCGATAACTCAGCGGGTCGTTCATTTTTCGTGTTAACTTATAGCCCGAGAGCTTCTGTGAAACTTCCTCCCCCGGGAAGATCTGGCCGAATCTGACAATGGCGTCCCATCCGGCAAAAATTGGGAAGTACAACGTCGAGGGCGTTCTCGGCCGCGGCGGGATGGGAGTGGTGTACAAGGCGGTTGACCCGCAGATTGGCCGCTACGTTGCCATCAAAATGATCCTTTCCGGCGGGGACCAGAGCCTGCTGGAGCGCTTCCGCTCGGAAGCCCGGTCCACGGGATCGCTGCAGTGTCCGAACATCGTCACGGTGTACGACTTCGGCGAGCACGAAGGAAATCCATACCTCGTCATGCAGTTCCTGGAAGGTTCGAGTCTGGAGTCCATGATCCAGAAAGGAGTCCAGCTCACTCTCTCCGAAAGACTGGGCATCATCATTGATGTCTGCAACGGCTTGGCCTACGCGCACCAGCGGGGCGTGATTCACCGGGACATTAAGCCGGCCAACATCATGGTGCTGCAGGATGGGGTCAACGATGGCATGGGCGTGATCGTGGACTTCGGGATTGCGCGCATCGGGGGCGCCACGCGGCTCACCAAAACCGATCAGATCATCGGCAGCGTGCACTATATGTCGGTGGAGCAGTTACAGGCCAAGGAACTTGATAACCGCACCGACATCTATGCGACGGGCGTGGTGATGTTTCAGTTGCTCACGGGCGCCTTGCCGTTTGACGCGCCGGAAACAGCGGCCACACTTCTGAAGATCGTCAACGAACCGCCGCCGCCGCTCAGCCACTATCTGAAGGAATACCCGGCCGAGTTGGAAGCGATTGTCAGCCGCGCTCTGGCGAAGAAGCGGGAGGATCGATACGCAAGCGCCAAGGATCTGGCGTTCGATCTGATGCAGGTGCAGGAGCACTTGAAATCGGAAACGGTGGTTCAGCTGGTGCGGCGGGCCGAGGCCGCTTTAGCACGAGAAGAATGGACGAGGGCGCGAGAGCAGTTGCAGCAGGTGCTGCGCATTGACCGGCAGAATACGCAAGCGCAGAGGCTGATGAACGCGGTCCAGGAACATCTGCGCCAGCAGCAACAGATTGAGCAGGCTCGCGCGCTGCGCAGCCAGGCCGACGAGGCGTACATGGATCAGCGCTACGACGACGCGCTGCGCTTGCTCGACCAGGCGGTGACGCTCGATCCGAAGAACAGCGACCTGCAGGCACTGCGCGACTCGGTGCGATTGTCGAAAGAGCGGGCCACGGGGCTGCGCCGAGCCCTTCGCCGGGCCGAGGCCGCGCTGCAGGATGGGGACCTTGACGAAGCGCAAAGCGCCGTCAGCGAAGCGTTCAAAATCGATCCTTACGATACCCAGGCGAAAGCGCTCAAAGTCATCATTTCGCAGCATGCTGAAGAAAGAATTCGACAGCAGCAACTCCAGAAGTTGCTCGACCAGGCGCGCAATCAGATAGCAGCGCGCGACTTAACCGAAGCGTTCGCGACGCTGAAAGCGGCGGAGGCGTTGGATCCGACTTCGAACGAGTTGCAGAGCGTGGCGCGGATGGCGGTTTCGGCGCGGGAGCAGGAGAGGCGCCGCGCGGAGACGGAAGAACTGCGGCGTCAGATCGAAACGGCGCTGGTACATGAGGAGTACGCGACAGCAGTCGCCAAGGCGGAAGAAGGACTGCGCAAGTTTCCGCAAGAACAAAGCCTGCTCAAACTTAAGGCATTGGCGGAAGCGCAGCAGGCGCGAATCGAACTCAAGAAGTTTGTTCGCGAGCAATTTGCCACCGCCAGTTCGCTGGCCGATGCAGGGCAATTAGGACAAGCCCTGGCGGTTCTGGACCGCGCGCTGCAACGGGCGCCGGGAAACAGCGAACTAGAGACGTTGCGCTCGACCTTGCAGGAGCGGATCGCGGCGGAGGAATCGGAGCAGCAAAGGCTGCGGGCGTTGGATGCGACGCTCGCCGAGGGCAGGCGGATCTTTCAGGAGCGGGGAGCCGGGAGCGCGAGGGAGTTTCTTGATGCCCACGCCGCCCCCTTCGCGGAGTTCCCTCAAGTGCACGAGCTGTACCAAGCGGTGCGGGCCCGCGAGGCGCTGGATGTTCTGGACGGCCGGCTGGCGAGCGAACCGAATCCCTCGAAACGGGTTCAACTGGCGGACGAGGCCGCGCGCGCCAATCCCGATAACGCGTGGATCCGGCAGCGACTGGCGGATCTGCAACAGATTCGGGCGCAGATCAGTGCGGCGATGGATCGAGCGCAAGGGCTCGAGCAGAGGCGATGTTATTCGGACGCGATTCGGGAGTGGCGGCAACTAAGGAGTGCATATCCCCAAGTGCCAGAGTTCGAGGCGCAAATTCGGCGGCTTGCGAGTTTGGAGGC
>Ga0187803_10000249_pt1 | contig 22176 bp, 16 predicted proteins | sample NC_wetland_sal_i_2_FD_132425 | JGI IMG/M metagenome (GOLD analysis project Ga0187803, IMG submission 132425) | Wetland sediment microbial communities from Neuse River Estuary, North Carolina, USA - Control_3 | ecosystem: Environmental > Aquatic > Freshwater > Wetlands > Sediment | place: USA...
GGCTTTGAAGGCGGGCTTTGATCATGCGCGGGGCGAAGTCGTGATTTCCATGGACGGCGACCTGCAACACGACCCGGATGAGATTCCGCGTTTTCTGGAGAAGATTGAAGAAGGGTTTGATCTCGTCAGCGGCTGGCGGACGAATCGGAGGGACCACTGGCTGATGAGGCGCCTGCCGAGCCGCGTGGCGAACTGGCTGATGGCCAAACTTTCGGGAATCGACCTGCACGATTTCGGGACGACGTTCAAGGCGTACCGGCGCGAAATTTTGCAGGAGATTCAGCTCTATGGGGAGTTGCACCGCTTCATCCCGGCGCTGGCCAGCTCGACCGGAGCGCGCATTGCGGAAGTGCCTATTTCTAATCCCGAGCGAAAGAGCGGCACCTCCAATTACGGGCTCGGGCGGACGATTCGAGTGTTTTTCGATCTGATCATGGTGAAATTCCTGCTGGATTATTCAACGCGCCCGCTGCAATTTTTTGGGTTGTTGGGTCTGGCGGGAAGCGGAACGGGTGTGCTGCTCGCCTTATATTTGCTGGTCGACAAGGTCGCCAATCACCAAAACATCATGACCACTCACGGGCCGCTCTTACTGCTGGCGATCGCCCTGTTCGTAAGCGGCATCCAGTTTATCTCGATGGGCCTGCTGGGAGAAATTAGTTCGCGGACGTATTACGAATCACAGGACAAACCGATTTATGCGTTGCGTGAAGTAAAGAGCCACCGGCAGGAACTTGGCGATTCGGCCGAATCGGCGCGCCCGAGCGGCAGCTCCGAACGGTAAACTCCGCACAAACAATCCTCTTGACGCGGCCTTCCCCTCGGCCTACGCTTCCGTTTGATTGCGGCGTGACTCGCACCACAACCTTCCCCACGTTTCCTTGGTTTCCCATTCGTTAGCCCATCCAACAGTTTCGAGTCAGAAAGGAGTCCGCCCATGTCAGAACTTGAAAATCGGCGACTCATCGAACAAGCATATGATGCACTGAACCGGCGTGATCTCGACGCTCATCTCAAACTCCTGGACAAATCTTACGTCTGGGAAAGCGACGCGTTCCCCGCCCCAGTCAAGGGCCAGGAAGCAATTCGCCAAACATTTAACGAGTATTGGACTGCCTTCCCAGACATGCGTCTGGAAATCGAGCAGATCCTCACCAGTGGCGACCATGTTGTTGTTCGCTACCGCAATACCGGCACCCACAAGGGCGAATTCAAGGGCATTGCGCCAACCAATCGGCAAATTGACATTCACGGCTGCAACGTCCATGAAGTCAAAAACAACCTTTGCACCAAGACTTCCCACTACTTCGACCGTCTGGCCATGAGGGAGCAGCTCGGCGTTGTTCCCGCCATGGCGAAAGCCGCCGCCCGTTAGCGTGTTTCCGTCGGGGGAGCTTGCCCGCCGATCAACAGCAATACGTCCGTGCTCCCCTTCAAGCTTACGGATGAAGTGTAGGACCCGGAAATTGCAGATTTGGGGATGGGGCGCAGTCCTCACAGGTCGGGCCAGAAATTGCTGTGCCCCTACCTCGCAAGTCGAGGCAAGCGCCGTTCAAGCGGATTAAAAGCATGACCCTTTCCATGCGCCTGGGCATGTAACGGGAACTTGTACGAAAAAGAAGATCAGCCGGTTCAAGCGTGGAGGCTGCCGTACTTCCCGCGGTGATAGAGCAGGGGCTCGCCTTCCTTCAATTCCAGGCTTTCGACTTCGGCAACAAAAATGGTGTGGTCGCCCGAAACGTGTTGTGCAACGACGTTGCAGGCCAGATGCGCAAGTGCGTCTTCCAGGAGCGGGATGCCGGTGGAAGTCCACTGGAAGCGAATGCCCAGGCGAGCCTCTTCGGCGAGATCCAGCTGAGGCTTGGCAAAATGCGCCGAAAGTTGCTGCTGGGTATCCTTCAGGATGTTGACGCCGAAACGGCGCTGCGCCTGCATATAGGACAGCAGGCGGGCATTCTGATCGATGCAAACGAGAACCAGCAATGGGTCCAAAGAAACGGAAGTGAACGAGTTCGCGGTCATGCCGTGAACTTGTCCGGGTTCGCGTTCCACGGTGAGCACCGTGATACCGGTGGGAAAACTTCCCATTACACGGCGGAATAATTCAGGGGACGGAGATGTCGTAGGCATAGAGGGCTCTTTTGAAGATACCACACCGAAGAGTTTGGCAGCCAAGAGCGCTGGAAAACGAAAGAGGCGCGGGCATGTCTTCCGCGCCTCAAAGTTGGGGAAAGCGATGGCCTGGCCACGTGATAAACCAGTCGCGTCCCAGTGATTATTTGTGAGGTTTGTCCTTTTCCTTGCTCTTTTCCTCGTTGGACTTGGGCTTAGCAGTTTCTTTGGCGGCCTTGGCATGCTCGGCTTCTTGCTTTTGCCTTAAGGCCTGCTGTTCCTGGGCTTGCTTCTGTTGAAGCTGTTGGAGCTCTTGCTGCTGCTTCTGCTGAATTTGCTGCTGCTTTTCCTGTTCAATTCTTTGCTGTTCGAGCTTCTGTTGCTCCTGAGCTTGCTTCTGTTGGTCTTGAGCCTGCTTCTGCTGGATCTTTTGCTGCTCCTGAGCCTGCTTCTGTCCGATCTTCTGCTGCTCCTGGGCTTGCTTCTGCTGGAGCTTCTGATACTCCTGGTCCTGTTTTTGTTGTAGTTCCTGAATTTGTTGCTGGTGCTTCTGCTCGAGCTGCGGGTTTACGGTAGGAACCGGACGCGATGCAGGCGGTCGGTCTTGATACACAGGCTTGTTGCTGGGCGGGTTGCTGGGTGCGTTTGTAGGCACATTGGCAGGCCGGTTTGCTTGATTGACCGGCGTATTGGGCTGCCCGGCATTCGGAGGGCGATTCGTATTCAACGGCCCGGGTCCTGCGTTCGGCTTTCTGCCGAACTGCGGGGGATTTCCAACCGTGGGCGTAGCGGGTTTGGCCGGAGGGGCAATCCTCACGGGCGCAGCAGCAACGGGGGCTTGTGCAGGTTGAATCCTACGCGCCTCCCCAACCGAGATGGGCCTACCCTCGTTTTTCTGGATGGCTGCCTGCTGCGCTGCAAACGGCGCAGGCGGCGGTGGTGGAGCAGTCTTAGCGACGATGGCGCGGTTTTGAACTGCAGCGGGTGGATGAACATTGGTCACGGCACCGGCACCAAGAACGGCCTGCTTGGGAGGAACGACCGCGGGCGGATGAACGGCCACCGGTGCAGACACGATCTCCTTCTGGTTGACGGCGACCATGTTACGGGCCACCGACTGAGCGGAAGTGAATGACTGCGCCGAGGTGGCGGTGACCGCGCCTGGAACACGCTGGTTGACATACGTCACGTTATTCACCGTCACGTTCTTATTGACTATCGTGGTGTTGTAATAGTTGTTGACCATCGTCTGATTCACCGTCGTATTGGAAATGTTCACGTTGTTGACATACGTGCGGCTGACCGGATACGAAGGCACGAAAACTTCACGTGGACCAAGCGGGAACCAGCCAACGTTTGCCGCAACAGCACCGCCGCCACCAAACGCGATGCCGACAGCAAAATGCGGACCGCCAACCCAGGCGACCAAGGCCGGGGCGTAGACTGGCCGGACGTAGGCCACTGCCCCTACTCGAGGTGGGCATGGCACCCAACCCCAGGCGCCCGCCACGAAAACCCAACGGCCATAATGGAATGGCGCGAATCCCCACGGAGCGTCATCGATCCACGTCCAGCCCCACGGAGCAACCCAAGCCCAGTGGCCGTAGCGGTAAGGAGCCCAACCAACTACCGCAACGTGCGGGAACCACACCGTGCCGTATTCCGGCACGGGGCGCCAGCCTCCGTAGTCGTCGAGATCTTCGTACCCAATCACGTCGTCGGATACATAGCGGCGCGCAACGGAATGGTCCTCGCGGAGGTCGCGCTCATCGCACCAGGAATCGAAATCGTCGCTGTCGGGGAGTGGCTCGACATCAGCGCTCATCGAATCTATTCCTGAAAATATGCCTTGTTCACCAGGGTGAAGCGTGTAAGCCGAACCGCCGCCGGTGACTTCCCCTTGGCCGTCGCGGACATTTATGATGGTGGTGTCCCCAGCTTCATTCACATTGATCCGATAGCGACCGGGACGAAGAACGGAAAAAGCCTGGTTAGGAGTATCGATTTCGATGGACTCGTCGTCCCCCAGTCGGCGGACACGCAAATTGAGTGTGCCCTCGGTGACGCGAATCTGCATCATGCGGTCATCGAGATTGAGGAAGGAAAAACCGGTCTGGCCACCCAGGCGCATAACCGCCGACCCGATGTGCAGTTCCGCGCGGCTGTCTTGGTCGGTCCAGAGTTTATCCCCCGTTGTGATGGGACGATTAAGTACGGCAGACACCCAATCATCGGTGCCGGCGGGACTAAACGATACTTGTCCTCTTGCGAGACTGAGGCGCGCAACCCGGCTGGGAGGATCATCCTCATCGGCAAGGATGCATTTTGGCGCGAGCATAGCAAAAGCTAAAAGGACGCTGAACAGAATCAGCCAATGGAGTACGCGTGTTTTCATGGAATCCTCTTCTCTCCTGGAAGCCTTCTCAGCGATGATTCAGAATTCCGAATGCTGGATTTCTGATCAGGACGGGAAAGCTTCATAGTGCCGGGCTAGGCGCGCTTGTTCCCTACTGGAACTATCTTCGCTAGGTTAAGAACTAGACCTGAAATCCCGACATCTGTAGATGTAACACAAAGTGCGTGGAAGAGTTGTGGGAACTGCAGCAGCGATTGCGAGAGGTGCACGTCCAATGAGGAGAAGAAAATAGAAGGCCCGCTCCGGTTGAAGTGGAGCGGGCCAGGAGGTTTAGCCAAAGAAGTTTTTAGTGATGTCCGCCACCGCCTGAGTGGCCACCACCGCCGCCACCGCCGGCGTGCCCACCGCCTCCGCCACCACCACCCACGTGTCCACCACCTCCACCACCGCGGTAGCCGCCACCTCCGCCACCACCATGATAACTACCCCCGCCACCACCGTAGCTGCGGGGAGCGGAATAACTGCGTGGGCCCGAGTAGGAACGAGGAGCGGAGTAACTACGCGGGGCCGAGTAGTTCCGCGGCGAAGAGTAGCCCCGATTGCCGTTATACGACGGGGGGCTGTAGGAACGGTTACCGTTATAGGACGGCGCGCTGTAAGACCGGTTCTTGTACGAAGCTGGCGGCCGGTTGACGGAACTTCGCGGAGCCGCGCTGGATCCACGGGAGCCAGCCCATGGCGGCCGATTCGCGGAGTCGATGCGCTGTGTCCTCATCTCGTTGCTCGGAGGATTCGAGCTGCCAAAACCCTGCGGTGCGCGCCCAGAATCGGTCGCGTTACCCTGCGCGTTCCAGGATCGATTCGAGTTGCCGGGACGTGCCGAGTTGCTCATCGTGGACCCGGAACGCGTGCCAAACTGCCCGGCATTCGGCGGCCGGTTGGCGGTAAGTTGGGACTGCCGGTTGGCACTCATCCCCCTCGGAGCATTATTGGATGACATCGAACGCGCAGCCGCCGAGGAAGGAGCGCGCCCTGCCGAGAACGCACCTGAGTTCATGGTGTGTGCAGGCGAATGGGAGGCTGCCGCGGCTGGCGTGCTGCGGGCCATGACGCTGCGATTCTGCACACGGGCGGAAGGAGTAGCGATGTGGCCTCTCAGGTTCGCCGCGCCGAACGAGCTGTTCCGCGAGGGCGTGGCATGAATCGAGTTGGTCACTCGAGCATTGCGCAATGAAGCTTGCGTCAGGTGTTGGCCACCGCGATTGATCCGCTGTCCGTTCACGAATGTGTTGTGCGAAGCAACCGTGACGGCGCGCGGGTTGTGCGCGTAAGCATAGTTATTGAAGTTGCGATAGTTGTTGGCGCTGAAATTGTGGAAATAGGTGTTGTGAATGTTGATGTTGTTCCAATACCCTCGCCCGCAGTGATACCACGGATGGAAAGGCTCTCCCCACCCGAGCGGGAACCAGCCGTAACCACCGCCCCACCCAAAGCCAAAGTCGAAACCAAACCCAAAGCCGCCGCCTAAGAATCCCACAAACGCTGGCCCGTAGTAGGGATAGTCATAAATCGGCCCAGGGCACCAACCCCAGTAAGAACCAAAGTAGTTCCAGCGGCCGTAGTGGTATGGAGCAAAGCCCCAGGGTTCATAGCCAACCCAGGTCCATCCCCAAGGGGCGACATAATCCCAGTTACCGTCGCTATAGGGAGCCCAATCAGGGCCCTGGTCGTTTGGAACCCAGACATTGCCGTAGGTCGGTTCTTCCTGCCAGGTGCCGTAATCGTCGAGGTCACTGTAGCCCACGGTGTCTCGGTTGACATATTTTCCCGAAACCGAATTGTCTTCGCCCGTGTCGCGCTGCTGCGCCCATTGATCGAGAGCATCGCGTTGCGCCGCTGGGCCGGTGGAGATTTTGGTATTGCCTTCGGTGCCCGTCACGTCGGCACGCTCGCCGGCTTTCACCGGGTAGACCTGCCCGGCAGAGGCAATCTCGCCCGAACCTCGAATGGCAGTCACGCTGGTGAAATCGCCGTTTTCATTGATGTCGATGCGGAAAGCTCCCGCTTCTTTCACGGTGAATGCCAGATTTGGTGTATCGACCTCGTAAGTTTCGCCCTGACGAATTTCGCGTACGCGGAAGTTAATCTTCCCTTCCGGCAGGCGGATTTGCGTGATGTTCTGGTCCAAATTCAGGAAAGAGAGCGCGGTCATGTCGCCCAGGTGGATGGCCACCTGTCCGGCTTGCAATTCCGCGCGGGAGTCTTTGTCGACCCAGAGCTTGTCACCAATCGTCACCGGGCGGTTTTTCGCCGCATTTCCCCAGTCACCAGTGCCGCCCGGCTGGACAGACACGGAACCATCAACAAAACTGATGCGAGCGACGCGAGACGGCGGATTGTGCGACTCGTCGGCGGTGACGTTGTCATCCAAGGCCGGCTGTGTAACGGCATTCTGATCCGACTGTACTTGCGCCTGCTCCTGCGCGCGCAAAGAGGGCCCGGTAAGAAATAGCACGAGCGCAATACACGTGAGTAGCGCAAAAATTTTTGGCTGGATCGATATGGGTTTCATAACCATTTCCCCTGATGAGCCCACTGCTAGGGTTCGGGCCCAGGAAGCTTACCGCCAGTATGCTCGGAATCGGCTCCCGACAGGTAGAACACAGGTTGGGGAAAGAAGTTGCCAATGAATGAAGGATATTGCAGTGTCCAGAGTCGTTCTGTACTAGTACTTAGTTGCGTCTGCTAATTGATTGAAAACGCTGGAGTAACAGTGAAGAAGACCGATCAACCTCGAACTTGATTGCCACCGATTTGATAGCCCACCCCGCGAATCGTGCGAATCAACGGGCGTTCGGAGCCAGCGTCAATCTTGCAACGCAGGTAGTTTATATACACATCCACAACGTTGGTAAGCCGGTCTGCCTCCATCTGCCAGACCTCCTCGATGATCTTGCTCCGGCCGACGGGGTGGCCCGGATTGCGAAGGAGGTACTCAAGCAAGGCATATTCCTTCGGGCTCAACTCGATCACACGTCCGCCTCTCCTTACTTCGTGGCTGACTCGGTTGACTTCCAGGTCCTCGAAGATGACCACGTCACGGCTAGGCCGATTGCCGCGGCGCAGAATCGCATTGGCGCGGGCGAGGAGCTCCGCAAAGGCGAATGGCTTCACGACAAAATCGTCGGCGCCGTCATTCAGGCCGCGGACGCGTTCCTCAACGGCGGTTTCTCCCGAGAGCAGGATCACAGGTGTGTCCGGCCAGCGCAGGACGATCCCGCGAAGCGGGTTGCTGCCGGGTTGGCCGGCGAAATTTGTGTCTAGGAGCACGAGATCGAAAGCGGCGCTCTCCGGCAAAACGGACAAGCGCTCCGAATCGGTTATGAGTTGAACCGAGAAATGCTCCTGCTGAAACCTGGATTGAAGAGATTCCGCCAAAGCGCGATCGGCCTCGGCCACAAGTAGACGCATGGTTGCCCACACACTTTTTCTGGAAGGGGATAAGTTAAGTATCCGGGCAATAAACGAACCTGTCAACAACGGTTCCTGGTCCTATATTGGATTGGTTAAGTGCCTGCCCAGCAAGCGCCAGAGGTGCGGCACAAGTTAGCCCAGGGCGCCTGCCCTGAGCTTCGAAGGGTGCGGAACTCCCCTGCACACACCATCTCGAATTTCAAGCTGTTTGAAAGGATCTCATCAGAACCGCCCTTCTTTTCAGAGCACCGCCGCTCCGCCAAGAATTTCCTCCCCGCAAACTTTGTCATCGCAATACCGTTTTTGTAGCTGCATAATGTTGCGGAGATGGAGGACTCCCCTGATGAATGATAAGAACGAAGTTTCGCGTCGTACGTTTATCCGCAATGCCGCTGCAACCGGTGCCGCCGTTTCGCTCGTTCCCCGGCACGTGCTCGGCCGTGGATTCACTCCCCCCAGCGATACGCTGAACGTTGCTTGCGTGGGTGTGGGCGGAATGGGCCGCAGCAATCTCATCAACCTCGCTAGCCAGAACGTGGTCGCTCTCTGCGATGTGGATTGGGCTTATACAAATGGAAATCTTTCCCGACTGGACACCGACGCCTCCAACCTTCAGGCGCACATCGATCACCCCGACCCCACTCCCGCCACTGGCAAGCCCGCTCCCAAGATTGATCCTGAAAAGGCCAAAGCCCGCGTCAATAACATTCTTCATTTGAAAAACGACTTGGTCCCCAAAGCCAAGCGCTACTCCGACTACCGCAAGATGCTCGAGCAACAGAAAGATATTGATGCCGTCGTGATCGCCACGCCTGACCATATGCACGCTCCCATCGCTCTCGCGTGTATGGATCTTGGCAAACACGTTTATGTCCAGAAGCCACTCACCTGGTCGGTCGCGGAAGCTCGCCAGCTTTCCAAGCGCGCCGGCGAACTGAAGGGAAAGGTTGCCACGCAAATGGGCAATCAGGGCCATTCTCTCGATGACGCCCGCACCGCCGTCGAATACATCTGGGGAGGCGCTATCGGCGAAGTGCGCGAGATTCACATTTGGACGGACAGGCCTGTGGGATTCTGGCCTCAGGGTGTGCCCCGTCCTCAACTCACCTCCGAGCCTGCGGAAGGTCTCAAGTGGGACAAGGCGGGCGTGGATACGCGCCTGATCGCGGCCATGGGCGGCAACTATCCCATCCCGGACACCCTTTCGTGGGATCTTTTCCTTGGCGTCAGCCCCAACATTCCCTACCATCCCATCTACCATCCCTTCAACTGGCGCGGCTGGACGGACTGGGGCTGTGGCGCCATCGGCGATATGGGCGCACATTTGCTCGACGTCTCTATGTGGGCGCTCAATCTCGGCTTCCCTACCAGTGTCGAGACTGTTTCCACGCCCTTCAATGGCGCTTCTTATCCGCACTCGACTCTGACCTTCTACGATTTCCCCGCTCGCGGTGCCATGCCGCCCGTTAAGCTAACCTGGTATGACGGTGGCCTGATGCCGAGAAAACCGGAAGAGATGGGAGAAGAAGAATTAATCAAGGAAGGCGGCGCGTTGCTCATCGGCAGCAAAGGCAAGTTGATGCACAACACCTACGGCGCAAATCCGCGGCTCCTCCCCAAGTCGCTGCATGACTCCGTCGGCAAGCCGCCACAGAAGTTGGCCCGCATCGCAAAAGAGGATCACGAGATGAACTGGGTGGACGCTGCCAAGGCCAAGACAGAGGCTTGCTGCCCCTTTGACTACGCTGCCAAGCTCACCGAGGTCATGCTTCTGGGCGTAGTCTCCCTGCACGCCGGCAAGAAGCTCCTCTATGACGCCGCCAACATGCGCGTCACCAACGTCTCCGAAGCCAACAAGTACCTCAGCCGCGAGTACCGCCAAGGCTGGTAAAACCCATTTCTTAACTGTCCAATCGAGCCACAGCTTCGCAGGCCGACGAAGGATTGTTTTTTCCAACCATGATTTTGTTCTGACTGGTCCCGCACCGCGGGACCGGTCCACCTGTAGCGCAGGGCGAGCTTGCCCGCCGCAGCGATAGCGAAGGAGGGTCTCCAAGCCCCGCGGTCTTTCTCTTGCCTTTTCTCTTGTAGGGACCGCCTTCTGCCCGCCCGCCGAAGGCCCTGCGAAGGCGGGAGGCGGTCCGCCAGCTCAACCATACTCTACCCCAACCGTTCGCCACCGACTTCCGCCCAACCAACCTTCACCTTTAATCAGTCTCACTCACTCTCTTCAGTGATATCCTCCCGTCTTGAGTCCCAAATCCATCGCAAGGCCTGTGCCACCCGCCGCTTACCAAGGATACTTAGTGAGGAGACACTACAATTGATGATGCCCTTTTCAGCTCGAACACTCATTGTGGTTGCAGTTGGTGGAGGATTCGCGATCCTGGGGAATATGCTTTCTTACGTGATGGTTGGACAGATCAACCAGAGGCTGCCGGAAAACGAGCGCATTTCCTACCTCTGGTGGGACCTAAGAGTTCGAAAGAAGCATCGAGAAATGTACCCGGAGAGCAAACTAGCCTCCCTCTTCGACCTCTGTGGCATTCTGATGGTGCTATGTTTTCCATTGCTTCTCTGGTCTTTCGGGATCCTCAGCAATCCCTTCAAGACTCCATGAGAGACCGAGGCAGGTTTGGTTTATGCAAGGGTGGGTCTTGGGGCCCACATCGTCTGCTCACCGCGTACCAGTTTCTAAGCTAATATATCTTTACCCCTCACAAAGCTAACCCACTTGCCATATGCATCATCGGAGTACCACAACGAATTACGAGTCACGATTCCCGACACATGCTCCTCAGAACAGCCCCGGCGTATCGAACGGCAACCCCACGTAGTTCTCCGCCAGCGTGGTCGAAGCCGCGCGCGAACCGGTCACATAGTCCAGTTCCGCCAGATGGATATTGTGGGAGAAACTGTCCTCATTGGGAAAACGGTGCAGCATCGAAGTCATCCACCAGGAAAAGCGTTGCCCCTTCCACACGCGCCGCAAACAGCGTTCCGTGAATTGCTGAAGCGCCTCACGGTTTCCATGCTTGTAGAATTCGACCAGCCCTCGTGTCAGAACGCGCACATCCGCCACCGCAAGATTCATTCCCTTTGCCCCGGTCGGCGGAACTATATGCGCAGCGTCGCCCAGCAGGAACAGTTTTCCGAATTGCATGGGCGAGGCCACGAAGCTTCGCATCGGCGTAATTCCCTTCTGAAAGATCGGGCCGTCCTTCAAAACAAATCCTTCCCGCGTCGCCATGCGCGTGCGCAACTCCTCCCAGATCCGCTCCTCCGGCCAATGATTGATGTCCTCGTCTGGAGCGCACTGCAGGTACAGCCGCGAAACTTCCGGCGACCTCATGCTCAATAACGCGAAACCCCGCTCGTGATAGTTGTAAATCAGTTCCTGAGAAGCGGGGGCCACGCGCGCCAGAATGCCCAGCCAAGCAAATGGGTAATGCCGCTCGTGGATTTGGAGTTGGCTCGCAGGTACCGCGGGACGGCAAATCCCATGGAACCCGTCGCAACCGGCGATGAAATCGCACGCGATCTCGTGGCTCCTCCCGCCCTGTTGGTAGTGGATCCTGGGCTGCGCATCGTAGTCCTGAACTCGCATTGCCTCTGCTTCAAAGAAGATCGGCGCCTTGTAGCCCAGACGCGCGGCGATCAAATCCTTCACGACTTCTTGTTGCGCATAAACCGTGATGGATTTCCCCACCAGGTCCTGAAAATCAATGCGGTGGCCTTTTCCATCGAAGCGCAGCTCGACACCGTGATGCTGCAAACCTTCTCGCTTCAGGCGCTCGCCCACTCCGGAATCGCACAAGATATCGACCGTGCCCTGTTCCAACACGCCGGCGCGCACGCGCGTCTCCACGTATTCGCGCGTGTGGCGCTCCAGAACCACGGACTCGATTCCCTGCAGATGGAGCAGATGGGCTAGCGTCAATCCCGCAGGCCCGGCGCCTACAATCCCGACTTGTGTTCGTATGGTTGCCATTCTCGCGGAATCACCAGGCCGGACAATTACGAAAACTTTTCAATCACTTCTTTGGGAATTGCCTGGCCCTTGACTCCTGCCGGATCTGCCGATAAGCGTACGGTCCAAACGCGTTTCTCGATTCCCTCCACCGCCAGGGTTTCCCCGCGAAAAAGCTTGTGCTGCACGGTAAAGCTGCTCCGGCCCCAGTTCGTGACGCACGAATCCACGTGCACGACATCTCCGAACGAGGACGGCACAAAGAAGTTGCAACTGGCCTGCACCAGCGGGATGCCGGCGATATGGTAGCGCTGAAACATTTCCGCCTTCTTGACTCCCAGCGCGCGGTGAAAAAGCGCATTCGTGCAGGAATCGAAATATTCAAAATAGCGCGGAAAAAAAACAATCCCAAAGGGGTCGCAATCACCCCATTCAATCTGTATTTCTTTTCGATGGATGAGCATGGTCGCCGATTAAATCACCTGGCCAAGGTTGGCCCTGGCAGAGTCTATCTCAGAGCGCTTCCCGTTGCATCGAGTTTGGTCTTCCGATGTGTGTTTACGGTAGACTTAGGCGAGGAAAGTTTCCTAAGCCATGACCTACGCTTACATTTGCGATGCTGTCCGTACGCCCTTCGGCCGTTATGCTGGCGCACTCTCCAGCGTGAGGACCGATGACCTTGCTGTTATTCCCATCAGAACTCTCGTCGAACGCAATCCATCTATAGACTGGAACGCCCTTGACGACGTCGTGTATGGCTGCGCCAATCAGGCCGGGGAAGACAATCGAAACGTGGCCCGCATGGCGCTGCTCCTCGCCGGCCTTCCAAAAGAAATCCCCGGCAGCACCGTCAACCGCCTCTGCGGGTCCAGCATGGATGCCGTGGCGGTAGCTTCGCGCGGCATCAAAAGCGGTGAAGTCGACCTGGTGATTGCCGGCGGCGTCGAGAGCATGTCTCGCGCGCCGTTTGTCATGGGCAAGGCCGACACCGCCTTTTCCCGCGGCATGAAAATCGAAGACACCACCATCGGCTGGCGCTTCGTGAATCCCGCCATGAAAGCGAAGTATGGAACCGACGCGATGCCGGAAACCGCGGAGATCGTCGCGGAGGAATATAAGATAGCGCGTGCGGACCAAGACGCTTTCGCGCTCCGCAGCCAGCAGCGCACCGCCGAAGCCATGAAGACGGGCCGTCTGGCCGAGGAGATCGTGAGCGTAGCCATACCCCAGAAAAAAGGTGACCCCCTCCGCGTGACAGTGGACGAGCAACCCCGTCCGGACTCCACCCTGGAAGCGCTTGCCAAATTAAAGGGCATTGTGAAGCCGGATGGAACAGTCACCGCAGGCAACGCCTCGGGAGTGAATGACGGCGCTTGTGCCCTGCTCCTGGCCTCCGAAAATGCCGTCAAGAAATATGGGCTCACCCCAAAAGTCCGTGTGATCGCAGCGGCCAGCGCGGGTGTTGCTCCCCGCATCATGGGCATGGGCCCGGTGCCGGCAAGCCGCAAAGTTCTGGCGAAAGCGGGGATGACCCTTGCGCAAATGGATGTGGTGGAGTTGAATGAAGCGTTTGCAGCGCAGGCGCTGGCGGTGCTCCGCGAACTCGGCTTGCCCGACAACGCGGCGCATGTGAATCCCAATGGCGGCGCTATCGCCATTGGCCATCCACTTGGGGCAAGTGGCGCGAGGCTAGTGACAACCGCGGTGTATCAGCTTCAGCGCACCAAGAGCCGCTATGCGCTGTGTACCATGTGCATCGGCGTGGGCCAAGGTATTTCCGTGATTCTGGAACGCGTTTAAATGTGGAGCGAAGCGTGAAGCCGCTGCTGGGATATCGAAAGCCTGCGCTAGGAACACAGCCCGAATATCTCCATCCACCTTATGTTTCTTCTCAGAAGCGCGCACCCACGCAACCGCTGATTGCTTTCCCCCAAACACTTTCGGAAATCACCGGCCCCGTTTTTCGCAGGGAAATTGTGCAGCCAACTGCATTCGACTTGACTCGCCAAAGCAAAGGCGAGCCGCTCGGCGAACGAATCCTGGTGAGTGGCCATGTCCTCGACGAAGATGGCCGCCCGGTGCGCAATTCGCTGGTCGAGATCTGGCAGGCCAATGCCGCCGGGCGCTATCTCCATAAAAACGACCAGCACGACGCGCCTTTGGATCCTAACTTTACGGGCGCGGGACAGACATTGACCGATGAGGAAGGCCGCTACCGGTTCGTTACGATTCGCCCGGGCGCCTACCCGTGGCGCAATCATTACAATGGCTGGCGCCCGCAGCACATTCATTTTTCGTTGTTCGGGCCGGCCTTTGCCACGCGCCTGGTCACGCAGATGTATTTTCCCGGCGATCCTCTCTTGGAGTTCGACCCCATCTTCAACAGTGTTCCGGATGACGTGGCACGCAAAAGTCTCATTTCGAAGTTTGACTGGGCTACCACCACTCCGGAAATTGCCTTGGGCTTCCGTTTTGACATTATCCTGCGCGGGCGCAACGCCACGCCCATGGAGCGATGAATGAACGGCCGAAGCACGCCCTCACAGACTGTCGGTCCTTATTTCGGTATTGGATTTTCCTGGCTGGAGCGAAACGACCTCACCGAAGGAGATACCAGCGGCACGCGCGTCACCATCCGTGGACGCGTGCTCGACGGTGACGGTCAGCCCGTGCCTGATGCTGTTCTCGAGATCTGGCAAGCGGATGCCGATGGTTGCTACGCGTATCCGAAAAATGAAGGAGAATTATTGGCCGCAAATCCCTTCTTCGGCTTCGGCCGCATTTCCACGAACGATCAAGGCGAATTTCGCTTTGCGACGATCAAGCCCGGCAAGGTTCCGGGAACGGAAGACACTCTACAGGCCCCGCATCTCGAAGTTTCCGTTTTTATGCGCGGCTTGTTGCGACGATTGGTGACACGAATTTATTTCCCCGGTGAACCGTCCAATGACGCGGATGCTGTTCTCGGTTTGGTCCCCGCCCCGCGCCGCCGCACCTTAATCGCCAAGCCCAGCGTAAACGAACCGAATACGCTTGTTTGGGATGTACACTTGCAAGGCGATCAGGAAACGGTGTTCTTTGACTCCTAAAACGCGGAGCGCCTCCCGTACATGACCCTCTACGACGAACTCTTCTCCTACAGCGCGCTGCAAAAAATCCTTTCTGATGAGTCACGCGTGAGCGCCATGCTGCAGTTTGAAGCTGCCCTCGCAAAGGTCGAAGCCCGCATCGGCGTAATTCCCGAAGGTTCTGCTCGAAAGATTGCCGAACAGTGCCGCGCGGGGCAGTTTGATTTATCCGCCATCGCGAAAGAAGCGGCACGTGCCGGAAACATCGCCATCCCTCTGCTTAAGATGCTGACCGAAGCCGTCGCCAAACAGGATAAAGATGCCGCGCGCTTTGTTCATTGGGGCGCGACGAGCCAGGACACGATCGACAACGGGTTCATCCTCCAATTGCGGGACGCAATGACCTTGCTGGAGCGCGATCTTTCCAGTTTGACCCAGACTCTGGCCGTGCTCGCGGCGCAACATCGAAAGACACAGTTGGTTGCGCGCACGTGGATGCAGCACGCCTTGCCGACCACGTTTGGATTTATTGTCGCCGGTTGGCTGGATGCGGTTCTGCGTCAGCGGCGCCGCTTGGCGGAAATTCGTCTGCGCGTTTTGACGCTGCAATTCGGTGGCGCCGTGGGTACGCTCGCGGCATTGGCGGGACGCGGGCCTGAAGTCGCAAAAGCGCTCGCCGAGGAACTCCATTTGACCTTCCCAGCGGCTCCGTGGCACGGGCACCGCGATCGCATGGCCGAAGTCGCCACGTTTCTTGGCCTCCTTACCGGCACGCTCGGAAAAATTGCCCGCGATATTTCCTTGCACGCGCAAACCGAGGTCGCGGAGTTATTCGAACCGGCGGGCGATGGCCGCGGCGGCTCCTCGACCATGCCCCACAAACGCAATCCCGTCACCTGTGCAGTGGTTTTATCAGCCTCCGCGCGTGTTCCAGGCTTAGTCGGCACGATGCTTGCCGCCATGCCCCAGGAGCATCAGCGTGGCCTCGGTGGCTGGCACGCCGAATGGGAGACCCTTCCGGAAATTCTCCGCCTCTCCGGCGGCGCGTTGCATCACTTGGCCGAAATGCTTCCGCACTTGGAAGTTGACACCGACCGCATGCGCCAAAATCTTGACGCCACGCACGGCCTGATTTTCGCCGAAGCCATCACCATGGCGCTCGCCGACCGCATGGGCAAAATTCCGGCCCACATGCTTGTAGAAGCCGCTTGCAACAGAGCGCGCGCAGAAAAGCGCCACTTGAAAGAGGTTTTGCGCGAGGAGCCCGGGCTTCGAGGCCACCTTGCGCCCGCGGATCTGGAAAGTTTGTTTGACGCGAGAAATTATCTGGGAAGCGCGGACGAATTCGTGGAGCGTGTCCTTGCCCAGGCGCGCGAATTCCCGCCTTCTTCTTAAGCACGCAAAGGACTCACCATGCCATTTGCAAAATTGCCCGACGCGCAGATCCATTACGAATGGACAGGTGCCGAACATCTCCCCACCATGGTCTTCTCGAATTCTTTGGGCACAAACTTGCATATGTGGGACTTCCAAATGCAGGAATTCGCAAAACATTTCCGCGTTCTCCGCTACGACACACGCGGGCATGGCCAATCCAGTGTCACTCCCGGCCCTTACACCATCGGCCAATTAAGCTGGGACGTCGTCCGCCTGCTCGACGTTTTGCAGCAGGACCGCGTTCACTTTTGCGGCCTGTCCATGGGCGGAATGATTGGCATGTTCCTCGGAGCGAACGCACCGAATCGGTTTCACAAACTCGTGCTCTGCAATACCGCCGCAAAGATTGGCACCGCCGAAACTTGGAATACCCGCATCCAGACAGTGCAAACCATCGGAATGAAGGCAGTAGCGGACGCGGTCGTTGAGCGCTGGTTTACACCCAGCTTCCGCGCCTCGCACCCCGCTGAAATCCAGCAGGTGTTGGCAATGCTGCAAACCACCGATCCGCAAGGTTACGTCGCGTGTTGCGCTGCTGTTCGTGATATGGATCAGCGCCAGTCCCTCGGAAACATTCGTGTGCCGTGCCTGGTAATCGCGGGCACGAGTGACCCCGCGACACCTCCTGAGGAGGGGCGATTCGTAGCAGCCTCCATTCCCGGCGCGAAATATTCCGAACTCCCTGCCGCTCATCTCTCCAACATCGAGGCGCGCGATGATTTTAATCGTCACGCCCTGCAATTTCTCTTGGCATAAAGGAGCCCGCGATGGACGAACGGAAACGCCACAAGCAAGGTACGAAGGTGCGCCGCGCGGTGCTGGGCGACGCTCATGTCGATCATGCCCGCGCCATGGAGAACAGTTTCAATGCTCCCTTCCAGGATCTGATTACCCGCCATGCCTGGGGAGAGATTTGGACGCGTCCGGGCCTGCCACGCAAGACTCGCAGCCTCATCACTATCGGGATGATGGTGGCACTGAATCGCTCCGACGAACTAAAACTGCACCTGCGTGCCGCGGCCAATAATGGCGTCACCCGTAGGGAAATTCAGGAAGTTCTAATGCAATCGGCAATCTACTGCGGAGTTCCTGCGGCAAACACGGCTTTCCATATCGCCGAGGAAGTATTCGCCGAAGCTGGGAAATGAGGAAGCTTTTGGGAGAGCCCGTCTAGTCGTTAAATACGTTGGCGCGCAACGTGTAAGAACTCAAAACCTTCATGTAGTTCCCGCGCTCAAACGCGGACGGATCCGGCACTGCTCCGTGGCTCATGCTGCCGCACATCTGTTGCACCGAGCTGTATTCATGTTCATCCAGCCACCGATCCAGTTCCGTTAAGACGTGCGCCGCGTGCTGCACTCCATTGCGCAGCAGTGCCGAGGTCATAAACGCAACCTTCGCCCCCGCCAAAATGCACTTGATCACATCCCGTGAGCTGTGCACACCGCCGGTGATGCCCAAATCGGCGCGCACGTGCCCGCAGAGGATGGCCGTCCAGTGCAAGCGCACTAGCAGTTCTTCGGGCCGGCTTAACACCAGGCTCGGAGAGATCTCCATTTGTTCGATATCGAAGTCCGGCTGGTAAAACCGGTTGAACAGCACAATCCCGTCGGCACGCGCCTCGTCGAACCGCACGCCCATATTCGCCGGCGCGCTGAAGAACGGGGATAGTTTTACCGCTACAGGGATGCGAATGGTGCGCTTCAAGTGCCGCACCAGGTCGATGTAGCCTTGTTCGATTTCAGCACCGCTGATGGCCGGGTCGGTGGCAATGGAATAGATGTTCAACTCGATCGCGTCGGCACCGGCCTCCTCCATCAGCTGACCGTATTGCAGCCAGCCGCCATTCGACACGCCGTTTAAGCTTGCAATAATCGGGATATCAACGCTCTCCTTTGCATGACGAATCAGCTCCAGATAGCCATCGGGCCCAAGGTTGTACGTTTGCAAGTCCGGAAAGAAATTCGCCGATTCGGGAAAGCTATCCGCGCCTCGCGTCAAATCGGAATCGACGCTCAAGCTCTCCAGTTCGAGTTGTTCCTCGAAAAGTGACGGCAAGACCACCGCCGCCAGGTTTTGGTCTTCCAGCTGTTTGATATTGTCCACCGATTCGCAAAGTGGGGAAGCGGAGGCCAGCAGTGGCGATTTCAGCTCCAAACCAAGGTATTTCGTGGAAAGGTTGCTCATTCCTCTTCTCCTCCCTTCTTCACGGGCTCCGAGGCAGATTCCGGCTCTTCGGGAGCAATATGTGGCGACGCAGATCGTCCGGCCATGGCGGCACGGTTGAAATAAACGCGCCACTGCCGTTCCACGTCATCCTGCGCCAGCTTAAGCAATTCGCGCGCGGCCTCGGGATCGCTGCGAACCAGCATGGTGTAGCGCGCCTCCTGATAAGCGTACTGCTTCAAAGGAATGCTGGGCGCCTTGGAATCGAGCAGGAAAGGGTTCTTCCCTTCCAGGCGCAATGACGGATTGTAACGCATCAATGGCCAATAACCGCTCAACACCGCCTTCTTCTGTTGGTCCAAGCCATTCGCCATGTCATACCCGTGAGCAATGCAGTGGCTGTAGGCAATGATCAGCGACGGCCCGTCGTGCGCTTCCGCCTCCAGGAAAGCCTTCACGGTGTGCGTGTCGCTTGATCCCATCGCCACGCGGGCGACATACACGTAGCCGTAACTCACTGCTTCCATCGCTAAGTCTTTTTTCGCGGTGTGTTTTCCGCCGGTGGCGAATTTCGCAACCGCGGCACGCGGCGTGGCTTTGGACATCTGCCCGCCGGTGTTCGAGTACACTTCGGTGTCCAGCACCAAAACGTTTACGTTGCGGCCGGAGCCGAGCACATGGTCTAACCCGCCAAATCCGATGTCATAGGCCCAGCCATCGCCGCCGACCAGCCAGACGCTCTTCCGCACCAAAGCGTCCGCCACAGACTGCAACGCTAAGGCTTCTGGCCCCTGTACGCCCGCCAGCTTCTTCTTCAGTTCGACAACGCGCCGGCGCTGCTCTTCTATTCCAGTCTCTTTCGATTGATCGGCTTCGAGCAATCCCTTCACGAGCACATCCCCGAGTTGGCCGTTCAGCCGGGTCAGCAACTCCCGCGCGAAGTGGTTGTGCTCATCCACCGCCAGCCGCATCCCGAGGCCAAACTCGGCGTTGTCTTCAAACAGCGAGTTGGACCAGGTTGGGCCGCGCCCTTCTTTGTTCTTTGTATAGGGAGTCGTCGGCAGGTTGCCGCCATAAATCGACGAGCAGCCCGTGGCGTTGGCAATCATCAAGCGGTCGCCAAACAACTGCGTCAGCAGCTTGATGTAGGGTGTTTCGCCACAGCCCGCGCACGCCCCTGAAAACTCAAACAGCGGCTCCAAGAGCTGCGAGTCCTTCACTTGCGTGTGCGACAGCCGGTTCCGGTCAAACTCCGGCAGCGACAGGAAGTACTCCCAATTCACGCTTTCCGGCTTGCGCAGCGGATCCTGCGGCTCCATGTTGATGGCTTTGTGCTTGACCTCGGTCTTGCTTTTCGCTGGGCAAACTTCCACGCAAAGTCTGCAACCCGTACAATCTTCGGGCGCAACCTGGAGCGTGTAGCGCAAAGTCTCAAACTCGCGCCAGCGCGGTTTCGCGGACTTGAACGTTTCCGGCTTACTGGTCAGCAGGGACGAGTCGTACACCTTCGCGCGGATCACGGCGTGCGGGCAAACTAGCACGCACTTGCCGCATTGAATGCACAGCTCTTCATCCCATACCGGGATTTCCTTGGTGATATTGCGCTTTTCCCACATCGCCGTGCCCGTGGGAAATGTTCCGTCGATCGGCATGGCGCTGACCGGAAGCGCATCGCCATTTCCGGTGATGATCGTGCCGAGCACGCTGCGCACAAACTGCGGCGCTTGCGGCGCCACGGCTGGCAGCATATCGAATGTCGCGGTGACGTTGTCGGGCACTTTCACTTCGTGCAAATGCGCCAGCGCCTGATCCACCGCCGCGTAGTTCTTCTGCACCACCGCTTCGCCGCGCTTTCCGTAGGTATCCGCAATCGTCTTCTTGATCGCGGCAATGGCCTCATCGCGCTGCAACACGCCGCTAATGGCGAAGAAACACGTCTGCATGATGGTGTTGATGCGGCTGCCCATCCCCGCTGCGCGCGCAACCGTGTAGCCATCAATCACATAAAATCGCAGCTTCTTCTTGATGATGGTTTCCTGCACCTGGCGCGGAATGTGTTGCCAGATCTCCTCCGGGCCAAAGGGTGCGTTTAACAAAAACGTGGCGCCAGGTTCCGCTGCCGTCAAGACATCGATGCGGTCCAGGAATTGGAACTGGTGACAGGCCACGAAGTTGGCTTTTGTGATCAAGTACGTTGACCGGATCGGGTCTGGCCCGAACCGCAGGTGCGATACTGTGACTGCGCCGGCTTTCTTCGAGTCGTACACGAAGTAGCCTTGCGCGTAATTATTGGTTCCCTTTCCGATGATCTTGATGGAATTCTTGTTGGCGCCGACGGTTCCATCCGACCCCAAGCCGTAAAAGAGCGCTCGCACGGTCCGCGGATCTTCGGTCGAAAACTCCGGATCGTAGGTCAGGCTCGTCTGCGTCACATCATCCACAATGCCGACCGTGAAGTGATTCTTGGGATCCGGCTTCTTCAATTCGTCGAAAACTGCCTTGACCATGGCGGGCGTGAATTCCTTTGAAGAGAGCCCGTAGCGTCCACCGATGATTCGCGGAATGCCCGCGGAGGGTTTCGCCGAGTACCGCTCCATGTACGCTGTCAAAACATCCTGGTACAGCGGCTCGCCGGGTGCGCCTGGTTCTTTCGTACGATCGAGGACAGCAATCGCCTTAACGCTCGCCGGAATCGCTTGCAGGAACACATCGGCAGCGAACGGGCGGAACAAGCGCACCTTTAGCAGGCCCACCTTTTCTCCCGATTTCCGCAATGCCTCCACGGCTTCTTCCGCGGCGCCCACACCCGATCCCATCAAGATGACCAGCCGCTCCGCATCTGCCGGACCCTCGTAGTCGAACAGGTGGTACTTGCGCCCGGTGCGTTTCGCAAAGCGATCCATCACGTCTTGCACAATCGTGGGGCAAGCCCGGTAATACGGGTTGCACGCCTCGCGTGCCTGGAAAAATACATCGGGATTCTGCGCTGTCCCTCGCAAGACCGGCTTGTCCGGCGACATGGCGCGCTCGCGGTGCTGGCGCACGAATTTTTCGTCGATCAGGACGCGCAGGTCCTCATCGCTCAACGGATCGATCATGTTCACTTCATGCGAAGTGCGAAAACCATCAAAGAAGTGAAGGAACGGCACGCGCGACTCCAGCGTGGCGGCCTGCGCGATGCACGCAAAGTCGCTGGCTTCCTGTACCGAATTGGAGGCCAACAGCGCGAATCCTGTCGATCGTGTAGACATCACGTCGCTGTGATCGCCAAAAATCGACAGCGCGTGCGTGGCCAGCGTTCGCGCGGCCACGTGGATTGTCGCGGCCGTCAGTTCGCCGGCGATTTTATACATATTCGGAATCATCAGGAGCAGGCCCTGCGACGCGGTAAAGGTTGTGCCTAGCGCGCCTCCCTGCAAGGCGCCATGCAGGGCACCCGCGGCGCCGCCTTCGCTTTGCATCTCAATCACATCGGGGATGGCTCCCCAAATGTTCTTCTTCCGTTCCGAATTCCACTGGTCCGACCACTCGCCCATGGGTGAGGAGGGCGTGATCGGGTAAATCGCGATGACTTCGTTGATGCGGTAAGCGAC
>Ga0187803_10000250_pt1 | contig 22163 bp, 25 predicted proteins | sample NC_wetland_sal_i_2_FD_132425 | JGI IMG/M metagenome (GOLD analysis project Ga0187803, IMG submission 132425) | Wetland sediment microbial communities from Neuse River Estuary, North Carolina, USA - Control_3 | ecosystem: Environmental > Aquatic > Freshwater > Wetlands > Sediment | place: USA...
CGCGAATCCCACGCTCGGCCGGAACAGATCGGCCAGGCAGGTGACGAACAGCGCGACGCGGGGTTTTTTGTCTTGGTCGGCCATGGCGGTCTCGGGGCGCGGGTTTCCTCTCCGGCGCGGAGCATGGCCGCGTCACCCCGCGAAAGCAACGGGGGCGAAAGCAAGCGCCGCCAAAGCAAAAGCCCGCCGCGGGACACGCGGCGGGCTTCGGCGAAACGAGACCCGGTTACTGCTGGCCGGGGGGCGGCGGCGGCGGCGCGCCCGGAGGCGGCGGCGGGGCCACGCGCCGCGCCGGGGGCGGCGGGGGCGGCGCGGGCTGGTAATAACCCGGCACCTGATTGCCGCGCGAATACATGCATTGCGAATAGGCGATGTCGTAACGCTGCTGGATCGGCATGTTGGCGTTGGCGGAATACATCATGCCGCCGCCGGTGCCGAGCGCCGCGCCCGAGGCGGCGCCGATCGCCGCACCCCTGCCGCCCCCGACCGCGGCCCCCAGACCCGCGCCCAGCACGGTGCCGAGCACCGCGCCGCCCAGCGCCTGGTTGTTGGCGGTCTCGGCCTGGCCGGAGACTTGCTGGTCGGCGAAATTCTTGCAGATGGCCTGGTCTTCCTGGAAGACCGCGAAGGGCTTGTTGGGCGCCGGCATGACGGCGACGGTCGGTCCCATCGGCGGCGTCGCGCAGGCGCTCAGTGTCAGCACCGTGGCCAGGCCGCAAGCGGTGGTCTTGATGGAATTGTTCACGGCGAAACCTCCTAAGAAATGATTCGGTTCATTGCGGCCGGGCCGGAACTTGGCGCCAGCCGGCGTTGCAGGCAGAGACGTAAGGGTAATAGCCCTTCGGATTGTCGCAGTAGAACCAGGTCTGGGCCTGGGGCGCAATCGGGGTCGGCGCCACCGGCGGCGGCGCATAAACCACCGGCGGCGGTGCATAAATCACCGGCGGCGGGTAGTAATAGACCGGGGGCGGGGCATAAACCACCGGCGGCGGTCCGTAATACCACGGGCCGGGACCATAGATCGGCACCCCCACCGAAACGAAGACGCGGGCATGAGCAGCGCCCGCCGGCAGGATCAAGGCGGTCGCGGCCAGAACACCCAAAGCCAGGCTCGTCTTCAACCAACGCTGTCTCGTCGGATTTCGCCGGGTCATGATCGTTCTTCCCCAAGACTGCTGATAACTGCCGGGACTTCTCTATAACGGTTGAACCGGCGGTTTCATTCTACTCTCTGCGTAACTGTCGATTCTACGGCCCGGACGCCGTCGCCATCCCTCGGATTTATATGACTTTTCTTTAAGGCTTTTCCGGGGCGGCGCGGGGCAGCAGCAGGTAAACCCGCCCCACGGCGCGCATCGCGCCGGCCCGGGAATCGGCTTCGGGCCCGAAGCCCCAGAACAGATCGCCGCGCAACGGCCCGCGGATGGCGGCGCCGGTATCCTGTGCCACGGTCAAGCGCCGGACCGGGTCCTGGCCGGCTTGCGCGACATCGAGAAAGACCGGAACGCCGAAGGCGACGAATTCGCGGTCGACCGCCAGGCTGCGGCCGGGCGTGAGAACGACGCCTTGCGTGCCGACCGGCCCGGAGCCATCGAGCTTGCGGAAGAAGACATAAGAGGGGTTGCGGTCCAAAAGGGCTTTCGCCTGGTCCGGATGCGACGCCAGCCAGGCCTTGATCGATTGCGCCGAGACCTGGTCGAGGGAAAGCGCGCCGTCCTCGACCAGCAGGCGCCCGATGCTGACATAGGGTTGGCCGTTCTCGCCGTCATAGCCCAAACGGATTGTGCCGCCACCGGCCAATTCCACCCGTCCCGAGCCCTGGATCTGGAGAAAGAACGCCGCCACCGGATCGTCGACCCAGACGAGGGCCAGACCGAAGCGGTCGAGCGCGCCCGCCTCGATCTCGGCGCGGCTGGCGTAAGGCACGAGCTTTCCGTTTTCGACCCGTCCGGATATCCGCTCGCCGCGCCAGGAGGGCCGGAAGCTTCCGAGATCGGCCGAGACTAGATCGGGCGGGCGCCGCAACACGGGCGTCTGATAAATCCCGCCGCGCGCGCGCGCGCCCTTGAGCAGCGGCTCGTAATATCCCGTGAGCAACGCCTCATCCTTGCCGCGGTCGCTGGCGGCATAAGGCGTGAAATAGGTTTCGAAGAATTGCCGCGCGGTTTCGTCCGAGGCGTTGCCCAGGGCGGATGCGGCGGCGCAAGCCGAAGCGGTAGCGGCGGGCGAGGAAGGCGCGGCGCAGCTTTTGAGAAAAGCCGGCAAGGCTTCGGCAACCCGGTCTTCGCTCCAGCCGGGCAAGGCTGCGAAAGTAACCGGGGTCAGATTGAGCTTCGGCGGACCGGCGGGCGGCGCGCAGGAGGCGAGCCATCCCAGGGCCAGCAGCGCCACCCAGCGCCTCACGCCGCGTCCGGGCCTTTGGTCGCGATCAGCGTCCAGTTGGGATCGCGCGATTTGAGGCTGCGCGAGAAAGTCCAGAAATCGACATGCTCCTCGGCCGCACCGTCCTTGCCGGTCTTCTGGTCGGAGACGAATTTGACGGTGACCATGACCGTCGTGCCTTCGACCGCGCTCGCGGATATCGCGGCGCTTTTGACCGCCACCAGCGGGCTCGGTTCCTTCTCCTGGCCCCTCGCCCGCGCGCGGATGGCGGATGAGAATTGCTCGAACACTTCGGGGCTCAGCAGCGGTTGCAGCGCCGCGCTGTCGCCGGCGGCGAAGGCGTTGACCACGATGGCGAAGGCGGCGCGCGCGCCCTTGAGGAAGGCCTGCTCGTCGAAGCCGGGATCGGCCGCCTTGGCCGCCTGGGTGCCCGGAGTCTTGGATGAGGCGGGCGTGGCTTCGCCGACCCGGACCGCTTGCCCCTCGATGACCGGGCCTTCTTTCGCGCCACCGGGAGCGAAAGGCCCATTTTGCATCCGGGGGGGCGCGCCTGGAGCCCGGGGCGGCGGTGGCGCAAAGTGATCGATGCGCCGCTCGTTGCCGGTTCGTCTGCCCAGCACGCTCCACAGGCGGACCAGGAGAATTCCCGCGATCACCGCGAACAGGAGAATGCCGTAAAGCTGGAAGCCGTTATCCATGCTCTCGCGTAGATAGGCTCTTGGCCGCCAAAGGGCAAGGCCGCCCGGAATCGCGGGCCGGATCGCGCCTAAGCGGTTGTGCCCCGGGGCTTATCCGTGGCAGTTTCGGCACCGAAGATCTTGGGTATTGGCGCTACGCGGAGCGGAACATGTCGGGTTCGGATAACGGCGCCAACGCGCCCGGGGCAGCGGGCGGGATGCCAGCGCAAGAGGCGCGGCACATCACCATCAACGCGCAATACATCAAGGACATGTCCTTCGAAAACCCGGGCGCGCCGGGGGCGCTGCTGCAGCCGCAAACGCCCGAGCTGCAGCTCAACATGGACGTCAATGCCGGCGGTTTGGCCCCCGACAACTACGAGGTAGTGCTCGCCATCCGCGCCGCGGCGCGTTCGGCCAAGGGCGATATCCTGTTCATGCTCGAACTCGCCTTCGCCGCGGCGGTGACCCTCACCAACGTGGAGGCGAGCAACATAGCCGAGGCCCTGCTGATCGAGACGCCGCGGCTGATCTTCCCCTTCGCCCGCGCGCTGGTGGCCGAGATAACGATTTCCGGCGGCTATCCGCCGATGCTGCTGCCGATGGTCGATTTCAGGGAATTAATGCGCCGCCGCCAGGAAGAGGCGGCCAAGCAGGCGGCGGCGCCGAAGTCCTAATCCGTCCAAAGCGGCGATTTGAGCTTGGCGAGCAGGCGGGCGTGAAGCGCGAGCTCTTCGGGCGCGGGCGCGTGGGGGCGCGGCGCCCGCGCCGGCCGTTCGGAAGCGGCGCGCGCCGCCGCGGATCCTTCGCCGCGGGCGAATTCGAGGCCGGGCTGGCGGCCGCCGATCAATTCGAGATAGACCTGGGCGGTGAGCTCGCCGTCGAGCCTGGCGCCGTGCTTCTCGCGCCCCGAAAGATCGATGTTGTAGCGCCGGCACAGCGCGTCGAGGCTGGCGGGCGCCCCGGGAAAACGCTTGCGCGCCATCAGCAGCGTGTCGACCACCGGAAGATCGAGCGGCATTTTTTCGAGCCGCTTCAGCTCGGCATTGACGAAGCCCAGATCGAAATCGGCGTTGTGGATCACCAGCGTCGAGCCCGCGACGAAGGCGAGGAAATCGCCGGCGATGTCGGCGAACAGCGGCTGCTTCTTGAGGAATTCGTCGCCCAGGCCGTGCACCGCCTCGGCCTCGGCGGTCATGGCGCGTTCGGGATTGAGGTGGCGGTGGAAGAACTTGCCGGTCCGCAGGTGGTTCTCGAGCTCGATGCAGGCGATCTCGACGATGCGGTGGCCGTCGGCAGGATCGAGGCCGGTGGTTTCGGTATCGAGCACGATCTCGCGCATGAATGTTACTCTGCTCCTCCGGATTCGTCGCCGCAAGCGTGCAATCGTTCGAGGCAACGGGCGAGCGCGCGCCAGGTGACGGCGCGGCCCAGCCCCGAAGGCACGGCGAAATCGGCGCGGCGGCGCTTGGCCTGGATGGGCATCTGCCGGGCCAGGATGGAAGCGAGCCGCTCCCGGCTCATGCCGGGGCGCGACAGCACCCGCGCGCGCTGGAGAAAAGCGGGCGCCCAAACCACCGCCACCGCGTCGCAACGCCGGTCCTGTCCGGTCTCGTAAAGCAGCGGGATGTCGAGCACCGCCACGCGGGCGCGGCGCGCGCGCTGGGTCTTGAGGAAAAGCCGCCCTTGCGCCCGTACCCGGGGATGCAGGATGGCCTCGAGGCGCTTCAACGCGGCGGGATCGGCGAACGCCGTCGCGCCCAAGGATGCCCGGTCGATCGCGCCCGCTTTCACCGCGCCGGGAAAGGCCTTGGCCACCTCATGCACGGCCGCGCCGCCGGGGCCGAGCAGGCGGTGCACCTGGGCGTCGGCGTCGAACACGGCCACGCCCATGCGCCGCAGCATTGCCGCCGCGGTGCTCTTGCCCGTGCCGATCCCGCCGGTCAGGCCCAGGATTTTCATGGGGGGATTTTCACGGCGAACGCCTGGCCGCTTGAGCCGCCAGCACGGCGCGGCGCAACTCCGGCGTCACCTCGGGCAACACGCCGAACCACAACTTGAAGGCGGGCCGCGCCTGGTGCAGCAGCATGCCGAGCCCATCCGCACGCCGCAGCCCGCGCGCCTTCGCCGCCTTGAGCAGCGGCGTTTCCAACGGCGCATAGACGATGTCGCACACCGCCGCGGTCGCGGGCAACGCGGCCAGATCGAGTTCCAGCGGCGGATTCCCCTCCATACCCAGGCTGGTGGCGTTGACCAGCAGCGCCGCTTTGGCCAGGACGCGGCCGCGCCTATCCCATTCCACCACCTTGATCCGGTCGCCGAAAACCTTGGCCAATTCCTCGGCGCGGGCGCGGTGACGGTTGGCCAGGATGATCCCGGGCGCACCATTCTGGATGAGCGCGTCGACGATGGCGCGCGCCGCGCCCCCGGCGCCCAGCACCGCGGCCGGGCCCGCTTCCGGTTTCCAGCCCGGGATTTCGGCGCGCAAATTCTCGATGAAGCCGGCGCCGTCGGTGTTGTAGCCGGCGAGCGCGCCATCCGCCTTGACCACGACCGTGTTGACGGCGCCGATGCGCCGCGCCGCCGGATCGAGCAGCTCCATCAGCGGCAGCGCCGCCTCCTTGTGCGGGATGGTCAGATTGCAGCCGGCGAATCCCTTGGATGCCAAGCCGCGCAAGGCGGAAGCCAGTCGGTCGGGCGGCACCGCCAGGTTTTCATAGCTGCCGTCGATCCCGTGCTGCTTGAGCCAGAAACCGTGCAGCGCCGGCGACAGCGAATGCGCCACCGGCCAGCCCATGACGCCCGCTTTTATCATGGCGCCCGGGTCATTGCGGCAGCACGCCCTGGCCGCGCAGGAAATCCAACAGCGGCAGCAACGGCATCCCCTGGATGGCGAAATGGTCGCCCTCGACCCGGGCCATAAGCTGCGCGCCCGGACCTTCGAGCTGGTAGGCGCCGACGCTCGCCAGCGCCTCGTCCCCGAGGGCGGCGAGATAGAGATCGAGAAACGCGTCGCTGAAAGCGCGCATGGTCAGGCATGGGGTTTCGACCACGCGCCACAGGACATCGCCGTCGCGCAACACCGCCGCCGCCGTCGGCAGCTCGTGCCGTTTGCCGCGCAGCGCCAAAAGCTGGGCGCGCGCCGCCGGCAGGTCCTTGGGCTTGTCGAACCATTGCCCGCCGCAGACCAGCATCTGATCGGCGCCGATCACGAGCTCGCTCGGATACCGGGCGCAGGCGCGCCGCGCCTTGGTCTCGGCCAGCGCCGCCGCGCAATCGGCCGCTTCGCGGCCTTCGCGGTGGAACATATCCTTGACCGCCGTCTCGTCGAGACTCACCGGACAGGTCTCGAAAACCAATCCGGATGCTGTCAGAATCCGGGCGCGCGACGCGCTCGCCGAAGCCAGCACGAGCCTGGCGCGGTTCGGGGATGGGGGCGCGCTCACGCATCCTCGCCGCGCTGGCGCGCCAGCAGCTTGAGGATGGCGGCGGCGGTCTCCTCGATCGAGCGGCGGGTGACGTCGATCACCGGCCATTGCTTGTCGGTGAACAGGCGCCTGGCGGACGCCACCTCGGCGCGCACCGCCTCGATGTCGGTGTAATCGCTGCGGTCCTCGTGCCGCAGCTGCGTCAGGCGGTTGCGCCGCACCTGGATCAGCCTTTCGGGGTCGTTGGTCAATCCCACGATCAGCGGGCGGGTGGCGGCGAACAGCTCGGGCGGAAGTGCCGTGTTCGGGACGATCGGCACGTTCGCCGCCTTGATGCCGCGATTGGCGAGATAGATGCAAGTCGGCGTCTTGGAAGTGCGCGAGACGCCGACCAGGATGACGTCGGCGTCGTTCCAGCCCCTGGCCGCCTGGCCGTCGTCATGCGCCATCGCATAGGTCATGGCGTCGATGCGCTCGAAATATTGGCTGTCGAGCATGTGCTGCTGGCCCGGCAAGCCGCGGCTTTCGCTGCCGAGGAAGGATCCCAACGCGGCGATCACCGGCTCGAGCACCGGGATGGCCGGCACTTGCAATTTCCGGCAGCCTTCGACCAGGGGACCGCGCAGCGCGTCGTCCACCAGGGTGTAGAGCACCACGCCGGGATTGGCGGCGACGCCGCTCACCACCCGCTCGATCTGCGCCTTGGTGCGCACCATCGACCAGATATGCTCGACGGCTTCGGTGTTCTCGAACTGCACCAGGCAGGCGCGCGCCACCGAATGGACGGTGTCGCCGGTGGAATCCGAAACCAGATGGAGATGGAAGCGGCTCATGGCCGGGCGGCCCTGGCGGCGGGCTGGGGACAAGAAGGTTTAGCACCGGTATAAAACGGCCGGAATCCTTCCGGGCCGGTTCCGCCCCTGTTGCGGCAAATTTCGCTCACAGCTTCGCAAGCCCGGTATAACTTTACAGGCCCGACCGCAAGACGGGGATGAATGGGCCCGGCAGCTTTTTCTTGCTCCCTATCCCCGTTATCGGCGACGCGGTTTGTCATGACAATTGCGCGGGTTTCTCAAGGCGTGGCGGGTCTTATGCGAATCTTATACACGGTTTTCACGGCGGCCCGCGAGGATGCCGGTCCCGTACCAGGATAACCCGGCCTGGCCAATTAATCCCCGCGCCTCCACCCACCAACTACTACCTCAACCTTTAGATTCTTATAAGGAAGAGGTAAGAGCAGTGAATGAAAAACCAAGCCAAGAAGCCTTTACTCCAGGTTTTGAGCGGCGAAACGCTTTCGCCGCCGCCCTGGTGGCTGATGCGCCAGGCCGGGCGTTATCTGTCGGAATACCGGGAGCTGCGAAAAAAAGCCGGAAGCTTCCTCGATCTTTGCTATACGCCCGAGCTGGCGGCGGAAGCGACGCTTCAGCCGGTGCGGCGTTTCGGCATGGACGCGGCGATCTTGTTCTCCGACATCTTGGTGGTGCCCGCGGCTTTGGGCCGCCAGGTGAGTTTCCGCGACGGCGACGGCCCGTCGCTTGAACCGTTGAACGAGGCCGGCGAGCTCGGAGAGTCGTTCGATCAAGCCATGCTCGAGCCGGTCTATGCGGCGCTGCGTCTGGTCAAATCGCAACTCTCCGATGAAACCGGGCTGATCGGTTTCGCCGGCGGGCCTTGGACGCTCGCCTGTTACGTGATCGCCGGCCGGGGCGGCGATTTCGCCGCGGCCAAAGCCTGGTGCAAGACCAACCACTCCGGCCTCGACCGCGTCACATCCATCCTCGCTGCCGCGGTGACGGCGCATCTCGGAGCGCAGATCGAGGCGGGGGCCGAGACGGTGCAAATCTTCGACAGCTGGGCCGGGCTGCTCGCCGGCGAGCAATTCCGCCGCTGGGTGATCGCGCCGACCAAACGCATCGTCGGCAACCTCAGGCGCCGTTATCCGCAAACGCCGATCATAGGCTTTCCACGCAACGCCGGCGCCCTGTATGGCGCTTATTTCGCCGAAACCGGCGTCGATGCGGTGAGCCTCGACTGGGGCGTGAGCCTGGACCAGGCGCGCGCCTTGCAAACCCACGGCCCGGTGCAGGGCAATCTCGATCCCGCCCTTCTGGCCGCGGGCGGCAAGGGCATGGAAAAGGCGGTGCGGGATATCCTCCAAGCCTTGGGATCGGGGCCCTTCGTCTTCAACCTCGGCCATGGCATTCTGCCCGAGACCCCGGTCGGGAACGTGACCCGGCTCGGGGAACTGCTGCGCGGGGGGCCATGAATACGCGGACCGCGGTGGTGCTGTTCAATCTGGGCGCGCCGGATTCCTCGGCCGCGATCGAGCCTTTCCTGTTCAACCTGTTCCACGACCGGGCGATTATCAACCTGCCCGAGCCGTTGCACTGGGCCTTGGCGAAATGGATCGCGCATCGCCGCGCCCCGGTGACGCAACAGATCTACGCCCAGATCGGCAACGCCTCGCCCTTGAAGGCCAATACCGAGGCCCAGGCCGCGGCGCTGCGCGCGGCCTTGGGCGCGGGCTTCCGCGTCTTCGTCGCCATGCGCCACTGGCATCCGCGCGCCGGCGTGGTGGCGGCCGCGGTCAAGGCCTGGAATCCGTCGCTGGTCGTGCTGCTGCCGCTTTATCCGCAATATTCGGGCACGACCACCGGCTCGTCGCTGGCGGATTGGCGGCAGGCCGCTTCCAAGGTCGGACTGACGGCGCCGGTGTGCCAAGTGTGCTGCTATCCCCAAGCGCCGGGATTCATCGCTTGCCTGGCGCGGCTCATATCCGCCGAGATCGCGCGCGCGCCGTTCGGGCGCAAGCTGCGCGTGCTGTTGTCGGCGCACGGATTGCCTAGGCGCATCGTCGAGCGCGGCGATCCCTATCAGTGGCAGGTCGAAGCCACCGCGAGCGCGTTGCGCGCGGCGTTGCGGCGTCCCGACATCGAAGCCCGCGTGTGCTATCAAAGCCGGGTCGGGCCGCTCGAATGGCTCGGCCCCTCGACCGAGGCGGAGATCGCCCGCGCCGGAGCCGAGGGTTTGGGATTGGTGGTGGCGCCGATCGCCTTCGTCTCCGAGCATTCCGAAACCCTGGTCGAACTCGACATCGACTATCGCGCGCGCGCGCGGCGCGGCGGAGTGCCGTTCTATCTGCGCGCCCCCACGGCGGGCACGGCGCCCGAATTCATCGCCGAGCTTGCGGCGTTGGTGCGCGCGGCGCCCAAGCCGGGCGAGGGAAATCGCCGCTGCCCCGCGGGATTTCCGGGTTGCGTGACGGCGCCCGCCGGGGAGAAACTGGACGCATGACCGCGCTCGCCGCGTTTTATCCCTGGCTCAAGGTGCTGCACATCCTGAGCGTCGTTTCCTGGATGGCGGGGCTGCTCTATCTGCCCAGGCTGTTCGTCTATCACACCGGCGTCGCGCCCGGCTCCGAGGCGTCGGAAACCTTCAAGGTGATGGAACGCCGCCTGTCCTACGCCATCATGCTGCCCGCTTTGCTGGCGACTTGGCTCACTGGGATGCTGCTGGCTTTCACCCCCGGGGTGGTGGATTGGACCCGGGGCTGGTTCCACGCCAAGCTCGCCTTGGTCGTGGTCCTGACCGTGTTTCAGCATCTGCTCGGGCGTTGGCGGCGGGAATTGGCGGAAGACCGGCGCCCGCACACGGGGCGCTTCTTCCGCGTCGCCAACGAGGCGCCGACGCTGCTGCTGATCTTCATCGTCATCCTGGTGGTGGTGAAGCCGTTCTGAGCCCGCTCAAGAGCGCGGCAGGAACAGCAGGTCGACATAGCTTTCGTCCAGCATGCCGAAGCGCGCCAGCGCATCCCGGTCGAGCGGCGGCGAGACGCCGCCGCGCGTCAGCCGATGGGCGCCATAGTCGAGCGCATCCAGGCCCGCCAACAGTTCGGCCGCGTTGGCACCATGACGGCGGAGATCGGATTCGGAGATCTCGACATAGAGCGCGGGGCGGCAGCGTAGAATGACCTTACGCGCGCCGGCCAGGACGCGCTGCTCGGCGCCTTGGACGTCGATCTTGATCAGCGAGATCTTCGGCCAGCCGCGTTCGGCGGCGATGTCGTCGAGCGCGACGCCGGCAACGGCAATGCCTTGCTCGCCAAGCCGATGATCGCCGGGATGATCCGGGTTGAGTGCAAGCCGCACGGTGCCGGTTTTCTCGCAAGCCGCGGCGCGGACCGCGTCGACGCGCTCATCCAGCCCGGACGCCTTCAGGCGGCGGATCAGGCCGGCAAAATTGACGGGCTCGGGTTCGATGGCGATCACCTTTCCGTCCGGCCCGACCCAGCGCGCGAAACGGCGGGTGAAGAACCCGATATTGGCGCCGACGTCGATGACGGTCGTGCCCGGCGGGACGAAGGACCGCAACCGGTCGATCAGCCGGGCCTCGATGATTTCTTTGTAGACGTCGTAGCTGCGCTCGAACGCCCACTGCCCGAGGCGACTTTGCAACAGACCGGTCTTGGCTGCCGCCGCGAACAGCCGCAGCAGCGCGGCCTGCGCCGCGCGCCGCCAAGCCGCGCCCTCAAGGGCCGAATTCAAGCATCACCCCCCGCGCCGGAAACGGCGAAACTATCACAGACCCGGTTCTTTTTGGCATGCTGCGTTCCGGGTTTGACTCGAAGGCCGGTTTTCGCTAAGTCTTGGCGTCAGAGCGCCCCGAAATCCTGAAGGGCGTCCGTCCCGACCATCCTCCTCTCCGGACATAAACGCGCGGCCCGCCCAACGGGCCGCCCCATCCGGCAAATCCCCGCCCCAGAATCCGCTCCCCTGCCGCATCGTTTTATCCCGCAACGCCCCCCAACCCGGTTTCCCCTATGAATCTCCAGGAACTCAAGAAGAAGACCCCGGCCGAGCTGCTCAACTACGCCGAGGAATTGCAGATCGAAAGCGCGTCCAGCTTGCGCAAGCAGGAGCTGATGTTCGCGATCCTGAAGACGCTCGCCAGCAACGACCAGGCGATCTTCGGCGACGGCGTCCTGGAAGTGCTGCAGGACGGCTTCGGCTTCCTGCGCTCGCCGGAAGCCAACTACCTGCCCGGCCCGGACGACATTTACGTCAGTCCCAGTCAGGTGCGCCGCTTCGGCTTGCGCACCGGCGACACGGTCGAAGGCGAGATCCGCTCGCCCAAGGACGGCGAGCGCTATTTCGCGCTGCTCAAGGTGAACAAGATCAATTTCGACGATCCCGAGAAGCTGAAGCACCGCGTCAATTTCGACAATCTCACGCCGCTTTATCCCACCGAGAAATTGAAGATCGAGATGGACGATCCGACCAAGAAGGATTTGACCACGCGGGTGATCGACCTGATCGCGCCCCTGGGCAAGGGCCAGCGCGCGCTCATCACCTCGCCGCCGCGCACCGGCAAGACGGTGATGATGCAGAACATCGCCCACGCGATCGCGGCCAACAACAAGGAAGTCTATCTCATCGTTCTGTTGATCGACGAACGCCCGGAGGAAGTCACCGACATGGCGCGCTCGGTCAAGGGCGAGGTGGTGAGTTCGACCTTCGACGAGCCGGCGGTGCGCCACGTGCAAGTGGCCGAGATGGTGATCGAAAAGGCCAAGCGCCTGGTCGAGCACAAGCGCGACGTGGTGATCCTGCTCGATTCCATCACCCGTCTGGCGCGCGCCTACAACACCGTGGTGCCAAGCTCGGGCAAGGTCTTGACCGGCGGCGTCGACGCCAACGCGCTGCAACGCCCGAAGCGTTTCTTCGGCGCCGCGCGCAACATCGAGGAAGGCGGCTCGCTCACCATCATCGCCACCGCCTTGATCGACACCGGCTCGCGCATGGACGAGGTGATCTTCGAGGAGTTCAAGGGTACCGGCAATTCCGAAATCATCCTCGACCGCAAGGTGGCCGACAAGCGCACCTTCCCGGCGGTGGACATCACCAAGTCCGGAACCCGCAAGGAGGAGCTGCTGGTCGACAAGGCGGTCTTGAGCAAGATGTGGGTGCTGCGCCGCGTGCTGATGCCGATGGGGCCGGTCGACGGCCTGGAATTCCTGATCGAAAAGCTCAAGCAATCCAAGAACAACGCCGATTTCTTCGAGGCGATGAACACCTGAGGCCATGATGCGCGGGGGCGAGGCGGGCGCATGAACGGTTCCGACCGCCGCGGCTGGACCATGCTGTTCTTCCTGCCGCTGGTGTTCTTCGCGGCGGAATGGGTATTGCGCGCCCACGGCACGCCCTATTGGCTGTGGTTCAACACCGACAACTATCTCTACATGCTCGGCGGACTGCACATCTTGGACGGTGCGCCGCCGGCCGCATTCCAGCATCCGGGCATAACCCTCCAAATGATGGTTGCACTCGACATCTGGCTTTCGGGCGGGGGCACGCCGGGCGCTCTTTCGGATGCGGCCTTCCTCCAGTCCGAGGAGATCATGACCGCCGTCAACACGGCGATGCTGGCGCTCGACGCCGGGGCGCTGTGGCTGCTGGGCTGGGTGGCGTGGCGGCGTTGCGGCGCGCTGACGCCGGCGTTGCTGGCGCAAACCGCGCCCTTTCTTTCCATGTTGACGCTCAAATTCGGCATCGAAGTCGAGCCCGAGCCGCTGCTGCTGTTCGCGGTGCTGGTGCTGGGCGCGGCGATGATCGAGGAGAGCGCCCAACCGAGGGGCGGCGCGCTGTGGGTGATGGGGTTCGCGGTCGCTTTCGGGGTCGCCAGCAAGGTGACCTTCGCGCCCTTGGGCCTGGCGCCGCTGATTCTGATCGGGAGCTGGCCCCGGCGCTGGGCCTATCTCTGGCGGACGGCGCTGATCTTCGTGGTTCTGATGTTGCCCGAGGCGCGCAATCTGGGGCCGATGTGGGCGTGGTTTTCGGGCGTCGCGGCGGGCAGCGGCGGCTACGGCACCGGCCCGCGCACGGTGATCGACTTCGCCCGTTATCCGCATGATTTCATCAAATTGTTCTTCGCCCGGACGATTTTCTTCCTGGTCTTTTTCGCCAGCGTGGCGGCGCTGATCTGGCTGCGGCGCGCCGCCGGCTCCGCCGGCGAAGCCGGCCAATCAATTCCATCCGGCAAAGCAACGCCCGCTGGACGCGGGTTGCTGGCCATAGCGGTGGCGCAGCTGGCGCAGGTGGCGCTGGTGGCCAAGCATCCGAGCGGGCATTACGTCCTGCCGGCGCTGGAGCTTTCCGGCCCGGCACTGGCGTTTCTGTGGCTGGCGCTCAGCGCCATGCCCCGGTTCTCGCCCGGGCGGGCTTCGCCCTGGTTCGGCCGCGCCTTCGCCGTGGTGCTGGCGCTGATCCTGGGCTTCCAGTCCTTCGCTTTCGCCCGCCAGGACCGGGAGATGCGCCGCGAAAGCGCGGGCGCCAAATCGATCGACATGGCGCGCGATTTTCCGTCTTGCGCCCATGTCTATTACTTCATGGCTTCGTCGCCCTCCCAGGCCTGGTTCTACAATTCGAGCTATAGCGGCAACCGCTATGCGATGCGCCTCAAGGCTCTCCTGCCGACGAACGAGTATTTCTCGGTGCCTTGGGAAGACGGCTTGCGCGACTGGGACGGGAAAGTCGAGCCCGCCGCTCTGCTCCAGCGCTACAAGTGCATAGCGCTCCGGAGCGCCGATCCCTTTGGCGCGGACGGTCTGGCCGCGCTCTTCGGCCACGCCTTCGATAAGGCGGCGCGCTGCCAAGCGGGCAGCGAGACCATCCTGGTCGAAGGCGCCCGATGTCCCGGGATCAAACCGTGAAGACGGTCGAGCCGGTGGTCTTGCGCGCCGCCAGGTCGGCCTGCGCGCGGGCCGCGTCCTGCAGCGGGTAAGTCTGGTTGATCTCGATCTTGATCTTCTTCTTCAAGACCAGATCGAACAGCTCCTTGGCGCCGGCGCGCATCTCCTTGGGATCGGCGCCGTAGGTGCCGAGCGTCGGCCGCGTGATGTAGAGCGAGCCCTTCATCGCCAAAATCCCGAGATTGAACGGCTCGACCGCGCCCGAGCTTTGCCCGAACAGCGCCATCAGGCCCAAGGGCGCCAGGCAATCGAGCGATTTCATGAAGGTGTCCTTGCCCACGGAATCGTAGACCACCGGCACTTTCTTGCCGCCGGTGATCTCGAGCACGCGCTTCACGAAATCCTCGCGGGTGTAGACGATCGGATGGTGGCAGCCATGCGCCTTGGCCAGAGCGGCTTTCTCGTCGCTGCCGACCGTGCCGATGACGGTGGCGCCCAGCGCCTTGGCCCATTGGCAGACGATCAAGCCGACGCCGCCCGCCGCGGCGTGGATCAGGATGGTGTCGCCCTTCTTCACCTTGTAGGTGCGGCGCAGCAGGTATTGCGCGGTCAGGCCCTTGAGCATCATCGCCGCCGCCTGCTGGTCGCTGATGCCCTTGGGCAGCGGCACCAACCGGTGCGCCGGAAGGTTGCGCGCCTCGGCATAGGCCCCCAAGGGCCCGCTGCCATAGGCGACGCGCTGGCCGGGCTTGAACTCCTTGACCCCGGATCCCACTTCCGCGACCACGCCCGCGCCTTCGAGGCCGATACCGCTGGGGAAGGCCGGCGGCGCATAGACGCCGGCGCGGCTGTAGATGTCGGTGAAGTTGAGGCCCACCGCGGTATGGCGCACTTGCACCTCGCCCGGGCCGGGCTTGCCCAGCGGCACCTCTTCCCATTTCAAAACCTCGGGACCGCCGATCTGATAAAAGCGGAAGGCATGGGTCATGGATGAGTTCCTCTGTCTTGAAGGTTTGCCGCCGTCCGGCGGCGGGGTCCGGTCAAAGGTTCAGCCGCCGAGATGCCGCTTGAAGAATTCGGCGCTGCGTTGATTGGCCAAATCGGCCGCCTGCTTGTCGTAATGCTGCCCGCCGACCCGCGCGAAGGCGTGGTCGCAAGCGGGATAGTCGTGGATGGTGACGTTGGGATTGCCCTTGAGGCCGGCCTTGATCGCGGCCTGCGCCGGCGGCGGCGTGTACTCGTCCTTGCCGGCGATGTGGAGCAGCAGCGGCTTCTTGATGGCCTTGGCTTCGCCCAGCATGTCCTGGAGGCCGACGCCGTAATAGCCGACGCTGCAATCGGCGTCGGAACGCGTCGCCATGAGGTAAGCCAGCTTGCCGCCGAGGCAATAGCCCACCGCGCCCACCTTGCCGGAACAGGCGGGATGCTTGCGCAACGCGGCGAGCGTGGCCTTCAGATCCGCGACGCCCTTGTCGGCGTCGAACCGGCCGAAATATCCGACGGCCAGCTTCCACTCGGCCTCGGTCTGGTCGGTGAGCTGGATGCCGGGCTTCAAACGCCAGAACAGATCGGGGCACAACGCCGCATAGCCCTTGGCCGCGAGACCGTCGGCAATGCCGCGCATCACCGCGTTGACGCCGAAGATCTCCTGGATGACGACGATGCCCGGACCCTTGCCCGATTTGGGCGCGGCCAGGTAAGCGGAAAAGCTGCCGCCATCGGCGGCTTGGATGGTGATCTCGGCCACTTTACCTCCCGTTATAAAACGTTTTGTGCCGGTAACTTAGCCGGGGCGGCGGGTCTTGTCAGCCCACTCGGAGCCGGCCGGTTTAGAGCAACCCCGCCGCGCGCCCCGCCGCGCGAAAGCGCGGCTAAACCAATCAAGACGCGGCTAAACCAATAAGGCGCCTTCCAGCTGCAACAGCTTACGCTTGGTTTCGACCCCGCCCGGGGCGCTGAAGCCGGTGAGCGCGCCATCCGCCGCCACCACCCGGTGGCAGGGGATCAGGATCGGGATCGGGTTGCGGCCGCAGGCCTGGCCGATTTGGCGAGGCGACAGCCCCAGCTCGCGGGCGAGCTCGCCATAGCTGCGCGTCTTGCCGTAGGGGATGTCGATCAGCGTCTGCCACACCAGCCTTTCCGCGGCCGAGCCCTTGGGGGCGAGCGCCAGGTCGAATTCGCGGCGCTTGCCCGCGAAATAGGCGGCGAGTTGCCGCCTGGCGTCGGCCAAGGCCGGGGAAGGCTTGCCCGAGGCGCGGCCGCCCCATTCCAGCGCGGTGATGCGGCCTTGTTCCTCGACCAGGGTGAGAAAACCCAACGGGCTGTCGCAGACCAAACGCAGCGCCGGGCTCAGTTCCGCTTGAGCGCCGCGGCGAGGTCCTCGGGCTTCACGATCGGCAAGGAGCATGTCGGTCCCTCGCAAATATAAGCGGTTGCCACATCGCCTTCCCGGCTTTTGCCGAAGGCGGGGTGATTGGAGGGAAGCTTACGCTCCGGCGCGACCACTGCAAGCACTCTATTGGGCAGGCTGGTCTCGAACACCACGCGCAGCAAAGCTTCGGTGTCTGGCTTGCCGCGCTCGCCGACGATCGCGATCTGCAACGCATGGGCGAGGAATTCGCGCGCCGCCAACAGCGTGGCATGGCCGAAGGGATTGCGCTCGACCTCGCCGGAAAATGCCGCGAAGAGTTTTTCCGCGCGCGCGCGGTAGGCATCATCGCCGGTGAGATGGAAAAGCCGCGCCAGGTTCATCGCCATGGTGCCGTTGCCCGAAGGCGTCGGCCCGTCCAAGGCCTGCTTGGCGCGCAAGATGAGCGCCTCGGCGTCGCCGGAAACGGTGAAATATCCGCCGCCGGTCTGGTCCCAATGATGATCGAAGCAGGTTTTTTCCCAATTCCGTGCGTGGACGAGGAAATTTTCATCGCCGGTGGTTTCGTAAAGCGCCAGCGCGGCCCCGATCATCTGCGCGTAGTCGTCGAGCATTCCCGTATTCTTGGCGCGGCCGGCACGGAAGGAATGCAGGAGTCGGTCGTCTCCACCTGCCATGCGGGTTTTGATAAAAGCGAATGCACGTTGGGCCAAACCCAACCATTCCGGCCTGGCGAAACTGGCCGCCGCTTCGGCCAGGCCGGCGATCATCATGCCGTTCCAATCGGCCAACGCCTTGTCGTCGAGATCGGGGCGCACCCGGCCCGCTCGCGCAGCGAGCAAAACCGCGCGATCACGCGTCAAAGCCGCCTCCGCCGCGTCATCGGCCAATTCGATATTATTCAAGCGATTCAATATGTTATGGCCTTCCCAATTGCCCGCCGGGGAGACGTCATAGGCTTGCTTGAAGGCGGCCGTGCGCGGGCCGAGCAGAGCGTCGATCTCGGATTCGGACCAGACGTAGAATTTTCCTTCTTGGTGCTCGCTGTCGGCGTCGAGGCTCGAGGCGAAGCCGCCTTCGGGCAAAACCATTTCGCGGCTGAGCCACGCGACGGTCTCGGCCACGCGCGCGGCATAAAGCGGCCGGCGCGTTTCCTTCCACGCCTCGGTCAAAAGGCGGAGCAGCAGCGCGTTGTCGTAAAGCATCTTCTCGAAATGCGGCGCCAGCCAGCGCGCATCGGTCGAATAGCGCGCGAAGCCGCCGCCAAGGTGATCGTAGATGCCACCCTGGCAAATATGATCGAGGGTCAGCAGCAATGCTTCGCGCATCGCCGGTTGACGGGTGCGCTTCCAGCCGCGCCACAGCAGATCGAGCAGCGGCGCTTGCGGGAATTTGGGCGCCTCGCCGATGCCGCCGTGGACCGGATCGACCGCGCTCAGCAAACCCTCGGCCACGCGCGCGCCGAGATTGTCGGGAAAGCCCTTGCCCGGCTCGGGCGAAGCGAGTTTCTGCAAGGATGCCCTCAACCCCTCGACATTGCTTAACACCTTGCCGCGTTCCTGGGCGTAAACCCCGGCGATTCCCTTCAAGACCTCGGCGAAACCCGGCCTTCCCCAGCGCGCTTCCGGCGGAAAATACGTGCCGCCCCAGAACGGCTCGCCCGCGGGCGTCAGGAACATGGTCAGCGGCCAGCCGCCCTGCTCGCCCAAGAGCATGAGCGCGTGCTGGTAGATCGCGTCGAGATCGGGGCGCTCCTCGCGGTCGACCTTGATGGCGACGAACAGCGCGTTCATCAGCTCGGCGATATCGGGATTCTCGAAGCTTTCATGGGCCATGACATGGCACCAATGGCAGGCGGCATAACCGACCGACAGCAGGATCGGCTTGTCCTCTTGCCTGGCGCGGTCGAGCGCCGACTGGCCCCAGGGCTGCCAAAACACCGGATTGTCGCGGTGCTGGAGCAGATAGGGGCTAGTCTCGCGGTCGAGGTTGTTGCGGTTCATCCTTGAAGCAGGGCCGGTTTCTCCGACTTATATATCCCCGGCAATCGGGTTTTGCAGCACACTCGGATGCTTCATGCGGGACATCGACACCATTTACGCGTTTTCAACCGCGCCTGGCCGGGCGGCGATCGCGGTGCTGCGGCTGTCCGGCCCGGGCGCGGGCGCGGCGCTCAAGGCGCTGGGCGGCAAGCTGCCCCAGCCGCGCCGGGACGCGGTGATGATCTTCGCCGATCCGGCCTCGGGCGAGGTTATCGACCGGGGCATCGCGCTTTATTTCCCGGCGCCTTCGAGCCATACCGGCGAGGATATGGCCGAGCTGCATCTCCATGGCGGGCGCGCGGTGGCGGCGGCGGTGCTCGAGGCGCTGGGGAAAATGCCGGGCTTGCGCCTGGCCGAGCCGGGCGAGTTCACCCGCCGCGCCTTTTTGAACGGCAAGCTCGATCTGACCGAGGCCGAGGGCGTGGCCGACCTGATCGCCGCCGAAACCGCGGCCCAGCGCCGCCAGGCGCTGCGCCAGCTATCGGGCGAAACCGGCAGGATCTATGAGGATTGGCGGCACCGGCTGTTGCTGGCCCAGGCGCGGCTCGAAGCCGAGATCGATTTTCCCGAGGAAGGCCTGCCGGAAAACCAACGCCAGGCGGTCCTGGCCGAGATCGCGCGTCTGGCGGCGGAGATCGGCGCCGCGCTCCAGGACAAGCGCGGCGGCGAGATTCTGCGCGCAGGTTTCGAGGTGGCGATCTTGGGCCCGCCCAATGCCGGCAAGTCGAGCCTGATGAACGCGTTGGCGCGGCGCGAGGTGGCGATCACGGCCGAAACTGCCGGCACCACCCGCGACGTGATCGAGGTGGCGCTCGATTTGGGCGGCTATCCCGTGATCCTGGCCGACACCGCCGGCTTGCGCGAAGCATCCTCCGCCGTCGAGGAGGAAGGGGTGCGCCGCGCCCGCGCGCGGGCGGCGCATGCCGATCTGAAGCTCGCCGTACTGGACGCGACCCGGCCGGGCGAGGCCAAGGCGCTGCGCGATCTGTTCGGCGGCGATACGCTCGTCGTCGCCAACAAGATGGATTTGAACCCCAAGGATAACGCCGCCTGGGCCGACCGCCTCGGATCGGGTCCGGCGATCCGGGTTTCGGTCAAGACCGGCCGAGGTTTGGCCGAGGTGGAATCGAGGTTGCGCGAGGAAGCGGCGAGGCGGATCAAGGCGGGGGCAGGCGCGGCGCCGCTCATCACCCGCGCGCGCCACCGCCAGGCGCTCGAGGAATGCGCCGCTGCGCTGGCGCGGTTTCCCGGGATATCCGCGCCGGAACTCGCGGCCGAGGAATTGCGCCGCGCCGTGCGCGCCTTGGGCCGCGTCACCGGCCGGGTGGATGTGGAGGACCTGCTCGACGTGCTGTTCCGCGAGTTCTGCATCGGCAAGTGAGCGGGCTCAGACGGCGAACGTGCCGATCGCCCAGGCAATTGCCCAAATTCCCAACCCGGCCAAAAACACGTAGATGCTATAACGCTCCACCAGGTCGCGTTGCGCGGGAAAAAGACGTCCGCTGAAAACACCACCGATGCCGGCAAGCATCATGATGACGCCAATAATTTCGGCCATTATGCGCCCCGCCGATCATCTCCCCGATATTTCGAAAACAAACACGCCAGGACCGGACTTAGCCGGACATCTACTGGCTCTGATACCATAAGAGATGCGACTTGTATCGCAGGTCATACAGCAAGAGATGATTAACCAGGGTGGTTTGAAAAAAGAGAACGAACTCTTTCCACGCCGGGACCGAAACGTCATCGACGCCCATGGCGTGGACGACTTGCTGCAATTCTCCTTCGATCCGGCGATGCTCGGCAACGTGTGCATCGACCCCGTGGTATTTGGCCTCCCGCAAGATGGCTTCTTCGCGCCGGAAGTGCTCCCAGCACCCGCTTTCCATGCGCCCGATGATGGTCATGATTTCCGCCTTGGGGCGCGATTCCGCCAACGCCTGGTACAGAGCATTGCTCTGGTCGACGAGCAGGCGGTGGTCATCGTCGATCTGGCGGACTCCGATTTCCCAAGCGGGAGCCCATTGGAGCAGGTTGATGTTGGCGGCCACGCACCTTCTCCGCTCTTGTTATTAGTTGAGGATAAGACGAGTCGGGGGTAGCGCCTAGCGGATGAAGGAAACCCCTTCTGGTCCGGGCGGAATCGGCATATAGACGCGGTTTTTGGAAAAGCCCGGTTTGGGGCGCTTTCCCCCGACCGGATTCAGCCGGATTTGGCCTCGATCTGCTGCCCGTCGGGGGTCCCCCGCATGGCGGGCGAGGTCTGGATCACCAACACAAAGGCCAGAACGGCGGCGAATATGATGGCAATCCAGCCCCAGGGATCGTCCGGTTCCTCCGGCGGCTGCCGCTTCGATTTCATGTCGGGCTCGTTCATGGCATCCAATCCCCATGCAACGACCTTGCCAATTCGGCGGTCTGCCGGGACCCGCGCACCGGACGGGCCGGTCCGCCGGCCAAAACCGTTAAAAAACGCGGGAATCGGCAAACGCGCAAGATCAGGCCCAGTAAAAATCAAGAACATATTGTGATTTTGATGGAGATGGACCACATCATATAGTATTGGTTCCCGGGACGTTCCAGGCCCGAATCGTTTGTTTTGAACAAGATATGGGGCAGCCAGGCCATTATTTACTCATTACTTTGTGTTTTGCCGAAAAATTGTTCATTGCTTAATTAATTACTAATTATTACTTAAGAAAGCGTTAATGCCTGCTTGGAAAAGCGCCAGGTTTTCGGGCGCCCGGCCGGCGCCCAGCCGCGCCTGTTTCACGTGAAACATCGGCCGGCTTCACGCGGCCGGCCGCCTTGACTAGATTGCGCTTCCATGGACGCCCGCGCGCAAAATCATTTCGACGTCATCGTCATCGGCGGCGGCCATGCCGGCTGCGAGGCGGCCGCCGCCGCGGCGCGGCTCGGCGCCGCCACGCTGTTGCTGACGCATAACCGCAACACGATCGGCGAAATGTCGTGCAACCCGGCGATCGGCGGCCTGGCCAAGGGTCACCTGGTTCGGGAAGTGGATGCGCTCGACGGGCTGATGGCGCGCGTCATCGACCGCGCCGGGATTCAGTTCCGCGTCTTGAACCGCAGCAAGGGTCATGCTGTGCGCGGCCCGCGCGCCCAGGCCGACCGCAAGCTCTACCGCCAGGCGATGCAGGAACTGCTCGCCGCGCGCGCGAATCTTTCCATCATCGAAGCCGCCGCCGAGGATTTGATTCTGGATGCTTCGGGTGGCGTGCGGGGAATCATGACCGGTTCGGGCGCGCGCATTTCCGCCGGGGCGGTGGTCATCACCACCGGCACCTTCCTGCGCGGGCTCATTCATATCGGCGAGGAAAAGATTTCCGCCGGCCGGGTCGGCGAGCAGCCTTCGGTCGGTCTCGCGCAAACCCTCGCGCGGTGCGAATTCCGCCTGGGACGGCTCAAGACCGGAACGCCGCCGCGCCTGGACGGCAAGACCATCGATTGGGAAGCGCTCGAAGCCCAGCCCGGCGATGAGCCGCCGCCGCCGTTTTCGTTCCTGACATCGCGCATCACCACGCCGCAAATCCAATGCGCCATCACCGGCAC
>Ga0187803_10000252_pt1 | contig 22125 bp, 21 predicted proteins | sample NC_wetland_sal_i_2_FD_132425 | JGI IMG/M metagenome (GOLD analysis project Ga0187803, IMG submission 132425) | Wetland sediment microbial communities from Neuse River Estuary, North Carolina, USA - Control_3 | ecosystem: Environmental > Aquatic > Freshwater > Wetlands > Sediment | place: USA...
AGCGGGCGAGTTACCACGCGCGCCTGCCCTATCCCTATTCAGCTTTGGAGGGAACGGCCGCGAGTTACTTGCCCGAGCAGATCCTGGTCAAAGTGGATCGCGCCAGTATGCGCAGCGCGCTGGAGTGTCGAGCGCCGTTTCTGGATTCGACGCTGGTTCGGTTTGTGACCGGTCTTCCCCTTCAGTACAACGTCGCATCTGGGCGGGGGAAGTCGCTGCTGCGGGAGGCGCTTCCTGACTGGGTCCCGCCCCACATACGCTGGCGCCAAAAGCAGGGTTTCACTCCGCCGCTAGCGCGGTGGCTCCGCTTCGAATTAAGGAAGCCGATGGAAGAAGCGGTGAATTGCAACCTTCACTCGCTCCAAGCCATACTCAATCCACAGCCAGCTATGGCGCTGTACCGCGAACACCAGGCTGGTTGCGACCATAGCGACCGTTTGTTTCGATGGCTTGTGTTAAGCCGACTAGGGAACGCGTGCTGAGATACTTTTTTCATCTGCTTTATGAACAGGCGATCTTCTGCGGAGGGGCCTGGTGAAAGTGCCGAAACTGGCCTTGCGGTATGGGGGATACGTTTTCTCGGTGGGAGTTGCCCGAGTAGCTGGCGTTCTTATCAGCGCGCTGACGTTTCCTTTCCTCCTGCGGCGCTTGGGTGTCGAGACGTACGGCTCATGGAGTTATGTCATAGTGGTCTGCGGATTCTTGGACACAGTCGCCAATCCCGGGCTCATGAGTTTTGCAACTCAGCAGGTTGCTGCAAGAAGACTTGAAGCTGTCGACACGGTCTCGGATGTTTTAACATTACGGCTCCTGACCACTCTTCTCGCGACCGCGATACTCCTCACCGTAGCGGCTCTTGAAACAAACCCCACCGTTCGATTGCTGCTTCGTTTCTATGGGGTCGGCATTTTTCTTATTAATTGGGCCTCCGCTGACAATCTGCTGGGGGCGATGGAGATGTTTCACCTTCGCTCGATTCTAACTGTAATTCAGCAAGTGCTTTATGCATCTGGAATCTTTCTGTTCGTGCGCTCTCCGAAGGATGCGATCTGGCTGCCCATCAGCATCTTGGTCTCAGCCTTCATTACAAACGCGGGGGGCTGGGTTGCCCTTTGGCGTGCAGGATTTCAACCCGCTCTTTGCTTGGCGCCGCACCGATGGAAGGCCATTGTGGTGCCGAGTGCTCACTATGGCGCGGCAACGGTGACGTCCACCCTCTATCACCGCACTGGGCATCTCGTGGTGCGATGGTTGTTGGGAGAGCATGCTCTGGGCTTATACGCCGCCGCCGTCCGCTTCGTCGACATACTGCGACAATTCATCACCCTCGTGCTAGGCGTACTAACACCTCGTATAGCGTTTTCAGCAGAGTCAGAAGGAGGACTAAGACGGCTGACCCGGCTGGCAGTCTCGATTGTGGCACTGTTAAGTATTCCTCTAATGTTCGGTACTATCGCCACTGCTCGGCTCGTCGTTCCCTGGGTGATGGGACCAAGCTATGGAGAGTGCGTACCGCTGGTTAGGTGGATGGCTCCGTTCCAAGTGGCAGCGTCGGCGGCTACACTGTTTTCCGGGACTGTACTTTATGCGCTCGGACGCTACCGCGCCTATCTCATTTCTACCACGGGAGGCGCCATAACAGCAGTTGTTCTGTACCTCACCCTGACTCCTTGGCTGGGGTTAAGGGGCGCCGCCAGTGCCTTCGTAGCCGGAGAACTGGCTGTTGCAGTTGTGGCGTACGCGTTGATTCCGCGCGCCTTGAAGGACGTTTGGAAGAATCCGATGGTCGTTGTAGCAACAGCCGGTGCAATCCCTATGCTCTTGGCCATTGGCTTAGCCTCCAGCCGTAGCTCTCAACCACTTCTGATCGTCGCGATTGGTTCGGTCGTCTACATGGTGAGCTGCGCTGCCATGGCCGGCCGACGGCTCTGGGGGGAATTGCACCTGCTGGGCTAGCCTTTTCCGGATGGAGGCGTTGCCCAGGCGTGTCTGGAATCCACCTGGCGTGAAAGGAAGTTTCTTGAAATGGAATACGACTCATAACTGGGTATAACAGCGTGCAGAAGACAAAGCCGTCCGTCGCCGTCCTTCTCTCCAGTCGGGAGCAGTTCAGCCCCTATTATGGCGGCGCGCTCGCCCGTTGGACGTATGAGGTCTACAGCCGCCTCAGGGATCGCATCGACGTGACGGTGTTTGGATTCCCGACCCCCGCTGAACATCTTTACGACTTACCTCATCGCGCCAGTGGCGTGTGCAGAGCATGCGATCTCATCTCTAGGGTCCCGGTCTTGCGACGCTGGGACGAGCCACTATGGTTGCGCAGCTTGATCAAATCCTTGCGACGGCTCGATATCGTGCACATCCATAACCGCCCGCAATGGGTTCGCGAGTTACGGGAGCTGGGTTACGAGGGCGCAATCTGGCTGCATCTTCAGAACAACCATCTTGGTCACTGGACTGCTTCCGCGCTGGATGCACTGGCACCCCAGTTGGAGGGAGTTGCCGTGTGCAGCGCGTTTTTGCGCGATACCTTCGCGCCGCGGTCTCCGAGTCTCGCCGCGAAAACCAGAGTGATCTTTAACGGTGTGAATACCCGCTTGTTTTACCCGAAAGAAGACATTCGCGAAGCGAAGACCATCTTCTTTGTCGGACGTTATGACGAGGAAAAGGGAGTTCTCCAGCTGGTGCGCGCGTACGCTCGTCTGCTCGATCGCCATCCGGACGCGGCCTTGGTGATTGGGGGAACAACCGGTTTCGGAGTTCACCGGGAAACGGATTACGTGCGCAAAGTTCGCGAACTGGCGGAGTCATTAGTCCGCAGCCGGAACGCGCGCATCCACTTCCCGGGATATATTCATCACGACAAAGACCTGCCTGCCTGGTTTCAGCGAGCGGCCGTTTTTGCCAGCCCTTCCTTGTTTCACGAGCCTTTCGGCTTGGTAAACGCGGAAGCAATGGCCTGCGCCACTCCCGTCGTCGGTTCAAACCGCGGCGGCATCCCGGAGGTGCTGGGTGACGCGGGGGTCCTGGTGAACCCAGACGACGAGGAGGAATTCGCAGCCGCGCTCTCGAATATCCTGGAAAGAGCGGATTACCGAGCCACTCTTGGCCGCGCTGCATACTTGCGCTGCCGGCAGATGTTTGATTGGGACATCATCGCTCAACATTGGGCATCATTTCTAGAGGAGGTTAGAGACGCAAACGATTCCGTTCAAATCCGTCCCTCCGCATGATGAAGAAAATGTTAGCCCGGGTCGTTGACACGTTGCCGCAGTACGCTCAGTCGCAGATTCGAGACCGATACTGGCAAATCAAAAGCACGCTGCTTTATCAGTCCCTCTACCGTGTGCTCGACCTTGAGCACACACTCCAATCAGGGTTGACCGTAAGAGTTGCCAGCAAAGGCGAATGGTGGATCTACAACGACATCTTTGTCGACGGCGAGTACGATGTTCCGATTCACGCGGCTCTCAATGGGCGATCGTCGGCCGGATCTTTCGTGGTGCTAGATCTCGGTGCAAACGTCGGCTATTTCGCTGCTCGAGTTCTGGATCTTATCGCTCGGCAGGAGTTTGAGAACGTCCGTCCTGACATTACGATGATCGAAGGAAGCCCGAAGACATTTATGGAACTCGAGAAGAGAGTCAGACCCCAGCCCCGGTTTGCAATGAGCGTTCGCTTGGTCCACGGACTCGTTGGTCAGCCTGAGGGCAGTGCATTGATCCGAGAAGGTGCCGTGCACGTGAAAAACACGATCGTCGATGCCCCGGTTCGGGATGCAGTCAGGGTTGACTTCGTCGACCTGGACTCCCTTATGGGGGATAGACCTGAGATCGATCTGTTGAAGTGTGATATCGAAGGCGGGGAGTTGGTGTTCATTCAGAATTACGCTGGCCTCCTGCGCAAGGTTCGGAACGCCGTAGTCGAGTTGCACCATGATCAGTGCGATACGAAAGAATGTGTGAAAGCGCTGGAGGCCTTGGGATTCCGCCAAACCGTCCTGCGGGCGAACGATTCATGTTCTGTCAGTTTCTTTGCCAGAGGTTAGATTTTTCTCTGGTGGAGGAGCGGCCTTCACCCACGACGCCCGCTGGAAACTTTGCCCCCGTGCCGGTAGTCTAATCGGGTAGGGTTGGTGCGCGAGCGCGCAGTGTGTCCTCTTACCAAATGAGAATCTTCCGGTTTTCAATCGTGGTCGTATGGCTGGCGTGCACGGCGGCGATGGCGGCGGAGCCATCGTCTGCGCCCGGGCCGGTTCTGCCAAACCAATTTGCTGGCTGGCAGATGAGTGGGACGGCGACCAAGAGCAGCGATGCGGCGGCGGCGGACGAAGCGAACGCAGCCGTGCTGAAGGAGTACGGCTTCCAGCGCTTTGAGAAGGCGGACTACACGCGCGACGATGGGCGCAAGTTGTCGGTCAAGGCGGCAGTGTTCGAAGACGCCAGCGGAGCCTACGGGGCGTTTACCTACTACCAGACTCCGGAGATGCTCGAGGAAAAGATCGGGGGACAGGCCGGGTCGCTGAACAACCGGGTGTTGTTCTTCCAGGGGAACGTGCTGGTGGATGCGGTCTTCGACCAGGTGAGTGCGATGTCGGCGGCGGAACTGCGGGAACTAGCCGGGATGCTGCCGCAACCGGCGGGCAGCGCGCGCAGTCTGCCTACCCTGCGGAATTATCTTCCGGCGCGCGGGTACGAGAAAAACACGGCGAAGTACATCCTGGGTCCGGCGGCGCTGGACCGCATGAACCCGCCACTGGCGAGTCCCATGGTGGACTTCAAGTCTGGGGCGGAAGTCATTCTGGGGAAATACAAGGCCGAGATTGGCGAAGCTACGCTCATGCTGATTGCGTATCCGACGCCGCAGATCGCAGCGGAAAGGTTGCGGCAAATTGATGCAGCGCACCAAGTGACGGCTCAGCAGCCGGGAGTGGCGACCATTGTGGATGTGGGCCCGTTCTTCGACAAGCGCACCGGGCCGATCGTGGCGATTGCCGCCGGTCCACTTTCGCAGAATCAGGCGCGCGCCCTGCTGGGGGCGATCAGCTACGAAGCCGACGTCACGTGGAATGAGAACACCTATGTGAGCAAGCGCGACAATTTGGCAAACCTGCTCTTCAACGTGATCGTGCTGTGCGGCGTTCTCATTGGACTGGCGTTGGTGGCGGGCTTAGGATTCGGCGGCCTCCGGATCCTGATCAAGCGGCTTTTTCCGGGCCGGGTCTTTGACCGGCCGGAGGACACCGAATTCATCTCGCTGCACTTGGAAGACCATGCGCCAGGGGCCTCCGGTGGGCGGTAAGTGACTCAATCAAAGGTCGTTAGCGGGGGAAAGGGGCGCTTTTCTCCCGTTTTGGTCCGGTTTGCCAACCTTTGGTCATATTTTGTAAGTTATTGAAAATAAGACTATTTAATTCACAAATTTTGCTTGACACCCTCCTTTTCCGGCTCATAAGATTTTCCGCAGAAAGTTCTGATGGAATTAAACCTCCGTTGGAACTATTCTCCCTTGAAAGAAAAGGCCGCCCAAGTTGCCGGGTGGCCTTTTCGTTTGAGGGCAGCTCTCAGTGGTCAGCTCTCAGTTGTCAGTCCTCAGTCCCACATACTCCGCTGCTTTTTCTTTGGGTTGGTTTTTGGGAAGGATGCCGACCGAGTATCGTGCTCCGGCTTTCGCTGAGAACTGAGAACTGGGAACTGAGAACTGACCCGGAACTCTCCACCGCTTGCACACGTATTCCATAAAGAGCGGAATTTGTGTGCTCGGGAGAGGTGAAGCGATGTTCTGCGATCAATGTGGCGCGCAATTGCAAGCAGGGCAGGCGCACTGCATCCGCTGCGGCAAGGCGATCAGCGGCCCGGTGGAATATGGACGCCGTCGAGTGCGGGAGCATGTGAAGCTGCTCGGCATTCTGTGGATGGCCTACTCGGCCATGCACGTGGTGGGTGGAGTGCTGATGCTTCTGTTCGCGAAGCTCGTGTTCGTGAGACTGATCGGGATTCCCAATGGGCCGCCCCCCGAATTGGTCACGTGGCTGCGGCCACTGATCAGTATGATCGGCTGGCTGATCCTGGCCAAAGCGGCCGTGGGCTTCGTCGCCGGCTGGGGCTTGCTGCAGCATGAGGAGTGGGCTCGGGTGACGGCGCTGGTGATTGGGTTCCTGGCGCTGCTGAGCGTTCCCATCGGGACGGCGTTGGGAATCTACACGCTGTGGGTGCTGCTGCCCTCGCAATCAGAAGAAGAGTACAAAGCGCTGGCGCAGGCGGCATAGCGAGCGAGGCGGTGCGGGCGATGACTCCGGGTACGTTTACCGCCGAGGCGCCAAGAGCACCGAGAAAACGCCTTTCTGGTCATTCTCTGCGTCCGTTGCGTCTCGGCGGTGGGAATCTGAAATGATAGAATCGGATCACGGGCCGACGTAGCTCCGTTGGTAGAGCAGCCGATTCGTAACGCACTCAGCCTTGCCTATGTTGTTGTGGAGTATGGTGGTCTCAGGGTCCTTTTTTGGGCGTTCTGGGGCGTCCCTGAGCAGGTTTTGTACAGCACTTCTGCTGTACAAGAGAGTTTGTACAGCAGCCCAGCGGGGAAGAGCCTGAGAATTAGAATCGGGATTCAGTGGTCTGCGATCTCAGTTCACCGTCGCCCCGCCGCAGCACTTCTTGCATTTCTTCCCCAACCCGCAAGGGCACGGGTCGTTTCGCCCGATCTTGGAGGCATTGGGTTTCGGCCCGCTTGAAGGCGGTGCCCGCATAGGCTTCCCGCTGCGGCCAGAAAAACTGGTAGGCACTCAACAGTCCCGCCACCATGTGCGCGATGAGATCCTCCCGCTGCTCCGGCTGATCGGCTTGGGTTGCGGTCATTGGGACATGAGAAACGAGAACTCTTCGAACACATACTCCCGCTTCCCCTCCTTCGTCACCGGCTTCACCTGCCCCCGGCGCACCTGCTGAATCGCGTCCAAGACACGCGGAAGATAGCTGGGCTCGGCGACTGGGACGTTGTGCGAGGGCAGGAGGAGTTGGAGGCGCGGAGCCAGTGCAGCCAGCCTCTTCATGGATGCGACGTAAGCATCCAGATCGGTCTCCGGACGATAAAGATAGATCGGCCCCAGATAGAACGAGTCCCCGGTGAAGAGCAGGCCGTTGCGCTCGTCGAGCAGGGCGATGGAATCTGGAGTGTGCCCCGGCGTCGAGATGACTTCCAGCGTTCGGTCTCCCAAATCGAGCTTGTCGCCGTCATGCAGCCAGCGGGAGATATGGAAGGCTTTCGTTCGATAGGACTTGGGATCAAAGCCCTTCGGCAGGTCTACGCAGACTTGTCCCGGCCCAAGCTCGGCCTGCGCGTCCGCCGTCGAGCCTCTGGCGTTCGTGCGCGTGAAATCGGTCGGCATGCCGTACACGTCGCTGAAGCGCCAATTGTCCCCCACGTGGTCGTTGTGGGTATGCGAGTTCACCACGCTGACCGGAAGTTTGGTCAGCTCCTCGACCACCGCTTTTATGTTGCTGATCCCCATTCCGGTGTCGAACAGGATTGCCTTCCGGGTTCCGATGACGAGATAAGAGATCACTTCCTCGAACTGGCGCGGCTCATAAATGGCGAACACGCCCGGACGGATTTTGTAGACTTCGAACCACTGGTCCGTGACCTTCACCCGCTCCAGCTTGGCGTAGGCAGGACGGGGCTGGCTCTTGCACCAGTCCGTGGTCTGCGCGGAGACCGAGGTCAACAACAAGAAGAAGAGAAGAACACCGATTGGAAGCCGCATTAGAAGTTCCCTAAGAAACCGCCCGAAGGGAACATTCTACAAGGCAAATCCTACTGGATGATCGACCGCCGGGCTTGGACTCTACCGCTGCAGTGGGTTTTACCTCGTCTCCCGATCCAGCAACTTCTCGACCCGCACCGGACGCCACTCCCCAAGTGCTTGCAACAGTTCCGTAGGCGACTCCCGCGCCAGCGCGAGTCTCCACTTCTCCGGTGTAAAATGTAGCCAAATTCCCTCGGGTGGGAAGGCCATGGCGAACCGAAACGCCTTCCTTTTGTCGCAGCGCATCCTCCCAGTCTTGCTGTCGGCAATCTTTCTCCCCGCGACCGCAGGGGCGCTGCCCCCAAGCGGAGGCGGCGGCTCCGGGGGCGGTCATTCCGGGGGCGGCGGTCACTCCAGTGGCGGTCACGTCGGTAGCGGACACTCTTCCGGCAGACACTCCGGCGTGGGCCACGGAGGCGGGCACTTCGGCTGGCTGCACTTCGGATTCGGCAAGCACTCTGTCCTGCCTGCGGAATTCGACGCAGCTTCTGCCTCGGGTGCTTCGTCCTATCTGGCGTCACGCCTGCGGAACTTGGCCACGACGGCCCGCGAGCCGTCCGTTGCGCAGCCTCCCCCAACGCTTCTCTGGTCTCCGCGGCCATTCCTAGCCAGTCCCCACGGTCGAGTTACTTATTCTCGCTTGCGCCCTCGTCATCCCGGTTTCCTCAGCAATCGGTTTCTGTGTCCTTCTTACTCGGGCTGCTTTTTCGACGGCATGACCGAGGTATGCTTCTTCGAACCATTCTTGTCGCTCCTTTGGTTTTCAGGCGACTTCGATCCTTCTTATCCCGGCTTCGGTTTCGGCGACGACTTGCTTGACCTCGGCGACGATTCCGGTGAGCCCATGCAGACGGAAATGTCCGCAGTCCCGCCCGCTTCATGGGAGGACGGCGCAGCGCAACCCAAGCCGTCGCCGCCACGCGGAGCGACCACGCCGGGCATAAACACCGAAGGCTTGAGCAAGGGAGTCTTCTTGCTCGTGTTGAAAAACGGCACCAGCCACGCCGTGACCGACTACTGGATAGCCGATGGCTATCTCGAATACATCAGCGCCGACGGCACGCGCAGTCACTTTCCGCTGGAAGCCCTCGACCTGCAGAGCACCGTGGTCTTCAATGCTCCCCGTGGGCTTCCGTTTGTCGTACGTTCCGCGCCTGCACAGGATCGGTAGCATCGCGCCAAGCCCCCAGAGCACCGAGAAGTCTCGCTTCAGGTAACCAAGGAGAGCCCGCGAGGGGTGTGGCACACATTTTAGTTAGGCGCGAGGCTGGGAGCGTTCAGGGCCGGTTGATGAGCGCTATGGGGATTTTGCGTCAACCATGTCTGGCCTGTGTGCAAACTCTTGCAAACTGTCAAAGTCTGTCCCCTCATTTTTCTCCGCCGCCGCAGACGAAAAGTAGGATAATTTGCGGGAACAGAATCTCGCCTCACCAAAGAGGCGCCCCGCCCGTTGAGACGCACACCCCCTGAGGCGAGGGTACCTACACTTCTCTTGCAATGACGCAGTTCAATCCGAACTTGACATGGAGGCAACCATGAAACGCTTGCGATTTCTGCTGTTGATTCTTTTAACCTGTGCTGTTTCCGCACAGGCCAGCGGCGATATTGTTGCGTCGACGCGCACTGTGTCGGGCCATCAAATCGTACACTACAAAGACGCAGCCGTGCCGGTCGATCTTTCGACCGTGCCCATTGCCGCCTATGTCCCCAATGGCTCCAGTTACACCGTGATCACGGGCACCGGGACCAGCAATGGCACATTTACGATTCCCGGCGTGCCTGCCGGTTACTATCTCCTGCAATTCGGTAGTAGTTATTTGTGGACCAAAGCAACGAAGGTAAACCTCGACAGCGATGCTGGATACCGTTCCACCATTGTTGCGGCGGACTCGAATACGTATTTGACTTTTGACCTCGCGAATCTCAACGCATGGCAATCGACCGACATTTTTGAGATCGTATGTCCGAATAACGAGTCGTTCGAATCGACGTTGGACTATCTATACGGAGGCGTGTCGGACGGCGCGACAACCTTCACCGGCACGTATCCTTACGTTGGCAACCTAAGTGATGCATCGCTGAAGGACCAGTACTACACGGCGCAGTTGGTCACGCAGGATATCCAAGGCTATCCGATGCCGACCTTGGCCAGATACTACGCGGTGCCTAAGTTTACGCAGGAGCAGGATTCCGACACGTCGATCAACGGGAAGCTGAAGACAATTGCGCAGACGAAGACGTTGGAGGGCAACGCCAACGGCGCGGACCTCGCCACCCAGGCTCTGGCGGTGAACCCGGGTGCGACTTTGTTGGACACGACATTGGCTCTTGATGTCTATCCGGGAAGTCTCTCCAAGGGATTCATCACCGCCGCGCCGGACCTGATCCTTTATCAAGGTTACAGCGGCGGGCCACCCATGATCACGGGCAACGGCGACATCGGACCGATTGTCTACGGCAACCCTTATCCGTCAGGGTGGCCGCTATCTGTTATCTATGAGTACGATGCCACGACTAACTACACGGCACCGGGGGCCACGAACAGCCATGCACTGCTCACCAGCGCGTACGGCTACACTCCCAATCTGCCATCGTCCACAAGCCCGATTGCTCCGCTGGTTGGCGTGGTGCAGAACCCGGCCATCAATGGCAATTCCTTTTTTGCGAACCAGACTGGAGTCGGGCTAACGCCGACTCTGGCGTGGTCGGCACCCACGGTGGGTACGGCTACCTTCTACCGCGTGGGCGTCTATCAACTCATCAACAACAACGGCAATACGAGAATGCCGAATATCGCTCGTCTGAGCACGCAGTCGACGTCGCTGCAGATTCCGCCGGGGCTGCTCACCGCCGGACAGACCTACGTGTTCCTGATCAATGCGCGCTACACGTCAGGTCTGAACTTTGCCAAGAACCCGTACTTTCAGGGCCCGTCGACCGCCTATGCACAAGTGGCCTCGGGAGTGATCCAGCCATGAAGGCTTGGCCAATCTACGAATAAGTGCGACGCAAACAGAGCGAGGGAGCCAGATGGCTCCCTCGTTGAGTAAGCAACGGTTCTCGCGAGCCGTTGACCTGGCCGGTCCCGCTTCCCTAATAGTGGGTATTCCGGTTTGAACCGACCTCCAAACGGAAAGCACAGAAAGGCCGCTCGATCTCTCGGGCGGCTTTTCTTTTGCGTCACGCGGAAGGTGGGAGCGGGTAACTTCTGTTACCAGGCAATAGCGCAAATTGGCCCGGCAACGAGCGCACAGACGATCAGTCTGCACCGCGCCCCTCACGGCCCCGCAGGCTGGCGAGCAGCCCGGAGTATCGCCCCTGCGGGCGGTCGCTAGGGTCTCCTTCCCCGACTACTTCTGACCCGCCCTGACCTTCGCCCATCTCGCCCGTTGCGCTGCGGCAATTCTCGCTCTGGCGGCGGCTGACATCGTCCGCTTCTTGGGCATGCTGACGACCTTTTTACCCCGGAGCTTCGCCCAGCGTGCTCTCTGGGCGGCAGCGATCCGCGCCCTACCTGCTGCTGATATCTTTCGTATCCCTGTCCTTCTGCCAGTGAGCGCAGAGAGTGCTGCGTCAAGACTTTTGACCACTTTTGCCGCCTCATCGCGTTCTTTCTTCAGTTGCTGGACAACACCAGCTAAGTTAGCCATGAAATCCTCCGGGCGGGATTGTATCAGGCATGCCGCTCAGGGAGCCGATTCTGAAGCGGTTTGGCTACTGGGAGGAATCGAGGCCGTCTCAGCAAATCGCTGACGATGAAATCGAGAGGACAAGAGAGGGACATATTCATGCTGCTCTGAGGACGCCTTGGGTATGCGGGCACAGACCAGTTTCGGTTCGACCACAAGTCTCCGCCGCAGACGACTTCACTGAGCGCATTTCCCGCGACTGATACCTGCACGCTTTTGCCGCCGTGACAAAAGTCATTGCTGTACACAGGGGAGGGCTGTCAGAATTGCGAAGCGGCTCCTGAGTGGAGTGCACTAGGGGTGACGGATATTGCATATAAGGTGGACAGTCGAGCGTCCATGCGTCGATACCGGAACCCAGCTACGAAGCCACCGGGCCGCCTTGGGAGTTGGGAAAGGATTTCGAACCATGCAAACGGGAATTTGCGAACTGTATCGACCACCAGATCACACACGGACGAAACCGAGCTGTGAGGCTGCGGAATTTCTGACCGAGCTCTTCCTCTTGCTAGAGAGCTATGCTCCAGAGTGGTATCGGAAGGAACACCATAAGGCCTTACAGTCTACGCTAGAGAAGATGAACCGCATGGGCGGGCGAACGGCGGACCCGGTGCAGATTTCCCCTAAGCCGCCACGCGTGTGAGCGTTCTTCGCCCATCGCTTAGCCGACCTAAGAACAGCCAGCGCAGGCCCAAGGGAAGTGTGGGACGGCACTTTCGCCTCTCGCCGGGCAGGCAAGCCCGTGTGCCGGGAGCCGCTCGACGGCGAGACTCGCTCAGCATCGTCACTGCCCTGCTGGGACAGATCAGTTCATGCCAGCAGGGACAAGTCAACGACCAGCGGCATATGGACGCTCACGGGTCTCCATTCCTCGTAGGTGCCGACAGCGACGTTCTTCACCGCAGGAATCCATTTGTCGGGCAGGAAGACGTAATCAAGGTGAAACGGTCTCGCCCGCCGATGCCAGAAGTAGTACGTCGGTCTCGTCTCCTCTCCGTGCTGCTCGGAAAAGAACGTGTGGTAGGCGCTGGAAAGGTTTCTCTCCTTCAGCATGGCGACTACGGCCGTGTTGTGCCGCGCCTTCCTCCCGTGGTCGAAGATGGCGTTGCTGTTGAAGTCGCCGCACACGACGGTCGGCAGTTTGTCGCTGAACCACCGACGGTGCCGTCTGATCGCCTCGAAGACCTGCCCGATGTAGTTGAGTTCCCTGATATCCAGCGGTCGGTGTGGAGGACTCACGTGAATATGAGACCAAGACCCACAAGGATGAGGACGACCCCGGAGTCGTTCCGATCATCAAGCCTCTTCGGGCTATGCTCGATGCGATCAAGCCTCAGCTTGCGACCGGATGGATGTTCCCCAATACGATTGGCGGGGCGCTGGACTTGGACAATCTCGCTGATCGTGTGATTAAGCCAGTGCTGAAGGCAAACGGTTTGACGTGGAAGGGCTGGCACGCTTATCGCCGAGGTCTCGCCACGAACCTGCACGAACTCGGAGTTCCTGATATTGTGATTCAGGCGATACTCAGGCACGAGGACGTGAGGACGACTCAGCGCAGCTACATCAAGACCGTGCCGGAAACGGTCACTGCCGCCATGAAACGGCTTGAGGCTCGAATTGCATATACAGCACTTGTACAGCAGGAAAGCTCAAGCAGTTTGGTAAACTAAAGAAAGCAAACCAATAGCCGACGTAGCTCAGTTGGTAGAGCAGCCGATTCGTAATCGGCAGGTCATCGGTTCAAGTCCGATCGTCGGCTCCATCCCAGCCTGGGCGAAAGCACGGAACGGATTCCGAGCAGGGGTGTTACGTTTCGCTCGTCGCCCCACCCCGCCTATCGGTCGAGACCTGGCTTGCCGCTTCTCCTCTGCGCGCTCAGAGGAGGCCTGCAGGATACAGCAACCGTGAAACCGCTTTAGTTCGTCAGGCATTCTCCTCTGGGTTCCATATCCTGGCAGCAAGAATAACCGGCAAACACGGCGACCGAATAACTCCAAGCGTGCGGGAAACGACGCGGAAAAAGTAGTCGCGAAGGTTGTAGCCTAACTCTTCTTCCTCACATGCGGATTGCATAAAGCATGTTATAGTAGGCAGCTCCCCCAGTTCCTCCCCAAAGAGGCACGCCATGACGGAAGTTTTGCGTCCCATGTCCACCGGCGAACTGATGGACCGCACCTTGGGGCTCTATAAGAAGAACTTCAAGCTCTTTGTCGGAATTGCCAGTCTCGGTCCTGCCGCTTACCTTCTGTTTCAGTTGCTGACCGTCAGCTCCGCATCGCTTCAGGCGGGAGCTCCTAACCGAGTCACCCCATTCGCGGCTGCTTCAATGGGCTTCGGATTCCTGGCCGGGTTTCTGATCATGCTGGCGGGTACGGCCATTGCTCATGCAGCCACAGTGAGAGCGGTCGCCGCGGTGCATCTGGGTTTGCCCATCAGAATTGTGGATGCGTACAAATCCCTCAAAGGCAGGATCTGGCGCGTGCTAGGGGTCTTTGTCTGCATGGGACTGCTGGCCGCGGTGGCGGCTCTTGGCGCGATCCTGCTCATTGTCATCGTGGTGTTGATAGTCCAAACGTTATTCATTGGTTCCCGCGCGATGGGTGCCGGCCGGGAAGCGGCGATAATCGCTGGATTTATCGGGTTCGGCTCCGCCCTAGTCGTCCTTGTGTCTGCCATGGTCGTTTGGGTCCGTTATGCATTGGCCATTGCATGCTGCGTGGTCGAAGATCTGGGAGTTGTGAAGTCGATCAAGCGCAGCGCGGCCCTTTCCAAGGGAAGCCGCTTCCGCATCTTTCTCATCTACGCGGTGTTTCTCATTCTGGCCGTGGTCGTAGGCGCCGCGTTGGGTGGCCTGGCGGGCGGAGTTAGCACTCTGATTCCATACATTCCGGCGCGGCTCGTACTGATCTACTTCGCGAGCTTCATCGCTGGCGCACTGACCGGGCCGTTGGCCACCATCGGCATTGCTCTGGTTTATTACGACGAGCGAGTCAGGAAAGAGGCCTTCGATTTGCAACTAATGATGAGTAGCCTTGACTCGTCTGCTCCGCCTGCGGACGCAGTGGTTCCCGTCCAACCATGACGATTTGGCTGCGGACTGCAATCTTTTTTGCGATCGTCGGCTTCACCGGTTTCGCCGTCGGCGACGAGGCTCCGCTCTCGCTCGCGAACTACAAGTCGCGCCTGGACCAATACAGCAGTGAGATCCAGAAGGTCGTCGAACATCACGAATACGCGGTTGATTTTTACCGCGAAGTTCCGTCCGCGTTCCAGGTGCAAACCCAATCCGGCGCCATCACCGTTTCCATGGAGTTTCTGCACAAGGGGCTGGAAACCTTTCTGAAATCCGCTCCAGCTTCGAAGCCAACGATTCTCTCCCAGCTTACCGAGCGCATCAGGGCCATGCGGGCGGAGGCCGACGGCTTTGAGCAAGCGCGCACCGGCGATCCGGCAGCTCGTGAGCGACTTAATCGGATTCTCTCCGCGCGCGAATTTGGCCGAGTGCGAGGGCCGACCGAACTCGAACTGCTCGAGGAACGCATCCGCGACTGGATTAATAGAAAGCTGGACAAGCTCTTTCCCACCGCTCCTGACCTTGACCAACTGGGCCAGATTTTTGTATGGATCGTGATCGCCATAGTCAGTTCGATCCTCGCAGTCTGGCTGTTTCGGCGGTCGCGGGAACGCCTGCTCGATCGCCCGAAAGAAATTGTGCCCTTTGTCCCCTCGGAAAGAAGTTGGCGCGCGTGGCTGGCTGAGGCCCGCGACAAGGCAACTCTGGGCCAGTGGCGTGAGGCCATCCGCCTTGGTTTCTGGGCGGGCGTGTCGCGCCTGGAGAGCGACGGCGTGTGGCGCCCGGATAAGGCGCGCACTCCGCGCGAATATCTCAACGCCATACCTTCCTTGAGCGAGAATAAAGGCCCATTTGCGGCGGTGACCAGGGCTTTCGAAGTTGCCTGGTATGGCGGGCGTCCGGCTTCGGCCGGAGATTTTGAGCGCTTCATGGCCGAACTGGAAAAGCTGGGGTGCAGAGGATGATCCGCCAGAACCGGCTCGCGATTGTCCTTGGAATTGCGATCTTGCTGGTCATGTCGGCCGTCGCCTATTTGAAGTCGGAGGAAGAAAAGGGCGATGGACATCCCTCCAGTTATTCCAATCTCCGCAAGGGAGCCAAAGCCGCATTCCTTCTTCTGCAACAGAGCGGATATCCAGTGGAGCGATGGGAACACTCGCCCAAGGATCTCCCGGCGGACGGCCATGGAATTCTGGTCGTCGTCGCCGAGCCTGTGGTCTATCCCAGTGCCGAAGAGTCCGGCGCTTTCTCGCGCTTTCTCTTGCATGGCGGATCGATCTTAGTTGCGGGCTTCAATCCCGATGCATTTGTATCCAAAGCCTCGGCGGTCGAAGGCGAGCTGCGAATTGGCAGCGTCGAATGCAAGCCAGCGGCTCCGACGCGCTTGACCCGCGGAGGTTCCATCTCGCAGGATGGGATGTTCAAGTGGGATCCCAGCGACACTTCCGCGGTTGTGCATTTCGCCGACCAGAAGGGAAATGCGGTCGTCGTTTCGTATGCAGCGGGCAACGGATCGGTGCTATGGTGGGCGAGCGCCTGGCCGCTGGAGAATGCCGGGATTCGCGAGAAGAACAATCTCGAGTTATTGCTGAACTCGGCGAGCGGTCACAAGCGCATCTTGTGGGATGAGTTCTATCAGAACGAGCACAAGCAAACTGCCGAGCACAAGCCGGTGCGCGCCTACAAGTGGGCGCTTGCCCAACTGGCCATCATTGCGGTCGCGGTCGTGCTGACCTTCTCTCGCCGCAGCGGCCCTCTTGTACCGCTCACGCAGGAATCGCGCCTCTCGCCGCTCGAGTTCGTGGAAACCCTGGGCAACGTCTTTCGGCGTGCGGAAAGCACTCACGTCGCGGTTGAGATCGCTTTCCAGCGTTTCCGGCAGCTGGCCGCGCGACGGTTGGGCATCCGCGGAACCTCGAACGCCACAGAGATCGTTGACGCCATGTTCCACCGCGGGATTCGGCTTTCTGAATCCACCGCGGGTCTTGTGCGCGCCAGCGAGTCCGCCGCCAACGATGCTACGCTCACGGAAAGGGCCGCGCTCGAATACGTTCGCGCGTTGAACGATGCGACCCACGCTATGGATGCGGCAAGCAAGATCGTCAAAAATAAGAACATCACTAACAAAAACGTTGACGAGAGGAAGTAACCCCGAATGCAGGCGATTACAAAACTGGTGACGCACGGCCGCACCGAACTGGCAAAGGTCATCGTAGGACAGAGCGATCTCGTCGATGGCACACTTACTGCGCTGCTCTGTGGAGGTCACGCTCTCATCGAGGGCGTTCCGGGCCTCGGCAAGACGTTGAGCGTGAAAATCTTGGCGCGGAGTCTCAACGTTGGCTTCCAGCGCGTGCAGTGCACGTCTGATCTCATGCCCGCTGACCTGCTCGGCACCAACGTTCTAAACCTCTCCAGCGGCGCCTTTTCTCTTCACCGTGGACCGATGTTCACCGACCTGTTGCTGGTCGATGAAATCAACCGCATGCCTCCGCGCACCCAGGCCGCTTTGCTCGAATCGATGGAAGAACGGCAGGTCACGATTGATGGCGAGCGGTACCCGCTGTCCGGAGTCTTCACCGTGCTGGCGACTCAAAATCCCGTCGAGTTTGAGGGAACCTATCCGCTCCCCGAAGCGCAACTCGACCGCTTTCTTCTGAAAATCAAAATCAACTATCCCTCCTCCGAAGAAGAGCTGACCATTCTCGAGAAGCACAACACGCAATCCGCGGCGGACACATCGCAAATAGAAATTGCGAGCATCGAAGGCGGTACGCTCGAGCAGGCGCGGCGCGAACTGCGCGAACTCAAAGTCGAACAATCTCTGCTTCGTTACATCTCTGAGATCGCCCGCCGCACTCGGAGTTGGCCCTCGGTTTCGCTGGGCGCCAGTCCTCGCGCCGCCATCAGCCTCATGCTCGTCGCCAAAGCCTTGGCCGCTCTAAACGATCGCGACTACGTGATCCCGGACGATGTGAAAGCCGCCACCCTGCCTGCTTTGCGCCACCGCCTTGTGCTGCGTCCCGAGGCCGAACTGGAAGGCTTCGATACGGATCGCGTGCTCACCGACGTTCTCGCTGCCGTCGAGGTTCCGAAATGAGCGGCCAAAGAATCGGGGCGTCGCCCCGCTCGGACGGGGCCGAGCCCCGTCCCCACATGCTGCCACACGATTGCCTAGCGACAGTTTGCCCATGAGCGTGCCTCGCCCACTTGCGCCCGTCTCTGTCGAAGCCTCGGCCCAGCGGCGCGGCCGCTTCGGCGGCGGCGCCGGGCCACGGCTGTTTATTCTTGCTGGAGCCGGTCTGGCCTGGTTGATTCCGGCGCTCTGGAATCCGACTTACTTCTACGCGCTTGCTATCTGGGACGGCGTGCTCTTTCTCGCCTTTCTGCTGGACTGGTTTCGCCTGCCGCGCGCTTCTGCGCTGCTCGTGAAGCGCGAATGGCACACCTCGCTCTCCATCAAAGTCGCGTCCGAAGTTGAAATCGTCGTGACCAATTCCGCTTCTACTGGAGTGACGCGTGATCTGCGGGTCAGCGTGATGGACGAACTCGCGCCCTCACCCTGGCATCGCCTGCGTTGGCTGAGCCTCATCGCTCCCGCGGGCGCTAGCGGAAGCGTCACGCAAACATTCATTCCCGGCGAGCGCGGCGACATTCAGCTTGGGCGCGTTTATCTTCGCTATCGCTCCGCCTTCGACATGGCCGAACGCTGGGCTGTTGCCGATCTGAAGCAGACGGTGCGCGTGTATCCCAATTTCGAGCACGCCGGCAAACACTCGGTCTATCTCGCCCGCAGCCGCCAGATCGAATTGCAGATGCGCATGATGCGTCTGCGCGGCTCGGGCTCCGATTTTGAAAGCCTGCGCGAATATCGCGAAGGCGACGAACTCCGCAACATTTGCTGGACTGCCACTGCCCGGCGCGGCAAAGCTGTGTCCAAGACTTTTCGCGTCGAGCGCAGTCAGGCGGTCTGGCTCGTCCTCGATTGCGGACGGCTCATGCGCACTCGCAGCGAAGGCTACAGCAAGCTCGATCGCGCCGTTGACGCAGCGCTCTGTCTCTCGCAGCTCGCGCTCTATTCCGGAGACCGCGTCGGCCTCCTGGCCTACGGCCGAGCCCTCAACCAACGCGTCCTGCCCGGGCGCGGCGCCGCGCAGCTGCGCCATATCGTCGAGCAGTTAGCCGTCGTCCGAAGCGAAGCTCCCGAGGCCGATCACATCCGAGCCGCAGCCACTTTGCTCTCGCTGCAGAAGCAACGCGGTCTTATTATCTGGATCACCGACCTCGCCGAAACCGCTATGACTCCCGAAGTCGTCGAGGCCGCCGGTCAACTGCTTTCTCGCCACCTAGTCATCTTTATTGTGATCGCCCAGCCGGAAGTGAAGCGCGAGGCTGCCATTGCGCCTGAGAATCCTCAGCAGATGTACCAGGCAGTTGCGGCGCAGGAGTTGGTCTTTCGCCGCGAGCTTCTTCTGGGGCGACTTCGCGAACATGGAGCGCTCTGTTTGGAAGTCGCGCCACATCAACTTTCGGCGGCCGTGCTTAACCAATATTTGTCGGTGAAGGAGCGGAACTTGATTTAGAAGACCCAGCTTTGAACTCTCAGCTGTCAGCTCTCAGCTCTCAGGAAAGGCCAGACCCATCCCTCCCTAACCGGTCTATTGGAATCAATGTATTTTACTCTGGTGTGTCAAGAGGGGACTTGGAGTTAGTAGGGCGTGGGGCTCCCAGTGAAATCCGGCTGCACGGGAGAATTCCCTGACACGTCCTGGACAATACTGGCATCGTAGGGGTCCTTCGACTCCGCATGATCGTCGCTTCGCGCCGATCATGCTCCGCTCAGGATGACTCGCCGAAAGAGTCACAGACTCTCAGGATGACTCGGCACAAAAGAGTCGCAGCGGCTCCGTCGAAAATCCCCACCCTAACGTCGCAAAAAGCGCGACGTTAGGATGGGGCACCCGACTGATAGCTGACGGCTGATGGCTGCTCTCGCCAGCCGCGCGCTAGATATACCACTAACATCGTTAGCAGCGCTGCGGCTAGGGCAAACTTGAATTGGGACGGGACCGACGATGGGGAAAAGAATCCTTCTATTGTGCCGGCCACTATCAGCATGGGGATTACTCCCACGAGCAGACGCACGGCTTCGTTTCCACCTAAGGCTAGCGAGTCGCGTCGGGCTAAGGTTCCCGGAAACAGGAGACCTTGCGCCAGGCGGAGACCTGCGCCTCCGGCTATGAAGATCGCGGGCAACTCTAAGACTCCGTGGGGCGCGACGAAGCTCCAGAGCTTTACGCTCATCTGGTTCATTCCGCAGGCTACGCCAATTACTCCCAGTAACATGCCATTGAAGAAGAGCTGAAACAACGTCCACAGGCCCGCCGTGATGCCGCCGGCAAAGGTCATGAACGACACAGTCATGTTGTTAGTCATGATGAAGCTTGATTCCTGCGGGGCGGCGGCCACTACCGAGTGCGTCCACATTTCGTGCTTCTCGATGGTGCGCACCATCTCCGGGCCGAGAAACTCGCGCATAAAGTCCGGGTTCGAGAGAGTCACAAACATTCCCGCCAAGGCGCCGACGGCAAAAATCCCCGTAGCCGCGAGCGTGTATCGCAAATATTGGCGAAAAATGATGGGATACTCGGTCCAGAAAAATTGCACTACGCGGCCGAAGGTCTTCTTCTGTCCGGAATAGACGGCGTTGTGGGCGCGTCCCAGCAGTTGATTGAGGTAGCGGGATTGTTGCACACTGCTGGTATCGCCGCGCACCGCCGAAAGATCGGTGGCCGTTTGGCGATAGAGTAGGCCGAGTTCGCGAAGCTCGTCTCGCCCTAATCCATAAAGGCCGTGTTGCTTGATATCTGCGAGCAGAGACTCCAGCCGCGCCCAGTACGGTTGACGCTTCTTTAGCCAGGACACAGAGATCATATTCGGGAGCCCAATTTGGATCCGATTGAGAAGCTTACCATTGAAACGCCGGAGCAGATCGAACTGGAGTTTCCGATTGCCGGATTGGGCAGCCGCGGCTTGGCGCTTCTCGTCGATACGTTGATCCAGGTGGTCGTGGTTATCACCGTCATTTTTGTCGATTCGCTGCTTTCTGCCGACTTGGGGAGATATTGGGTGAGGGCAGGCAAGTGGATGACCGCGATCATCATCTTTGCTCTGTTTTGCTTGTACTGGGGATATTTCGCAATCTTCGAGGCGTTCTGGAATGGGCAAACGCCGGGGAAGCGCCAGGCGAAGATTCGCGTCATTACGGCCAGCGGGCGCCCGATTACCGTTTTCGAGGCCATGGCGCGGAACTTCATGCGCGCTGTGGATTCGCAACTCGGGTATGTGGTGGGCGCTATTGCCATCGCGGTGGATAAGAAGAATCGGCGGCTGGGCGACATGGTGGCCGGCACTGTCGTCGTCCACGAGATTCAGGAGCAGGGCGACTCTTACTGGTACGCACAGCAAAACACGGCGGCTACGGCGGTGTCGGTCGAAGCAGTTGCCGCCATGACGGCGCAGGAGTTTCAGCTGATCGAGACTTTTCTGAACCGCCGTCTCGATTTGCCCTATGAGCAGCGCGTCGAGACGGCGCGGAACGTAGCCGACCGCATCGGGACTCGGCTCAACATCGCGCCGGAAGATCGCGGTTCTCCAGAGAATTTCCTGGAAGAATTATCCCGTCGCTATCGCGACAGCGTGCGGTTTCAGGGGCGTCAGTGAAAACAAAATGTAGTCGCCCTCAGCGGCTGAAGCCGCAAATTCGTTGCGGCGTATGCGGCACGACTAAAGTCGTGCCCTTCCCCTTTTCCGATTCGTACGCCACAGAGATTCGTGAAACGGTCTAAGCTGCGGAACTGGAATTGTTGGCGGCGACAGCAGCTAGTTCAGAGCATAGTTCTTGCCGAAACTTATCGAAAAACCAATTGTCGTCGTAACGGCGCAATGAGTGCAGGTGAGCACGCCGGGCTTCAATGTCAGCGGTGGAGAGCCTGGAAAGCGCTCCGGGGAAGGCGGGATTGCGCTTCAACTGTTCAGCGACGCGATTGGTCCGTTCCGGTGAGAAGTGAATGGAGGCGAGGCGCATCTTGTTATAGAGGACGGCTTCCCACTCGACGAGATAGGGACGTTCACTACGGAAGCGATGCGCTACGTCGACTTCGGGCACAACTAAGCATTCAAAGCCGAGAGTCCAGAGGCGGAAGCTGAACTCCGCATCCTCCGTACCCCAGGTGACTATATTGGGATCAAAGCCACCGGTGGCGGCGAAGACGTTGCGGCGCATGGCCATGAACCCGGCGCCGAGCAGGGGAACGGGATAGGGCGTGGAAGCCTTGCGCCCGAGCCAGTCGGTGGTGAGGGCGGCGTCGCGCCAACGGAGTCCGTATCCGCGCGCCTCCTTGCTTGGTCCAGGCGAGGTGTAGTCATCGGGGAAGCGCATGACACGCACGGTGGGCATGACCGCTCCTACCTCAGGCCGGCGCAGTGCGGCGAGCAGGGGAGGCGCCCAGTTCGGGGGAGCGGCGACGTGGGCGTCTGCGAACACCAGAACTTCA
>Ga0187803_10000253_pt1 | contig 22107 bp, 20 predicted proteins | sample NC_wetland_sal_i_2_FD_132425 | JGI IMG/M metagenome (GOLD analysis project Ga0187803, IMG submission 132425) | Wetland sediment microbial communities from Neuse River Estuary, North Carolina, USA - Control_3 | ecosystem: Environmental > Aquatic > Freshwater > Wetlands > Sediment | place: USA...
GGCCGGTCGCGTCGGCAACGGCTTGCACGAACACCGGGTTCGCCGTCATGCCGCCATCGACGCGCAAGCTGGTAATGGCGACGCCGGCGTCGGCCTCGGCCGCCTCGACCATGGCCAGCGCCTGCCGGTCCTTCATGCTGCCCGTGGGATTCTCGCTTTCCAGTTTCAGCAGGATGCGGGAGCCAGTCATCCTTCTGTTTTGGGGCACGATGTTGCGCAGGGCCAATAAAGAGGTGTTGCCGATGCAATCGAGGATGTCCCGCGGCAAATTGGTCATGATGCCTATCCCTTGCCAAATCAGTTAGTTCTTGAATGGGTTGAAAGTGCGCACGTCCAGTTGCTTGAAGTCTCGTTCGTTTCTGGTCGCGACAATCAGACGGTGGACCCGCGCAGTGGCGGCGATCATCGCGTCTTCCAGCAGTTCGGGCGGCTTGCCGTCCATAAGTCGGGCCCATTCCCGAAAACACTGAGTGTCCATGGGGAGCACTTCATAGACCGCCGCCAACTGATCGACCCAGCGCTCGATCTCTTGCGCCTTCAGTGGATCTTGGTGCCTGGTCTTCTCAATCCCCACTTGCAATTCCCCCAGAGTCACAGCGGACAAAAAAGTCCGCCCCACCTCCAGACCGCTCAGCCATTGCATCACTGCTCCGTGGGGGCGCGGTTTTCGAGTTTCGGACACGACGTTGGTGTCCAACAGGTATTTGTTCACTCGAACTCCACCACGGGGCGACGGCGCCAGACGCGGCGTTTGCCGATAATGTCGTCGAAGCGAGGTTCCGGTGCCAGCAGCAAATCCTTCAGACTGGGCCGAGCGGCTTTTTGCAGCCTCTCCCATTCTTCGATCGGCACCAGAACGGCGGTCTTGACGCCGCGGCGAGTCACGACCTGCGGACCTTTCTTGATGGTCGCATCCAGGAACTCGCTAAATCGCGCCTTTGCATCTTGCACCTGCCATGAAGCCACGGTTCACCTCTCTTCCCACAATTTTCATTCTACAGACTAGTCATATGACTAGTCAACTAGCGGGTTGAAGTGGCCTACAGTTTTCGACTCAAGGGAGGCCGCCGACACCGGCCGAAGTGATACCCGTCACGCGGGACGGGGCCTCGTTTGTGGTAAAAGATTCTGTAATGCCAACGAACGTCTCTGGCAGTCAAAACCCGACACAATCAGTTGCACTGCGCGAGACCTCAATCCTTGGGATTCGGATGCAGAGGGCACGATGCTAAGGGCATTGTTTATTGCGCTCTCGGAGAGCCGATCTCTGCGGCACGTCGCCGAGCGGTCCCGGTTCGGGCAGCGCACTTCGGCGCGCTTTGTTGCGGGCACTCAGGTCGCGGACGCGGTGCGCGCGGCGGCCGCGGTCAACCAGTTTGGCGCGGGCGTCTCCATCGACAATTTGGGCGAGAACGTCACCAACGCCGCCGAGGCGCGGGCCAGCGCTCAGCTTTATCACCATCTGCTCGACGAAATTGCCGCTGACAAGCTGAACGCCAACATCAGCCTGAAGCTGACCCACATGGGCATTGATGTGGACGAGACGATGGCTTATGACATTGTGCGCGGGCTGGTGGCCAAGGCGGCCACCATGACGCCAAAGAATTTTGTGCGCGTGGATATGGAGGGGTCTCCTTACACGCAGCGCACGCTGGACTTTGTGCACGAGCTGCACCGTGAGCCGGGAAACGCGGGCGCGGTGGGAACGGTGATTCAGTCGTATATGCGGCGGGCTGAGGCGGACGTTGAGGGGCTGCTGGCGGATGGCATCCGCATACGGCTCTGCAAGGGCGCTTACAAGGAACCGGAAGACATTGCGTTCCAGAAGAAGTCCGAGGTGGATGCGAGCTACGTCAAACTCATGAAGATCATGATGAAGAGCGGGATCTATCATGGGCTGGCAACGCACGACGAGGCCATCATCAATGAGGCGAAGGCGTTCGCCACGCGCGAGAAGATTCCGCGCGACGCGTTTGAGTTTCAGATGCTGCACGGTATCCGGCGGGACCTGCAGCAGTCGCTGGTGAAAGACGGGTGGGGAATGCGGGTGTATATCCCGTTCGGCACGGAGTGGTATCCGTACTTCATGCGGCGGCTGGCGGAACGGCCCGCCAATGTTCTGTTCATAGCGAAGAATCTGCTGCGGCGGTAGTAGCTTCAGTTCGAATTCGCATGAATATTCTGATCTGCAAAAGTCTCATCGGCAGCCAACTACCGGGGATATAATAGTGGTCGCAGGTTCTGATGCGGGCTCCCTCAGCCATATAAGTAATCCCAAAGGCTACCCGCACTTTACTCCCCCTAACATTCACCCTCACGAATGGGAGCAGTCATATGAACAATCGAATCGGGAAGAGTAATCGTGGATATTGCTTGGCGACACTCCTGGCGATCATCCTCGCGGCGGCTGTTGGCGTCGGCGCGCTGCTCGCGACGCCGGCGCTGGCGCAAACCGAAACGATCCTGTACAGCTTTACCGGAACGCCCGACGGGCAGAATCCAGGCGCCAGCCTCATCCAGGATGCCGCCGGCAACTTGTATGGCGTTACGGTCTATGGCGGCGTCTATGGCTATGGCACTGGATTCGAACTTTCGTTCCAAAACGGCGCATGGTTGGAGACGATCCTGCATTCGTTCGGCGGCCCTGGTGATGGAGGGCAGCCCGCAGGCATGGCGATGGATAGGGCGGGGAACCTCTACGGAGCGGCCAACGGCGATGTTTACGAGTTGACTCCGGACGGCCAGGGCAACTGGACCGAGACCATCCTCAAAACGTTCAAGTACCCGTCCATCCCCGTTGGCTGCCTCACGCTGGACGCGGAGGGCAGGCTCTATGGAGCAGCCACTGGAAGCTTGCGAAATGGCTGTTGCGGTTTCATATATAGACTTTCGCCGCCGACCAAGAAAGGGCGGCCCTGGAAATATCTCGTGTTGTACTCCACACGCGGCTTTAAGCATAGCGACGGGGCGATTCCCAATGGGGGCCTGGTGTTCGATGCGACCGGAAATCTCTACGGCACGACCGAGTTAGGCGGAACATACAACTACGGAGCCGTTTTCGAACTTTCTCCGGGGGCCAAACGCTGGACGGAGAAGGTCCTCTACAGTTTTCAACGCCTTTCTGACGGCGGACTTCCTATCGCAGGATTAGTTTTTGATGCGGTGGGCAATCTCTACGGAACCACTATGTCAGGCGGGAATGCTGACGCCGGAACAGTCTTCGAGCTTTCGCCCGGTGCCGGAGCTTGGACGGAGACGGTGCTTCACTCATTCACCGGCCTCAGCGACGGCGACGGTCCGGTGGCTCCGGTTACGCTTCATAATGGAAGTTTATACGGGACCACCGCCTGCGGCGGAAATCGCTCGGGCTGTATGCAGAACGGCGGAGATGGAGTGGTCTTTGAGTTGTCGCCGTCCGGCGGCGGGTGGACGGAGCAGGTTTTGCATACCTTCACGTCTTCGCCCGATGGGGCGCTGCCGGGAGGCGGAGTGATCTTTGATCCCCGCGGCGATCTCTATGGTGTTACCGGCTACGGAGGCACTACGGGGAGCGGGGTAGTGTATAAAATCAGCCAGTAAGGTTGACATTTAGCAAATTCCGATAACTCCTTATTTTTCAAAGACGAAGCTGGAATCGCTCCGGTAATCCTTTGTTTTAAAAGACCAAATAAAATGCACTCAGAGCCAGTCCTCGAGAAGCTCGCAGCCAAGTCAGGATAGTTTTGTAACTTGTTTATTATCAATCAGTTATTCGATGGATGATAAAATCGGGAAACCGCCCAATCGGCGTTCTGTAACTCCTTTATTCTCAAAGACCTGGCGGAAATTCGCCAATAACTCCTTTGTTTTCAAAGACCACTTAGGGAGGGTAGGGTGTACCTATTGGTAAATACCAACAAGCCGCTCTTCAGCTTGGAGGTCTATCTTGACTCTTGCTGCGATCTTGCTCTTGGCTGGCTCAGCGCCCAGCTCTGCGAGCCGACGCGAAAAGTGTCCCGCTACAAGGAATGACTAGAGCAGTTTCGCCGTTGCTGTGGCCGGATTTTGGGTGGCGCAGCGCTTCAGCGCTGCGGTAAAGGTACCAAAAACCATCGCGGCTTCACAGGCTGCGGGAAAAGTCTCGAACGCTTGCGTTGGCGTGGAAGAGCGGCCCTTCAGGGCCGCGTAAGTCGCTTTGATTGAGTGCGGGCTTTAGCCCCGGTGGTCGTTTTCGGCATACTCAACGACTTTTCCCGCAGCCTCTTTAGCCGCGGAGGTCATCACTCTTGTGGCTACAGTAATTGAAACCGCCCTAGCTTCTTGTTCCGAGGTCTCCGCCTGCAAGTCGACCCTCAGCCAGATAGCGGCCCAGGGCATCTTTCCACTCTGGCATTTGAATGCCGTACGCGTGCAGGCTCGCCGGCGACAAAACCGAGTATGCGGGACGGCGCGCGGGACGCGGGAATTCTGCTGTCGTTACCGCTTTAACCTTGGTCCGCAATCCGGCGCTCGCCACGATCTCCTTTGCGAACTCATACCATGTGCAATTGCCGGAGTTCGTCGCGTGTACGATGCCGCTCGCTTCCTTGCGGCAAAGCTCGACCAGAACTGATGCGAGGTCGCGGGTAAACGTCGGCGAGCCGCGCTGGTCGTTGACCACGGAAATCTCGGGCCGCGTCGAGGCCAGCTTCAGAATGGTCGCAGGAAAACACTTTCCGCCAAGACCGAACAGCCAGGAGGTCCGCACGATGCACGCCTCCGGCAGCATTTCCAGCAACCGCTCCTCCGCCCGCGCCTTGGTCTCGCCATAAACGCTCATGGGATTTCGTGGGTCGCCGGTCTCGTAAGGTGAGCTCTTTGTGCCGTCGAATACGTAGTCAGAGCTGAGAAACATCAGGCGCGAGCCGGTTTCGCGGGCTGCCTGCGCCACGTGGATTGGGCCGTCGCAGTTGACGGCGAAGGCCAGGTTGCGGTTCGTCTCGCAGCCGTCTACGTCGGTGTAGGCGGCAGCCAGGATGATCCAGTCGGGACGGGAATCGCGGACGACCTTACTGATATGCGGCGCATCGCGCAGGTCGCCATCTTCTACGGAAAGCGCCGTGAGTTGCTCGCCGCTCAGCGCGCGGACTAAATCCTGGCCGAGTAATCCCGACGCTCCAAATAACGTGACGCGCATAGCGGCATTGTAGCCGGGATGGAGATCTACCGCCGAGACGCCGAGAACGCCCAGATAAGAAATGTTTGAGATGTTTTTCTCAGCGATCTCGGCGTCTCGGCGGTAGCCCTTCAACTACAGAGGCAGCACCGGGAATCAAGCTGAATGGGTCTTATTCGGCTTTGGGCACTTGGGACGATCGCCCGTGCCGCCGCAGGGCGCGCAGAATGAGGGCTCCGCTAATGCCGAAGCAGAGGACCGCGGCGAAAGCCACCGCCTCGAGCAGCGACCGCGGCAGCCGCAAGTAGTCGGCGAGCAAGGAAGCTGTGGCACAGAGAATACCCAGGACATTCAGCCCGAGGGGAGACCGGATATTGGGCAGATCGCGGCGAAACCGGACTTGGAGCAGCAGCGCGGCCAGCCCGATCGCGGCCACGACGACCAGCGCGAGCGGGCTAAGAAAAGCGCTTGGCCGGGTGTAAATGACGACCAGCGCGAGCGCGAGAATCAGCAGACCGGCGGCGATTACGGTCCATCGCCGCGACACACCGGAGTCGGGGCCACTCACCGCGCTACCATCCCGCGTTTCAACATACTTTCATTGTATCCGCAGGGGCTAAGCCGGCAAGGCTCTTGCGCTGCTGGGCATCCATTCCGCCGGACGATTCTCACCATGCGACATGGCGTAGAGCACAAGTTCTACGCGGCTGGAAATCCCTACCTTGTCGAAGATGCGCAACAGGTATTTCTTGATCGTGTGCTCGCTCAGACCCAATTCGACGGCAACTTCGCGGTTGGTCAAGCCGTCGGCGACCAGGGCGACGACCTGTTCTTCGCGCGCTGTGAGCAGCGAATTTCCGAGGGCATTTACGACGCGCAGCGTAGGCACTTCGGAGAGTGCGTCGAGCACGTAATGCATCTGCTGGTTGTCGATCCAGATCTCACCCCGAAAAACGCAGTTGATGCACTTGCACAGCATGCGGAACGGGGCACGAGTGAAAAGAAAGATGCCCCTCGCGCCCGCGCGCAGGGCATTGACCACCAACTCGCGGCCATCAGTGCTGGCCAACAAGACGGGAGCGATTTGGGGGTAAGAGATGCGTAGCCAGCGCAGCAAGCTGAGGTCGGGCAGGAGGCTCCCGGCTATCAGCACCACGTCGGCAGCATCCGATCGCAGGAAGTTGTCGAGGGCTGCCTTCTCCAGAGCCACGGCGGAAACCTGGAAAGCGCTGCGGCTGCGCAGAGCCCGGGTCAGGAGTTGGGACTGTAGAAGCCCTGAATCGGCGACCAGGACGCGTACGAGCTCTTTCTTGGTGGGCTCATGTCTGACGGGATGCTTAGAAGAGCGCTTCGGTTTCACCCCTTCATGATGGACCTTAAGGGCACGGACCGGATGTAGGCCCGATCACACCCGATTTGTGACGAATCGGCTCCCCTCTTACCTACTTTCGTGGAGCTACTGTAGTGCACCAGTCTTGCGGCAGTGTTCTGACGCCTGTCCGTCGCTGGCGCTTCAAACCCGGTGCCTGACAGCCTGCTCGGGGGATTCGTCACTTTTTGCCTGGTCAGGGCGCGCCATGTACCGCGGTAGACAGCACTTTCCAAGTCTTGTTGACCTTGACCGGTAACGCTACCCTCCTCGCAACAGCTCAAACGCCCGAGCTGATCGTTCGCCGTTCTGAGCAACGGTGAGAGTACGGAGATGAAAGTAGTTGCGAAACACGCCGCTTTGGTGGCTGCGGGCCTGCTCATCCTGCAGCTAGCCGTGGTCACGTCCGCTCAGGAGACTGCCCGGTCGCCTGTTCCGGAACCTGGGTCTTCTGCTCCGTCCGGCAAGTTCGCGGCAACGGAGAGCTCGCAGAGCCCAGAACGGAGGGGCACGGGCAATCCCGTGGGCGGTGCGACTACACAACCCGACAAAGCGGGTGGCATGGGAGATCCTGCACTCGGAGGGGAACGCCACCCGCTTTATCGGCTTTCGAAATCGGACGTTGTTGACGTTAATTTCACTTTTTCGCCTGACTTCAACCAGAACCTCACGGTCCAACCCGATGGTTTTGTCGCCCTGAAAGGGGCTGGCACGATCTTCGCGGAAGGCCTTACACTGCCCCAGCTTCAGCGAGTACTGTCCACTGCGTACGGCGGCTTCTTGCATCAGCCCGAGATCACTCTTACTTTGAAAGATTTCGACAAGCCCTATTTTCTTGCTTCGGGGGAAGTGGCCAAACCGGGGAAGTACGAACTGCGCGGGGAAGTGACAGTTAACGAGGCGATCGCCATTGCCGGCGGCTTCACGCAACAAGCTCGTCATTCCCAAGTCGTCTTGTTTCGGCGAGTCTCGACCGAGGTTGCTGAAGCCCACGTGCTTGACCTCAAGAAAATGCTGAATGCTCGCGACCTTCGTGAGGACCTGCACCTCCGGCCCGGTGACTTTATTTTCGTGCCGCAGAGCCGGATCGCCAAAATGCGCAAGTTTGTTCCATCCAACTCCATGAACTGGTACATGAACCCATTGCAGTTCTAAGGAAGGAGTAGCGGACCTCACTGATCGTACATGGATCGCCCGGCGTGTCCCCCAACGCGCCTCACTTGATCGCCAAAGGAACTGAGCCATGGCCACTGGACCGAAGGCGAATTTGTCTCTGGCGCACTCTCCCACGCCACGCGAGCTAGCCGCGACGTTGTTCCGGCGGCCGTGGCTCCTGGCCGGCTCTTTTGCCCTCGTCTTGCTGGCGACGATGGCGATCGCGCTGTTCTCTGCGCGCTACGAATCTCACTTCAAAGTGCTGCTGCGCCGCGGCCGATTTGACCCGGTGGCCTCCGCCCAACCCACCAGCGCGCTGGATCTCACTCGTCCTGAAATCACCGAAGAGGAACTCAATTCGGAAGTTGAACTTCTGCGCGACGATGACCTCCTGAAGCAAGTCGTGGCCATCGCGGCTCTGATTCCCCCGGACACGCCCGCTGCCGAAAGGCAATCCCAAGTGGAGCAGGCCGCACGCAAGGTTGCGCGCCGCCTGGACGTTGAGCCTCTGAAGAAAGCAAACCTGATCCAGGTCACCTACAAAGACACGGATCCGGAGCGAGCCGCTCGCATCCTGACGGCGTTGTCGCGCGCCTACATGGACCGGCACATGAGCCTGCAACGGCCTTCCGGCGAGATTCAGTTCTTCGATGAGCAGACTGCGGGAAGTGAAACGAGACTGCACCACGCTGAAGCGGAGCTGGTGAGCTTTACCCGCGCCCGCGGTGTGGCTTCCGCCGCCACGGAGCGCGACATCGCGCTCCAGAAGCTGGGAGAGGCAGACGCGGCCTACCGGCAGATTGATCAGGATCGCGTGGAGACCGAGAAGCGAATCGAGTCGCTTCGCGAGCAGCTCAAGTCGTTTCCTTCGCGCTCGGTCACGCTCAAGCGATGGGCCGACAATCCCGAGCTGCTGGAAAAGATGAAAACGCATTTGCTGGAGCTTCAGCTCAAGCGCACGGAGCTTCTCACCCGCTATGAGCCGTCCTATCGGCTGGTGCAGGAAGTTGATCAAGAAATTGAGCAGACGCGAGCCTCCATCGCCGCCGAAGCGCTTACACCGGTGCGCGACGAAACCACCGACAAGGACCCCAACTACGAATGGGCTCGCATGGAGCTCGAAAAAGCCCAGGTGCAATGGGACGGGCTGCGGGCAAGAGAGGCCGATGCCCTGGCCCAAGTTTCGGCCCTGCGGACGATTGCTCAGAATATGCAGGCCAGGTCGGTGGACCAGCAGGATCTGATCCGCACGGCCAAAGCCGACGAGGACGCTTACCTGCTCTACCTTCGTAAGCGAGAGGAAGCCCGGATCGGCGATGCGCTCGACCAGCAGCGCATTCTCAACGTAGCGATCGTAGAAGCCCCCGTCGCTCCGGCCTTGCCGAACCATTCCGTCCTCGTTTACTTCCTGCTCGCCTTCGGACTGTCCGTCGCCTTCAGCGTCGGGCTCTGCTTTACGGCTGAGTACTATGACCCGACGATTCGCACGCCCGATGAAGCGCACAAATTGCTAGAAGTGCCGGAGCTCGCCTGGCTGCCGGCATCGGAAGCCGAATTTCTGCGTTCTCGCCCTTCTCCTTCCGGGCGGGTGGTAGTCCAGTGAACACGCTCAGCGAGATTCTTAGAGCGAGGCCAGCCGCCGCGGAGCCGCATGCGGCTCCGCTGCGCGCGGAGAGCAATGCAGCTGTGGCAATTCGGCGGGGGAATCCGATCCATGAGGAACAAATTTACGCTTTGGTTCAGCAGCTCTTCTTCGGCAAGGAATCGGGGCTGGTTCGAAACGTAGGATTCACTCCCGTCGAAGCCTCGGCGCCAACAGCATCTTTGTGCCTCGATGTTGCCAGAGTGCTCGTGGACGAGGCCGGCTATGACGTCGGGCTGATTGACGCCAGCTCCGACTCGATGCTCTTGCAGCACCAGTTACAGATCTCGCCGCAGAACGGGGAAGTCACATGGCCGGTTGCCTCGCGGCTTTGGCTGGCTCCACGCCAAAGCTGGTGGCAGCAATTTGCCGACAAGCCGATGACCGACCAGGACCTGTCCCGGCTTCGCGATCTGATGACGGCGTTCGATTTTTCTGTTTTGTATTGCGGTCCAATCTCGTGGCAGACCGCAAGAATTGGCCAAAGCTGCGACGGACTTGTGCTGGTCCTTACCGCCAACAAGACGCGACGGCTGGTCGCGGCTCAACTGCGCGACCAGCTAAGCAAGGCACACGTCCCGTTGTTGGGCACCGTCCTGGCGGAACGCCGTTTCCCTGTGCCTCGCGGCCTGTATCGGAGTCTGTGAATTCCATGGGCGAATTGGGCACACACGAACTGCAGCAGCCCGAGTGGGCGAATGTTCCCTCGCCCTATGCCCGTATGATTCCCGGAATCTCTGCCACGCCCGCACCCAGATCTGCACCGAAAACTGCGGCTCGCTCAAAGACCCTTTCCGGCGCGGCGAACAAAACTCCGGCCAAACCCAGCCCTCCCCAAAATCTAACCCAGCTCCTTCTCCCGCACCCGATCGCCGATCCACTTACGCTGTATCAGTTAGTGGTTGCGGACTTGCTCGTTCTCGGCATCGTCTGCGGCACCCAGGTGCGTCTGCTGCCATCGTTCAGTCTGCCCGAACTGGATCTGCCGCTGTTTGCGGTTCTGGTTACGCTCTTCGCCTTCAGCGAGGGGATCTACCGCAATGCGCCCGACCCGTTTCCCGCAGGAACTGTTCCCGGTCTGGCTCGATCCGTTGTGTTCGCGACCGTGCTGGTCTCCCTTGCCGGACGGGAGCCGCTCCGGCTGCCAGCGATCCTGGCGACGGTGGCGAGCAGTTTAGCCGGCCTTCTGCTGTACCGCCAGCTCCGGCAATTTGCCTGGGCGCGGCACAAACAGGCCACCGAAGCCCGGAGGATCCTCATTGTTGGCGCCGGCGCGGTCGCGCGTTCGATCGCCCGGGCGCTGCGCGACGATCCTTTGCACAGTACGGTCGTTCGCGGGTTTGTGGACGACGATTTGTTGCGTTCTCCGGGCCTCCACACCATCACGCCAAAGGCGGGCGTGATGGGGACCCCGGACGTGCTGGGGCACATTGCGGACCTGGATTGGCTGGCCCGCGCCGAGTTCATTGACGAGGTGATCCTGGCTCTTCCGGGCCGCCCTGCCGAGACGCGCGAGGCTGCCGAGATCGCGTTCCGCAATCACCTCGATATACGCGCCGTTCCCGACCTTCCTCCGGGGCCTTGGCCGGACGCCAGCGTGGAACACATCGGAGAAGTCCCTGTCGTCACCCTGCATCGCGAGCCAGTGCCGAGCGTCAGTCTGTTTCTGAAGCGCTTGCTCGACGTCATAGGCGCAGCGTTTGGCCTCGCCTTGGCTGGTCCGGTCATGGCGCTGGTGGCCTTGCTCATCCGGCTGGACTCGCCCGGGCGCGTCATCTATGCGGCCGAGCGCATCGGCGCCAAGGGCTGCCGATTTCGCTGCTACAAGTTCCGCTCCATGGTCACCAATGCCGACCACCTCAAGGCCGGCCTGCGCGCCCAAAACCAGCGCGAGGGCCCCATATTCAAGATCGTTGGCGACCCCAGAATTACGCGCGTCGGTCGTTTCATTCGCCGCTACAGCTTCGACGAGCTACCCCAGTTGTGGAACGTGCTGCGTGGCGACATGAGCCTGGTCGGTCCCCGTCCGCATCCGGTGGACGACGTCAACCACTACGAACTGCATCACTACCGGCGCCTGGATGTGAAGCCCGGCATCACGGGCCTATGGCAGATTTCGGCCCGCCATTCTCCATCATTCGATCTCAATATGCACCTCGACCTTACCTACATCGAGAACTGGAGCCTGCGTCTCGACTTGCGCATTCTCCTCAATACAATCCGCGTTCTGTTCGCGCCGGAAGGGGCCTGACTCGCCTATGAGCAGCCGCGCCCTGACCTGGGACAGTGACAATAGCCCGCTTTGGCAAACCGCGGCGCTGGCGTTTCGTCCCCTGCACCTGGCATTGACGTTTCCTTCCGTCCTTTACGTGGTGGCGATGACAGTCTTTGTGTTCCGGCCGGCCGAGCTCTCCTGCTATCACGCGGACCACATCGCTTTCGGCATCCTCGTTTTTTTTGTGGCCCTGCGTCTACTGGCCCTGCGCGAGAAAATCCCTTGCTCCACCGGGCTAAGCTTGCCCATGCTCGGGCTGGCTGGTCTGGCCGTGCTGCGCGCCCTGCGCGAGCCCTTCGATCCGCAGGTTTGGAATGTCGTTGCCAGCAAGTTCATTGTTCCGTTGGTCCTGTTCCACATTGCCCAGCTGGTTTTTCGCGGGCCGACGCAACGGAGGCACTTCGAGATATTCGTCGTTCTGGTGCTCGCTTACCTTGCGTTCACCGCCATTGCTTTCCTTGTAGACGCGCGCTCCCTCATCTTCCCCCGGTTCATTCGCGATGAAAGCCTCGGGATTCACCCGGATCGCGCTCGCGGCCCATTTCTGCAAGCGGTGGCCAATGGACTTTCGCTGAACCTGCTAGGGATCCTTGCGTTCGTGCTCCCGCAAAAAGGTTCGAAGTTGGTCTGGCTTCTCTGGTTTGCTCTCCCACTGGCGGTGCTGGCGACGATGACGCGCGCAGTCTGGATTTCGTTCGCGCTTTCGACCCTGGTTCTCGGATTCCGGTTGATCAAGCGCCGACTTCTTGCACTATGTGTCCTTATTCTGGTGACGGGCCTGCTGGCCGGTCTCGCGATCGGCTTCAGCAACCATTCGCTCAAGGACTCACTTTGGAACCGCACCGAAGAGCGCGGCCCGGTAGACGCCCGCATGGCCGTTTACCGCGCCGGCTGGGCCATGTTTCAAGAGCGTCCCTTTACCGGCTGGCCTGCCGACAGTATGTACGCCGAACTGGCGCGCCGTATGGAGGGCTACCACCTCCGCACCTTTTACGTGCACAACACCTATCTCGCTCTTCTGGTCGAATTCGGCATCCCGGGGCTGGCCCTCTACGGCATTCTTTTCTTTAACCTCTTCCGCCTTTCTTGGCGCCGCGCGCCTGGTGAAACCTCCTCACTCGCCACGCTGCGAAAGGTCTGGCCCGTCTTGCTGTGCGTTTACCTGTTCAACGCCTTCTTTGTAGATATGGCGTACCAGTTCGTGATCGGACTGCTTTTCACCGTTGCTGGAATGCTCTGCGCTTCCGAGGAGCCCGCCGTATGACTACCGTCGCTTACATCGCCAATGAATTCCCTTCGCCGGTCGAGCCTTACGTGATGGATGAGATCGGCGAACTCCGCCGCCGCGGCGTCAAGGTGATCTGTTGCAGCGGCAAGCGCGTTTCACCGAATGAGCTTAGCCTGGCCGAGCGCGCTTACTGGAAAGAGACACGCTTCTTTCAGCCGCTTTCCGACGATGCTTTAATGCACGCCGCGCGCCGGGTCGTCTCTGACCGCCGCAACCGCTGGCCGTTGCTGCGGCCGCTGCTGCATGATTGGAACGCTTCCCTGAAATTGCGCATTCGCGCGCTGGGCCACACGCTGATGGGCGCCGCTCTGGCCGACGAACTGGCTCCGCTCGAGGTGCAGCACATCCATGCTCATCACGGATACTTCGCCTCCTGGATGGCGCTGGTCGCGGCCCGACTGCTTGGCATCGGCTTCAGCTTCGCCTTGCACGGCTCCGACCTGCTGCGCCGCGCCGATCTGCTCGCCGCCAAGCTGGAGGCCTGCCGCTTCTGCGTGACCGTGTCCGAATTCAACCGGCGACACATTCTCAGGAACTACCCCTCCACGCCTCCCGAGAAAATCATCGTGCAGCGGCTCGGCGTGGACCGCGTGTTTCTCTGGCCGACAGAAGCGCCCTTGCCCGCATCGGGCGGCCGCCCGTTCTGTCTGCTTGCCGTTGGACGCCTGCACCGCGTCAAGGACTATCGCTTCCTCATCCATGCCTGCTCGGCCCTGCGCGGCGAAGGACTCGACTTTCTCTGCTGGATCGTCGGCGAAGGCCCAGAGCGGCGTGCTCTCGAGCGCCAAATCGTGAAGCTGGGGCTGCAGGACCGCGTTCACCTCGTCGGCCACGTGCCCCGCCCGGAGCTTACGGGCTATTACCAGCACGCCGATCTGGTCGTCATGACCAGCCAGAGCGAGGGCATCCCCGTGGTTCTGATGGAGGCCATGTCTCGCCAAAAACTGGTTCTAGCGCCGAACATCACCGGCATTCCCGAGCTTGTCGAGCAGGAGCGAACCGGGTTCCTGTACGAGTCCGGTTCCCTTCTCAGTTTCATCAATGCCGTCGGCTGGATCTACGCCAATCAAGCTTACCTGGCGGACGTTCAGCGGGCGGCGGCGGCCAAAGTGGCCGATTCTTACAACCGCCAGCGCAATCTGCGCGCCTTTGGCGACGAGTTCCTGGCCCGCACTACCTGCATCAACGGTGACCATGCGTATCCTCTATTGCAACAAGTACGACTATCCGTTTAGCGGAACCGAGGCCTACCTTTTTGACCTGATCCAGCGGATGGATGAGCGCGGCTACCAGACCGCTCTCTTCAGCATGAACCATGGCTCCCCCGCCGCCTTCACCGGCCGGAGCTATCGCATTCCGTACCTCAACTTCAAGGATCCCGACGCCGGTTTCCTGAAGAAGGCGAGAATGGCCGCGCACGCGCTTTATTCGCACTCCGCCCGGCGCGCGATGCGCAAGTGCATCGCGGATTTCTGCCCCGATCTCGCCCACATCCGCGGAATTTACCATCATCTGTCGCCGTCGATTCTGTGGGAGCTCAAGCGCCGGGGCATTCCCGTCCTCTACCATCTGAACGATTTCAAAATTCTGTGCCCCACCTACAATCTCGTCGCCCGCGGCGAGATTTGCAGCGCATGCCATGGTGGCGCCTTCTACCACGTATTGACACAAAGTTGTTACGCGGGATCGCGCTCCAGCGCCGCGGTCTTGGCCGCCGAAGCCTACTTACACAAATGGTTGCGGACTTATCAGCGCTGCGTAGATTTGTTCCTCGCTCCCAGCGAATTCGTTCGCACCCAGTTGATCGCCAATGGAATTCCGGCCGAACGCATCGAAGTCCTCCCCCACTTCCAGACCCTGCCCGCCGACGATCGACTCGCGAGCGATGAAGGGTACGTGCTTTATTTCGGCCGCCTCTCGCCCGAAAAGGGAGTGGACGAACTCCTGCATGCACTGGTGCGGGTCCCGCACATTCCCGTCATCATCGCAGGAGACGGTCCCGAGCGGCCGCGGCTTGAGTCGCTGGCGCGCGAATTGAATTTGAATCGCGTATTCTTTGCGGGCCAGGTGGGCGGCGAAAAGTTGCAGCAGCTCATCGGCGGATGCAGCTTCTCTGTGTTTCCCTCCCATGCCTATGAAACCCTGGGGAAATCAATTCTCGAGTCCTACGCCTATGCGCGGCCCGTCGTCGCCTCCGATCTGGGCTCGCGCCGCGAACTGGTCGAACATGGCGTCACCGGCCTCCTTTATTCTCCCGGCGACCGCGATCAACTGGCGCACGCCATTGGTTTTTTGTATGACCGCCCGGACCTGATCGAAAAGATGGGCGCCGCCAGCCGCGACCGCGCGCAGGCGAAGCACGATCCTGAGCAGCACCTGCAAAGGCTGCTCGGCGTCTATTCCCGGCTGACCTCTTCCCGACGACTTCTGTTTTTCCCTGCTCCACCCCGCCAGCCGCACGCGCGACACGGGGTCCGAGTCGCCTTCATCGGCGGGCGCGGGGTGGTTTCGAAATACAGCGGGATTGAGTCCTATTACGAGCAGGTTGGTCACGAACTGGCTCAACTAGGGCACGAAGTCACCGTGTACTGCCGCACTTACTTCACCCCGCCCATCGAGACGCACAACGGCATGCGCGTTCGTCGCTTGCCGACCATCCGCTCCAAGCATCTGGAAACCGTCGTCCACACCCTGCTGAGCACGCTCCATGCCATGGCTTCAGACTGCGACCTGGTCCACTACCACTGCCTCGGCCCGGCGCTGTTTTCGTTTCTGCCGAGGCTAGTTGGCAAGAAAACAGTCGTCACGGTTCAGGGCCTCGACTGGCAGCGCGCCAAATGGGGGCCGCTCGCCGCTCGCGTCTTGCGCTGGGGAGAAGCCGCCGCCGTCGCCCTGCCTAATGCCACCATGGTCGTTTCGCAAACGCTGCAGCAGTATTACCGCGACCATCACCAGCGCGAGACCGTCTACGTTCCAAACGGAGCCACTCCCATAACCCGCCGCCAGCCGAGCCAACTGAGCGAGTGGGGCCTTCTTCCCGATAATTACGTTCTCTTTTTAGGCAGGTTTTCGCAGGAGAAGAACTGTCACCTTCTGATCGAAGCCTTTGAAAAAATTCAGACCGATATGAAGCTCGTCCTGGCCGGAGGATCGAGTCACTCCGATGCCTACGTGAACGAGCTACGCCGCCACGAATCGGACCGCATTCGCTTCCTGCCCTGGGTCTCAGGCAAAAACCTCGAAGAGCTTCTCTCGAATGCCGCCGTGTTCGTGCTTCCCTCCGAACTGGAGGGCCTGTCTTTGGCGCTCCTCGACGCCATGGCAGCCGGCGTGTGCGCGCTAACCAGCGATATCCCGGAGAACCGTGAGGTCGTCGAAGGCTCTGGTTTCATGTTCCGGCGCGGCGATCCGGCCGATCTCGAGCGCAGCCTCGACATGGTAGTCCACAATCCCGACCTTCGCCGCCAGGCCGCAGCCCGAGAGCGCGAACGTATTCAGGGCCAGTATCTCTGGCCAGAAATTGCCCGCTCCATAGAAGAGACTTACTACCGCGTTCTGGGCTGGCCCGCCGTCGAACGGACACAACCCGGCGCAATCGAGATACGTCCCTCTACGGTTCCAGCACAGAGTTCGGATTGAGCTGCGCCGGTTCGCGGGCAATGCCATTTCGTGGGTGCCTCATCCTAACGTCGCGCCTTTTGCAGCCTGGGTCCCCAGCACGCCCGGTCTTTGGCGTGATGGGTGGAGGACGTTAGGGTGGGGATTTTCGCACGCGGAATCTATGACCGTGACCTCAAAGCCACCCACTTTGTCCTCTGCTTTGATTAGAATCGAAGCGCCGCATCTCTCGACCGCTGCGGCAACTCAACCATGGAAGATCTGATTCTCGTCACCGGCGGCGCGGGCTTCATTGGCTCGAACTTCATTCTGCAGTGGCTCGCCTCCGAACCAGCCCGCGTCCTGAACCTCGACAAACTGACGTACGCCGGCAATCTCAACAATCTGCGTTCGGTCGAGGCCCACCCGCGCTACCGTTTCGAGCAGGGCGATATCGTTGACCGCAAGCTGGTCTGCGATCTGCTGTCCCGCGAACATCCCCGCGCCCTCGTTCACTTCGCCGCCGAAAGCCACGTGGATCGCTCCATCCACGGTCCCGACGATTTCATCCGCACCAACGTCAATGGCACGTTCAGCTTGCTTGAAGAGGCCCGCGCCTACTGGTCGGCGCTCCCCGAATCCGATCGCGCCGCATTCCGTTTTCTACACGTTTCGACCGACGAAGTCTATGGCTCCCTCGGCCCTAACGATCCGCCCTTCAGCGAAACCACTCCCTACGCGCCCAACAGCCCGTACTCGGCGTCCAAAGCGGCTTCTGATCACCTGGCCCGAGCCTATTACCATACTTACGGCCTGCCCGTCCTCACCACCAACTGTTCCAATAACTATGGCCCTCATCAATTTCCGGAAAAGCTGATTCCCCTGATGATCCTGAACGCCTGCCAGGGCAAGCCTCTCCCGGTTTACGGCGACGGCCAGAATGTGCGCGATTGGCTCTATGTCGACGATCACTGCCGAGCAATCCGCACCGTGCTCGCGCGCGGCCGCATCGGCGAAACTTACAACATCGGCGGGCGAAGCGAAAAAAAGAACCTGGAAATTGTCGGCGCAATCTGCAAACTACTTGATAATCTGCGGCCCGGCGACCCGGTGGTCCCTCACGACAAGCTAATCACGTTCGTCAAGGACCGCCCCGGCCACGACCGCCGTTATGCCATGGACGCGCACAAAATCGAGCATGAACTCAACTGGCAGCCCCGGGAGACCTTTCAGAGCGGCCTCGAAAAGACCGTCCGCTGGTATCTTGAACATGAAGACTGGGTGCGCGACGTGACCAGCGGCAGCTATCGCCAATGGATGGCGAAACACTACGCCACCGAGCGCTGACGCCGAAACGCAAAATGACCAACACCGCCAAACCAACTTACAAAGGTATCATCCTCGCAGGAGGCTCAGGCACGCGCCTCTACCCCGTAACTCACGCCGCCGCCAAGAGTCTGCTGCCGGTGTACGACAAGCCGATGGTTTACTACCCGCTTTCAACGCTCATGCTGGCCGGCATCCGCGAAATTCTGCTCATCTCGACGCCCGACGACCTGCCGCGCTTTGAACAACTGCTCGGCGACGGCTCCCGCTTCGGAGTTCATTTTCACTATGCCGTGCAGCCAAAGCCCGAAGGCATTGCCCAGGCTTTTCTGATCGGTCGGGAATTCATCGGATCGAGCAATTGCGCGCTAGTGCTTGGCGACAACATTTTTTACGGCCACGACCTGGTCAAAGACCTCCGTGCCGCATCCCAGCAGACGGATGGCGCCCGCATCTTTGCCTACCCCGTTAACGACCCCGAGCGCTATGGCGTAGTCGAATTCGATGCCCAGGGCAAAGCGCTAAGCATTGAAGAAAAACCGAAGCGCCCGAAATCCCGTTACGCGGTCACGGGCCTCTATTTTTACGATCAGCAGGTCATAGAGATCGCCGCGAGCCTGCGGCCGTCCGCTCGCGGCGAACTCGAGATCACCGACGTCAACCGCGCCTATCTCGAGGGCGGCCAGCTTAACGTCTGCGTGATGGGCCGCGGCATGGCCTGGCTAGACACGGGCACCCACGAAGCCTTGATGGACGCTGCCCTATTCATCCAGACCCTGGAGAAGCGGCAAGGTCTAATGGTAGCGTGCCCCGAAGAAATCGCCTTCCGCTCCGGCTACATTTCGGCCGCGGAACTCGAGGCCGTGGCGCAACCGATGTGCAACAACGCCTACGGCGCCTATTTGTTGCAGTTGCTGAAGGATCGAGTCTTCTAACGAAAGAGCGGTTCCTGTGCTCGCCCGATGAAAAAAACCGTCACCAGCCTCCCCGGCATCCTGCTGCTGGAACCGCGCGTCTTCGGCGACGACCGCGGCTTCTTTCTCGAAAGCTACAACCAGCGCACGTTTGCCGAGCTCGGCATCGCAGACGCATTCGTGCAGGACAACCACTCTTTCTCCGGGAAGAATGTCGTCCGCGGCCTGCACTACCAGATTCGCCAGCCTCAGGGAAAATTGGTGCGCGTGATCACCGGCGAGATTCTCGACGTCGCGCTCGATCTGCGCCGCAGCTCTCCTACTTTCGGCAAATGGGAATCCTTCCGTCTCTCCGGCGAGAACAAACTCATGTTATGGATTCCGCGAGGATTTGCGCACGGCTTTCGAGTCGCGTCGGCCAACACACACGTGCTCTATAAGACGACGGATTTCTACGCGCCCGAGCACGAGCGCATTGTGGCGTGGAACGATCCCGCGCTGCGCATTGACTGGCAGCTCGATGGCGATCCGATCGTGTCTGCCAGAGACCAGCGCGGCATAACATTCGAGCAGGCGGAGAAATTCGAATAACCTGACTCAGAGAAACTCCCCAGAGAGTTCGAAGAAGAGCTTAAACCACAGGGAGCACAGGAAACCACGGAGGACTTATTCCGAGTTTCGTTAGTTGAGCCGGAATTCGACTGCAATCGTCGTTTCGACCTCAACCGCCCGCCCCGAAGACTGATAGGGCTCAAACTTCCACGACCGCACCGCCGCTTCCGCCGCTTTCACCAACAAATCGTCGCCCGATACAGGCCGCAACCGCTCCACGGTCCCATCCGGAGCGATCACCGCATCAAGCACGGCCAGTCCTTGCTTGCCCGCGCGGCGCGCCTCCTCCGGATACGCAGGTTCGACCTTGGAGACGATTCGCATCTCCATCGTTTGCGGCGACACTCGCAGAGGCGCATCTTTCGCGGGGGAAGCCTCCGCCTCCAGTTCTTTCCATGACCGCTGCCATTGCCACCATCCCAAAGCGGCGAGCAGAAGCATAAACGCCAGCAGCAAGTTGAACCAGCGCCGCCCAAGCCGAATCCTCGGCCCTGATTGCGCAAAGATGGGAGTCGATTCCTCCAATACAGGTTTGCCTTTCGCCGAGTCCAGTTCCACCGGCGGAGACGCTAGCCGACGCGTCCAGTAGCGAATCATCTCTCGCTGATCTGCCGCCAGCACCACAAACTCGAACCCGTAATGGAGTCTCCCCTGATGGCGGACCACCGCCCGCGCTCGCACCGGCACGCCGACATTCGGCAATCGAAGTTCGACCGCCACCTGTTGTCCGGCAGAGAGTTCGCCCGCCACCATCGCGCCAACGCCGCTTTCGCTCAGATCGGTGCAGCGCCCAGGCAGATCTTCCGGGACTCCAGACCGCAACGCAATTACGTCCAGGGGCACGTGGATGGGGCATCGGGGGGAAAATCGGCGCTCAGCTTTCTCCAAGGCCAGCGATGGAGCTGCAGTCATTCCCCTGCCTCCACAGGATCAGAATTCTTGGTGCGGCTGGAACCAATGACCAACGCGGCGTATTGTTCGAAGGTTAACGGGACGAGTATAACGGAAACCGTGGCTTAGTTTTCCTCAGACTGCATTATGATCAGGATTGCGACCGACGACAGGGTTTTCATCCTGACCGGCTCCGGGGTCAGCGCCGAAAGCGGTATCCCGACCTTTCGAGGCAGCGGTGGCCTCTGGCGAAACTACCGCGTCGAGGAGGTTGCATCGCCCTACGCCTGGGTGCGCGATCCCGCTCTGGTATGGGATTTTTACTCCATGCGCCGGCGCGTTGCGGCTGGGGCAAAGCCCAATCCTGCGCACCTCGCGCTGGCCGATCTCGAACGCAAGCTGGGCGATCGCCTCTTCCTTTGCACCCAGAATGTGGACAATCTTCACGAACAAGCCGGATCGCAACGCGTCCTGCACATGCACGGAGAACTCTTCAAAAGCCGATGCGACACCTGCCACCGCCCGCCTTTTCCCGACGACTCCTGCTATGAGCAGCCGGCGGAAATTCCACATTGCCCCTGCGGAGGCAGAATCCGGCCCCACATCTGCTGGTTTGGTGAAGTCCCGTACGACCTGGACCGCATCTTCGCCGCCCTGGGCGAGTGCACGATCTTCGCGGCCATAGGAACGTCAGGCGTAGTGGAACCCGCGGCCAGCTTCGTAGCCCATGTGCGCGGCCGCGCCCGCACGTACTATGTCGGCCCGGAAAGGCCCGCCAATGCCGCGGTATTTGATCAATGTTTCGAAGGCGAGGCCGGAAGGATCTTGCCGCAGCTGTTCAAGGTCGAGTGATGTGTTTCCTGCGCAATCGGATTTCCGCCATGATCAGACCCGCCAGCTTGCAAAGCTGCAAATTATAGGGTTTTGAGCGTTAACGCCTGTTTTCAACACCTGTCTAGAGCGTTATCCTCGTCGTCGGGAATTGGTTGGTCTAGGAGCGCCATGGCCACATCAGCATCAATCCTGTTCACCTGCACCCTGATACCGGTAACGTCGGAACCGAGAATACTAGCTGCGTGATCGTCTGCCAGAAAGCACTCGATACCAGCCGAATCAAGCATCGCTTTGGCGAGCATGGCTTCCGACGGAAGCCGGAAGGTCTGAACCGTGACCAGCTCTCTCAACGTTGTGTCGTTGCCTTCGCGTCGGTGTTCTTGATCAGAATCCTTCTCTCGCATGGAAACAATGATACTGTAGGTTATCCCTACCGCGAAGTGGAGCCGCACGCGTCACCAATCGGCAGGTAACGCCACGCTGATCAATTGGCGAAACATCGCGATAACGCTCAAAACCACCCCAATCGCGCCGATTACGGGGCGCCGACCTAGCCCGAGGACGCTGGAAGCCAGGCACAGAATACTGCTTGTGTCCGATCCATGAAGCCTTGGCAACGCTGCCTCAAGGTGGAGTTCAAGCTACTACAAATTGCCCAATTACGAAATTACGTAATCATTGACTTCTACTCCAAATCTCGCCAATTCAGCCCCACTCCAATTTCCACCACCAGGGGCACGGCCAGTTCATGCGCATGCTCCATACGCTCGCGCACGAGGACAATCATCGCTTCCACCTCGCGTTCGGGAACTTCAAACACCAACTCGTCGTGCACCTGCAGCGTCATCCGCGATTTCAACTCGCGCTTCCTGATCTCTTCGTCAATGCGGATCATCGCCAGCTTGATGAGATCGGCCGCCGTTCCCTGCAGGGGAGTGTTTACAGCTGTGCGCTCCGCAAAGCCGCGCAGGTTTGCATTCTTACTATTGATGTCCGGAATCGGCCGCACCCTTCCGAAAAGCGTCCTCACCTTCTGCTCGCGCCGGGTCTCGGCAAGCGTCGCATCAATA
>Ga0187803_10000254_pt1 | contig 22032 bp, 13 predicted proteins | sample NC_wetland_sal_i_2_FD_132425 | JGI IMG/M metagenome (GOLD analysis project Ga0187803, IMG submission 132425) | Wetland sediment microbial communities from Neuse River Estuary, North Carolina, USA - Control_3 | ecosystem: Environmental > Aquatic > Freshwater > Wetlands > Sediment | place: USA...
ACATGCCGATCGAAGACATCGTCCCGGCAAGCAGTCCCAAAAACCCCCCGGCCGGGGTTGCCCGTTTCCATAGCATGCCGATCAGTACTGTGCCAAATAGAGGCGCGATAAAGAAGCTGAACAGCGCCTGCACGTAATCCATAATGCTTTGAGCGTGCATCACCAGATACGCGGTCCCGATGCTGACGACAACACCCAGCAGCGTGCACCAGCGGCCCATCTTAACTTTCGACTCGTCCGAGGCGTTCTTGTTGATGAGCGCGCCGTAGATGTCGTAGGTCCACACCGTCGCAAACGCACTGACGTTGCCCGCCATGCCGGACATGAACCCGGCGATCAGCGCTGTGACGCCGAGGCCCAGCAGACCGGGACCGCAGTAGCGCGCCAGCATCAGCGGCAGAACCTCGTCGTACCCGTGCAAGCCCTGCGCTCGTCCGGCGTCCGACCAGGCGAGATCGCCTGGCACCAGGCGCAGCAGCGAACCCGTATGCGGATCGCGCAGCAATGCCAGACCCAGCAACCCGGGAAGAATGACGATGAAAGGAACCATCATCTTGAAAGCTGCCCCAATGATCGGTGCGAGCTTCGCCGAGCGCAGGTCTTTCGCCGACAGGATGCGCTGCACGACCAGGAAGTCGGTGGTCCAGTAGCCCATCGAGATCACTGCGCCCAGTCCAAACACGATGCCGACCCAGTTGATCCCCATCGGATTGTTCCCGAAGTCGCCTAGGGTGGACCACATATGGGTATACGCGCCGGGGTTCGGCACGTTTAACTCGGTGAGATTGTGCAGAATCTTTGCCTGCAAGCCGCTCCAGCCGCCGGCTTCCACCAATCCCAGGATCGGGATCAGCAATGCTCCGGCCCAGATCAGAAAGAATTGCAGGACTTCATTGAAAATCGCAGACCGCAGGCCGCCGAGCGCCACGTAGATGGCTACCGTGATGGAAGAGACCCAGATACTGAAGTGAATGTCCCATCCCAGGACGACTCTCATGACCACGGCCATGGCATACATGTTGATGCCGCTCATCAGCACGGTCATGAAGCCGAAAGAGATGGCCGACAATGCACGGCTCGGTTCTCCGTAGCGCAGCTTGAGATATCCAGGAACCGAATGCGTCTTGCAGATGTGATAGAACGGAATCATTACCAGCGCCAGAAACAGCATCGCCGGAATAGCGCCGATCCAATACCAGTGCGCCGCGAGTATGCCGTACTTGTAGGCGTTACCCGCCCAACCCATCAGTTCCAGCGACCCCAAGTTTGCCGACAGAAACGCCAGACCCGCGACCCAGGCCGTCATCTCCCGCCCGGCCATGAAAAAATCTTCGCCCGTATTGGCCCGTTCTTTCAGATAGACCCCAATGGCCAGGACCAGCGCGAAGTACAAAACAATGATGACGAGGTCGACTGGCGATAAACGCACCAGCGTAGAGGCGGCCATCAGTGCGGAAGCGTGAGTCATTAATCTTTCACCTGACCGTAGTAGGCGCCGGGTCCGTGCTTTCGAAGAAAATGCTTGTCATGGAGTTCGCTGGCGATCGGCTGCGCGTCTTTCGCAAGAGTCAAGGTGTAATAAGCCATGCGTGCGATCGATTCCAGAATCACCGCGTTTTGTGCGGCGGCGGCGACCGTTGGCCCCCAGCAGAATGGACCGTGCCCGGCCACCAGCACACCCGGCACCGCATTTGGGTCGAGTTGCTGAAACAGGCGGCAGATGACGAGGCCCGTGTTCTTTTCATAATCGGCGGCGATCTCGTTGGGCGTTAAATTGGCCGTGACTGGAATTTCACCATGGAAATAGTCGGCATGGGTTGTCCCCTGGCAGGGGATGGCGCGGCGCGCCTGTGCCCACGCGGTGGCGAACTCGGAATGGGTGTGAGCCACGCCGCCCGTATCCGGGAAATGCTTGTAGATCTCCAAGTGAGTGGCCAGATCGGAAGAGGGACGGAAGTCGCCCTCAACGATTTCACCATCGAGTTTGGTAACCACGATATGTTCCGGAGCCAGTTTCTCGTAGGGCACGCCGCTCGGTTTGATCGCGACCAGTCCGTCCTTGCGTGAGATACCACTGGCATTGCCGAAGGTGTAGAGCACCAGACCTCTGCGCACCAGTTCGAGGTTGGCCTCCAGCACCGCTTCCCGCAAATCTCTCAGGAGCATCTCATCGATCCCCGTTGTGCTGTTGCCGCGTTGCCGATCCGGTCGCCATCGCCGTTGATTCCCGCAGCACCAGGCTCGTCTGCAAAATGTATTCCGTGCCATGGGGCGCCGGAGTCTCGCGCTGGACATCTGCCAGGAGCGCGTGGAATGCCAGTCGCGCCAGCTCTGCCTGCGACATTTGCACCGTCGTAAGCGGAGGCAGTATAAACTGCGCAAACCGGATGTCGTCAAAGCCAACCACCGACAAGTCCCGCGGGATGGAAATCTTTTCTTCGTAGCTCTGCCGCATGACGCCGATCGCCGTCATGTCATTCGAGCACATGATGGCGGTCGGTCCGGTTCGTCCCCGCAGGAGTTTAGCTGTCGCCGTCATCCCCCCAGTGAGCGTGTGGTCTCCTTCGATGATCAGCTCAGGATCCGCGGCGAGTCCGATTTCTTCCATCGATCGCACGAACGCATCCCTGCGAGCGACTGCCGACTTAAGACTGAGCGGACCCGTGATGAAGGCAATCCGCTCATGGCGGAGCGCTGCCAGATGCTGCACGGCCTGCCTGATACCGTGGAGATAATCGATCCTTATATTGCTCACCCTGGGTCGCGCAGGACCGACGTCCACAAATACCAGCGGAACATTCCGCACCTTCAGGTCTTCGAGAAGGAGTTCTTCCATTCCGAAGGTCATCACCGCGACCCCGTCCACCCGCCGCTCGATCATGCGGCGAACCGATGTCTCCATGCGCTTCGGATCATTGACCGTGGAGGTAAGCAGAATTTCATAATGATGCTGAACGGCGATGGTCTCAAATACCTGGACAATCTCCGGGAAAAAGGGATTGATGATTTCCGATACAATAAGCCCGAAAATCCGGCTGCGCCCCGAAACCAGCGCTCGGGCCTGCGTGTTGGGGTAGTATCCGAGTTCATCCACGACCTTCCAGACGCGCCGGGCAAGCGTCGGGTTGACCGTCGGCACGCGGTTGATGGTCCGCGACACGGTGGCCGTCGAGACTTTGGCGCGTTTTGCGACTTCGCGGATGTCCATACAATCCCCGACTTACTTGCTCCCGCAGGCGGTTGCTTCCAGCGCCCCGCGGTCTACCCCGCCGCATTGCGGAACGGTCACGCCAAAAAAATCTCTGCCCCCGCTGTTTTCCATTACTTTTCCAGAATCGATTGCAGGCGAGTTTTTTCGCAATGCATACCCCGAGACTGTATCGCGGCCAATGACGCCGTGCCCGGGGTTCACCATCAGCGGATTCGATGTCAGAGCATGCGGATCGTCAGCAGCCGGCACGCCGTAGTACACGTTGTAGTCATAAACGTTGTTTCTGCTCTTGCCGGCGCCCGGCGCCGTCACATAAGACCCGTCCGGATTGCCCGACACCCCGTATGAGAATCGCGCCGTGCCTTCCACATAGAAGATGTTGTTATAAAAGTAAGTGTCAGTCGCCCACCCGGTCCAATCCGTGTGGAGTACCACATCCACATTCTCTCCTTTGCCGACATAGATCGTGTTGTTATAGATAAGCGTGTTCTGCACCGGACCAGAGAGCTTAATCCCCCGATGGTGGTCGTTCTGGCTGATGTTGTAGCGAACAATCGTGCCGGTGTTCCCTGCGCTGTCCTGCGGACTCTGGGACCCCTCGTTGCAAATCAGTAAGAATCCGCCCTCGTTGTCGTGGCTGTAGTTGTACTGGATAAGAGTATTCCGGCTGTTCCAGTCGGAATCGAAGCCCTCCGCATCGTGCTGGCCGCGAGTTCCATAGACTTCGTTGTATTGCACGATGGTGTTGTCGGCGCTCCAGGGCCAGATGCCCACGTTGAAGTCTTGCGAGCGCTGGCTGGCATGGGCAACCACGTTGTATTCCACCACCGCCCCGTCGGTGGCAACGTTCACAATGCCGTCGCCGCCGATGTCCTCCAGCCGGTTGCCGCGGATCACCACGCCCAGGCTGGGATACCACTTCGAGCGCACCCAGTGAGTCGACCCTCCAAAAATCCCGCTGCGATCCACGTGGCTGATATGGTTATCCTCGATGCGAAGATCCACAAACCGGCTCGGCTTCTTATCCCCGGAACAGTGATAAGTGATGCCGCCGTTCTCCTTCACCCGCTCGCTGCCATTGACGTCGTGAACATCCAAGGCCCGCACATAAATGTGGTGTAAGTCGCCAGAATTGTCGGCCACCAGTCGCACGCCACGTCGCACTCCCGGAGTCGCGCCGTTGTTTGTGACTTCGAGGTTGTTAATTTCCCAATACTCCTGGTTTTTCAACAGCACCGCGTCCTCGGCCTCGCCCCGGCCGTTGATAACCGGCTTGGCCTCGCCGCCGTACTTGTCTATGACAATCGGGTGTCCGTCACTCCCCGACCCCTTCGGCCAAAGCCGCCCCGTCCAGGTCGCGCCGGACTTAAACAGAATCCGATCGCCGGGGGAGAAGGTGGTGGCGTTGACCTTGCCGAGAGTTTTCCAGGGCTTGCTGGCCGAGGTTCCACTGCCGGTGTCATCGCCACTTATAGAATCCACGTAATACGTTGCCTTACCGGCAGTCGACGGCTTGGCAGTCTGCGCGGACCCAAACTGGCATCCAGGCAGGGCCAACAACAGGGTCAGGGAACCTGTCCTCCGAAGACAACCTCCAACTCTCATACCTAAGGAAAAGAGGAAGAGCGCCGTTCGCACGCTGACCTTGTGATGCGAATACGTCATCCGGCGCCCCGATTGTGTATTGCATCCTTTTAGAATATGAACTTAGCGGCCAGTTGCACCACGCGCATCTGCCCGGGCGCAGTCAGCTCCCCAAAGGTACCATCGGTAAATATTCCATCCGGATTTCCGAAGTGCGGAGTGTTGGTCGCGTTGAAGAGCTCAAGGCGCGTCTGCAACTTGTATCTTTCAGCCCAGCCAAACTCCTTGAATATGGAAGCGTCGAGACTTTGAAATGCCGGACCTCGAATGAGGTTTCTACCCGCCGTGCCTGGAGTGCACCCCTGCCCCCCCGTGCCGAAAGGGGCCAGGCTAAAGGCATTGACGTTAAAATAATAAGGCGGAGCCCCGGGAGAAAGCTGTGGCGGCGGAGGGCCATTCGGATTGCCGACCAGATCGGGCCGCACTCCGGGGCAAGTGCTGACACTGGCTCCGCTAACCACATTGACCGGCGTTCCCGAACGCAAGAAAAGAATTCCGTTGATCTGCCAGCCACCCAGTAGAAATTCAGGCACCTTCCCCCAGTCGCCAAAGAACTTTTGCCCGCGTCCGACCGGCAAGCGATACAGCCCACTGAACGTGAAATTGTGCCTGACATCGGTGTCGGAGGATGCAATTTCCGATCTCAAATCGTACGCATCCTGCGGGAAGTTGCTGTTGTTGCCCAGATCGAACGGCGATGGGCCGTTGTCGATCGAGTGGGACCACGTATACGTGGCAAGGAAGTTCAGGTTATGAGAGACGCGCTTGGTCAGCTTAGCCTGCAGCGAGTTGTAGCCCGACAAACCCACGTCTGTCATCCCCTGAATCTTCCCCAGATTCGTATCAAGTCTGCCTTCCCCTCCGGTGGCAGGGTCGAAGTTGATGTCTCCAATTTGATAAGAGAGACGCCGTCCTCTGGAGCCTACGTAGGCGAGGTCGAGCGCAAAATCCGCTCCCAGCTGCTGCTGAACCGAGAAGTTGTAGTTCGCTGAGTACCCTGTCTTCATATTAGGGTTTATGTAATATGAGGTCAGAAGCGGTCCCTGCTGATTCGGAATGGAGGCGGACGAAACGCTACTCGCCCCCGGTGGAATATTGAGTGACGTGTTGCGCGGTATACCTGTATCCAGTTGGTAGTTATACGGGCCGTCGCAGTAGCCCTGCGGGGGAGTTTGAAGCGGGCACGGTAGGTGATAATACTGATTTTGATATTGGAACAAATTCGAGAAAGGATAATTTCGCGCCAGAATATCCTCGCGCCCGTCATTTTCTGGGGTATAGAAGAGGCCGAAGCCGCCACGTATTACGGTCTTTGGGTGCGCTTGGAAGGCGAAACCGAATCGCGGAGAGAAGTTCGTCCAGCGCGAATTGATCAATGTGGTGGAGTTAGAACCCCGTCCCGCCAGGAGAAAACTCCCGGGCTGTGTGGGACCTGCGGGATTGGCGACGTAGTTTGAGGCGTTGTTGTTTGCGTCCGAGTACGGGGCCTGATACTCGTATCGGACTCCGTAGTTCAAAGTTAACCGTGGGTTCAGCTTGTACGTATCTTGTACGTAGTAGTTCATCTCCCAGCTCTGGGTATGTGGCTTCGTTATCTGCAGACCCATCCAAGTAAGATAGGGCAATCCTGTCAACAGATCTGAGATGTCAGACCCGCCATTGGGAAACCATGCGTAGGGATTGAAATAGCCATAGGTAGGATCGCTGGTCGACGGCGAGAAATACGCGCCGTAGTATTGATAGCCGGTGGGAAAAATCGTGAAGAATGGAAACGAGTTCAATCTCCTGAAATCGCCGCCGAACTTCAGTTCATGCTTCCCAATGCTGCTTAAGTTGACGTTATCGGTGAACTGCAGGTTATGGTCCTGGAGCAGCAACGGTTTATAGCTCGACCCACCCGTAAAATAACCGGAGTACAGCTGAATGTAGGGGTACGCATCTGTCGCCGGAAAACCCGGGAGAGCGACATTTCCCATGCCGTATTGAGTGCTGTAATCGTGGCCATCGAGAAGACTGTACATGTCAATAGAGTAGCGGGTGTATCCAAAGCGGGCTTCATTCAGAACCCGGCTGGAGAAAAGGTGGGTCTCGCTCACAGAATAAGATTGAGCGGCGGAAGTCCGGTTGTTGGCAAAATCGGTGTCGTCGGCGCCCGGTACGACGGTGTGTCCATAATAAATATTCTCATCCAATTCTTGCGAGTCGTTGTAGTGGAAAACCGCCGACAGCCTGTCCTTCTGGGAAAAATTATGGTCCAAGCGGGCGTCTGCCTGTTTCTGCCGGAACGTAGTCGGGTAGTGGTATTGATAGTTGTTGAACCATCCGTTGTGGTCCCCCGCGCGGTTGGGCGGGGCGAAAAAGTCAAGAACAGTGTTCAGGCCTGCCTTGCTGACTTCACTGGCGGGGATAATATTTCCCGGAAACTGCTGCGACGTACCGCCAGAGTTGCTGAACGAAACCAGAGGGTCGAAAACCGGGATGACCTGGCCCGCAGGGACGTTAGGCGTGCCTGCCAGTGGATCAATGAGCCCCGAAAGATCCACGGAACCGTCCGGAAGCGGCTTGATCTGGCTCATGGGCAAGGTGTTAAAGACACCATCGTTGGCCGAGTTCTGATGGGTCCCTTCATAGGAAACGAAAAAGAAAGTCTTGTCGCTCTTGATGGGGCCACCCAACGTGCCGCCGTAGTTATGCTGCTTCAATATGGAAGGAGGAGTCTTAATGCCGAGAAACCCATAGTTCCGAGCGGTGGTGAAGTTGGGGCGAAAGAACTCATACAAATCGCCGTGCCACTGATTGCTCCCCGACTTGGTTTGAATCATGACTTCCGCTCCGGCTGATCTGCCGAATTCCGCGGAAAAAGAAGACGTGTCTACCTTGAATTCCTCCACCGCATCGACGCTGGGGGTCACAGTTATGTCCTGAGTACGGTTCGTGGTCGACTCGATGCCATCAACCTGAATGGAGTTGGCATACTCCCGCTGCCCATTCACTTGAAAGCCGAAGGCATTCATAGTGTTGTTCGAGACAACCCCGGCGGTCAGCTCCGTAAGATCGTAGAAGTGGCGTCCGAGTAATGGCAAATTGAGGATGTCATTTGACCGAATAATCTCGCCAGTCTCCGAAGTCTGGGTTTGCAACATGGTCGGAGCGGCCGTCACCGTGACTTCGGTCTTGGCGGTTCCGATCTTCAATTCGAAATTGAGAAGCTGCTTCTGATCGATCTCAAGCACGACATTCGTCGCCTTGGCGATTTCAAACCCCTCCTTCTTCACGAAGACCGTGTAAGGCCCGGGGGGCAGGCTGAGCACATTGAAGTTGCCCAGATTGTCTGAACTACTCCGGTAGCTAACTCCAGTGCGATCACCGACAGCGGTCACTTCCGCAGCCGGGACTACGGCTTCAGAAACATCCGTGATGCGACCGAAGATCGAACCGGTAGTCGCCTGCGCCAGCGCGCTCTGAGCGCTCATGCCGACCATCGCCGCTAACAACAGGAACCCCAACATCCGTAGAAATCCACTTCTCCGCATAAGGCCTCCAACTCAATTCCAGTAATCGTTTACTCTAGGCGGCCATAAAACAGACCGCCGCACCTGCGGCAGAAATCTTAAGAAACGCCGCGCCCGCTGTCTGTGACGCCGCTCACACATGCAATGTGATAGCTTGCACTGCCCATTTCCCCCATTCCCAACCGCCCCATTCTGATTCCGTACGCGCAACCAGCGCCTCTTCTACTGAGCGCACACACTTTCGGGGAAACGCTTACCGCGTCCGCCATATAAACTCCGCAGGCCCTTGCTTGTCAACTATTTTGTGGGAAGTGCCGACCGTGCCTGCCGGATCGCCGCTTCCGCCAGCGGAACCATCACGGCGTAGGCCGAAGCCGTGGGATGCACTCCGTCCTCGGCGAAGTCTTTCTTCATCAGTCCGTTCTCATCTACGAGAGAGCTGAAATAGTCGAGGTAGACGTGTCCGTTGCTCCGGCAGTATTCGCGCAGCCACGCGTTCAAGGCGCGGATTTTCTGCGGCGGGCGCATGGCGTACATATCCAGCGAGGCCGGAGTGTAGTTGTGAACTGGGAGCACGGATGCAAACACCACCTGGATCCGATTCGCGCGAGCGAGGTCCGCCATTGATTCGTAGTTGGCCTCAATGTCCTCCAGCGACATTGGACCGTAGGCTCCGCTGATGTCGTTCGTGCCCCCCAGAATCACCACGACCTTGGGTCTGAGACGAATCACATCCGGACGGAAGCGCAACAGCATCTGCGCTGTGTTTTGCCATCCGATGCCCCGGTTGACATAGGGTTTTCCGGGAAAGGATTTGGTCAAGTCCCAACCGGCGGTGATGGAGTCGCCGAGAAACACAACCCGGTCCTCACCTGCAGCCGGCGGCGGAAGCGCCGCATTGGCCTGACGGTATTCTGCAAGGGAAGCGTAGTCGCGCAGAAGTTGAGGGGCGATCTCGCGCTGCCAGTCCTGCACCCATTTGGGCAGACTGGAATCCTGCCCAATCGCTGCCAAGGTCAAAATCGCCCCTATCAGGAGAACAATGAAAATACGTTTCATAATCTCGGACTCCGGCGTGGATTATAGTCCGTGCCCCGATCGCATAACCCTCATGGATCGATGTACTCGACTGATCTGGCGGTCGGCGCCAAGGCTGCGGCCCAGGGGCCCGTGCCGATCCGAGCCTTCACCCCAGAGCGACGAAATCGGCCGTTCCGGGCACCCCGCTCTCGGCCGCTCGGGTGAAGGTCAACCTGCACCTCGTATTCCGGCGTCGCAGTAATCGCAAACACATCCGCAATCTCGCCGTTCGGGGGAAACTTCGGCCATGCATTTTGCGGGAGATAGATGGGCGCGTCCTTGCGCAACGGCAGGACCCTGAGTTCCAGAGCATTGCCCAACGCTTGGGAGGCGAATCGCTTCAGGCCGATCGCCCACATTGGCCCCTTATAGAAATCATCCGCAAGAAGGTGCGGACCAGCATAGAGGCGGGCCACATCTCCAGCGTACTCAACTTGCAGGATCACATCGCTCAGGCCGTGCAGCGCGTCGGCAGGCAGAACGATGCGCCACGCCCCTGCATGATCGAAGTCCTGGCTAACCGGGGCGATCGCGTTATATGTGCCTTTTTTCACCGGTGCCGAAGGTGCCGCGGTGCGTGTCTTTTCCCAGCGCACAGGCACTTGCTTGGGCAGCACGTTCGCGGAGTAGTTAACGAACACCCCGTCACGGCCAACTTGGCGCAGAGGTGCGTCGGCGACTGGCTCACTCCTGAAAGGAGGAAAAACCCCGAAATGAAGCTGGCCGACGTCACGCGCCCGAAGATAAAGACGATTCAAATCGAAGAAAACATCGGCAGGCGAAAGAACAACGTGCGCCTCGCCAGCGATTGTACCTTTCCAGATGTTTGGAGCCTGCGATGCGCTCAGTACGATCACGCGCACGTTCCTCCCGGTCTTTGACCGGAGGCTCAGCGTGATATCGGTTGCCAGCTCAATGCCGTTAACGTACACCTTGCCGTCGCGGCGGGTGGTCGCTGCCCTCACAGCGCGAATCGAGACTAAGGAACGCTCCTCGAAGACAAACTCCGGCTCAATTCCTGTCTGAGCGACGAAGAAATAATAATCATTGTCGTGATCGCGAACCTTGGTCACTAACTGGGCGGTTGCATACTGGAGGGTGGCCCCTGCCATATCCAGATTCACGGGCCAGATAAAATAAGCTCCCGAGCGAATCTCGATGGGTCTAGTTGTCAGTGAGATCGTTTCCGACGGCAGTATCAGCTTGAACTGTACGTTGGTGTGATCCGGCAATGGGTAGTTTCGCTGATAATTATTCACGAAGAGGAATCCACGATTTCCCCGAACCCGAGCGGCCGCTCGCAGCGGGCCGCGATCTGCGGCATTTGCGGGCGTAACTTCGGGAAACACTGGGATCATTGGGGCGAGGGCACTGCCGAAATCATGCAGAAACAGATGCAACGTCTTCGTCGTGCGAAAAGCTCCCTGCATCTGCCCGAACTCTCCCAACGGCGCCTGAAAGTCGTACGAAACTGTGGGCAAGTCATATACGTGATCGCTCTCGACCGATTCCTGCAGGCTGGTCAACTTGCCCTCTGGGTTCGCGCCTCCTTGATACATGTAATAGCCATACAGATTGGCGCCAGAACCCAGCTTGGTCAGGGTGATGGCGGCGACGTCGTCTCCATTGATCACGGGCCGGCGGTGATAGGCAACCTGCATCCCCCCACCGCCTTCGGCCACGAAGTAGGGATATTCAAACTGGGTTGCCTTCTCGACGTGTGGCGGGCCACCCATCTCGCTGCTATTCCGATTGTCTTCGAAGCGGTAATACTCACTGGGGGGCAGATCGGTTAACCTGCTCTCCCAGAAGGCATCGGGATAGCCACCAAAAACCGGGATCACATCTCTGGCGGGAAAATCTGGATTGCCCCAGCCCGTAACTGTGAAAAGAGGGGCTTCGATGCCGCACTCGCGGGCAATCCTCTTCAGTTCCGATATGTGTGCTGCGCCGCTATCCGGGCCACGGTCGTAGTACTCGTTTTCGAATTGGACGCCAATGATCGGCCCGCCATCGCTCCACAACAGTCCCTTAACTTGCCCACCAATCTGGCCGAAATAGCGCTTCACATAAGAGAGGTATTGGGGATCATTCCGCCGGCGCGATGGGACTTTCGCGAGAAGCCAGTCTGGAAAGCCGCCGTTGCGCACCTCACCGTGCGACCAGGGACCGACGCGCAGAAAAACATATAAGCCATGTTTCTGGCAGAGTTGAACAAAGCGGCGCAGATCGCGTTGACCAGACCAGTCGAACTGCCCCTCGATCTCCTCGTGATGAATCCAGAATACATAGGTCGCAATGATCTCGATCCCACCTGCCTTCATCTTCAATAGTTCCTCTTCCCAGTACTGCTCGGGGTAGCGGGAAAAATGGAACTCACCCATCAACGGAAGCCAGGGCTGACCATCAATCACGAGATACTGGTCATTCTCTATTTTGATTTCGTGGCCGCTTGGTGATCTCGCGCCCATGTGCAGATTGGAAGTCGGCCGGGCGGCGGGCTTCGTGGCGTCGATAACAATTAGATTTGAGGCCTGCGTGGCTCCCGTCGCCAATGCCGGGAAAAGCGCGGCGATCACACCCAGGACTGCACAACCAACGCGCCTCATTCGATCGTTTCCATAGATCAGGTTCGGCCCACTAGTGCGATTATTACCGCACGGATCTCGGCCGTAGCGCCGGCACCTTGCCGGCGGTTCCGAGGGCGCCTCGCCCTCGGCACACCGGGCGAGCGTGGAAAGAATCATGCGGTCACGGTACTAGTACTCAACCACAAAAATTTTCCCTTCGAGCTGCACAGCATCCGTTTCCGCGGATGTGCACTCGATCTCCACCGGCACGCCTGGTTTCAGTGCGCCATGCCCGATTTCTCCCACTGCCCATGACAGTCCACTCCATATCACCTTGTCGTAGTTGATCTCGACCGGTAATGCCTTCCCATCTTGCGACGCGCTCAGCACAAATACCTTGCCCATGTTCGTGCCGTTCGGCGGTCCACCCTTCCAGCTCCGCATGATACTTCCGTCTTTCGCGGACCGCTGCTGCATGATGATGCGTAGATTGCCCTTCGCTGGAGCTATGACTTCGGCCCGAATCGCATTCTTTCCGTCAGACGAAAATGCCACGTTGATAGGAGTAATGCTGCGCGGGATCTCGACGTCTTCCTGCGTGCCGAGATCGTATTTCTGGCTCGCGTATTTGCCGAAACCCACGACTGCCATTTGCCCCGGCCCCAGCTTGATCTTGTCACCTCTCAACACCGGCTGAAATCCTGCATCCCGGAAAATTACCCGCCCGCCGCTGACCGCAGCCTGTTCGCGGGAAAGGCGGGGCATCTGAATCTCCTCCATGCGTTGCGTCGGATTCATCGCGACGTAAACCGCTCCGGCGGTATCCAGCGAGCCGAACCCGTAGGGCTGAATGTCGCCGGGAATTCCACCAAATGTCTTCGTCCGGCCTTTCGCTTCGAGCCCCAGATACAACGATTGCGCCCTGGCGAACCAGCGGGCATCATCGTCGGTCAGAAACTCCAGGCTGCCATACACTGTATTGACCCAACCGCCGCGCGCCATCATCAGGATGAGCGCTCCCTTCCAGGCGTGCGTTTTGCGGTAGTAAATGGTGCCTGTGTTCCCCAGCATGAATCCGGTGGAGTCGATGCGCTCGAGCGGCAAGAAACTCTGCTCGTAGCGTCGAACCATGTGGTCGCTGTAGATGTCCATCGAGCGCCAGAAACTCATTTCGGGCACATCCGACGGCCGGGGATCTCCGGAATAGAGCGAATCGAACACCTCCAGCCAGCGCAGATCCACGGCGTTGCGAAAGGGAAAAGGGCCGGCGGTCGATTCGACATCGCCCCCGAAGCCGTTGAAGGCGACCAGCACGGCATCGGGGTTCCGCTGGCGGAACTTTCTGAGCGCTTCACGAAATGCCTCGGCATTCCGCGCCCGAATTTCTTCGGGACTCCTTGTCTTCGCGGTCTCGGGAGTAGCGGCGCCGAAGTCGACGAAATCAAACTTGTACAGACGAATTCCCCGGTCGTACCAATACTGCAGCGTGTCCATGAAATTGGGCAGAAAGCCGCCTTCGGAGAACGACATTGCGCCCTTTTTCTCGTTCAGCGAATTCTGCCACTCCGGAGCGGCGTTGATCTTGACCAGCGTGTTGGTGCTGAACCAGAGGCCGGGCAGGATATTGTTCTCGCGGCATTTGCGGATCCACGCCTCCGGCCCGTGAGGCCAATTCGGCTTGCGCCAGGTGCGGTAGCCGCCATCGGGGTCGAACCAGAACGCGTCGATCGTGTAGTAGTCGAAGCGGACTCCAAGCCGCCGCAAACGAAGGATTTCATCCAATTCCTTCATTGCCAACTCCTCGGTCAGAGGAATGTTGTCGGAAAGCTCGTCATAAGCCGACCAGTTGTTGTAGACGAATATCGGATCGCGCGCGATTGGAGCGCCGAGAACACCAGGACGCCAGGGCGCTTCTTGGCGTGTGACAGTTTGCGCTGCGTCCCCCTTGCCAGCCACGGCTGTGGCCACTAAACCGAGGAGCAAAAAGAAAAGCAAGACAGCCTGCTCGACTTTGCCGCCATGACCAGAACTGGTTTCACAAATAGATTTTGGAACACCGCTCATAGAAGCCTACTTAGTCGAAAATCTGTAGTCAGTTTCGCTGTGATAGACGGAACCCGGCCGCAAGATAATCGATGGAAAATTCGGATGGTTTACGGCATCAGGGTAGTGTTGTGTCTCCAGGCAGAAGCCGGAGTGTTTCGCATACACCACTCCGCGTTTTCCGGTAATCGTTCCGTCCAGAAAATTGCCGGAGTAGAACTGCACGGCCGGCTCCGTCGTCCAGACCTCCATCTGGCGTCCGGAAGCCGGAGCCACGACCCGGCCCGCCAGTTTTCTTTTACCCATGGCGCCAGCCAATACGAAATTGTGGTCGTAGCCGCCGGGAGTCCCTTTCATCTCGCCAATACGGGCGCCGATTTCCGTCGGATGCGTAAAATCCAGCGGCGTTCCCTTGACCGGCTTGATTTCACCCATCGGAATCAGAGTGGCATCTACGGGAGTGTAGCTGTCACCTTGCAGGTACAGGACATGACCGAGGATGTCTCGGCCACCATCCAGGTTGAAATAGCTGTGATTGGTCAGGTTCACCGGAGTGGCCTTGTCGGTGGTTGCCTTGTACTCAATCTGCAGTTCGTTCTCATCGGTCAACCGGTAGACGACTTCCACGGAGAGATTCCCTGGGAACCCTCCATCGCCGTCCGGGCTCAGATAGGTCAAGCGCACGCCTGAGGCGTGTCCTTCATGCAGTGGTTCCGCCTGCCAGACGACGCGGCTCAGACCTCGCACGCCGCTGTGCAGGTTGTTAGGCGGATCGTTGATCTCGAGCGAATACTCGCGTCCATCGAGTGTGAATTTGGCCTTGGCGATCCGGTTGGCTACTCGCCCCACCGTAGCTCCAAACCACGGATGCTTCCCAACGTAACCCTCCAGGTTGTCGAAGCCGAGCACAACGTCGCCCAGCTTTCCCGTCCGGTCGGGAACCCACAATTCCGTCAAGGTCGCCCCATACGTGATCACTTTGGCCACGGCGCCTTGGGTATTCCTAAGGGTAAACATCTCAATCGAGCTGCCATCCTGTAAGGTTCCAAACTTGCTCGTTTCCACCGAAGACTCCAAATGCGCCTTAGAAGGCTTTTGAGCCAACCCAGCGTAGGAAGCAATGCAGACTACAACCATCAGCAATAAGTTCTTAGGTATGGACTGCTCTGTCTTCATAGCTCGCCCTGATCGCTCGCCGTGCGGGCGTTGATTCGCCTTGATAACATTACGGCTTCCAGAAGAAGCCGAGCAGCTCGGGCGGTGGGAGCGTTTTGGTCGCCTGATATTGCCGCTCCGCCTGACGCACGGCCACGATTTTCGCCTGCATCTCTGCCGCCAGGTTGTCGTATCGTACCAGCACGTTGCCGAGCCAATATGGGCGGTTCTCCCGCGCCCAGGCTTCTTCATACATCTTGCGCAGACGCGTGGTCGCGTCGCGGAGGTCCTCCAGCCGTGCATTGATCCCCGTGATTTCCTCGAGATCGTGCCACGCACGCTGCGAATCTGTCTGGTTCTGATAGGCGTCCCAGTAGAAGCGATTGATCTCACAGGTAAACTGCAGCTTCATGCCCAGGGTGTCGAGCCGCCAGGCGGCAAAGATCATGGCATCGAGCGTCTCGGCGTGCAGCTGGGCGCGGGCGCGACGGCGCAGCAGCAACTCGAGGGCATGCTCGGCGCTTAGGCGCAGGTCATGGGCCACCGGCAGGCCCTTCGCGGCAACATCGGCTCCAACCTCGCTGAAGGGATCGGTCCAGAATACGTCGTCGCTGGCGCCCTCTAGCTTCGCTCCGGCGAGCAGGCCGTGCGGGCGGTCCAGGCTTTCGAGCACATCCGCGAAAGTGCGATCGCCATCATCGTTGCGGTAAAACGCCCAATCGTAGCTGTTCTTGAAGTCCTCGATGCTGGATTCGCCCGGCTGCCAACTTGCGGCCGCGCCAAAAACCAGCGCGGGCCAGGTCATCTCGAACAGGGTTTCGCCGTCATCATCCCAGGTAGTGTTCAAGCTGCCCATGGCCTGATGCTTCTGGCCATCGCGAACAAAGTTGCGGATGTTGACGAAGGCGGTGTCCAGATCGGGCCAGATCCGGTTCCAGTTGTTCGCGCCCGGCGCCACCATGAGCCGCAGGTTCGCGTTTCGATAAGGAATGATGATGTTTTCATAACTGGGCCGTACGTCGTAGTCCCACGGTACCGCGATCATGTCCTTGGGAAGCATGGTCAGCAGCTCGGGATACTTTACGGCGATATCGCCCCAGAACATAAGCTGCTTGTGATACGGTCGCATGATCTCGTAGACCTTTTGCAGGTGCTCCAGATACACGCGCCCCAGACCTTGCTGGGCCGCCAGCGCCTTCGTCTGGCCCAGGCCGAGTTCGAAGGTTTCGTCCGAACCGATATGGAAAAACGGTCCGGGAAACAGCGGCGCAATCTCGCCGTAGATCTGGCCAATAAAATCGTAGGTCCTGGGATTGGTGGGCGTCAGAACATGCCCGTGAGGCGTCTCGGCCAGATCCGAATACATTTCATACTTCAGCACATGGTGCAAATGGCCGAAAGCCTGCTGCTCGGGAAGAATCGTGATGAAGTACTTCTTGGCGTAATCAACCAGTTCCTTGGTTTCCGCAGGAGTCAATGCCGCTTCTTTGGGCGCGACCAGCGGCTGACTTTGATAGTCGAAGACGTGCTCCATGTACAAGGCGAAGAGATTGATCTTGTATTCGGCCAGGGTACGAATCTGCTTCTTCATGTAGTCGAGGGTCGGGATGGGGCCTCGGCTGATGTCGTCGTGCACTCCGCGCCATTCCATGCTCGGCCAGTCGCGTATCACCAAAGCGGGTGCCTGGAGCGACTTCCCATCCGCATGCAGCAATTGGCGCAGAGTCTGCACCCCGTAGAACAGCCCCTGGGCAGTCGCTCCCGCCACGATGATTCCGGAGTCGGTGACGCGAAGGACATAGCCCTGAGGGCCAAGCTCTTCGCCCACTTTCACCCCTTGCGCCGAAAGATACTGGACCAGTCCGCGATCCGTGAGCCTGGCGAGCGCAATGTGGCCGCCGGCCTTGGGAGCCGCGCTGGCGCTCGCGATGGCGAGTTTCAGTCCAGTTCGCTGGCCGACGTCCTGCTGCAGCAGTTCGGCGGCATCATGGTCTTCAGCCTCGGCGATCAGGATGGTGGTGGACGGCTTGATGACAAAGTTTCCTTTCAATGCCTGCACTTCTTTGGGCGCCGGAAGAACCTTAAGCACGCGCACGTCCTCGGGTACTTGCGCGAGCGCTGCCAGGAAAGGAAACAGCAGCAAGAGCGGGAAGAGGCAAACCGGTCGAACCGGTATCCATCGTCGGGACATAGAAAAAAGTTACAACAAGCTGGGACTCCAGCCACGGAGTATCGCACAAGCGCCGTTTGTTGTGCCCTAACCTCAACGACTTTTTGTGCCGAGTCATCCTGAGTGCCCATGGCTTCGCCCACCGAAGATCATGAGAATCGAGGGTGCCCCATCCTAACGTCGCGTTCTTTGCGACCGGGGTCCCCAGCACGCCCGGTTTTGGCGTGATGGGGTGGAGGACGTTAGGGTGGGGATTTTCGACGGAGCGGAGTAGCTGCTTCGCGAAGCGAGGCAGCTACGCAGTCGAAGAGCCTGCCCCGAGCACATGCACCTCCAACACTCCTCATTTCAGGACGATGGGCAGGGGCTGGTCGTAAGGTTGGATGGTGACGGCGAGAGACTTGCGCTGATCGAAGGCTTCTTTGGTAATGGGGAAGCTGACCACGATCGTTCCTCTCTTCTCCGCTCCAGGTAGAAGCTTGGTCTCGGGCGAAAGTGGCGCCTCAGAATTTTCTTTCAAAGGCGGAAAGGCCTGGAAGTAGCGGTCCAGGTCCACGGCGGAGGCGGCCTTGTCTTCGTAAGTGCGGCCGTCGGCGGTGGTGATCTCCGCTTTGAGGGAGCGAATCCACAGAGCCTTGCCAGCGTGGTTGCTCAACGTCAGGGTGATGGCGGCTAGGACGATGTTCTGCTGGGGAACCTCGGAGGCCGCTACAAAGGTGATCGCTCCGGCGCCTTGCGGCTGGGGCCGCTCGTAGAAAGCAACGATGGCGACGATGACCGCGATGACCGCGATTGCAACGAGGACGATTCCGGCAGGGGGAAGGGTGCGCTTCGCGGTCGAGAACTCGTCGCCAATGTGGAATTCAGTCGCCGGCCCTGGAGTCGGAGCCGGTACGGAGGCGGGCGTGGGCGAGTCCGCCGCAGTAGTCAGCGGTTGTTGGGAAGCTGGATCGCGAGCAGGCTCGGGCTTTGGGTCGGACATCAACCTCATTGTAGAAGCTGCGGGGCAAGTTGGAGAAGTGAAGCGCGCGAAAATGGCAGATAATACGGCTATCGCAGCCCGGAATGAAAGGAGTAAAAAGCCAGCAGTTCCATGACTTTAGTTACCTTGTCTCATGTGACGGCTGCTGGCACGATGCAGGAGAGTTCCTTTTGGGAGGAAATCCGCGGTGAAACTCACAAAAACCATTTTCGCGGCGCTGGCATGCGCACTTCTGGCCCTGACCCTGGTGAGCTGCGGGGTCGTCAAGGGACAGACCAACGATCTTCAGTCCATCCAAATCTCGACCTCGAACAAGTCCGAGGTTCCGATGAGTGCGCAGAACCTGCCTGGCATAACCAATACGATCCAGTTGTATGCGTGGGGTAACTACAGCAACGGTAAAGCAGTGCTACTGAACGACAGAGGCGGCGTTACCTGGTCAATTGTTCTCGATCCGGTCTACAATGAGGACGCATTTGGCTTCTCGCTTCCTGATGCTTTTTCTGCTTCCGGCACGCCGCAGGTAGTTCAGCTAAGCTCGACAGGCCTGCTAACCGCCATTGACCCGGCGGTGTGCACATGGTTCGACGTCGCGGCAATCCCCCCCGCAGGGGGGACACCGCCTCCTACCTGGGTAATCAGCGGTCAGTATGATGTCACGGTTAGCTATTCGGGGTTGACCTCCCCATTCGTTGCCGTCGCTTTGTCTGATACCGGCGGTGACGCATACTACCCGCCCAGCGAGAATGGCAACCCCCAGTATGAAAACAACCCCAACGGCTGGTGTGATTCGTCAGGAGGATAGCGATTGGTGGGAAGCTCGTCCCGCCTGCTTTCTGCGGGGACGGCCGCCATTGCGGCGTCCCCGTTTTGTTTTTCTGCTATCGTAACTTCCCGCCATAATGGCCTGGGTGTAGAGCGCCAGGCCGAAAGCCCGTATAATTAGACGGTTTTGCAGAAACCAGGAGAAATCTCCGAGAGCTTGGATGGCCGCAACGGAAGCAGAGCGCCGATGAAGCTTCACGCCGGAGTCGAAGTGTCGGGCCAATCCGACATCGGCTGTGTCCGCCAGAACAATGAGGATTCGTTCGGCTACTGGGAGCCGGAGGAGGACGAGACCTTTCGGCGCAAAGGGCGGCTGGCGATCGTGGCCGACGGCATGGGCGGCTATGAGGGCGGACTGGAGGCCAGCCGGCTGGCGGTGGACACGCTGGTCGGCACCTATCGTGACTTTGGCGGCGACGATCCGCAGCGGGCGCTAATCGAGGGCTTACAGGCGGCGCACGAAGAGGTGCGGCGATACGGGATAGAACACCCGGAGCTGATGGGCATGGGCACGACCTGCACGGCAGCCGCTGTCGTAGGGAACTTGCTTCATTACGTGCACGTGGGCGATACGCGGCTTTACCTGATCCGCGATGGCGAGATCACACAGATGACGCGCGACCACTCTTATGTGGGACGGCTGGTGGAAGCGGGAATGATCAGCCGGGAAGACGCCGAGAGGCATCCGCAGAGAAACATTCTGACGGCGGCGCTGGGGACAAATCCTGAGTTGATTATGGACTCTCCGGGACGCCCGGAGCGCTTGCGCGCCAAGGATGTGCTAGTCCTCTGCAGCGACGGACTGTGGGGCCAGGTGCACGACCAGGAGATCCTGGACGTGATCGAAAAGCAAAACGCGGAAGGCGCCGGCCGCGACCTGATCGAACTTGCCCGCCAACGCGGCGGCCCGGACAACATCACCATCAGCATTCTGCGCTTGCTCTGAGACGACCTCACCAAACGCTGTCGTCCGAGCGGGTCTTCCACTTTCTTCCAAATTCGTTTCTAATTGCTGCGCTATGATTCGCGCGCGCACCATTCAAACGCTTACGATTCGGACGCTGAGACTCTCGGGGTTTGCGGTTCTCTTCTCGCTGGCAGCAGTGGCCGCTGACAATGATGCCGATCGCATCGTTGCCGAGGCCCTCAAGCCTTCGGCGCTGGAAACAAATCTTCGCCGTCTCACCGACGAAGTGGGCGGACGCATCCCGGGAACTCCGGCGTTTGAACGCGCCGTGGACTGGGGTGTGGCCGCGTTCAAAGAGGCAGGCGCGGACAGCGTGCACACCGAGGAGCTCACGATTCAGAAGTCTTGGGCTGAAGGCGCGACCGAGATGACGGCAGCGCTGTACTCGGGAACGAATTTTCGCGTCCGCGCGGTGTCGGTCGCGTGGGCGCCGGCGCTGCCCGCGGTGAAACATGTGCCGGTGGTGTTTGTGGGTATGGGCACGGCTGAAGACTTTGCCAAGGCGGGGGGCCTTGAAGGGAGGATCGTGCTGGTGGATAGCAAGGTGCTGAAGACCTGGGACGACTTGTTCGCGGAATACGAGCGTGCGCCGACGGTGATTGATCTCGCGATGAAAGGCAAGGCGAAAGCGATTGCTTTTATCGCCACCCGCGACCACGGGATCTTGTACCGGCACACCAATTCGGTGGCTGGCGACATTGATCCGATTCCGCAGGTAATCGTGGCGCGCGAAGACGGAGAACGCATGGCGCGGTTGCTGGCCTCGGGAATTCCGGTGTGGGTGGATCTGGCAATTCCGAACAAGATTGGCGGACCGATCAAGTCGTGGAACGTGGTCGGCGAGATTCGCGGCCGCGAAAAGCCGGACGAGTTCGTCGTGCTGGGCGCGCACCTGGATTCGTGGGAGCTGGGAACCGGCGCGCTCGACAACGGCTGCAATGCGGCGTTGACGATTGATGCGCTGCGCGCCATCAAGGCCTCCGGCTTGGTGCCGCGGCGTACGATCCGGTTCATTTTGTTTTCGGGCGAAGAGGAAGGGGAGATCGGGTCGCGGGCCTATGCGGTTGCGCACCGCAATGAACTGGACAAAGCCGCGGGCGTGCTGGTGTTCGACGGCGGCACTGGCAAGACGACCGCGTTTTCGGTGGGAGGACGCAAGGATGTAATGGAAGTAGCGGCGCCCATGGTCAAGCCCCTCGAACAGTTCGGCGCAAACAAGCTGCTGCCAAACGCCGAATCGGGCACCGACCATTACGACTTCATGTTAGAAGGCGTGCCGACCTTTGTGGCCGAGCAGGAAGAAGCGAATTACATGGAGAACTATCACGCCACCACCGACACCTTCGACAAGGTAGACTTCGCGCAACTCAAGAACCACGTAGCCGAGGCCGCCGAACTGAGCTTTGCCCTAGCCGATGCCGAGGCCCCGGTAGGTCCGCGCCTGAATCGTGCCCAGATCGAACAGACCCTGCATGAGACCCATCTCGACGAGGAGATGAAAAAGATGGGCATGTGGGAAGAGTGGGTGACAGGGAAGCGCGGAAGGGCGGAATAAGGCAGGTGACGGGTCACAGGTCGCGGGTCTAGGGAACGTAGCGCCGGCACCTTGCCGGGGCCCCCAGACCGCGCGCTGTTCGCGGGCTGGGGTGGTTGCCGGCGGTTCCGAGAGCCTGCCCTGAGCTTGTCGAAGGGGCGCCTCGCCCTCGGCGGGGAGGGCAAGTAGAAATGAGCTCGCGGTGACGGTACTAGAACTGGTCTCATCAATGGCTCTGTGGAAGGGCACGGCTTCAGCCGTGCCGCTAATGGCCGCCAATGATGCGGGCTTTAGCCCCTGAGGGAGCGGCGTTTGGCCCAGCAGAGGATTTATGAGACC
>Ga0187803_10000255_pt1 | contig 22020 bp, 18 predicted proteins | sample NC_wetland_sal_i_2_FD_132425 | JGI IMG/M metagenome (GOLD analysis project Ga0187803, IMG submission 132425) | Wetland sediment microbial communities from Neuse River Estuary, North Carolina, USA - Control_3 | ecosystem: Environmental > Aquatic > Freshwater > Wetlands > Sediment | place: USA...
CGAGCCGGCTCGAAGGTCGCTCGCTCTTGGCTATGAATTCTTGATAATTTCTCCCAACTTCTTAAGGCCGGCTTTCACGTCGCTACCTAGATGCACGCGGAGGGCGCGGCGGCTGCGTTCGGCTAGGACCGCGAAATCGCCTCGGGCTTGCGCGGCTTTGACTACGCCGAACGTGTATTTTTGCTGCGGGACGGGCAGGTCGGCCGCGTCTTCGCAGGTGATCTGGAGGAATACTCCGCTGTTGGGCCCGCCTTTGTAAGCTTGGCCGGTGGAGTGCAGGAAACGCGGGCCGAATCCAAGGCAGGTGGCCACTCGCTTCTTGTCGCGCACGGCCATGCGCAGCGATTGCAGCAGCGATTCGTGCTCGGCATTCATTTCTACATAGGCGAGGACGGCAAAATAGTCGCCCGGCTTGACTCGCGAAAGATGCGCGCGCAGATAGTTTGCGAGCGAGCGATCGGCGCCGGCGGCTCGGGCCAAGTCGGCGGCGTTCTTCTCGTCGGTGAACAGCTTCAGGCCGGCTTCTTCGAGCACCGGTTTTTCGGCGGGAAGGGAACCTTTGGCTTCGTACTCGGAAGTCAGCTTTCTGGTTTCGACTTTGCTGGCCTCTACGTCGGGCTGATTGAAGGCGTTGATGCCAATGATGGAGCCGGCTACGGCGGTTGCGATCTCCCAGCGGAAGAATTCCTGGCCGAGGTTGTAAATGTCGGAAACGGAAATGCGGACGACAGGTTGGCTGCCTTTTTCGAGCGCGGCTATTCTGGCGTCTTGGACGGCGTCGGGCGCGGGTTCCAAACGAACGTAAGCGAAAATGCGGTCGTTTCCGTAGACGTCGGGCGCGACCAGAGATTCGCGATCTACCGGAATGATGCCTTTGCCGATCTTGCCGGTGGATTCGGCGATGAGCTGTTCGAGCCACGCGCCCAGGTCTGCGATGCCAGGCGAGGTAATGAGCGTGATCTTGTCACGTCCTAGCCTGGCAGCCGAACCTAGAATAATGCCGAGCATCACGCCGGGATTTTCCGCTACGGGCGCGGAGGCGGCACAGGCATCCACCATTTGTCTTGTGTGTCTGAGGAATTTTTCGATGTCGAGGCCCATGGCTGCGGCGGGGATCATTCCGAAGTTGGAGAGCGCGGAATAGCGGCCACCTATCGAGGGTACGCCGTAGAAGATATGGCGGAAGCGGTCACGCTCGGCGACTTGTTGCATCTTGGAGCCGGGGTCGGTGATGGCTATGAAATGACTTCCAGCTTTGTCCGCACCCACAGTCTGCTGCATGCGTTCGAAGAAATATTGCTTGTAGATATTGGGTTCGAGCGTGCTGCCGGACTTGCTGGAGACGATAAAGAGAGTTTTGGCGAGATTAACTTTCTTTTCGGTGTTTCTAATTTGCGCGGGGTCGGTCGAATCGAGGATGTGCAGGCTCGGGAAGCCGGGGGTTTGCGGATACGTTAGCGCGAGCACCTCAGGACAAAGGCTGGATCCGCCCATGCCCAGAAGCAGGATGTCGGAGAAGCCGGCGGCTTTGACTTCGGCGGCGAATTCTTTCAGACGAGCGGCGTTGGCGAGTTGCTGGCCGGTGATGTCGAGCCAGCCTAGCCAGTTCGCTTCGTCATCGTTGGTCCAGAGCGAAGCATCTTTCTGCCAGAGACGCCTTACTTTTCCCAACGCTCGCCAGTCGCTAATGTTTTTTTTTACGGCAGAATCGAGAGCAGCGGGCAGCTTGGCGCTTTGGCGATTGAGCGCGGGCGTGCCGGGGCGCTGCGAGTTTTTCTCCACCGCGGCGAGCAACTTGTCGAAAGCGTCGGCGAACAACTTGACGCCGTCGGCAGTCAGCTTGTCGGTGACGTCTTTCATGACGATGCCGACGGCAGCCAGATCGGCCATGGTTTTGCGGGCGCTATCGAGATCTTCGGTCAGACTCTGCCGCGGTCTGCCGTGATCGCGGAAAGCGTCGAGTGTAGCGGGAGGCACGGTGTTGACGGTGTCGGGTCCGATCATTTCTTCGACGTAGATTACGTCCCGGTAATGGGGATTCTTTGTGCTCGTGCTGGCCCAGAGGACACGCTGTGTCTGCGCGCCCTTGGCGGCCAGAGCTTTCCAGCGAGGGGAAGCGAAGATGCGTTCGTAGGCTTCGTAGGTGAGCTTTCCATTGGCGATGGCAACCTTTCCCTGAATGCTTTGCAACTTAGCTTTCCGCGTAGGATACGATTCGGTTTTGAGTTTTTCGGCGGCCAGCGAATCAACCAAAGTATCAATGCGGCTGATGAAGAAGCTGGCTACGCTGGCAATCTTGCTGACATCGCCGCCGCTGGCCGCGAGTTTTTCGACTCCGTCGATATAGGCGGCGGCGACCTCTTCGTAGACGTCCTGCGCGAAGAGCAAAGTTACGTTGATGTTGATGCCTTCGCTGATGAGCTGGCGGAACGCGGGGATGCCTTCGGATGTGCCGGGCACTTTAATCATGATGTTGTCGCGCGCGACGGATTTCCAAAGGCGGCGGGCCTCGGCGAGCGTGGCGTTCGTGTCGTTGGCCAGGTAGGGGGACACTTCCAGGCTGACATAGCCGTCGCGTTTCTTCGTGCTCAGATACACGGGGCGGAGCAGATCGGCAGCGTCCTGAATGTCGCGGATGGCGAGCAATTCGTAACGCGCTTTGGCGTCCAGATCGGTGCGGTCCGCGAACGAGTCGAGAAAATCCTGGTACTGGGTCGAGTCGGCGATGGCCTTTTCGAAAATAGAAGGGTTCGAGGTCATGCCGCGGAGGCCGTCTTCGTCAATCAGGCGTTGCAGTTCTCCGCCCTTAAGCAGGTCGCGGCGGATGTAGTCGAGCCAGATGGATTGGCCAAAGGTCTGAAGCTGTTTCAGGGGATTGACGGCTTTGGCGGTCTCGAGGGTATCAACGGGATTCATAACTTCTCCTTGCTGAGCCGGGCGGCACCAGAGTTGCCTGCCTTAATGGGGTTACTGATCCGCAGCCCCTAAAGGGGCATTTCATTTCGACGCTATCGGCATCGCTAAAGCGACACCGTGATACGAAGCCAAGCGATGCCCTGATACGAACCGAGCGTTGGCGCGATTCGCTCCTCCGCCGAAATCTACGAATCGCTCTTTTGCCGAAGTCAAAGTCCCCACCCTAACGTCGACAAGCGCGACGTTAGGATGGGGCACCCATCGGTTCTACTTTTCGAGCAACTCATGCGCGGCCTGAACTACGGCTTCGGCGGTGAAACCGAAGTGCTTTTGCAAATCCTTCAGCGGCGCGGACGCGCCGAAACTGCGCATACCTATGATGCGGCCCGTGGGGCCTACGTAGCGCTCCCAGCCTAGAGTCGCAGCTTGCTCTACGCCAACCCGGGCGGTAATGTCAGGCGGAAGCACTTGATCGCGGTAGCTCTGGTCCTGATGGTCGAACAAATCCCACGACGGCATGCTGACGACGCGGGCGCAAATGCCTGCGGATTTCAGTTTCTCGTAGGCTTCGACGCAGAGATAAACCTCGCTGCCAGTCGCCATCAAGATGACCTGCGGCTTGCCGCCTTCGGCGTCGGCCAGGATGTAGGCGCCGCGCGCCACACCGGCTGCCGAGGCGTATTTCGTGCGATCGAAGGTCGGGAGCGCCTGGCGCGTCAGAATGAGCGCCACCGGCTCTTTCTTCAATTTCATGATTACTTTCCACGTTTCGACGACCTCGCTGGCATCGGCGGGACGGATCGTCATCAAGCCGGGAACGGCGCGCAGCGCGGGAAGTTGCTCGATGGGCTGGTGTGTCGGCCCGTCTTCGCCGACGCCGATCGAATCATGGGTGTAAATCCAGATCGACGGGATTTCCATGAGCGCCGAGAGGCGGATGGCGGGCTTCATGTAGTCGGAGAAGATCAGAAACGTGGAGCCGTAGGCGCGAATGTGTGAAAGCGCCATGCCGTTAACGATTGCGCCCATCGAGTGCTCGCGAATGCCGAAGTGGAAATTGCGGGCGTTGTATTGAGCGGCCTCGAAATCGCCCGCGCCATCGAAAGTCAGGCGCGTTTTGGTAGAGGGATATAAGTCGGCGGAGCCGCCCATCAGCCAAGGTAGGTTCTTGGCAATCGCGTTGAGGACCTTGGATGACGAGTCGCGTGTCGCCAGGCCCTTGGCGTCGGCGGGGAAAGTGGGAAGGTCTTTGTCCCACTCGTGGGGCAGTTCGCGCTGCTGTAGGCGGGTGAATTGGTCGGCGAGATCGGGATATTGCCCGGCGTATTTCTTGAACAGCGCTCGCCACCCGGTGCTCAGCTGGCGGCCGCGCTTGCCCAGGACGTCGCGGAAGTTCTCGCGGATTCCGTCAGGGACAAGGAACTTGGCATCCTCAGGCCAGCCGTAGGCGCGTTTGGCAAGTTTGACTTCTTCTTCGCCGAGCGGCTCGCCGTGTGCTTCCTTGGTGTCTTGGCGGTGAGGAGCGCCGAATCCGATGTGGCTGTCAACAACGATGAGCTTGGGGCGTTCATTGACGGCGAGCGCGTGGCGATAGGCGTGGGCGAGCGCATCGAGGTCGTTGGCGTCGTGGACGTGCGTAACGTCCCAGCCGTAAGCTGCGAAGCGGGCGGCTACGTCTTCACTGAAGGCTAGATCGGTTTTGCCTTCGATGCTGATGTGGTTGTTGTCGTAGATCCAGCAGAGGTTCGAGAGCTTCAGGTGTCCGGCAACCGACGCGGCCTCCGAAGAAATACCTTCCATCATGTCGCCGTCGCCGCAAATGGCCCAGATTTTGTAGTCGAAGAGAGCGAAGCCAGGACGATTGAAGTATGAAGCCAGCCAGCGCTCGGCGATGGCCATGCCCACGCTGTTGCCGACTCCCTGGCCGAGCGGGCCGGTGGTGGTTTCGACTCCGGTGGTCAAGCCGTATTCGGGATGGCCGGGCGTCCTGCTCCCGAGTTGGCGAAAACTCTTGATTTCATCGAGCGAGACGGCGGGTGAGGGGAGGACCTCGCCTTGCGGACTTACTTCGCGCACGCCTGCCAGATGCAGCAGGGAATAAAGAAGCATGGAGGCGTGACCGTTGGAGAGCACGAAGCGGTCACGGTTGGGCCAGAGCGGATCCTCCGGATCGTAGCGCAGGAACTGCTGCCAGAGGCAGTAGGCGACCGGGGCGAGGCCCATGGGCGCTCCGGGATGGCCGGAGTTTGCCTTTTGCACGGCGTCCATGGAGAGGGTGCGGATGGTGTCGATCGAGAGCTGGTCGAGCTGTTTTCCGGTGGCGACAGCCTGGTCACTGACAGCCATCAATACGCTCCTTGGGTCTCATTTTGCTTTAGATGAACTGGGCCGCAATTTGATGCTAGAGGTTCCCCACGATGAACTCATTTTTCCGGTCCACTGATCAAAGGACGACAATGCCCGATTCTACACCGTGAGGAATCATGCGCGCCGAAATGCTGCACTTCATCCGGCGAAAACCGCGCCGGGCCGACGACCCTGGCGTTCCACCCCAGCCCGCGAGAACCGCGCGGTCTGGGGACACCGGGCGCTGCTCTACTCAAAACCCGGTGCGCGAAACGTGAGACTGCTTTAGCCGGCCCGGGTCCCGTTTGGCACTGGACACTCTGGCACCGCCAGCACCGGCCGTATGCCATCGGCATAGCCGAGATCGAACAGCATTCCTTCCGATATGACTCCACGCATTTTGCGCGGCGCGAGGTTCAGCACAAACAGCGCCTGCTTGCCCTCGATTTCGTGCGGGTTCTCCCGCTCTTCTCGGATTCCGGCTACGATCGTCCGCTGGTGGTCGCCAAAATCCACGCGCAGTTGCATCAGGTTGTCGGAATTGGGCACGTCGGCGACGGCAAGAATGGCGCCTACTCGGATGTCAATCTGGTTGAGAACGTCGAGCGTGGTTGGAGGCTTGACCGGTGCGGGATTCATGGTTGGCATTGTAGTATCGCTTTCGCGGGGTTCACTTTTGTGCGCCGCCGAGGGCGAGGCGCCGGGCGGGACGCCCCCTTTCGACAAGCTCAGGGCAGGCTCTCGGAACCGCCGGCAAGTTGCCGGTGCTACGCTCCGCCAACCACTCGGTCGGTACTTAACCTTGTCGGTCGTTACCCGCTCTTCTATGATCGAGTTCAGCGTAGAGAATCCGCATGGCCGAAAACAAATCGAAAGCCGATCTCCGCAAGCCGTCCGTTGCCGAAAGCCCGATCTCCGACGTCTTTGAAAACCGCCATCCTTCGCCATCCGAAAAGGATTGGGCGGAGAAGACATTGGCTCCCACGCTCGAGAAAGCTCCCGAAAAGCCGATTGGCGCTCCCACAGGGACCAATCGCGACGGGCAGGGCCACGCGCGCTTCAGCACAATCTCCAACGTTCCGATTCGGCGGCTTTACACACAGGCCGACTTGCCCGCCGACTGGAACTACGATCAATACCTTGGCTATCCGGGCGAGCCGCCCTACACGCGCGGCATTCACGCAACCGGGTATCGGGGCAAGCTCTGGACCATGCGCATGTTCTCCGGCTTCGCTTCCCCGGAGGAGACCAACAAACGCTACAAGTATCTGCTGGCGCACGGTGGCGGCGGGTTGTCAGTCGCCTTCGACCTGCCCACGCTGATGGGCTACGACTCCGATCATCCGGCGAGCGCGGGCGAGGTGGGCAAGTGTGGCGTGGCCATTGATTCGCTCGAAGACATGGAGATTCTGTTCGACGGCATTGATCTGGAAAAGATCACGACCTCGATGACCATCAATTCTCCGGCGAGCGCGTTGTGGGCGATGTATCTCGTGGTGGCCGAGAAACAGGGCGCCGATTGGAAGAAGATTTCGGGCACGATTCAGAACGATATTCTGAAGGAATACATTGCGCAGAAGGAGTACATCTATCCGCCGGCGCCCTCGATGCGGCTGGTGGTGGACACGTTTGAGTTTGGGTCGAAGTTCACGCCGCGCTTCAATACGATTTCGATCTCCGGCTATCACATTCGCGAGGCTGGATCGACTGCCCTGCAGGAGCTAGCCTTCACCATTTATGATGGCGTCGAATATGTGGAATGGGCGAGCCGCCGTGGGCTGGACGTGGACGAGTTCGGCCCGCGCCTGAGTTTCTTTTTTAACGCGCACAACGATTTCTTCGAGGAGATCGCGAAATATCGCGCGGCGCGCAAGATTTGGTATCGCCTGATGAAAGACCGCTTCGGCGCGAAAAACGATCGCACGCGCCTGATGCGTTTCCACTCGCAAACCGCCGGCGTCTCGCTGCCCGCGCAGCAGCCGATGAACAACATCGCGCGCGTGGCGCTGCAGGCGCTGGCGGCCGTGCTCGGAGGTACGCAGTCGCTGCACACCGATGCTTACGATGAGGCGCTGGCCCTGCCCACCGAGGAAGCTGCGCGCATCGCGTTGCGCACGCAGCAGATCATTGCCTACGAGTCGGGCGTTGCCAACACTGTCGACCCGCTGGGCGGTTCGTACTTCGTCGAAAAACAGACCCTCGACATGGAACAGGGCGCATTCGATTATTTCCAGAAGCTGGACCAGATGGGCGGAATGGTGAAAGCCATTGAACGCGGGTATCCGCAAAAGGAGATCGCCGAAGCGAGTTACCAATATCAGCGTGCTGTGGAAGCGAACGAGAAGATCATTGTGGGCGTGAACGACTTTGTCATCGAGGAAGAAGTCCCGGAGATCCTTTACATTGGCGAGTCGGTGGCCCGCGCCCAGGAGAAAAAACTGAAGGTGCTGCGCGCCCGGCGCTCGAACGAAGAAGTGCAGCGGCGTCTGGAAGCGCTAAAGCGGGCCGCGGCGGAAGATCCCTCCGCTGGCGCAGACGGCAATATCTCGGAGGCGAATACGATGCCCTACATTGTGGATGCGGTGCGCGCGTATGCCACCGTCGGCGAGATCTGCGAGGCGCTGCGGCAGGTGTATGGGACGTATACAGAAGTCAGCGTTACTTGATCTGACCGTCGAGACAGCCTTGCGCGGGCTGCAAATTACAGTTTCTTTTTCATCACATTTGCAGCGATCGTCCGTCACAGCGCAAAACCCATCTTGCCGATAGGATAGCGTGCAGAAACACGCGATCCATGGCCAGGCGTGAAGCAAAGCGTCGCCCGGCACCAAGCCGGAAAAAAGCAGCGGTCATCCCGATAGAGTCCCGTATCCTGATCCTGCGCCGGCAGAAAGTCATCCTCGATACCGCTCTGGCTGAGCTCTACGGAGTCCCCGTCAAGCGTTTGAACCAGCAGGTGAAGCGCAACCAGGAACGGTTTCCGGTGGATTTCATGTTCCAAGTTAGGGCCCGAGAACTAGCATGTTTGAGGTTGCAAATTGCAACCTCAAAAAATGGGCGCGGAGGCCGCCGCTTTCTTCCTTATGCGTTCACGGAACACGGCGCCATTATGGCGGCAACGGTACTCAACTCAGAGCGGGCGGTCCGGATGAGTGTTTTCGTCGTGCGCGCTTTTGTCCGGTTGCGCGAACTACTGGCGGGAAACGGGAAACTCGCGGCCAAGATTGAAGAACTCGAAGACCACCTGGACACGCATGACGACGCCATCCGCCAAATCATCGCTGCCATCAGAAAATTGACAGCTCAGAAAGCCTCGCCTCACGGTAGAATCGGATTCCAATTGCCCTCAGCTCAAGCCGCGTCCTAGATTTCCTTGTCTTTTGTGTAGTCTGCTACTCGTGTGAGGGATTTCGCCGGAGCGATGTCGTAACGCGTCAAGGCCGGCAATCCCCGAAGCAATCGCGATGTGTCGCCTCCACGCTGGCGAACTTGCCGGGCTGACGTTTGAGGTCGCAAATTGCGACCTCAAAGATGCCGCCACGTTTTCCGCCCTCTACTTCATGCGATTGCGATACAGGTTTTGATCCACCTCCGCAATCATCGCCGGAATATTGAGCGGAACCCCCAGGAATTGGGACACTTCTTCGGCCACCGGCTTCGCTTCACGCAGCACGCGGTGATAGTGCATGCGCAACACCTTGGTGTTCGCTTTCGCGGCCAGCCATTTGTTGACCTCGATCAGGTGCCGTTGAAACGCTTCTCCCATCGCGGCGGTATTGCCCCCCGGCTCGGAGGTGCCGCGCCGCCGCAGCATTTCTTCCTGCGACTTCAGCACTTCGGGCATGGGCCGCTGCATAAAAATGATCCGGTACTCGTAGCCGTCGGGCAACGACAGAATCAGCTGCGAAATGACCTTAACCACCTTGCCCTCGGCTTCGGCAATCAGGCTCGGGTCTTTGGGAAGCTGCTTGATGCGCTCCCACTCGAGGTATCCCTTAGGGTTGTCGTGATCGGCTCTGCGTTCGCCGTCGGAAAGAATGGGCATGCCGCCCGCGGCCAGCATCTGCATCATGAGTGAGGTGCCCGACCGCGGCAGTCCCGAAACAAGCGTGATCATCAGTGCCCTTCTATGAGTAGAAATGGACGGACAGCACGCGCCCGCCGTCCCTGAGATCATAGTGGGAAAGGTGGGGATCGGGCAAAGCCTGGTGCGAGATTCGATAAGAGGGTGCGTGCGCAAGAAATTTGCACCTGCGGTCCGCCAGAACCCGCGCTGGTAGCCACAAGTGGCGCGGCCATACTTCATTGACAACGTCCGGCGGTCTCGCTATTGTTAGCCCGGAGGGGGATCGTTCGTGCGACGCGGCGTCTGGATGTCCATTCTGCTCCTGCTGAGCGCTATCATTTGCGTGTCTGTGATCCCTCCGACCGACCTTCCTGAAACTGCCTATGACGAAACCGACACGCCGGTAAATCAGGCTCCGCCGGTAGCGCTCGGCATCCGGTTCGTGCGCCCGGCCAAGGTCACGATCGTTGTGCCGAGAAAGATTGTTCAGGCGATCCGGAATAACCACGCTCCAGTTGGGGAACGGATGCCCGTCTGGTTTGCGCTACAACAAGATTCTCATTCCCTACAAGATTTCCTCTGCGCGCTGCTGATCTGAGTTTTCTCGTCGGGCTACTTCGCCTTGGTCCGGACACAGTGCCTTCAAGTGCCGGGGTTGCGTCTTACCACCGACAAGGTTCGAACCCTGGGTCTAGCCGACGGGATCCCTGGCATGGGTCGTCCACCAGGCGAACACACTCAAGGAGCGGGAAAAGGGCCGTCGTGCTCATCGAGTGTTGGCGGGCCGACCTAGGATCATCAGCCATGAACAAAGTGAATCAACGATTCTTCGATGTCGCCAGTGTCAGCCGACAGTTCGACGGCGGCGCCGGGACAGCGGACGGGGACTCCAGTGTGGATATTGCGAATAGAGTTGCACGGCTGCTGCTCGTTTTTCGCGAGCTTGATGAACGCGTAGCAGGACTGGAAGAAGTGCCCAAAGCCGAACTCCGTGAACTGGTTTCCAGTGCGATCTTGGCCTGCGGGTTTACCGATCCGGTCGAGGCGCATGGCGCGGTTATCAACTTTTTGCAGGGGCTCGAAACGCCCGATCCGCCGTGGCCGTTGGGGTCGTGAAGGCAGAGGCTCGCCGAAGCTTGCCCGGCGCCAGTTCGACCCTCCGGTGATGGTGCCAGGCACGGCAAGTGTCCGATTGCTCTTGAGCGGTCAGCCGCTGGGGGAGGACCCTTGGGAGTAGTCGGACACCACCGCCGTAGGCCGCAAGGTGAGAAGGCGCGTATTTTTCGGCATTGCAGTCGGCCCGGTGTTCTGATACTTTGCCTACCGGCATCATAAGGAGGACCTTGTGGCGTTTTGTCCAACCTGTGGAACCCAGATCGCAGAGGGAGCAAGCTGTCCGAAGTGCGCGGGCGCGACCGCGCCGCCCGCGGGCGCAACCGCTACCAGCGGAGGACTTGACGATAACGTGGCCGGGGCGCTCGCCTATGTGACCATCATTCCGGCGATTGTTTTCCTTGTGCTTGAACCCTTCAATCGCAAGCGTTTCGTCCGCTTCCATTCCTTCCAATGCATCTTCTTCGCCATCGCGTGGACGGTGCTCTGGATCATCGTGTCGATTATTGGCCACATCCCATTCTTAGGCTGGATGGCGGCGGTCCTGCTCGTACCGATAATCAGTCTCGCCGGCTTTATCATCTGGTTGATCCTGGTCCTCAAGGCCTATCAGGGCCAGATGTTCAAGCTGCCCGTGATCGGGGATATGGCGGAGAAGCAGGCTGGCGCCTAGGGTTCTGTTCAGGCGTGGACCTCTGCGCCCCACGCCGCTGGTGCGTTTGGACATTCAAGAAACGTTCGGGGGCAGCTTGTGCTTCCGCTCTCCCGTAACACCATCTTGCAACCTTTCCTCATCTTGCGCGTCCATCAAGAGTACGGTAGGGATATGTTTGCTGGACTCCAGCCTGCGAGTTCGTGGTGGCGGCGCTATCGGGCGGTTGGCGTATCGGTCGGCGCACACTTGACGGTGCTGGCCGCGATCGTGTTTCACAACCCAAGGCTGATTGACCTCGCGCCCACGTGGCTAGCCTGGGGAGACAGCGCCCACACCTACCAGATCACCTACCTCGCTCCGGGGCGGGAAACCAGCCCTGCCGAGGCGGCGAAGTTGCTGTTACCACGTCCCTCGAGCCAGCAGCGCCCACAGCCTCGGCCTCGGACTCAGACGGCAAAACCCGCCGACGAGCACCGCCAGATGGAGGCCAAGGCGGAAGCCGGGGACCATAATGCGCGCGCCGGTTCTCCGCTGGGAACCGTACTGGACGGCCCAATCAGCGGCCACGAAATCCACGTTGCTTATCCCATCGTGTTTCCCGATCCGCCGATCGCGCGCGCCGAGCTTCCCCGGGACGTGGTGGGCGACGTCGTCATCGAGGTCACAATTGATTCGTCGGGCAACGTAGTTGAAACCAGGATCGTGCAAGCTATCGGCCACGGCATTGACGAGAAGATCGAAGCGACGCTGCGGCGGTGGCACTATCAACCGGCGACGCTCGATGGAGTCCCGGTGGCGTCGCGACACGACGTGCACTTCCACTTTCCGTCGTGAATTGGTAATTGGGGGATGCAGGCGGAACTCCGAATTCTTGGCTGCAGGCTCTCGGCTTGGGCTATCGTCTCGCGCCTTCTTCTTCGCTTTATATTCGCCCATTGTGGTAAACTTCCTGGACATTGGGGTTAGGAGGGGACTTGACCAAAGCAAACGACCCAACCAAGGCGACCAACTTGCGCAAAGCGAGCAACCATCGGAGCGCAATCCATCATTTGAAGAAGTCGGATCCGGTAATGAGTGCGATCATCGAGCGTATCGGGCCTTGCCGCATGGAGTTTGGGGAGCCCACGTTTCACAGCCTGGCTGAGGCGATTCTCTATCAACAGCTCAATGGCAAGGCGGCGGTGACGATCTTCAACCGGTTTACCGCGCTTGCGGGCAATCCTCTTACGCCGGAGGGCATCCTCAAGCTGACCGACGCGCAGATGCGGGAAGTTGGCCTGTCGCGGCAGAAGACCGCTTACCTGCGCGACTTGGCAGAAAAGACTCAAGCTGGCTTGATGGAGTTCGAGCGCATGCCCGAGCTTTCCAACGAAGACGTGATTGCGCACTTGAGTCAGGTGAAAGGTGTGGGTGTGTGGACGGCGCACATGTTTCTTATGTTTACGCTGCGGCGACCCGACGTGCTGCCCACCGGCGATTATGGCGTGCAGGCCGCAATCAAGAAGCACTACAAGAAACGCAAATGGCCCAAGCCCGCCGTCATGGAAAAAATCGCCAAGCCTTGGTCGCCCTACCGCTCCATCGCCTGCTGGTATTTGTGGAAGAGCCTGGATGTGAAAACGATGTGAATAGATGTGAAAACAATGTGACGAAGCTAAATTATTCTCGCACTAACGCGTGGACTGGTGCAGACTCGGGTTTAATGCAGCCAGATACGCGGAGGCTTCCCATGAGATGTTTTCCCCACTTCGTCCACGGTCCGCTGCTCTTCTTCATGCTGTTCGCCGCTGTGGCTAATCGGACCGCCACCGGACAGCAAGCCTCCGGCAATCTCACGCTCAGTGGTGTGTTCGAGGGTCCGCGGGTTGCGGTGTTCGACACGGCTAGGGACTCATGCGAACTCATTGATATTCCCGACGCGCCCGCGCGCGCATTCGTGGACTACCAGGGCACGGTCCACCTGGTGAGTTCGCACTACGTTATGCGCGCCAGCCTCGGGCCGGCGCTTGAAAGCGTGAAGCACAACTGCGAGGTCGCCTACAATTCGCATCACGATCCCAATCCCGCCGACTTTGACGATGCCACCTGGCTCGATTCGTTTTACAGCGTTGACGGCAAACAGATCATCGCCCTCGGGCACATGGAATACCACGGCTGGGAGCACCCCGGCGAGTGTAGTTTACAGGGCAACTACACGGCCGCCTGTTGGTATAACGGCGACACCTTCCACGTGTCCAAAGATGGAGGCTATCACTTCGGCTCGTTCAAGCCGCCCGCGAACTATATCCTCAGTGTTCCCTATCAATATGTGGTCAACGGGGGACCCGAGGGTTACAGCATCGATACCAACGTCGTGAAGGCGGGAGATTGGTACTATGCGATGGCTACGGGCTGGGGTTGGCCAGCGAACTGTTTTTTTTCTACCGATTGCTTCGTGTACGGGGGCGCCGCTCCCATTCGCGCGTCAGATATCACCGATCCCACTTCGTGGCGCGCGTGGAACGGCCAGGACTTTAGCGTGTCTTTCGCTGACCCCTACCCCGGCCCCGTCGGCAACCCCTTTGAACACATCTTCACGCCCATTTCGACGATCGCCTATGTGAACGCCATCAATTTCCACCCGGCATCGGGTTTATTTGTTGCGACGTTAATTGATCCCTGGAACAATTTCTATGGGCCTCCCGGCTTCTATCTCTCGACCTCACCGGATCTGATCAACTGGAGCCAGCCGACTCTGGTTGTAACCATAGCGGACCTATTGGCCAAGGAGCCGCCTGGAAATTGGTCCTACGGTTATTTTTCCCTGCTCGACCCCAATTCAAGCGACCCCAACTTCTCGACGATCACGGATCACCCGTATCTCTACTATGTGCGCTCCGACGACGATCATGGTCCTTATGTGCGTGTGTTGTTTCGGCAAAAGATCAAGCTAACGTGGTCACAGAAGAACGGAATGCAGGCGACTGCGGGGAAATAATTGAGATCGCAGAATCTCTGATCCCTTCAAGCTAGGATGAGCTTTCAACTCGGCTCGAACCGTTACGGCGAGATTTCATACACAACCCCGCAACCAGGGTCTCCGGCGTAGAAGCAGTTCGAATTCAAAATGCCGCCAAAAGATGTTGTGCCGTAGAGATTACCACTGGAATCGAAGACAACTCCGCCGTAAGGCGTCGCTCCGTCTGGAGAGGAGGTGAACGTGTGCAGGACTTGATCGGTCCAGCCGACTTCAGACGGCGTTAACTCAAAGACCACGCCATCGCCGTTAGACTGAGGCCGATCTCCACCAGACTCAGTGGTTCCGTATAGGCTTCCGTTGTGGAAAGTAAGCGGGGCGGCAGGACCGTCGCCGTCGCTTAAGCCGGTGAATGAGTAGAGCAGTGCCTCCGTCCAATTTCCTCCGTTGGGCGATAGCTCGAACACTGTTCCCCCTTTCCCATTCCCGCCTGCGTTGGTGGTCCCGTAGAGATTACCCTCTGCATCGAAAACCAGGCCCGGATTCGGAAGGGCCCCGTCTGATTTGCCTTGAAAGCTATAGAGCACCTTCTCCGTCCAGGTCTTAGCACCAGGAGACAGTTCAAAAACGGTTCCCCAATCGTAGGAGCCGCCACTCCAGGTTGTGCCGTAAAGATTCCCGGCCGCATCGAACACCAAATTACCATTCGGGTTCTCACCGTCGTTGTGCCTGTGGCCTTTGAACGAATACAGCACGAAGTATTTCCACGGCCTCCCCTTCCTGGCTGGGGGCGAGAGCCGGTATACGAGGCCGAAGCTATGGAGACCTGGCGACGCTACACCATAAAGCCTGCCCGTCCCGTCTAGAGCGAGGCCGCCAAAAGGGGTGCCGGGGTACTTAAATGCTTTAAGGATGGTTTCGGCCCAATTGCCCTGGCCGTCCGGTGTTAACTCATAGACGACCCCATGGGCCGTACCATAGAGGTTGCCAGCCTTATCCATCACCAGGCTGCCGCCGGGCTGCCCTCCGTCCCCATTCCCTCCAAACGAGTGCAGGATCGTTTCGACCCAGACGCCATTCTGCAAGGAAAGTTCAAAGACGGTGCCCCAGCCAAAGACACCACCCCATCCCGTAATGCCATACAGGTTGCCAGCGGCATCTTGGATGAGGTTGTACCCCGGATCCCACCCGTCGGGCGGACCCGCAAAGCTGTACAGAATGGTTTCGTTCCACGCCAGCGCCGGAGTTGTGAGCAGCGCACCGATGGCGATAGCTGATGAGAAGGCAATCATCAGGCGGGCGATCACTATCCAGCTCGCCAGCGAATGTCCTTGCCTCTGAGTGCCTATTCGACCGATACGATTCCCGATTCGATTGTTCATATGACCGCTCCCGTTCGTGAAGGCGAGGCGAGGGGGAAGTGCAGCGCGGGTAGCCTCTGAGATTGGCTTGCGAGCAGAGAAGCCCGCGTTCGTGCCTGCGAGGGTTATTATATCTCCGCTTGGGTAAGCAAAGGATGCAACTTTCCTGCATTGTTGTTGGCGCCAAACTGAGTTGCGATCTCAAAAGCAGCGCTGGCCAAGCGACGTAAGAGTCTCAGGAATCGACGCGCGAACCGTGATTTTGTGTGCGCAAAACAAAAACCCTCTCAACGAACGAGAGGGTTTGCGAACTGGTTTGGAGAAAACTCAGGCGGCGCGTATCACGTTGCCCGCCTGGAAACCCTTGGGCCCCTTGATCAGGTCGAACTCGACCGTCTCGCCTTCGTTCAACGTGCGGTAGCCGTTCTCCTGGATGGCGGAAAAATGGACGAACACGTCCTCACCCGTGGAGCGCTGGATGAATCCGTATCCCTTCGCCCCGTTGAACCACTTCACAGTACCCTTCTCTCTCACAAAAAACTCCTTTCGCCTCGTTTCAAAATTTTTCCTGGATCGCTTCTACGATTGTCGCGTCCCGTGTTGCCTAGAGACGAGACACCCCCTCAAAGGATTCAGGAACGTGGTCGCGTCACCGCGGGCCGAGCGTGCCGCGCTAAGCGAAACGGCTCCCCGAGTTTGGCCGGGCCGAAGCCCGAGACAAAACACAGAGGAGCCGCAAAGACGAAGGCGCGATGCCGAACTGCCGTCACAGAAACGTCAACCCTAATGCTCACTCGCCAGCCCGAGGGCTGCCGAGCAAGAGATAATAACAGGAAGATTCGGCTTGGCAAGAGCGAAATTGTTTGCAATGAATGCATTTCGCGAATATGACTGCGGGACGTAAAGGTCGCCAGTCGGCGGTCGTCAGTCGGCAGCGGACCGGAGCCGCGTTGCCGAGGCTACCCCGGCGGCTTAGCCGCTGAGAACCGGGAGCCCGCAGCTGAGAGCTGATGCAGAGCTAACTATTTGATAATATTTGAGAAACGTGTCTTCCATCTCCCCAATTGAGCTTTCCGACCAGAAAGGCGCCGACAAGTTTCGTCCTGGCCGGCGGCAAAGCCTGCTGCACTCGACTGCCCGTTACCTGCTGCGGACCGAAGTCCACACGTTTGCCTTCTCGGTTGCGGCGAATGCGATTCTGTCCTTCTTCCCATTTCTTCTGTTGCTGATGACGCTAATCCGGCGCGTGCTCCATTCCCAGGTTATGTACAACGTCGTGGAGAACCTGCTGCGCGACTATCTGCCGACGGGGCAGGAGTTCGTGATCCGCAACCTCAACGCACTGGTGGGTTCGCATCATGGGGCAAAGGTGTTTTCGCTGGCGATGCTGCTGATCAGTTCGACCGGGATTTTCATGCCGCTCGAGGTGGCGCTGAACCGAGTGTGGGGATTCCCCAATAACCGCTCCTATGTGGGAAATCAGCTAATCGCGCTGGGGCTGGCTTTTGCCTGCGGATCGCTGGCACTGCTTTCGGTGGGCTTGGCGGCGGGCAACGTCGCCATCCTGAAGAGCGTACTGCATGGGTACGGCGTCTGGTATCTGCGCCTGATGGGCTTCGTCGCCATGAAAGTGTTTTCCATCGGGGCCAGCATCGCGATCTTCTTCCTGGTGTACTGGCTGCTGCCCAACGGGAAGGTTCCCGCGCACGTGGTGCTTCCCACGGCTGTGCTCATGGGCCTGCTCTCGGAAGCGCTGAAGTATGCCTACATCTTCGCCCTGCCACACCTGAATTTCGGCGAAGTCTACGGGCCATTCGCCATCTCGGTCAGCCTGATGTTCTTGGCGTTTCTATCGGGGATGCTGCTGCTGACGGGCGCGCACTTGTCGGCGCAGAGGATACTGCAGGGTTAGCTCAATCTTGTAGTTGGGTGGTCTCTTTTGATTTCTCCGAGGCACCGGCACCATTACCGGGAGTAGCTCCGTGCTGCTTTTGCCATGCAGCCACTTTTTCTTCCGCTATGCTGAGTTGCTCTTTGCTGAGAAGTTGAGTGACTATGTTTAACCAATCATTCGGGTCTTTATAGCCGTCCAAATCAGCGATTTTCAGCCACGTGTATGCGTTGATGTAGTCGAAAAATGAAAGGTACGTCTCTCCCAAGAAATACTGTGCCGGAACCAGAGTCTCTGCCGCCCTGCGATACCACTCAATGGCCTGAAGAAGGTCTGGTGCTAATCTGTCGACGCCGTATTCGCAGGCGCACCCTATGATCAGTTGCGCCTGGGCGTTGCCTTGGTTGGCTTTCTTGAGCAGGTCCTTAATATCGCGCGTGTTGATCTTCGCGGCACACGGAAGGCCCGCATAGACGCCTTGTCCGGGGAAAGGTACCTGAATTCCCCCTTCCGGCAGGTGAAAATCCACGACGGTTTTAATCTCCACCGGTACTGGTGCTCCGGCCTTAGTGGCCGGTCGAAATCTCCAATGGGTGACGGCGTCCACCGCAGCCTGGTCAAGGCCCGGATCGAGACTCTCGAGGATTCGAATGTTGCTTGTTTTTCCGTCTGGAAGCACTTCGAAGATGAGGGAGACCTTCCCTCTAATGCGCTTCATCCGCGCGTCCGTCGTATATCGTGGGTTTGGCGTAAAAATTCGATGAGGAGGAGTTACTTCACCGCCGACTTTGTATATGGGCCCGGATTGAGTCTCCTGTCCCGCGCCGAACCCCACCATGGAAACGAGAAATAATGTTAGCAGCCACCAGCGCATTTCCATTCTCCGATTCTTCGTTCCATCATAGAGTGTCTGACATTGAAAAATCAATTCAATGGCTCAATAGGATTTCCCAAGGTTCTGCATGACAAAAGCGGTTCAAAGATTGTTGGGGTTAATCAGAAGCCCACACTCACAATCCTCTAGAGAATCGGCCTCTCAAAGAACATAACGAGCGTGGCAGGAACACGTCAAACAAGACGGCCCCGATTTCTCGGGGCCTGTTCGGGAACTTGATTACCTGTCACCTTGATTGTCTATAACTCATATCATTCTGTCAAGCTGGAACGGGGAGGTTATCACCTGTCCTTGGTAACCATCCCTTTCGCCTCCCAAGATGGGAATTCCGCGGTGGACCTGACGGGATTCGAACCCGCATCGTATTACGTGACAGGTAATCATGTTCCCAGTTACACTACAGGCCCACGTGTCGAAGATACAGCGACACCCGGGAGAGGGACCATGACCCGCATCACATTCCGCTTGTGACAAAAAAAGACTACGCCCAGAGATTTCTCCCATTGGATATGCACCACCAGCCCGCTCATCGTGGCGTCCGGTTGCTAGAAGGTTGATGAGCTCGGTGCCGCTGAGAGTACCCATTTCGTCGCCGACTTCGGGAAGCTCTTCTCAATAAACCCAAACACTCTGCTCGGCCGCACCTCGAAGATCGGCTCACCCATGCCCCGCAGGTCGAATTTGTACTTTTTCTTGTAGGCGATGGCTACGCGCTCAAGCGCGGCCGGATCGTCAACTTGCTTCGCCTGGCCTTCCAGGATCACGGCCTCTTCGCCGTCGTCTTTGGCAACCGAGCAGGCGGGATTGACGGTCAGGTTCTGGCCTTTCCGCGATTTGCGGCCGGTCGAGAAAAAGAATGCGTTGTCGAGCCACACTCCCCACACCGGCATCACGTGCGGACGCGCTTGTTGCGAGTGAATCGTAGCTAGCCAGAAGGTGCGGCAGCGGTTCATTTTGCGCGCCACCCAAGTCCAGGGAAGGAGCCCTTTGCCATCTTCAGGCCCCACGATTCCGTAGCCGGGGGCGAAGGGACGCTCGGCTAGGGGCTGGGATTCTCTGGCGGGAATGTTCGAAGGCCGGCGAGCGTGAGCGCGTTGGGGCGAGGTGCGTTTCGGCATGGGGCAACCATGATAGCAGGAGTAAGCATAGTTTCAATCGCCACCGACGACCGCAGCGAACTTGCGCAATGTTTCGACAGTAACGGCGGCTGGACGGCGTGCGGATCCGCTGGCCGCGGCGAGGGCGAGGACGTCCCTTCGGCAAGGTCTCGAAAGTCATGGCCGACTTGCATCCCTTTTGGCGGACCGCAGGCCCATCCACAAACCTGTCGAAAATCCCCACCCTAACGTCGCCAAAAACGCGACGTTAGGATGGGGCACCCTCGATTTTGATCGTCTTCGATGGGCCGCAGCCCATGGACATTCAGGGCAGGCTCTCGGAACCACGGCAGGGCGCGGCGCTACGCTCTCGGAGGCTGCGGAAAAAGTCCTCTGGCATGCCAAAGACGACCACCGGGGCTAAAGCCCACACATAATTCGAGGCGACTCACGCGGCCCTGAAGGGCCGCTCTTCCACGGCAACGCAAAGTTCGCGACTTTTTCCGCAGCCTGCTTTGTGACATTGATAGTGATCTCGTGGGCCGGGTGCTAGCTGGTTGCACCGGTGTCAGCGGCGTGCAGGCTGGTTGCTTCCAGGTCGGACTGGCGGTCGGCATCCAGGACCTCATCCCAGAAAGAAGTTTTTGGATCCATTGCGGTAACTCCGATCCGGGCTCCGCCGGGTGTGGCATCCTCCAACATCCAGGCGACGCGGAACTCCTCTTTCTTGGTTCCGCGCGCAAGAGAGACCTTGGCGCCTGGAGTAAGCATTCCGTGGATTCCCTCGAGTAACGCGCCTTGCCGGCTGATGTTGACGGTCATCACGCGCTGATCCAGCGGCCGTCCGTGCGAATCAACGCCGGTGAGCAGAACTGGAAGCGCGATCTCAATCCGCGGATCGCGGCGGTTTCCGAGGCGCTGTGCCCGCAAGTCGCCAAGAAACTCTTCGACGGTCAGCGATGACCCTGCCAGGACCAGATCCAGAAGCGGATCCGATGATTCGTGATCGGGAACCGGTCCGAACGCCGCTTGGGCCAAGGCTTGCCGTCCCTCTTTCCGGCCCACGAAGACTCTCGGCACTTCGCGGTGAGAGGTGAGTTGCCGGATGAGTTCCCCGGCGCGCTGGCGCAGTTCGCTGGTTGGGGTGAAGGCAACGCCCATGCCGGTTTTGGGGTGCGAGGCCTGCACGACGCCCTCGAGAAGATATTCCATGTCGCGGGCGCGGACGCTCACCAGCACGGGCGTGCCGGCGGGGAAAGGCGCGGTGGATTCCAGGTAACAGGCGCCAGCGCTGATGTCGGTCAATCGCCAGCGACGGGAGGCCGGCTTCGTGGCGCCAGCGGGAGCGGAATCGGTGCGCGGCGGGATCGGCGCCGGCGTCTCCTCGATCCTCCAATCCGAGGGCGCATATTCGATTCCCCAGAAGTTGCCGGGAATATCGAGTTCGAGTCCGGCGAGCCAGGTTTCGGGATCGCCCCCGAGTGGCACGATTTCGGCGACGCGCGCGGTGGTGTGCCGTTTCGCGGAGACGATCTCGATGCGAACTTGAATTCCTTTAGCCAGCTCGCGCGGGGAAATCAGTCCGCAGCCGTGGGCGTTGACCAGCGTGGTGTTGCATTGTTCGGAGAAAGGGAAACCGGGATCGAGGCTGGTCACCTGAACAGGGACTTCCAGCGGCAACCTCGTACTCCGGCGAATGGCATGCTGGGATTGTTCCAAGGGGCCCATAAGTCAGCAGACAGAGAATCCTTCGGCCCGAAACGCGCGACAAGAATCGGCGCCGTCGCTCAAACCAAGCGACCCAGCTATCATGCTAGACGACAAGAAAGCGCGGGCACACAGTTTTTCTCCCGCCTTGTTTGCAACTTCGACACCAGCGCGCAACCGGCGCAGCCAGTCGTTAAGTGCCGCTCTTGACGGCGGTGTCGGGCGCCTGGAAGGCGATCTTGTGAGTGCCGTCGCAAAAAGGCCGGTTCGCGGAAGCGCCGCAGCGGCAGAGGGAAAATGCCGTCTTGCCCGCCAGATCGTATTTGTTGCCGTCGGCGTCCACCATTTCTATGACGCCGCTGGGATCCTCAACGCGATAGGGACCGTTGGGGCGGACCGTGATCTTCACTTGCGACATGGAACCTCCAATTAAGATTCGCGAGCCTTCAAACTACCGCAGGAGGGCGGGAAGTTCAAATGAGTTCTCAGTTCCCAGTTCTCAGTTGCCAGTTGCCAGTTGCCAGAAGTGCGATTTCCGGATTGGGCGATCAGGTTGCCTGACCTTATCTATGAGGTGAGCAAACGTTCCGCCGCGCTCCGGCAACCGGAAACTGAGAACTGAGAACTGAAACTGAGAACTGGCAACTGGCAACTGCTTGTTCATCTCCACCGATCCACCGCTTCCCACCAGACCAGCTTCGTCCATTCGTCGAACGTGACCTTTGCCGATTCGCGGTTGGTCCACCAAGCCGCGGAGAACTGGGCGGGATTTCCGGCTGCGGCGATGCTCCAGTGATACTGCGGCAGACGATGGGAAAAGATCGTCAAAGCGCGGCGGGTGTGATAGTCCGAGGTGACGATCAGGACGCGCCGAGCCTTGAGAGGACTGAGACAGCGGGCGACGTCGGCGGTTTCGGCCACCGTGGAGCGGCCCTGGATCGCGCAGACCGTGACGCGGCTTGATTCGGGCAGGCCGTTGGCGTACTTCTGCGCGATCTCGGTCAATTTCAGGTCGTA
>Ga0187803_10000256_pt1 | contig 21962 bp, 18 predicted proteins | sample NC_wetland_sal_i_2_FD_132425 | JGI IMG/M metagenome (GOLD analysis project Ga0187803, IMG submission 132425) | Wetland sediment microbial communities from Neuse River Estuary, North Carolina, USA - Control_3 | ecosystem: Environmental > Aquatic > Freshwater > Wetlands > Sediment | place: USA...
AGAACGCCTCGATGGAAAAAGACGGCTACTTCACCCGCAAATTCACCTCGCTCGAACATTTCGGAACGCATCTGGACGCTCCCGCGCATTTCGTGAATGGCGGCTGGACGGTGGAGCAAATTCCCGCCGAACGCCTCTACGGTCCCGCGGTGGTTCTCGACGCGCGCGAGGAGAGCCGCGCCAACGCCGACTACCGCCTCGCGCCCGAAAAAATCGCGCAGTGGGAAGCCCGTCACGGCCGCATCCCGCGCGGCGCCATCGTCGTGCTGCGCACTGGCTGGGCCGAGCGCTGGGGCGACGCAGCACGCTACCGCAACATGGATGCGGCGAACGTGATGCACTTCCCCGGTTATTCGGTGGAAGCCGCGAAGGTGCTGATCGACCGCGGCGTCGTCGGACTGACCATCGACACGCTGAGCGTGGACTACGGCCCGTCAAAGGATTTCCCCGTCCACCACCTCTCGCACGGCGCGAAGCTGTTCCACGTGGAAAATCTGGCCGATCTGACCGCACTGCCGGAATCAGGCGCGTACCTGGTGGTCGCGCCGATCAAACTCGAAGGCGGCTCGGGAGGCCCGGCCCGCGTCTTTGCGCTTATCCCTTAGTCGCGCGGCGCTATCCCGCCGGCTCCGATCCCGGCGCCGCCATGCCGATCACATGCCCGCCTGGTTCGCGCACCCAGATTTCGTCCATCCCGTAATAGGTCGTGCGCTTCGGAACGATAATTTCGGTAGGACTCAGCCTCGAGGCAATCTCCTCCAGGTTTGTCACGCCGAGATAGACCACGGCCGGCGAGAGCGCGCCAACGCTGAGCATGGGCAGGTCTTTCGCCAGGCTGGCGCGGCTCTGCAGCATGATTTCCACGTGGCCTTTTGTCAGGATCACGAACCCGAGGGAATCTCCCTCCATTACCTCCGTCACTTTCTGGAAGCCCAGCCGGTCCACCCAGAAAGTAAGTGAAGGCTCGACGCGTTCCACGCGCAACAGCGGTGTCGCTTTCTGAATCATGGCCATCTCCTCGGAAGGGGAAATCCGCGCGGGGCCCTGGTTCCCTGCCTACGTGCGCGAGCATAGCACACGCGCCGCGCCGCGACGCAGCCTGCAATCCTATGTTAGTTTCAACTGTTCATGCCCGAACTCCCCGAAGTCGAAACCGTCGTGCGCGGCCTGCGCGCGGCGCTCTCCGGCCGCACCATCACCGGTTTGCGCCTGGGAAAAACCGATTTCATCGCCGACGTCACGCGCCTCGAAGCCGGGCTCCCCGGCGCGACCATCGAGGAAGTCCGCCGCTTCGGCAAATTCATCGGCCTGCGCCTGGCTGCGCCGCACGGAACCAACGGCAGCCGCCCCGCGAGCTGGCTGCTCGTCCATCTCGGCATGACCGGCCAGTTCGTAGTCTGCCGCCCGGATTCGCCCGTTCGCCCTCACACGCACGTGTGGCTGGCGCTGGACGACGCGCGCGAACTCCGCTACACCGACATTCGCCGTTTCGGCAAAATGCGGCTCGTCGATGCGGAGGAGCTCCCCGCCTTCCTCGGCCGCCTCGGTACGGAACCCCTCGAAGTTCCATTCGAAGCGTTCTGCGCTGCTCTTTCGCGCCGCGCCAAGATCAAGGCGCTGCTGCTCGACCAGCGCGTCTTCCGCGGCCTCGGCAATATCTACACCGACGAGAGCCTGTGGCGCTCCCGCATCCATCCGCGCCGGCTCGGAGGGCGCCTGAAGCCTTCCGAGTGCCGCGCCCTCTATGCCGCCGTCCGCCGGGTGCTCGCCGACGCCATTCGTCTCCGCGGCAGCTCCATCTCAGACTTCGTGGACAGTGCCGGCTCCCCCGGCGACTACCAGCGCCGTCACCGCGCATACGGCCGCGAGGGAAAACCGTGCTATCGCTGCGGGGCAGAGATCCGCCGCATCCTTGTCGCCGGCCGCAGCAGCTACTTCTGTCCCCGGTGCCAGCCCGCCCCGAGAGGGCGCCTCCGCCGCCGCGCGCGTGCGCGAACGCGGTAACCCTCGATTGGGACCGCTCGGAGAGACTGGGAATCTGCATACCGACGAGTTGTAATCCTGCTGCCCGGCGAATAGAATCAGCCATTCTTGCCGCGTTCCACCGGCAAAATTCAGGGAGGCCAATAATCCGGATGAAACCCCTACGTCTGCCTGCAATCTTCCTTGCATTCCTTCTTGCCGCAGCCGGAGGGCCGCACGTGCTGCGCGCACAGCAGCCGCAGGCCCCGCAGAAAGACCCGAACGCCGAGGCCGACGAGAAAATCCTGGCCGAGGTGCGCGACCACAACGAGATCATGGCCAATCTCGAATACCTTTCCGACATGATCGGCCACCGGCTCACCGGATCCGAAAACCTGAAGAAAGCGAATGAATGGACGCGGCAGCGCTTTGCCGACTACGGCCTGGCAAAGGCGCATCTCGAACCCTGGTCCATCGGGCACGGCTGGACGCGCGGCACCGCCAGCGGGCGCATCGTGAGCCCCGCCGAGCATCCGCTGACCCTCGCGTCGTATGGTTGGGGGCCGAATACGAATGGCAAAGTGCGCGGGCCGGTGGTGTACGTGAAAGCCGCAAACAAAGAGGAGCTGGACGCCTACAAGGGGAAGCTGAAAGGCGCCATTGTCATTACCGGCGAGCCGCAGCTCCTCCCGTCGCCCGATCAGGCCGCGCCCAGTCCGCTGTCGATTCCGGAGGGCGACTCCATTTTGCTGGTCCGCCCGGAACGCCCGGGACCGCGCCCCGCGGCGCCTGCCGGACCCGGCGGTGGCTTCCGGTTCTTCCAGGCGCGAACGGAATTCTTCAAGCAGGAAGGCGTGCTCGCCGCGCTCTCCGATTCCGGAAAACCCGACGGGCTGCTCAACATGGGGGGCGCGGGCGGCCGCGACTATCACATCGGCGCGATCCCTTCGGCGTTCATCACCTCGGAGAATTACAGCCTGATTTGGCGCCTGCTGAAGCGCGGCCCCGTGGAGGTCGAGCTCGAAATCGCCAACACGATTACGGACCGGCCGGTCGAGGTGTACAACACCGTGGCCGAGCTGCCCGGGGCGGCAAGGCCGAACGAAATCGTGATCCTGTGCGCGCACCTCGACTCCTGGGACCTGGGCACCGGCTCGACGGACAACGGCACCGGCTCGATGGTGGTGCTCGAAGCCGCGCGCGCTCTCCAGAAATCCGGCGTGCGCCCGGCGCGCTCCATCCGCTTTATTCTTTTCTCCGGCGAGGAGCAGGGCCTGGTGGGCTCGCGCGCTTACGTGACGGCGCACAAAGACGAGCTTCCGAATGTTTCCGTCGCGCTCGCTCACGACACCGGCACCGGCCGCGTGCTCACCATCAGCCTGATGCGCAACTATCAGGACCAGGAGATCATGGCCAAAGTCGTCGCCCCTCTTCGTTCGCTCGGCCTCGTGGAGCTCTCGCAGCGCTGGATGACGGGAACCGATCACGCTTCCTTCCAGGAAGCCGGCGTTCCCGGCTTCTTCTTCATCCAGGACCCTGCGCAGTATTTCCAGACGCATCACACCCAGGCCGACACATTCGACCAGGCGCACGAAGCAGACCTGGTGCAGGGAGCGCAGGCCATGGCAGCGGTGGCCTACAACATCGCGCAGTTGCCGGAGTTGCTGCCGCGGAAGCCCTCGGCGCCGGTCACCGAGTCCCCGGGGCAGTAGAAACAGCCGCCGCGCCTGCCCGCGGTAGGGTGGCAGGCTCGGGGCCGCGCCGCGAGCACACTTCGAGCGTCAAACGATGCCATGCGCGCAGTTCTCCAACGAGTGAGCCGGGCGCGCGTCCTCGTCGAGGGGCATGCGACCGGCGAAATCGGCCCCGGGCTCGTGGTCCTTCTCGCCGTGGGGCGCCAGGACACGCCCGAGGTCGCGCGAACCATGGCGGAACGCACCGCGAATCTCCGAATCTTCGCCGACGATGCCGGGAAAATGAACCGCTCGCTCATCGATTCCGGAGGCGCGGTGCTCGTCGTGAGCCAGTTCACGCTCTACGGCGACGCGCGCGGGCAGCGCCGGCCTTCGTTTCTCGAAGCCGCGCCGCCCGAACTCGGCAACGCTCTCTACGGAGAGTTCGCAAAGCAGATGCGCGCTCTCGGCGTCGCCGTCCAAACCGGCGTCTTTCGCGCGCACATGCAGCTCGAGCTGGTGAACGACGGCCCGGTCACGATTCTCCTCGACTCCGGCAAACTCTTCTGACCATCGCAGGGAGGCAGCCATGAAGGAAACCGCACTCGCGCCGCGAATCCGCACGGCGCAGATGGACGACGCGGAATCCCTGGCCGCGCTCGCCACCCAGCTCGGCTATCCCGCGTCCGCAGCCGAGATCGCGTCCCGGCTCCGCAGCATTTTTCCCGACCCGGCACACGTGGTGTATGTCGCCGAAGTGCCGGGCGCGGGCGTACGCGGCTTCGCGCACGTGCACGCCGGCATCGCCCTCGAATCCGGGCCGCGCGCCGAACTGCTCGCTCTGGTGACGGACGCCGCGCTGCGCAGCCGCGGCCTCGGCGCACTCTTGGTGGCGGAAGCGGAACGCTGGGCGCGCGCGAAGGGCTTCGAGACGCTCTGCGTGCGCTGCAACGTGGTCCGCGCCGACGCCCACCGCTTCTACGAGCGGCTGGGCTTCCAGTGCTCGAAGACGCAAAAATATTTCCGTAAATCGCTCGGCGCGAGCAGGGCATCAGAAAAGCAATGAGCGCGTCCCGCGTACCCTCCAGGAAGACGCCGCCGCAGGACCCGGCGAGCGCCCGCGAGCGCTGCCGCGCGATGCTTGCGCACATGGAGCAGATCGGCTCGCCGCGCGGCGCGGAAAAAATGTCGTACTGGGGCATCCAAGCGGCGCGCGCCTACGGCCTCTCCGCGCCGCAAATGCACGCCCTGGCGCGCGAAGCCGGCCGCGACCATGCGCTCGCCCTCGAACTGTGGAAGAGCGGCGTGCACGACGCGCGCCACATCGCGGCGCTCACCGCCGACCCCGCCCTCGTCACCGAACGGTTGATGGAGCAGTGGGCGCGCGATTTCGCCTCCTGGGACGTGGTGGACACCTGTTGCTGTTACCTCTTCATCCACACCGCTCACGGCTGGAAGAAAGCCGTCGCGTGGAGCCGGCGAAAAGAGGAATTCATCAAACGCGCCGGCTTTTCCACCATGGCCTATCTGGCCGTCCACGATAAAGCCGCGCCCGATGCGAAATTCCTCGCCCTGCTGCCCATCATCGAGCGCGAAGCCGGCGACGAACGCAACTTCGTGCGCAAAGCCGTCAACTGGGCCTTGCGCCAGATCGGCAAACGCAACCTGCACCTGAACCGCAGCGCTATCGCCGCGGGAGAACGCATTCGCCGCCGGGATTCGCGTTCGGCCCGCTGGATCGCCGCCGATGCCCTGCGCGAGCTGCGCAGCCCCGCGGTCCAGAAGCGTCTGTGGGAACGAGCAAGAAAGCGCCCGCAAGTCCCGGAGGCGGACTCAGGTCTGCGGAGGAGGCAGAGGTGATAACCTCTTTTTCCGGTGTTGCGGGGATCGCGCGCCTATGGGTTCTCCTCTCGTGGTTTGCCTGGCTCCTGCTGTTCCTGGGTCGCGAGAAGCCGGCGAAAGAGGCAGCGGTCCGCCGAGATCCCTTCTCGCGGGCTGGCATTGTGCTGCAAGGGTTGAGCTTCTTCCCGCCGTGGTGGCTGCGAACGGAAATGTTTCCTGCTTCCGCCCTGCCGATGCCTTTTCTCTGGCTCTCTTCTCTTCTGGCCATGCTCCTGGCCACAGGGGCGGTTTGGATGGCAGTAGCCGCGAGGCGTGAACTCGGCAAGCAGTGGAGCTACGAGGCGCGGCTCGTGGAAGGACATCGCCTGGTGGTTGGAGGTCCTTACTCCCATGTGCGCCATCCGATCTACTCGGCGATGCTGGGAATGCTTCTGGCCACGGGCCTCGCGTTCAGCGTGTGGTGGGCGCTGCTGATTGCCGTTCCGATTTATGCGCTAGGCACGGCGATTCGCGTCCGCGCGGAGGAACGGCTGCTGCACGAAGCATTCGGCGAAGACTACGAAGCCTATCGCCAGTACGTCCCGGCGGTCATTCCTCGCTGGAACGCCCGCTCCTGAGCGCACCCTGCATTCCTCGCGCGACGGCGGCACTCCCTCCAGTTTGGACCACTTGGCAGCTCTCGAAGCGTGCGCCGGTCCTAGTTCGCCGTGGGAACTGCGGACTAAAGGCCGGCGGGGCTAACGACCGGCGCCGGCCGGCTTGCCCCCGCGGCGCAGCCCCAAGCTTCGGAACGGTTTCTTCTGCCGCGAGGCCGCCGCGCTCTCCGCGTGCGTGGCCATCGCGGAGAGAGCGGTCGCCAAGGCAGAGGGATGGAACGCAGGGCCGTAGCGGCCGCCAACGTACCACTGCGGCGGCTGTGTGTAGATGCCGTCAAAGACCCTGGACCACTGCTCCATGCAGTCGAAAGCCATGGCATAGGGCAGCAGCTTCTCGAAGGTCTCGGGAAATTTGCACATGGAATTCAGGCGAGCGGCCTCGACGCGCGAAAGAAACTCCTTGAAGCCCATAACCTTTTCGAGGGCGCGAGTGCCTTCGATGGTCCGGCCGCGATCCGTTCGCTGGCTCAGCCTGTACAGAATCAGCGGAGTGACGACCCCAGAGACAATATAGAATATCGCCTCCGTCCGCCTGCCCGGAGTCAAAAGGTCCCCAAGGCCTCGGGATCCAAACCAGTACGCACAAGTCAGGGCCAGGAGGCGGAGGGTCCTCGTTACGGGTTTGCTGCGGTAATAGCCGCGTTTGCGCAGTTCTTCAAAAATCGTTTCCCGGACCAGGGGAACTTTTTCCAGGAATTCGTTGTGCGCCGCAGGCAGCAAGGATTGGGAAACACCGATGTCCCGGCCGCCGCCAATCAGAAGGGCCAGCAACATGCGCTCGTGGGCGCGCAGGGCGGTCCAATACTGGAACGGCTTGGCCAATTGGAAGGAGTAGTCTTTTTCTGTTACCAGGCCGAAAGCTTCGTCCTTCCAGCGCACTTCGATGTAAACGTAGCCGCGAACGGCGAGGTCCACCAGCGTGGCCATGATCTCGCGCATTCCCGCCGAACCGCTGATCAGCGCTCCGGCGCCCGCGGGGGAAAGGTCTTCCGGCGGCTCATACTGCACGGTAATCGGGCGGAGCTGCGGGTCTCTTGCATAGCTGTTGTACACATAGACCGAGACAATCAGCGCGAATAGCGGGATGGCCAAGGGCCAAACATCGATTATGAAGTTCAGGAAAGCCCCGCGCGGGACGGGCGGGTGAACGAAACCTTTCTGCCAACTGGCGATGATGGCTAGCCCTTCCTCGCCACGAAGCGGGCGCGTCGCAACAATCTGCCAACCGGCGGGGAGGGCTTCAATAGTGGCGCTTGATTCCGCCGAGCCGCGAAAATCGGTGAACGCTTCGGCCTTGAGTCCGGCGGCGCCGGTGGGAAGGATAACGGTCGCGCCGACATTGAAGATCCCAGCGAAGTGATCATGGCCGGCCACGTTCCAGTAGAGTTCGTCGTGATCCGGGAGGAAACGCACACCGTTCTCCACCAGGTAAGTTATGACCACCGTGCGCGGCGCGTTCGAGGTTACGGGAAGTTCGATGGCCACCTTCAGCGAGTCACCGAATCGGCCGGCCCGGTAGGGGAGCACGGTTTGGCCGCCGTCGGTGACGCTCTCTATCCGCACGTTCCAACGATATTCGAAACCGTCGCTCATCCGATGTACGAGAGGAAAGCTGCGGTGGTAGACACCCTTCCAAATGATGGAAAAACGGAGACCCACAGTTTCCGTCACGCTGAGAGAGCCATCCGGCTTGACCAGGATTTGGGCGTCCCAGCTCGTGAATTCGTACTGCCCGTACTCCCAACCTCCATAGGACGGCGCTTGCGGAGTGGCGAGCGCTCGGGGTGCAAACGGAGCATACAGGAGCAGGAAGGCAGCAGCTCGGGCGACGGCGCGCAGCGTCACGGCAATGCCATTGGAAGCGGAACGCCTCCCCTAAAATTCTCCCGCGCCCCCGCCTCCGAACCCTCCGCCCGAAAACCCGCCGCCGCCGCCGCCGAATCCCGAACTGCCCGAGCTCGAGGGCGCCGACGTCATCACGCTCCCCGTGTGCGTCGCCATGCCGCTCAGGTTATTCGCAAACGAAGACGGATAGAACTGTGGGCCATAGCTCGACCCTGAGTACCACTGCGGCGGCTGCGTGTAGATGCCGTCAAAAGCCTTGGACCAGTGGGCTTCGCAGCCGAATGCCATCGCATAGGGCAGAAATTTCTCGAACATCTGCGGCGTCTTCACCACCAGGTTGTAGCGGTCGCTCTCCACGCGGGAGAGGAATTCCTTGAAACCCAGTACGCCCTCCAGCGCGCGCGTGCCCTCCATCGTCCGTGCATGCACCAGTCGCCCGTAAACAAACACGATTAACGCCGTCAGCCCAGCCGCGATGACGAACGGAAGGATTTGCATCCCCGAGTGCCGCGCGATCACGTTTCCGGTCCAGAAGATCCCCACACCCGCGGCCACCGCTCCCGCCGCGTATCGCTGGTGCATGTAGTCCGGCCGTGTGCGGTAACAATTTCGTCCCATCAGCTCGTTGAAGATGGCCTCTTTGAGCGAGGGCACATTTGTGTAGAAGCTGTTGTGCAGCTCGGAGAGCGAGACCGACTCGGTGTCCGCGGCACCGGACTGCGGCAACTGCGCAAGAGCCTGCTGGACCTGCGCGCCCACGGACTTCGCCTGCTGCATGAGCGTAAACGGGTTCCGCGAGATGCCGGACAGCAGCTGTTTCACCGCAGCAAGATCGACGGGGCCGGACCGGCTGAACAGCGCATGCATCAGCAAAGACTCGTGAGGACGCAGGTCCTTCCACTCCTCTACGGGTTTCTTTCGATGGAAAACGTAATCTTTCCCCGCAAGCATCTTCAGGAGCCCGCTGCCCGCCTTCTCTTCAATGGTCAGGTAACCGCGCACAGCCAGATCCACGATTGTCGCGGTTATGTCGCGCATATCCGCCGAATCGTCAATCAGCGCTCCGGCCCCTGCGGGCGACATTCCCTGCGGCGGGGCGTATTGCACGGAGACCGGCCGGAGCGAAGGGTCGCGCCCATAAGAGAAATAAAAGGTGACCGCGAAGATCAGTGCGAGCACGGGAATGCCCAGCGGCCAATTGCTCGTCAGGAAATCCCAGGCGAGTGCCAGTCCGCTGGGCGGGCTGACCAGCCCTTTGTCCCATCCCGTGACGATCGTCCACGCTTCGAAGGGATGCAGCGCCCGGGTCGTGGCGTAGCGCGCTTCGTTGGGCGCCTGCGTGATTTCCGTGCTCAATTCGCGCAATCCTACCCGCCCGGCGAAGGCGCGCGTGCGGACTCCCGCGGCGCCCGCGGGCAGCACCACCTGCGCTTCCGCCTGCTCCACGGTGTTGTCGTGGTCCGGCCCAATGACGTTCCAGTACAGCTCGTCGTGGTCCTGGAAAAAGCGCAGGCCGTTCGCCACGCGGTATCTCACGATCACGGTGCGCGTCGCTTGCACCGCCCCGGGGACGTAAATTTTCAGGTTAAGATTGCCGCCTCGCCGGTTCTGTTCGTAGCGCAAATTCTGATAGTCGCCGTCGGTCACGCTTTCCACCCGCACGTTCAGGTGGTAATCGAAATTCTGGTCGGTGCGGTACTCCAGCGGAATCGTGCGGGTGATTCCCTGCCGCTGGACGGTGAAGCGCACGGTCAGCGTCTCGGTCACCACGAGCGAGCCGTCGGCGTTAACCTTGAGCTCGTCCTCCCAGCGTTCAAACGTGATGGTGCCCGCCGCCGCCACCGGCAGCGCGCACACGAGCGCCGCAAGCAGCAGTATGAATCCCGCAAAAATTGGCCGGATGCGGCGCGTCACGGAGTGTCCCATCGAATCAGGAAGCCGGCGTTTGGAAGCTGACCTTCGGCACCGCGCGCTCGCCTTCATCTTTCAGCTCGAAGAACTCGCGCTCTTTGAAGTTGAACATGCCCGCGATGATGTTGGAGGGAAACTGCTCGATGTCCGTATTGTAGTCGCGCACCACGGCGTTGTAATAGCGCCGCGCGTTCTGGATGTTGTCTTCCAGGTCGTTCAGTTTGTGCTGCAGGTCCGTGAAGCTCTCCACAGCGCGGAGCTGCGGATACGCCTCCGACAATGCGAACAATTGCCGCAGCGCTCCGCTGAGCATTCCTTCCGCTTCCGCCTGCGCCGCCGGTCCCTGCGCGGCAACGGCGCGGTTGCGCGCCGCAATCACGCCTTCGAGCGTCTGCTTTTCGTGCCCCGCGTACCCTTTCACCGTTTCCACGAGGTTCGGGATCAGGTCGTGCCGCCGTTTCAATTGCACGTCGATATCCGCCCACGCGTTCGACGCCTGCACCTTGAACCGCACCAGGCCGTTGTAGCTGCTCATCACCCAAAGAAAGAAGCCGATGATCAGAACGGCCAGAATTAAAACTCCGTACATACCGGGTCCTCCTCGGGCGCCACTCGCGCGCGGTTTTTCCGGCCACGCCGCGCCTCTCGCGCCCTCGACAATACAGGAAACTTCAGCGGCCCGCCACAGCACCGTGCCTGCCGAGTGAAGTGCCGCTGGCGTTGAGTGGCGTTGTCGTTTAACATTCGCCCGAGCAACTCTCTACTCTCGCTTGGGCCATGCTCTATAAAATCCTCAGCGCCGCCGTCTACGGTATCGAGGCGAGCCTCGTTGAAGTCGAGGTGGACGTGGGCTCGAGCCGCCAGGGCGAATTTACCGTCGTCGGCCTGCCGGACATCGCCGTCAAAGAAAGCCGCGAGCGCATCCGCTCCGCCGTCAAGAACTGCGGCTACGATTTCCCCAATCCCCAGAGCGTCACCGTCAACCTGGCGCCCGCCGATCTGCGGAAAGAAGGCTCGGCCTTCGATCTCCCCATGGCCCTCGGCATACTGGGATGCAACGGACAGTTTTTCGGCAAGCTGCTCACCGACACGGTTTTTCTCGGCGAGCTTTCGCTCGACGGCGGCGTCCGTCCGGTGCGCGGCGCGCTCTCTGCGGCCATCACCACGCGCGACCGCGGCCATCGCCGGCTCATCGTGCCGGAGGCGAACGCGAAGGAGGCCGCGCTCGTCGAGGGGATCGAGGTTTTTGCTGTCCGCTCGCTGCCGCAGGCTGTGGACCTCGTCAACGCCCCGGAAATGGCGCAGCCCGTCCGCGTGGACAGCCGCGCGATGCTCGCCGAAGCGGGCGCATATTCCGTGGACCTTCGCGACGTCCGCGGCCAGCAATCGGCAAAGCGCGCTCTCGAAGTCGCCTGCGCCGGCGGCCACAACATCCTGATGATCGGCCCGCCCGGCGCCGGGAAAACGATGCTCGCCAAACGCATCCCCACCGTCCTGCCGCCCATGACGCTCGAGGAAGCCATCGAAACCACGCGCATCCATAGCGTCGCTGGAGTACTCGAGGACGGACGCGGCCTCACGGCCACACGCCCGTTCCGCTCGCCGCACCACACCATCAGTGACGCTGGCCTGATCGGCGGCGGGGCTGTGCCACGGCCGGGCGAGGTCTCGCTCGGCCACAACGGCGTGCTCTTTCTCGACGAGCTGCCGGAATTCCAGCGCAACGCGCTGGAAGTAATGCGCCAGCCCCTCGAAGACGGCATCGTCAACATCGCCCGCGCTGCCATCTCCGTTTCGTTCCCGGCGCGATTTATGCTCGCCGCGGCGATGAATCCCTGTCCCTGCGGCTATTTTGGCGACACGGCGCGGGAGTGTCATTGCACGCCGCCCCAGATCCAGCGCTACGTCTCGAAAGTTTCGGGGCCGCTGCTCGATCGCATCGATATCCACATCGAGGTGCCCGCCGTGAAGTACCGCGAACTGCGCGAAGGCGCGCTGGGCGAGGGTTCCGCCGAAGTCCGCGCGCGCGTGGTGGAGGCGCGGCAGCGCCAGGCCGCGCGCTTTACCGGCGAGAAGCATCTCTACGCCAACGCTCAGATGCCGCCGAAGCTCATACGGAAATACGCGGCTATCTCCTCCGAATCGGAAAAACTGCTTGAATCCGCGATGGCCCGCCTCGGCCTGTCCGCCCGCGCGCACGACCGCATCCTGAAAGTCGCCCGCACCATCGCCGACCTCTCCGGCACGCCGGATATCGAGTCGAAACACCTGAGCGAAGCCATCCAGTACCGCACCCTCGACCGCACCTACTGGGCGTGGTTCGGCCCCGGCGGCGCGCGAAGCTTCGTCATACAAATAGCGACTTGTAGTACAATGGCTTCATGCGCTCGACACTGCAAGCTCGGCTGGACGCGCGATCACAAAAGCTCCTGGCTGCGCTGATCCGCGAGCTCGGCTGGAGCCCCTCCCAGGTGGTCCGGGAGGGCCTGCGGGTTCTGAGCGCCACTCGCTTGCGACGGAAGAAGAGGGGCATCCTCGGGCTGGGAAAATTCCAATCCGGAATCGCGGATTTGGGCTCCAACAAGAAACACTTGCGGGGCTTTGGGCGGTGAAGCCGGTACTGCTCGATAGCGGCGTGATCGTGGCGCTCATGGACAGGAGCGAAGAGCTGCACGGGGCGTGCACGAAGGCAGTGCGGAGCCTGGAAGTCCCGCTGATCACCTGCGAAGCCGTGATTGCCGAGAGCTGCTATTTGCTGCGAAACCTTCGCGGCGCCCCCGAAGCTGTGATGGACAACGTGACCACCGGGAATTTCCAGATCCCCTTTCAGCTTTCGCGGGAAGCGGCTGCCGTGAAGGGGGTGCTGCGAAAGTACCGCGACCAGGAGGTGGATCTGGCTGACGCCTGTCTCATCGTTCTGGCAGGTGAACTCGAGACGGCCGACATCCTTACTCTGGACCGCGATTTTCAGATCTATCGCTGGGGCAGGAACAAGCCCTTCCGCGTCTTGCCGGCGCGACCCTGAAGAATAAGGCGCTATAATTCGCGACGATCATGGCGCTCGCTTCCGGCACACGACTCGGTCCCTACGAAATCCAGTCGCCTCTCGGCGCGGGCGGAATGGGCGAGGTGTACCTTGCGCGCGACACGCGCCTGGAGCGCACGGTAGCCATCAAAATCCTTCCCGCGGAATTCTCCGCCGATGCTGAGAGGCGCCAGCGTCTCAGCCGCGAGGCTCGCGCCGTTTCCTCCCTTTCCCATCCCAACATTTGCGCGCTCTACGACGTCGGCCAGCAGGACGGCATGGACTACCTGGTGATGGAGCACCTGGAAGGGGAAACGCTGGGCGACCGCCTGGAGAAGGGCCCCCTTCCCACCGAACAGGTGCTGCGCATCGGCATGGAGATCGCCGGCGCACTCCATGTAGCGCACCGCCGCGGCTTGGTGCATCGCGACCTAAAACCAGGCAACGTGATGCTGACCAAGACCGGCGCGAAGCTCCTCGATTTCGGCCTGGCCAAGGCTGGGGCCGCTCCCGCCATCAACCTCACGGATATGCCTACGGGCAGCAAACCTCTAACTGCCGAAGGGAAGGTGGTGGGCACTTTCCAATACATGTCGCCCGAGCAGGTGGAAGGCAAAGAGGTAGACGCACGCAGCGACCTCTTCTCGTTCGGAGCCGTGCTCTACGAGATGGCTACGGGCCGCCCCGCCTTCGAGGGACAGACCCAGGCCAGCGTGGCCGCCGCGATTCTCGAGCGCCACCCGCCCCCGGTTTCCACTCTGGCGCCTCTGTCTCCGCCGGCCTTCGATCGGGTTGTGAAGCTGTGTCTCGAGAAGGATGCTGACGCGCGCTGGCAATCTGCCCAGGACATCCGCGTGCAACTCGCGTGGCTAGGGGAGGGATCAGGCAGCAGCGCTGCCTCGACCGCGCAAGCCGCACCGTCGCGCACGCGCGAGCACGCGGCCTGGGCAATCGCCACGGTCTGTCTGCTTCTGGCGGCCGTGCTCGCCGCAATGCTATGGCGCACCGCGCCCACGCGTGCCCCGCTCATCCGATCTTCACTCCTCCCGACCGCTGGCGGTTCTTTCCTTCCGTACAACTTCGCGTTGTCACCTGACGGAACCCGCCTGGCGTACGTCGCCGCAGGTTCGGACGGCAGGTCCAGCCTCTGGGTTCGCGTGCTTTCTTCAGCGGCGGCGCAAGAGATCAGTGGGACCGAAACTGCAATTTATCCTTTCTGGGCGCCGGACAGCAGGCGCATTGGCTTCTTTGCAGAAGGCAAGCTCAAGACTGTGGACACAGCCGGCGGCGGTATCAAAGTGCTCTGCGAGGCCCCCGTGGGACGCGGAGGGTCCTGGAATCGCGAGGGGGCGATTGTTTTCGCGCCCAACGTCGCGGCTCCGCTCAGCCGCGTTTCAGAAATTGGCGGCGACCCAGTGGCCGTGACTCCGCCGCCCCGCAAGGGCAGTGGGCAGGGGCACCGCTGGCCATTCTTTCTGCCTGACGGGAGGCGCTTTCTGTATTTTTCCGACTGGAGTGCTCCCGACGAACCCCAGGGAAACGGGATTTACGCGGGCTCGGTTGATGGGGGACCCGCAAAGCTCATCTCATCGGACCTGACGGGAAACGTGGAATTCGCTTCGGGATACTTGCTTTACTCGCGCGACCGCAGCCTGATGGCACAGCCCTTCGACGCCGACAAGTTGGTAACCACGGGGCCCGCAATCCCCATTGCCGAGCAGGAAGTGATTCAGGACGTGGGATTCCATCATGCGGGATTCTCCGCCTCGCAGAACGGTATGGTCGTGATCCAGTCCACCGCAGCCTTCTCCACGCGGCTGCTGTGGTTAGATGCCGCCGGCAAAGAGGCCGGGCAGATCCCCGGTTCCGGTTACTGGAGCCCGCGGCTGTCCCCCGACGGGCGGTTCCTCGCCGTGGCCGAGGACGACGCCCGAAACGGGAAGTACTACATCCATGTGGTTGACTTGGCGCGCGGCGTGTCCACACGGCTGACGGATGGAGGGAACGAAGAGACGCCGGTATGGTCCCGCGACGGCAAGCGCATCGCCTACACCACCGTCGAAGGAAAGTCCGTGGCCATCTACGAAACACGCGCGGACGGCTCCGGATCCCCGCAGAAACTTGTGACAGGTTCCCTGAAAATGGTGAACGATTGGTCTCCCGACGGCCGCGTGGTGTATATGGATTTTGCGCGGGGCATCCCGTTTCTGGGTGTCTATTCCGAAGCCGATCACCAGGTCACGGAATTCGCGGTCGGAGCGGAAGGGCGCATCTCGTCCGACGGGAAGTGGATCGCCCGCATCGAGCCGCGGAGCCGTTACCAGGAAATCTTTGTCCAGCCGTTTCCCGGCGGGGGCGCGCGCATTCAGATTTCTCAGGGAGGAGGCTCTCAGGCGGCGTGGCGACACGATGGCAAGGAGATTTTCTACATCGGATTTGACAGGAAGCTCAGGGCCGTGACGTTCGACCCCGTGAAGAAGGCAGCGGGATTGCCGCGCGTGCTTTTCCAAACCCACATCGTCGGCCCCACCTTTGTTCTTTTCCAGTACGACGTAGCCCCGGATGGCCGCTTCCTGATCAATTCCTTGAATCCGGATTCACCTCTGACGCTGATCGCCAACTGGCCGGCCATGATCGCGAAGTAGCGACGCGAAGGATTGCGCCGCGGGCGCTCACGTGCTGGAAACCTCGATGATCGCTGTCATGCGATGACTCATGCCGGGCGCGAGCGTCACCCCATGCTTCCCGACGTTGCAGGTCTCCACGCACACAAATTGTTTCCACTCGTCGTCTCCCATGTCCGCCATGGCCTTCGTTTTCTCGATCCACGGATTCCACACCACGGTGGCCAGCGAATTTTCTTTGTTCACGCGGATCCGCCGCCGCAGCACCGGGTCCTCGATCGCCGTCGCGTGCGCGGTATCCAGATACACGCTGTCCGTTTCCTTCGCGATCACCACGTCACCCTGCTGCGTCTTTTCCCGGTTGCCATCGGTCTTGTCGAGATAATGAATTCCGTCGAGCCCGCGCACACGCGCCTTCGTGATGTCTCCCACACGAAAATACGTGTGCAGCGCCTCCTCAAATCGCAGCGCGGCTGCGCCCGTGTTGGTCATTTCGAGTTCCATGGCCAGCTCCGCGCCGAAGGTGGCGCGATGCACCAGACGAAAGTCGGCGGGCCACAATTTTCTCGTCCCCTCGTCGCTCGCCGTGGACATGCTGACCGTCACCGCATCGCCCTTCTGGACAATCGAATCGAGCTTCCATGCCTTCGCGCGAACAAAGCCGTGCGCCGGAGCTTTCGCGTCGTCCGCCTTCGCTCCAAACCAGGGAAAGCAAATCGGCACGCCGCCGCGGATCGCTTTTCCCTCCTCCCACTTCGAGGCCGCGCTCACAAACAGCGCCTCGTCGCGCCCGCGAGGTCTCCACGATGTTACCTCCGCGCCCAATAGATACATTTCGCCCGCGGCCGCCCCGGCGGTCACGGCAACCTTGGGCAGCCCGCCATTGCCCGGAACCACGTGCGCAATTCCCGCAATTCCGAATTTCGCATCGAGTTCCGCAATCGTTTCGGTAACGCCCATACCATCACCTCCCTCGAGCGTGCTGAGGCAGAGGATTATGGCTCGAAGCCCGTCCCGTGTGGTGGTTTTTGCTTGCGGCGCGGGGGGCAGTCAGGCGGGAGGTTTCGTTGGCCCGTTTGTCTCAGGCTTTGTCGGGTTCACGGGCGGCGGCGTGGTCGGACTCGCCGGTGCGGGCGCGGCGGACGCTCCGGCGGGAGCGGCCGCCGGCTTCGCCACTTTGAAGTCCGTCATCCGCACTGTCAATCGCAACTGCTCGTCGCCGGCCTTCGTGTGCACGTAGGCATCGGACCGGATGAACGTCGGGAACCAGTATTTCCCGCCTACATTTTCGTAGTACATCTCGTAGAGCGAAAACGGGACGTCCCGGCCGGGGGCATCCTCGTTGTCGTCCGCGAGCGATTTCCACGTCCCGTACAGTTTCACGACCGCCAGATCCTGGTCGTCCACATAAATGATCCCGGAGAACAGCCGGTAGGTCGGCAGAAGCTTTTTCGGCTTCACTTGGAAGATATAGGCGTTCAACTCGTCGAGCGGCTGCGTGCCTTTGTACGTCAGGTCGTAATACTGCAACTGGCTGGACGTGAACGGAAACAGCGGCACCTGAGCCGATTTCTTCGCGTCCACGGAATTGGATTTTATGTCCAGGAACCGCTCGCTCCCCTCCTGCGTTGACTTCTCGTAGCGCCTGCCGTTGTCCGCCAGGTACACCTCGCTCGTCTGGGTCACCTCGCCGCCCTTCTCGCCGCCGAGGGTGATTTCTTGGACTCGCACCGAGCGCTTGAATCCATACATACTGTGGGCGCGAAGGTACTCGTCCGAATGCATGGCGAACGACTCGATGATTTTGTCCTGCGCCATCGGCGCAGTCTCCGTCCGGCCTTCCCGCGAGATCACGTGCACTTGATGCGGCGGAATCGGCGTCAGCGGATTGTCGTTCTGGGCCGCGGCGGGCAGACTCCACACCGCGAGCGCGGACAGCGCCAGCAGCCCTCGCAGCAGGAACACACGGTTTGGAATTCCCGCGGCCATGCGAATTCTCACGGCCCCTCCCTTACACTGAATTCGATGCGGTACGCCGCGGTCGCGCCGCCCGGGTCGAGCGGCGGGAACTCGAGGCGCAGCAGCACGCTGTACTTCTTCGGCTCGAGCGTAAGCCGCGCGCCCGCATCGTCCCACGCGACCGCCAGTCCCGGCCTCCGGGCATCGCGAATTTCAATCTTCCGGACTCCCGGGGGAGGAGAAACCGCCGCTCCGCCGGGCACGAACGCCTCACAATGTTCCGTGCCCTCGCTCGTTGTTCCCGCTTCCGCGATTCTCCAGCAGAACTGCGTGGCTCTCGTCCAGACCACCGCCGCAGGAACGGAGTTGAGAATCGCGAAAGATTGAGGAACCGGTCCCTTCGGCAGCGGCGCCGCGAAAATGCGGCCCGCCGCTTCGTCCTCCAGCCGCCGCGCACCCGCGGGCAACAGAGACACCCGGTATTCCACCGCCAGAGTCTCGTCGCCGGTAAATCGCGCCGTCTTTTCAATCCGCGCGCCATGCGGGTAGACGTCCGGCGCGTCATATTGAAGCCGGAGCGCGGGCCCGTCCGCTCCGGGAACCCACTCGGCCGAATACAGGCGGTTGAAAGTCCCGGCACGGCCGTGCATCCGCTCGCGCGGCGAACCCTGCGGGTCGGGCGTGAACGTGAAAACATCTTCAAGCAGGCCCATTGTGGACGTCAGATCCCGTTCGGACGATTTCGCGACCAGGGCGACCATCCGGCCGCCCTCCGACGGCGAAAATATCGCGCGCACCGCTCGATTTTCGAGCGCGCTCTCCGCGTTGCCGTCGGCATCGAAATCGAACTGGTATCCCGCCGTCCCCTTCTCCGCCAGGATGAGGTACGCGACGGACAGTTCCTGCGACTCGGCGCCCGCCGCGAAATGCAATGTGCCGTGATACAGACCGTCTGCTCCGGGGGCTTCCGCCGCGGCCTTCTCCACCGCTGTAGCGGGAAGCTTCAGGTTCAAGCTGCGCAGCTCGTTCCCGTTCACATACGAACGCGCAGATGTGTTGAATTGTCCGGTGGCCTGCACCTGGACGCTGCTTCCCTGCCCGCCCTGGTTTTCCGCCACCACCCAGAGCGAGCCTTCGTCTCCCCTGCGGAACACAAACAGCGGCGGATTCGTCAGCAGGGTTGTATCCTCGCCCAAAGGCAACCGCACTGCGCCTGCCGGGGAAAAACGGAAGTGAGCCGGCGCCGGATGTCGCCCTTCCGGCTTCGGCCGCTCCGGCAAAGCCGGCTGGTACGGCATAGGAAGCCGGAGTTCGTGCAGAAACTGCGGTGACGCGCCGCGGAGCAGCTCCACAACCAGTTCGTGGCTCGGCTTCAGCCACTGCCCGTTTACCTGGACCTCATCCACTTCAATGTGTTCCGGCCGCGCCGCCAGATGGAGGCGCACCGTGGCTTTCGCGGGCGCGTAAAAGCTGAGGATCATCGTTTTCCCTTCGCGCTCGGCCCGCACCAGTTCCGCGCCGGAAGAGACCACTGAATCCTTGCACTCCGTCCGGACTCCCGGCTCCAGGCACAATCCCACATCGACCGGCAGAAGCAACGACTCCCGGGGAGGGACTTTCAACGGCACATCAATCCAATCGTCGCTTGCGTCTTTCTCGGTTCGCGCCGAGGCCCGCGGAGAAAGCAGCTGGAGCGTCTCGGTGACCGCCGTCTCATAGCTCAGATTCACAACGCTGAGCCATCCCTCTCCGCCGGAGCGGTCTCCCAACGGCAGGGTTCCTTCGTTGCTCACGAGTTCACTGACCACCAGTTCGGCCGCCTCCGGTTTTGAGTTTTCACGGCGAATGCTCCGCCGCACGCCCGACGCCTTCAACACGTCTTCCAGCAAGGAACGGGCGAAGGGCGCTTCAAATCGCTTCATTCCCTCTTCAAAATCTTCGTCGAGCGACACCCACGAGTAAAAGTCCTTCGTGAGCACCACGAACCGTCCCGCGCCGACGTGCCAAGCTTTCGTCCCCTCCGGCCATGGATCCGATCCGGCCGGAGCCCCGGCCCGCATCTGTTCGAATACCGCTCCCGCCGGATCGCCCGGGAAGCACACCAGCACTCCCCCGCCACGTACGTAAGCGTCGAGCGCCCGCTGGGCCCGCGCGGTGAGCGCGTAGGCCGGATCCTTCGCTTTGTACACCGGCAGAAGAAGCAGGGGATGACGCAGCAGTTGCCCGCTGGGTTGATTGTCCGGGTCCACCAGTTCCGACGACAGTCCCGCGTACTGCGCCAGGCGTTCGAGCTGCCCAATGGTGTGGGTCACCGCGGCAATGTCGGCGGCCTCGAGCTGTCCGGCCGGCAGCGCCGCCAGAGAATCCACCAACCCGAAATCCGCGCGGCGGTGCGACGCGGCCAATTGGCTGCCCCACGCGCGGAGCCAATCTCCCATCCGCTGCACCTCGCGCGCCGCGGGTTGCTTCGAGCCGTTGAGTCCCAGCCCGGCTTCCCAGCGATAGAACCGATTCGCATCCGGCGTTCCGTATCCGCCCGGCGTCAGTGAATCCTGCAGCGGAAACCAACTGAGCCCGCGGAGTCCGTAGCCGGCGAGGAGATGGCTGCTCATGCGGATGCTTTCCGGGGGAGTGATCTCCGGCCGGGCGTCGTTTTCCGGGGCGAACCACGCCGCATTGAATTCGGCGAGCGCCGGCGGGAAATCCGGCTGCATTGCGAGCGAGGCCACTGTAAGTTCTAGATCCGCGGCGTTTGCCGGCGAGATCCATCTATCCACTTCCGTGCCAGCGCCGCCCGGGCCGAAGAACCAATGACCCATCGCGGTCACAGGCTGCTCCGGCACGGAATCTGCCGCGGCAATCCGTGGCTGCGCTGAATCAATGATGCAGGGCGCGTCCGCGCCGGCGCGCGCCACCGCGCCGCACAATGTCGCCACGTACTTCCAGAATTCGGCGCCGGCAGGATTCGCGTACCCGCTGCCAAGTCCGTCCTCCACGTGCACGAACAGCAGCGGCCCGGCGATTTCCCGCTCCGCAACGTGTGCTTTCGCGCCGGCGGACTCCTCCGCCGGGACACGCACCGTCACTTCCGCCCTGTACGGTGCGAGCTCCTGCGCCACGGTTTCCAGCCATTTCGCCACGTAGTTCATGTGCACCGGATTTCCGAGCCACATGTGCGCTGCTGCTTCCGCGTCCACCCCGGCGAGTTCCGCTGCGGGCGGCTTGCGTCCTTCGAGGCGGTCTGCCATCGGCATGTGGAATTCCGGCCGTTCGAGCAGCCAATCCGGATAGCCGCCATTGCGCCATTCGCCGGCCACCGTGGGCCCGGGATGCGCGATGAGTTTGAAACCTTTCTCCGTGATGAGTTTCAGCAGACCGCGCAGGTCGCGGCGCGCGTTGGTATGGCCGTCGAAATCGAGCTCGCCCTCACGCGGCTCGTGCCAGTTCCAGGGGATGGACAATGTGATCGTGTTGATCCCCAGCTCGCGGTAGCGTTCCAGGCTCGACTCCCACAAGCTTCGCGGAAGGCGCGGATAGAAAAACTCAGCTGAGTAGGGGAAGAACGGTTTGCCGTCCACCTGCAGCTCCGGATAACTGCCGTGATGTACGACGTGCACGCCCCGCTGCGCGGCTGGAGCCCCCAATCCGTTCGAAGCAACGGAGTTCAGCAGCGCTACAAACCCGGTCACGCACACCATCGTCGCGACACACCGGAGGAGGGCTCCGCGACGCATGAGGGCCGCCCGCATGGGGCGTACATTCTGGCATGGGCGCTCGCCGAGCGGCCAGCGGGACGGGACCGGCTTCTGCCCTGCCACGCCGCGTCTGCTACAATTTCTGTTCCGGGAGGTTCCGGCGCTCCCGCACGGCGCGCACATGACGGCAAAGCGCTACTTCATCTCAGGGCAGGTGCAGGGTGTGGGCTACCGGTTCTTTGCTGTGCGCGTGGCGCAACGGCTCGGGATTGCGGGCTTCGTTCGCAATTTGCGCGACGGCCGCGTGGAGGTGTACGCCATCGGCGACGACGGCCAGCACGAGGATTTGCGCGTAGCGCTGGAACGCGGCCCCAACGCCGCGCGCGTCTCCAGCGTCATCGAAGAAGCTGCTGCAATCGTCCCGCGCCACTCCGATGGCTTTGCAATTGAAGAGGAATAATCCCAGGCACCTGAACTGAGGAGAAGAGGATCCCGATGGACCACTTGAAGAAATTGATTCGCGAGGTTCCGGACTGGCCCAAACCCGGCATACTTTTCTACGACCTCACGACGCTGGTGGCACACCCGGAAGGCCTGCGCGCCGTGGTGGAGGGTCTGGCTGAGCGCTACCGCAACTCGAAAATCGACGTTGTGGCCGGAATTGAAGCCCGCGGCTTTATCCTCGCGCCCGCCGTGGCACTGCGCCTCGGCACCGGTTTTGTGCCCATCCGCAAACCGAAAAAGCTCCCGTGGAAAACCTCGCGCGTGAC
>Ga0187803_10000258_pt1 | contig 21902 bp, 21 predicted proteins | sample NC_wetland_sal_i_2_FD_132425 | JGI IMG/M metagenome (GOLD analysis project Ga0187803, IMG submission 132425) | Wetland sediment microbial communities from Neuse River Estuary, North Carolina, USA - Control_3 | ecosystem: Environmental > Aquatic > Freshwater > Wetlands > Sediment | place: USA...
CTATGTCGACATCGACGCTCATCACGGAGACGGTGTCTTCTACGCGTTCGAGTCGGAGCCCAGGGTGATCATCGGAGACATCCACGAAGACGGGCGCTTCCTCTATCCTGGGACGGGGGACGAATCTGAAACAGGGATGGGAAAGGCCGCAGGGACCAAGTTGAACATCCCTATGCCCCCCAGGGCCGGCGACGAGGAATTCAGGCGAGCTTTCGACCAGGTCGAAGCATTTGTGAGAGGGTTCGCGCCCGAGTTCATTCTGTTCCAATGCGGTGCGGATTGCCTCGAGGGCGACCCGATAGCCCAGCTACGCTACACGGCCGCGGCCCATGCATATGCCACGGTTAAGCTGCATGACCTCGCGCACGAGCTGTGCGGAGGCCGGATACTGGCCATGGGAGGGGGAGGGTACAACCCTGCAAACGTGTCGGCGGCATGGACGGCCGTCGCAAGGGGGATGACCGCGGCTGACTCTGAGAAGCCATCTTGAGATGGTCGGTCCTGGGAGACCAGTTACTCGCGAAACAGATGATTCGGAACATACAAGGTTCATATCCAGCCAGCTGAGGCGCAGGTGTGTGCGGTGGTCGTCTAGCCTGGTCTAGGACGGCAGCCTGCCACGCTGTCGACCCGGGAGACCCCAAAGGGGTCCGGGAATTCAAATCCCGGCCACCGCATTTATGATTTCAGAGAAGAAATATGAACACTAGCTTACCTTTACCCCCGGAGTCATGTCCTTGTCCGGCGTAAGGAGCGACAGCTGGGTGTCGTCGTATGACGCGAGCAGCATGCATTCAGAGACGACACCTGCTACCGACTTTGGCTGCAGATTTGCGACGGCGACCACGAGCTTTCCAATCAACTGCTCTTTCTCATAGAAGTTCTTGATTCCTGCTACGCACTGCTTCACGCCACTCTCGCCGAAGTCTACCATCAGCTTGTACATCGGGTTCCGCGCCGCAGGGAGATCATCTACCGTGGTGATGCGTCCCACCTTCATTTCGATCTTGCTGAAATCGTCGATTGAAATCGCCAACCCGACCGATTGCAACCCGGAGGCCAAATAAGGCTTAAAGACACGGAACCGAAGTCGCGAGAACGCGGGCCGGTAGTCTAGTCTGGTAGACGTACCCTTCAAAGGGTGTCCTAGCGTCCTTCCAACCCGGTACTTTCGGCCCATGCCAATCCTGTAATGTCGCTTGGGTATAAATACGCCAAGGCCAGGCGTCTAGATTCCTCATCAGTCCCTTGTCAGCTATCTGCTCCCCATGACTGTTTCTTCTTCGCAACGATGAAGGAAGCGTACTTCTCGCGAATTTCAAGAGCACTCTTGAACAGATAAAAGGTTCGCCCAGCTTGCGGGAGAGCGAATCGGCTTCCTCCCATACCTGTTCCTCAGCGCCCCCGCGCCTTAGGCAGTCAAACATCGTTGGCAGATCTCATCATCTCTGCTGTTTGCCGTGCCTTTCATGCCGGTACGTGAGCGTAGCGACTCTGTCTTCTTTACTACGGCGAGTTCCCGCCCTAATGCCAGGCTGGACTCCTACCCCCGCATCTTGTCGTGTGCGGAGGTTCTGGCATCGACTGCAGTTTTTCGAACCTAGAGGGGGATGCGTTCGATTCGAGTAGCGAGCTTTTAAGAGAAAGAGATTGAAACCGAACGACTTTTCGGCTAATACTTCAGAGTGACGGAGCTCGCACTGTTGATGGTGACATTCTCGCCGCATCCGTCGTTCAGGTGGACATATCCTTGCCAAGACGGGGTGATTGTCCCTTGAGTGTCAGTCAGCTGAAGAGAATTGAATGTGGTGCTTCCGCTTTGCGGATAATAGGCGCAGTACAGTATCTTTTGAACTTCTAAGTTGACGTAGGCGGATGTCATTGTATCACTTAAGGAAACCGTCAGGGAAGTAGACTTACCTGTCGTCAAGTCCTCGGAATCTACCGTCCACTTCCAACTAGTACAGCCAACGTTGCAGAATTCGGAATCTGCGACGAGACCAAGCCCAGATTGCTCACATGCCGAACGAGCGTGAAGAAAAGGTAAGCCGCGCTCTTGCTGACGATGTCGGAGTCGCCATACCCAGTTGGAGGTCTTTAGCCAAGCCGGGCAGGCCTCGTCTCGACACGTCAAACGTTTCTGATATAAGCGGGGCACTCTGTTAATCGTCGCATGGCCGAGCAACCTCAATCGCTCAGTCAGTGGGAGGAGAATCGACGGGTATTGATTCAACTCTACGTGAGTTACGTGCTACAGGAGGCGGGCCTGCTGGTTGCGATGGGATTAGCCGCCTTCACAGAGTTCCAACTTTTCGGGAAGATTCCCAGCGTCATTCCGCAACCCAACTATGTTATTGACGCGTCGGTGATTGCCACAGGAGTCGCGAGTGCGCTCTTGCTGGATTCCGTTCTTTATCGGCTGAAAAAGGTGTCAATCGTGTTCAAGACGCCGCTGGCAGACCTCGTGGTTCAGGGTGCCGATTCCTTGATCGTCCTCGACGGCGCCTACGTGAGGAATACGCTTTCAGCTCTAAATAGGTTCAGCAGATTTAGAAGGACTCATGGATCGTGGCTTGCCACGACGCACGCAACCCTACTCGCCTTTGTCATTTCGTTAGCAGTTCTCTATCTATCTTATGTCTTGAGTGTCGTTCTTCATTGATGCCAATGTGTTCCTGATGATAGTCTAGACCTCTCGTTGTGCACACCCCAGGAAGGTGGGCGAAGACCATTTGGCAAAGAAGGAGGATAGGCAACTGAACGGCGACGGGATCTACAGAAACAGTCTGTCTGCTAGGCGGCTACGTCCATCAATTAACCATCAGTCAGTAGACCCATTTGGTTTCCCTTCCTTCACATTTGACCACGGTTTGTCTTTATTAAGGGTTATGTGGTCGAAATCGGTGTTCTTGGTGTAGAAGGGCTGACAGTTCTACTCGTCCACTTCATTGTGTGCGTGTTGCCGTAGTAGGCCTTGTTCACCATCCAAGTTACCCTGTCTCCCCCACGCCGGCTGTGGTCGAGATGGGGTCGTGCTGTGTCTTGCCATACATCGCCATGCTCCGTCAATACTTCTCCGTGGACGTTAGATACTGAGACAGTATTCGGAAAGTCAATCACCATTGAGACCCTCTTTTCATAATGATTGGCTCTGTGACCGTAAAAGTCCTCCTTATCGAAGAAGAATGTACCCTTAACATCATATTCGAGGATGATGTTGAATTTTTCGCCCCTCTTCAACTCCTGTGGAAAGTGGATTCTAAGCTCGGTGAACTTTGGGGTAACCAGCGTTGGTTCAACCAAAAGGGCATCCTTCGAGATGTTATCTATTGCCGAAACACCCAAGGACCCCTGTGCTGTTTCAGGTCTGATTCGTGTTGGTATCCAGCGGTTTATCCCAAAGTTAACCTTTCCATTGATTCTGTTCGCAACATTGGCGTCGCCATTCTCGTCAATCTTGATCGTAGTCTCCCACATCTCGATAACAATTGATGTAAGGGCGTAAAGCAATTGGCGCCGAATTTTGCTGAGGACGAGGCTGCGAACATTGTAGTGTCTACCGATGAAGTAAGCTACGAGCACTAGCGCGACCACGAGAGCTACCGTAACATCCGTCGCTGGGATTGCCCCTAATCCCAAAGAAATAAGCAAGCCTAAGATGCTGCATACAGCACCTGCTACCACTATGACCCCTACCCATCCTGAGGACGCGCCATCACTTGAGGACCCTCCCCTCTGTTGCAGCAAAAGCCCTATCGCCCTAAATTAGCTATATATGAGACTTAAGTCAATCCCCTAAGGGCAGACCCGAATCATGACAAAAGACCAAACAATTGGTCGGCTGCTACCAGCTGACGACAGTTAACACCCACAAGTTTCCTCAGGCAGCCGACACTAAGTTACCATTTATGACTAGCCCTCTTCTTCGGGCGCCCAGAGGCCGGCATCCATTTATTCGGGGATCGAACCCCATGTTACTCAGTTCGCCTCCGCAAAGCGCATTCCCTATTCAGAACCCCAAGGATAGACCCCATGGTAACTTCCAGGTGTACGCGCTCTGTGGGTTCTTTTTCCTCCGAGCCAGTCGTAACATAAAACGGGTTACGTCTTAAAGCTGTCATAGGGTCAGAACCCGCGCGCGCGCATAGTTGTTCAGAACGCTTCTAGCATGTATACCGCCTTCACAATTCAAGAAATCCGGATCATGTTAATGTAAGGGAAACCTCAGAAGCAGCGACATTTGCTCCTGGGGTGCAGACAGTACTTGATTTCATTGGAAAGGTTGTCGATGAGCTTGCCGAATTCCAGTACTCGCTGCCACCTATGCCATTGGCATTGGGCAATGTTTGATAGTAATTCATTATATTGAATGTAGTTGCACCACTGGTCCCTGACCAAGAACCGGCACTGCTGCAGCTCCATCCCCAATTCGAAGTGGCAAAAAGAAAGCTGTTCGACCCGGTCAGCTTGGAGGTAGAGATCGTGTCGGAGGCAACATTGCTGTAGGCATTGTGGGCGGTCGACCAAACTGCCGTAACGCTGGAACCGAAACCTTGAACATCGAGGCACGCAAACGAAGTATACGTGGCCCCATTGGCAGTTTCGGTAAACGAAATTGTGTAGGCGCCACTGCCAGAGACAAGGGCCCAATACTGTGTCACGCTGTCCTCGATGTATGGAGTTCCAAAAATATTGGAATAGGTGCTACTCACAGTTCCGATCTGGCCATACGAATCGCTCTTTGAATCCGTTGGAGTGTTTATTGTTGTGAGCGATGGATTGAGTCCAATGCTGCTCTGGAGGAACACGATGACTGCGACATTTGTCGTGCCACTACTGGCACTCAGTGAGCATGTACCACTAATAAGGTCAAAAGCGCCGGAGTAAGTGCTCGGCGATCCGTAGATGGATGGCCCTCCCGAGGCACGAACTGCGGACATGGGAATAGCCAACAGGGCAAGAACAAAAACCAGTCCTATAATCTTCAAGTTTTGCGCGCTCACGATATCCCCGGTGGGCTTTCTCGATAACTTGATTCTTAAGCATCGGCGAAACAAGAGGCAACAAATGCATACGTTTTTACACTACAATGATGCACTTGGTTGATGGAAAGACTGAAAAGCCGAAGGTCGGTGCACATTAGCCTCCGTGTTCCATCCGAGCTCAGGGAGGAATTGCAAAGAGAAGGAAGCCGACGGAAGATCAACTTCAATTCGCTCGGAAACCGTATCCTGGAAAAGTATCTGTCTTTCGACCGACTGGTCGAACACGAACACAGTGTCGTAATCGAGAGAAAGGTATTTTTGGGGATCCTTGAAGAAGTTCCGGTAGAGAGTCTGGCAGAATTAGGCAAGAAACTCGGCCCGCAGGTCGTCAAGGAGAGTTTCGAATTCTTCGGCATTCCTCTAACGCTCGACAACCTGATCTCCAATTATTTCACACCGATAGGAGCGTTTTCCGACAACTACGAATGCAACGCCACGGGCTCGACCCCAAACCTGAAGCTGATTCTGGCCCACGAATATGGCGACAAGTGGTCCATCTTCCTACGGGAATATGCGAGCGGAATCATCGAATCAATTCTAGGAACAAAGCCGAAAGTCCTAGCTGGAGTGGACACGGTGACGATTGAGTTTCGAGGATGAGATCCTGGGGCATGACAGGAGAGATGTTAGGAAGTGTCTATTCCTGCCCTTATACTCGTTGCTGGGGTCTATCTCATCCATTGGGAGATTTCTCTTGAAGTCTTGACTCGCACTGACGAAACGGAAGGTCGGCCCGTGGTGACTGCACCCAAAGCAGCAATTGTCGCGACACTCACACTTTGGGCGCTGCAGGGCACACGTATTAATCAAATGGACTACATGGACGAACAATTCGTATTCCAAAAGATGATTTCGACAGTGGCTGAGAGATCATCGAGCGACCCAGTTAGGTTCTGGTATCTCAGCGGGTCGCTTCGCGAGTGTTGACCGTGGAGTCGTGTGTTGACGGAGAGGATTCCGCCGTTGTTGTTTTCGTCAGTTGTTTCACGTGCGGAAAGAACGTGTCGTCTGTGGTTTGGATGGCATAATTGCCACAGCTACGGCGATTGTCACGAAACACAAGACTATCCCGCCAAGAACTATCCAAAAGGTGGTCAGAGTCGGAGCACGCCACGCAGCAGCAAAAGACCGATTGACATCGCACTCTTCCAGAATTATTAGAGCGCCAGCAGCAACCCACGCGAGCACAATCATGGATAGGATGGCAAACTTGCCAATGCGAAATAACTCGGTAGATTCCCAGTTGTCTCCATTCCTTGTTTCCATCTTCTCACGAGTTTCCTGTGAGCTCTATTTTACCTTAACCGCGTTCTAGAAGACTGTCAACTCCCTGTTCTAACTCACGATTCTGATTCACGGCTGAGCTTCACAGGTAAATTCATGAGTGGGAGTTCTATTTGAAAATTCTAAGCGACTCCATTGTTGGCACTGGCGGGCAGGGGCAATCTGGACGCTAGCTCTCGCTGAGGCTGGATGCGACTGCTTCTGGCGCCCTTTTTCGGCTTGGTCGACCTTCGCAGTCAGGTCACGACACGAATCGTCCAGAAATCGCTGGCCAGGTTGCCGTCCAGCAGGTACTCGTATGGGAGTGTGAAGTAACCCTTCATCCCCCAGCCTATTCCCCAGGAGTTGCGCAGTATGAACCAGTGCTGTGAATCGTCGTAGCCAACCGCCATCACAGCGTGCCCTCCGATGACTTTCTCTCCGGGTCCTGGCAGAGAAGCGTGTCCGGTCTTCGTGACTGTCGGACTCTCAAAGCTCTGGTAGACCGTGAATCCAAGCACGAAGGGATAGCCCGACGCAAGACACCCCTTGAACTGGCTGGGGTCTTGGACAAGTCTCTGATACTGGACCGCCTCGTAGTGTTTCGCGTCAGAATAGCATTTCTGGGGAGGCGCCTGCGCAAACTTCGAGATTATGTATGGCCACTCCAGTTCTGGACAGTCGCCCTGGTGCACGACACTCTTGATTCCGTCCCTGATCTGCGCTCCCGAGTCCGTCGATGCGGTCCCTTCGATCACACGTTCATTGTAGTAAAGGAAGAGTCTGGATGGAACGAATATCGACTTCCTTTCCTTGATCAGGTCGAACTCCACTGCCGCAGCAATCGCGTTTGCCGTGCAGCTTCCAAGCTGTCCCTGGTCGTAGACGGGAGGACACTTCGAGGTTAGGTCGACACTTGGAGGAAGGGTCTTAACCACATCCGGCGGGGCCGCGTAGAGTGCGTCCCTCCTGTCAGGCAGGTCCGGAAGCCAGCCATATCTCTGGATTTTTAGAGACAATCCCCTCAGCACCGCCTCTCCTTGCAGATGGGCTCGCTCAGAATGTTCACGCGTCTTCTCCAAGTTGTTCCACTATATTTGGTTTCCGTTTTCATGAGAATCCTTAACGTCTGCGCCCTCCCCAGGTGAGGGGCCGTCCGGATCGTCCTGGCAATGTTAGGCCCTACCTCCGCTGGGCTTGGCACCCTTGCGCGAGTGATTCATAGGTGTGAGTTTTAGTCAGTCATGGATTCGCCTCAATGAAAGTCTTGGCTGTTGGCTGCGGACCGTTGGCTTCTGGCAGGCCCTGCCGGAGCACTCGTAGACAGGACCAACATTAAGGAGAGGATCCTTCAAGTTCCGATGTTTGCGCGTCGCTTTTTGAGTGGAGGTAGTTTCCTCTGCCTGCGGAGGCGTCAGTCAGGTCCTACCGAAGAATCTTAGTGATTTAGGAAAGATTAGGGGTAAAGATTATGTATATACCAAACCATCTAACACCGCTCTTCGGAGCATGAAAAATAGAATGAATCCAAATGAAATGATTCAAGACAAGAAACTTTTGGCAATCGTCCTAATCAGCCTATTCATCGCGACTGCCTTTGTCGCCCCAGCATCCCGAGCTTCTCTGGCCGCGCAGCCTCTCGCCACGCTAACCCTGAGCAATTCCGGGGTTTCGAGCGTGGCCCAGAACAGCACTGGTGTTTTGGCCGGATACAACGTGGAACTCTTCAGGTATCCTCCCCAAGGTGGTCAACCAATATTGGTCACTCAATCCTTGACGGATTCGAACGGACAGGTCTCCCTATCCGATCCAAGCCTTGCCAGCATGGCACCCAATCAGTATGTCCACTACAACATAGTCGTCACGAGAATGCTTCCTACCCACGCTGCAGAGATGGTGGGATCATATGATTGGTCGACCTACCTTCAAGGCGGAGCATACCAGACGCAACAAGTATCTATGGGTGTGAGTAACACCGCGCAATTACAGCTAGCGCAGCAGCAAGCACCATCGGCACAGTCGTCCTCTCCGCAGACCATTGGGCAGCCCTATTGCAATGGGTTCGAAGAGGGATGCTGGGTGTACATCACTACCTACACGAATGTCTGGACCACGATTGGCGAGGGGCACGCATCTGGATATATGACAAACGTGTTCACCTTTGGGACCTATAGTTCGGCATCAATCTCGGTCGAGATAACCTCGGGGTCAGGGTGGTCAGCTGATGGGTCCTCCACCCAGTCCGCAAGCGAATCAACTTCTTGGCCGGGGCTTCACGGCTACGGTGGGTTTTACGCAAACACCCAATACGCATACGAAGACGACGAATGGTACTTCTGCAACCCATGGGACTGGAACGGCTTCACTTGTCCCCTTACCGACTACCTTGCATCAACCACTTACATCGTCTCACCGGTTTACTGGCAAGGAAGCTCTGAGGGCTGGCTAGCGGCCGGCTTCTCAAGCAGCCCACCTGGAGAATGCTTGTCACTATCACAAATCCAGAACATGGGTCTTTCGTGGGAGCAGTATGCCGGGGGGTCGAAACACACGATAACGACCGCGAACGGCTACTCCTACTCATTTGCGGCGGGCATACCTAATCCCTACGGCGGCGGTTCTTTGGTATCCTTTGGCAGCCAGACCGTGTATAACCAACACACGACAGAACAGTACACTTTTGGCACTCAATACTCGACCTATTACCTCTACGCGAACAAGTACTACAACGGGCCGGACACCCTTTGGCCAATTGTATTCACTACAAATCCGCTTGCCAAGTGCAGCGCGTAGGCATTCCGCCTACGCCTCCCTCTTTTTTCACCGTCGCAAGTCGGACGTACGTTTTTCAGCTTCTATGACAGCCATCGATGGTGATAACCGATGAGAAGGAGAGGGATTCTCATCTCAGTTGCTCTGCTGGTTCTGCTTGCCGGAGGCCTTGTGACTTATTTGGGCTTGGTCAGGAATTCCGTGTCGCAGCCCGTGTGCGGCTCTGGACAAGCGTACAGCATTTCCTCAGAAAGCGGGTACAGCTACGTTTGTGGAGTGTCTTCAGTTTCAGATGGGAATCTGCGCGTGACACTGCACAGCCATCGTCTTGTTTCGGCCAAGGACATAGACTTTCAGCCATCCTCGAATCAGATCAGTCCATCAGCTTCCGACCTGTTCCTGTTGGCAAACGTCACTGTCTCAAACGTGGGATCAGGCAATACTTCGCTGGGGGGTGGATTCGCAGTGCAAGTGACGAACGGCACGATCTCTGTCCAGAATCAGGAATTCATCGAGAACGCGTCGTTTCCCGACACGTATCCCAACCAGGCCCTTCCTGACGTCAATGGTGGCCTCTACCTCCCACCAAGGTCCCACATTGACCTATGGTTAATGTTCTACATCCCGAGCTCGAGTCAAGTGATGCCAAATGCGTTTCTCTTGCAATATCTATCCTATCGGGAGGTCTTCTACGGAGGTGATTATGTGGGTCATGGCGCATTCAACTGCCACGTCGCATCATGCGAATACCCATTGGTCATGTTCATTATCACGCCCACGTAACTTGAGTTCATCAACTACGGAGAACACGAGAATTCGGGTGACGGGGCATGAGTCGGAAATCAGCCTTGTCGGTTCTGTCGCGTCAACGGATAATCCTCCGGCTAGACCGCGGCGAGTGATGGAAATAATAAGCGACATTCCAAAAGGCTGACAAATGTATCTTGAGGTGCGGGTCGAGGGCTTGGAAGACCTTCCTCGGAAGTTAGAAGAGGGGTTGGAAGCCGTGTTTCAAACTTTCCGCGACTGGTGAGCGACTATCGAACAAACAGCACGGACCGATTGCGACGACGGGACGATAAGATTTTATTGGGAAGACTCCAAGACAAAGATCGGGAACCTCAAACCGATGCGGGATGGACTGCATTGTCCGTGCCATTGAGACGCATCTCATCGCCATGCCAGAAGATTTCAGGCCAGCGTTTGAACACGCCATTAGGCTCTTAGAGCTTAGGAGGCGGGAGACTGAAGAATCTCTCAAGGTCATGGCGTCTCTCTCACCGCCTTCTTCTGCGCTTCGAACACCTGTAAAGACCGCATTCCCGCCGCAACCCCGCCTACTGCACAGTGGTTAAGCGTCGATATCCAAGTATATCCACGAATTAGATGGAGATGGTTGATGGAAAGCGAGAATACGCAAGTCAAACAGAATCAAATGCAATGGACCAGATTCAGAAGCTCAGAATCGGCCTGACGCTGACGGCGATGGCCATCTCGGGCGCGTCAGCTCTCCTAGCCATGCACGGGATCATGGCAGGACCGTTGGACGAAATCGGCGGCGGTTTCCCCACTTAAGAAAGGGGAAACCCCGTCTATTTTTGCGGTGTTGAGTGGTATTCTTTCAGGATGGCTGCTTTCATCTTACTAGCTTCAAAACTCCACTCCCCGTTCTGCCACATTTCGTACGGGATAGTAAAGGACGAGGCTTCGCTTGTCTTCACGAACCCTGTTTCTACCCTAGGGCCCAGCTCACCAAGCTCATCATTAAGGTACCCAAAGAGAGAGAGTGTGTCCGTCGACGGGACGTACATGCTTGCAACGTAGGTACCATCTTCCATCAGATCCTCCATCCATAGAAACGGAATCTTACTCACTACTGCTTGAACCTCCCTCAGTTCAGTACCGTTCGCCGTATGGAAGACCAGACGCGTTAGGGCGACGGAGTGCACGAGAGTCTTAGACGTGTCCTGCGCCCACCTGACGAAGTAGGACCGAACAAGTCCTTGCCCAATGACGTGAACGCGATAGTGGTACTCAAGCGTCCTCCCGTTGATTTTCAGTTTTCGGGCGATCGAGGTAATGTGTTGCATGGAGTCCTTTTGGAGCTCTTTCATGATGAGCAAATCATCATAATCTTTCAAGTACTTGACTCCTCTTCCCGTTACTGGGAGAGGCCTTGGTGGAAGGTTCCTGAGCTCCTTCCAAGGTATCTCCCACCTGCCCGACTTGAAATTGAAGAAGCCTGGACTCATCGTGACATGACGACTGATTCGGGCATCTTGAAGGGTGAACCCTAAGATAACACCCTCTTTCATCAACCAGCTGAACAGAGCTTCGTGCTCCTTCTGCATCCTGTTGGGAACGCCGAAACGCGCCATGTAGTGACCACTTGGCACAATCTTGCCGAAGTAGTTCAGATATCCAAACCTGTTGAGGAGCCTGAAGAGAAGAGGAGCCTTCTCATAATGTGATGGCGAGAATTGAAAAGTACCCCAACGGAGATTCAACCCGAGCCTTTGATAGTCGACTTCCGCGTGAAATCTTAGACCGAGCCTACTGAAACGCTTTCCGAACTTGTACCTTATGGTTTCCGGGTGGACTCGTGTGATTCTAGAGATTTCAGCTATGTTCCTAGGTCCGACTTTTCCGACGGCTTCGATTATTCGCGTCTCAACATCCTCCTGTTTGTCCACGAATCTCTGGACTGACTCTGGATTTACCAACATCTCCTTCCCCAAAACTACGTGCAATTAAATGTGGCTAGGTCTGGTTTGCCAGGTAAATCAAAGAACCACAGTCACCGGGGCCTCCGACTCCCAGATTAGGGCGCCTGCACTGGGTGAATTCCCAGTCAAAGCGCCAGAAGTTGGGAGTTTGAGAGCGAATCTAACCTGCCTGGGGGAATTAAGTTCAGTTCGTTGTCTGTTACAAACCTCCGAGTTTGCGCCTCGTACAGCATTGGGAAGGGCTGGCTTCTACGAAGGGCAATGCGGGACCGAGACTCTAGGAACACGCTGATGTACTCTTCCCCGCGACCGAGGCCCCCCAGCAGACAGGCAAATCCACAATCTAGCTCATGGTCGTTTCATCAAGGCGGCCCTCAATTCTGATGAAAAGGTTAAATCTGACACATGTTTCAAGATGGGCGAAGAATCAGTTTGGCCTGGAGTATCGACGTAGGTTCGCCGTATCATCAGCAAGACACGGATTACTACTGTGGTGCTGCTGTCGCCCAGATGGTCCTTGATTCAATCGGTTCGGGTCTGCTAGATCAAGATGTACTCTATAACTCCAATCACAGTCATAACACCTTATCTGGCTGGGCCACTGATCCAAACGGTCTTAGATACACACTCAACAACTTGATGCCGCCTCCTCCAACCTTCGATAGTTTCTTCGTGGTGGATACTAGAGACGCGGAGGCTCTCCTATCGCACGTAATCGCCTCAACACTTTGGGTCTACAAAGTTGCGCCCTGCGTCCTAGTCGAAGGATCAGCCCATTGGATAGAAGTTCACGGTGTCCAAACGGACGTCGACCCGATTTCAAATGCTACTTACAACTTAAATGGGTTCATGATCCATAACCCATGGCCCTACGTGCCTAGCTTTGTGAATCCCATGCTTGCCCCTCCACCTCCACATAGTGGTACCGACGGCTGTGGCAGTGGAGGAACCAGAGGCGATGTCAACGAGTACGCAGCCTACGATACCACTTGGAAAGACACCTATCTTACTGGAGCAGATGTCTGGGGAGTGGGACACAGTCAGTTTATTGCCGTCTGTGACCCCAGACGCCCCAAATTTGGAGAACTAAACATGAGAAGGCAACGTGGACCAATGACTAGAGGGGATCGCATCATTGATCCTGAAGAAGTGGAAAGGTACACGGTGAGAGGCATAGAAATGCACGACCTGCTTTCCAACAAGGTCTTCAACACGGTCCTGAAGGGGGCACGCGCATCGAAACCCCTCTTGGTGCAAAGGCTGGACCTGCCAGACACGTTCTACTACTTGACTCCGATGTTATCTGGAGAAACTGTAACGTCCGTTCTATCGGTTGACGGTCGTTTCGGAGACTTCAGAGGAGCTCTCGTCCTCGGGAGAGAGAAAAATGAACAAGGACAGGGATCGCGCTCTCACATTATTGATAGGGAAGAGGTCTTGAAGAAAGTGTTGAGTAATCCGCTTGAACTTCGCAGTGAACTGGGCCGGTTGACCGTTCGCGAAGGGGCTTTCTGCCTGTATCCGACTTTGGTGTGGCGGCCGTGCAAGGAGTCCCTTTCGCCGTACTACCCGTTCTACATGCTCACGGTGGGAGGAAGGACAATTTACATCGGGTATGATGGAACAGTCTACACTCAGCTGCACAACGCGTCACCTGGCAGTTGAAGACGTTCCGTTAGATCCGACCCACTCCTTGCCGACTTTCAGCTCGTGGGGCCTAACAGCAGACCTAGAGAAGGCAATGACCAACTGAGCGAACCTCCTGAAAAAACGACCTCAGGAGCCGAAACTCGACAGAGAAGATTTGGGGGCCGAGGAGCTGATGAATGCCCCTGTGTTAGTTGTTTCATGATAACTGGGAAACTTTTTAATGACTTGCCAACCCATTACAAACTATCTTGGGCGACGAATGGTCACTTGCAGGACCGGATGCTGAGCTTGTCGACTCAACAGACGTGCAGGAGAAGCTCATGCAGGTGCCCCTCACTATGAAGCTGGATACGACGAGCCTAGAGAATGTGAAGGAGCGGGTTGCGAAGCACTTCTCTTCTGTCAAGGTGGGCTTTCTAACACTCGGAGCGCCCAAGGCGGAAGAGATCAAGATTGTCAAGAAGGAACTGAGGTACATACCCTTCTGGAGGGTCAGCGGTGCTTACGCCTGCAGATACGTGAGAAAGGCGTCGTATGAATTTGGGGTTTCAGACGATGTCGAGGAAGTTCGAATCTATGGAAAGACCCAACACCTGACTGGCCAAAGGAAGAGGCTCAGCGATCTGATTGGCGAGGTCGGTGCTAGTGCGGGAGTCGGGTATGGTCCAGTGCAAGTGTCACTCGCGCCGTTGCAAGGCGTGATGAAAGGAGGTCTGCGCAAGGTGCTGGGTTCGAAGAACAAGGAGATAAGTCGGGAGGTGGAATTGACCATTGACGATGCCGAAGAGCTGGCCTCATACGCACGTCCGGTTTCTCTATGTTTCAATGCGAATCTGGGTGGAGAGGATCGTAAGGTCTACGAGGCTCTCCAGGGTGTCTCTAACTTCGAACCTTTGGGAACCAATGCAAAGCAAAATGCAGCGGCGGTCTTGTTCACCAAGGCCGAAGTTAGAGATGAATTCAAGGCGGCTGCAATCCGAGCGCCGGATGTCAGTCCAAAGAGAATAGTAGAACAGGAAGCTAGGATGACAAAGCTTGAATTGATCTACCTGCCATTTTACGACTTCGCTGTCGAAGCCAAGGGTCAGAGGAAGACAATCAAACTCAACATCTTGACGGGAGAGGACGTTCAACTCTAAAGGTCGTGAGGGCCCTGATCTCTTCGTGGAGTTGAGTTGTCAAAGTGGACCTGCCAACGCACTTTGCGTTCAGCCTCGCGGTTGGTCTAGCGTTCTTTTCGAAGCCAGAGATCGCGTTAATCGTCGGGCTCGGCGCTCTACTTCCGGACTTGGACCGAGAATATTGGTACGTTCCAGAGATGAAGTACGCAGAAGAGCAGGCACATCGCGCTCTGTTTCATAATGTCGTCGTCATCGCCATCGCGTATCTGATCAGCCCTTTCCTGTCATTAGGAGTCTTCCTCCATGTTCTGCAGGATTCATTCACCACGGTGAAGGATAGAGGTGTTGAATGGTTCTATCCGTTTACTCGAATGGCGAAAAAGGGTGTGTATGACGCGACTGGGACGCCGCAGTCCCCGGACCCGAAGGAGCGCGTGTACTTCTATCAAGAAGACCCGCCAGGGCTGGTCAAGCTCGCCGACCCGGACCTCCAAGAACCCAATAAGGAGCCAGTTCCGTGGCGCAGAGTATACGGATTCGCGCAGAACAGCCACCTCTTAGACCGCGGGTTCTTGTTCGGTTCCTTTACGATAGTGGTGTTATGGCTCGTCGACCCGCTGAATTCCCGTAGTGTTTCTTCGTCTGTCGGCTCGGCCTCGCATCTGTGGGGAATCGTCGCCGGTTACGGAGCGGTCGCGTTACTTTTTGCATCTGGCGAGACCCAGAGCGCCCTAGAAAGAGCCCGAGCGAAGACAGGTCAACCATCGAAACCAGATCCCGCTTCAAGGCTGAGGATGTTGAGGCCGATTCAATTGCCACTCTTGGTGATCGGAATCGCTCTGTTCGCGGCACCTGCGGTCCTCTATTCTGGCGGCATCATTCGTAACGTGGAAGACGCCTTCTCAGATCCGTTCCTGCCCTTCACCAGCGCCGTCGCCACTCTTGTGGTTGCCGTTGCGGTGGTCAAGTGGCAGACGAGAAGGGGCAGAACAACGGTGGTCTAGGCGTATGTATGAGCGGGAGTGACGGTCTTCGTACATGCTGGCCGACTAACCAGCCCCCCGCATACTGTATATTACCAAAAGACCCACAAACGAGCGCGACCACGGTGATTGCGCCTGTGAGAACCTGCTCCAAGTCCGTTCTTTTGATGCTTGAAGCGAGCAGGCTTACTCCGAGAAAGACCAACAAGAACGAGACGGCAAAAACGGCGGGATAAGCTACGGCCCCGATTGCTTTGACCTTCACTCCGAACGCCTCCACGTCTATCTCAGGTTCGTTGGAGTGTCCTTCTTCTGCACCTCATTTGTCAGCTCATCTTGCGCCTGCTTTTCCTTGGGTTTCGCCTGTGGAGCTATCGCAAGATGGGATGCAATGGCCTTCGCGTCTGTTAAACCCATGAACAGGCTGGAGTGGTCTCCAAGGTGTTGGGTTTTGGTTATGCCTACGCTGAAACTCTTTCCCAAAGAGAAGAGTGCAGAGTAGAGAACGACTGGTTCATTCGTGAAGTACGGTCGCAGCTTATCTTTGACACTCGAGTCCTCATCCTCCCTCAACTTGTCAGCTTCGGTGCCGACGATTACGAACTTGAGTTTCGACTTCCTCAACTGTCTTGCCAATTTTGCGCATAGGCTCCGATACGCTTCATCCTGCAAGAAGTATCGAGTCTCGACTGAAAACAGAATCGTTGACCGATTCTTCGAAGCCAAATCGACGGCTTGATCGATAGAACGGACGTCGATGATTGCATCGAAGGTGTTCTTTATCGCCTCGTTCTGGCTCAAATCATAAGCAAGGGTGCTACCTCCGGAGTTGCCCGGCCCTATTATGATGAGGGTCGATACGGATGTCGTCGAACTCTGTCAGACTATTTCAGGTTTTGCAGAGGCAGTAGGTTGTAGCATAACTCAACCCACGACCACTCTTGTGTTAATTCAAGGCTCTTACGTTGGTTGCTCAAAGCAGACATTTAGCTGATTTCCCATTACTATGAAGAGTAGCAGTAATTATGCTACAACCAACAGAAGCAGTTCTTGTAATCCTTCGGGAGCAACGAAGCAGGTGGTTGTTTGGTTGTAACTATCGGGAGTTCGCGAATCGAGACGAATGGTTTCTATCGCTTTAAGCTATCTGTCTGCGCATCGATCCAAAGGGTTACGGCGAAGAACTCTAGTAGAGCGGATATCAGAATGAGAACGCCAGCCATCGTCCAGTTGTTCAAGCCGAGTTCGTACCCAGTCCAGACGCCGAGCGGAGTAAGCGACGAGTAGAAGAGAGCAGTGAGGAAAGTCTTCTTGCTCAAGCGAAAGCGAGTCATGTTGTTTCACCTACGAATGTTGAGAAGAGGAATCCTTCAAGGATGGAGACGCTTTGGAATGAACCCCCCTCCTGACCAAGGAATCTTCATATAACTTCGATTATCCGAAGTAGAAGATAGGACTCGAGCACACTCGCACAGGACGATTTACCAGTCACAAAGCTCGTTGCCGACTTCTACAACGAAATTTCGTACGAGTATGACGAGTTGGACGACGAATGGACCAATCACTACTATGAATCCCTGGACCAAGTCATCTCTGATCTTGTCAGGCAGTCAAGGGGAAAAATGATACTCGACGTCGGTACGGGTAGTGGTAGACAGTGTATCCAATACGCCGCCAATGGCGGAAACGTATATGGCGTCGATGTAGCAATGAAATTTCTCCGCGTCGCAAGGTACAAGGCTTCCCTCCGCCGACTCCGGGTAGAATTCGTAGCATCGGATGGATGCGCTTTGCCCTTTAGGGACGAAGGTTTCGACTTGGTCGCCTGCTGCGGTAGTGTTCTCAACTACTGCGAGGATTTCAGACTGGCTGTGCATGAATTCTCACGATTGTTGAAGCGAGGTGGAACGCTAGTTGTGAGCTTCGACAGTTCGGTGAGCCTTAACCTAAGATGGAATCGCCTTGCGACTCGAATTCGGGCGAGGATCATTTCAGAATCATCTAGCTCGCCCCAGGGTCCAGTGCCCATGTCTAGAAACGCTACAGTGTTCTATCCGATGGTGACGAAAAATAGCGGCACTTGGCTCGTTCCCGAGACATTCATCGCGCCTAGCGATCTCATCTCAACTTTGAGGCGCGAAGGATTCATGCTGGTTTCTGTTACGGGCATACACATCCTCAGTGGGCTAATGCCATACACTGCTCTGTCGAACCCAAACGCAGGGAATATGGTCAGGACCGTTGGCAAGTCGCTGAGCAGGCTCGACACATTTCTGAAGCACACTCCAATTATCAAGGGGTTAGCAGATCACATAGCATTGATAGCGACGAAGTCTTAACCGCTCTGACGTGAAACGCGGAACCTCACGAAGGATAGATAGAGGTAACTTCCGAATGCTGCGCCGGACACCCCAAGCAGGGCTAGGGTGATGCTTATTGGGGTGACCAAAACGGACGTGAGAACTGAAAGTCCGAGAGTTCCAACCATGACGACGTTCAAAATGCTGAACGCCCTCGTCGAAATGTCAGAGTTGACTGCTAAAACTAACGAGAGATACTCTTGTCCCAGGTTATACACCGTGCTGTACAGTGTCTCGACATTGCTTACCAGGGAGTTGGCATGGTTTATCCTGTCGGGTAAGCGCGTCCTTATGGCAGTCATCTGAGCAAACTGACGAGCCTCGGTAATTCCGCTCTCTTGTAGTACTCGTACTCGGTCCTGTAGTTCAAGCAGTCCTAGTGTCTGAAGCCTGATGTCCAGGTTGTCGATTATGAGCTGCCGCACCTGCCCTTGAGGCAGCGATGTCTTGGACATGACCGCCTTGCGTAGTAGCGACAGCTTTTCTTTGAGCGCCTCCGCTTGCTTCATCAACAAGGCCGAAAGCCGAGAAACAACCTCTCGGGTCGCAAGTTCATAGTCTAGAATGTCTCCATACATTCTGACCTTCCACTCTGCTATCCTCGGAACGACCATGATTGACGAATTCTCATTTAGATTGAAGAAAACGTCGTCCTGTTCGAAGTCCTCGGCCATGTTTACCAGGCGCTTGTTGATGGGGGAGTGAGGCTGGAGTGCGATAGTCTGTTCCTCAGAAAAAAGACCTCTGAGGTAGGAGTAAGACTCATCCCCAAGAGAACGTGGAGAAATGAATGGCGAGTAGTCGTAAAGATAAACGAGCGCAGCAGCGTTGGTGAACGTGAACACTTCTCCCCCAGACAACTCGCGGAGAATCCTTTCGGCCACGTTTCTCAGTCGGCAGTCGTCCATGTGAAAGTTCAGAGACGCGGTCCGACTTCTTGAATCGACTGAGTAAGTCGGGACTGCCTCCGTATTCAGGGTCTTCAATAAATAGAGGGTGAAGGAATCCGTCGGTTGCGAGAGTTCAAGGTCAAATTCGACCTCCACCAAATAGTTTTGATGCAAGTTCAACCTGACCTGAATTGAGGGGAGTTTAACATCGCCCACTTCATAGAGGTTCATCTCCGCTATTTCACTCACTTCGATCCTGAAGGCGACTTGATTTCCTGGGAGAACGAATTCAGAGGGGTACCTGACATGAGTGATCGGTGTTTTGGAAAGCAGCCGTAGGAAGGACGAGTCCTTCTCGAAGAAGCCATATTGTTTCCACACGACTCTGGTTTGTTTCGGGATCATCAGAGATTGGCCCACCCACGAATCGCCCTCGACAATTTCTGATCGTGCATCCTGGATGCCCAGAGAATTCCCTGTGTCAGCAAAACGCTCTTCGGCTTTCAGGAGGTAAGTCTTTCCAGCCAAGAACGATTCTCTCGCTTCGGTTGGCTTCCTTGCCCTTAGACTAAGGTAGCCAAGCATGTTCTGGCGCATTCCTTCAGCGAACTCAGAGTAGGCCTCTGAATACGATCGCAATCTGAACGCATCATCGCCCTGCGGCAACTCGTCAAGAGTTGTTCTTGCCTTCCTGAAGCAATCGGCGGCCCTCAAGTAACTCGCGAGGCTCCGTTCCAGGTTAGCTAGGCTCCAGTTTGCCTCAGCTTTCTCCAACATTTCGTGGCCTCTTATGACCAATTCAAACCAAGATAGGACAAGCTTCTCATCTGAACCATCAGAAACTTTCTCGATGGTTTCCAAAGCTTGATCGTATGCCTTGTAAGTCTTAGAGTAATCCCAGGTCGTCTCAATATTCTGTCGACCCTCAAGGAAAAGTCTCACTGCTCCAAGCGGGCTCACCTCTACTGGCAGTTGGGAGATTGCTTTCGAGATTTGAGAAAGGTTATCTGTTATGACGTTCTCTTGTATGACATTGATGAGCCTTTCTGGTGCGCCGTGTTTCAATGCTACTTCGGATAATCGAAGTTATCCGAATCCACTTATTGGTGACGAGGGTTGCAACAGAGCGACCTCCTGTTCATTCCAACTCGATTCGCGAAAGCTTGACCAAGGCTTTTTCGATTTGTCGAGGGGCCACGTGGGTGTAAATCTGGGTACTCAGGACACTTGAATGTCCCAATATCTCCTGGAGAACTCGCAGGTTTATTCCCCTTTCAAGTAGAACAGTCGCCATTGTGTGCCGAAGGGAATGTGGTGTATAATTGCCGGTTATGCCCGCCTTCCTCAGGCAAATGCCAAAGGTGTATTCAACAGATCGTGTAGTCAATCTAGTACCAAGTCTGTTAAGGAAGAGTGCATTGCAGTCCGACTTCAGCCTAGACCTGAGGTTCAGATACCTGCCCAGGTTCAACAGTACGCGCTTGTTCCTAACGTACAACACGCGATCCTTCCGACCCTTGCCGTGGACAATCAGGGTACCTGTTGTCCTCTCGATATCAGTCACATCGAGTGCAATAGCTTCTCCAACACGCATACCGGTGTAAAACAACATTGAAAGAATCAAGTTGTCTCGCACTCCTTTGTATTTGCCGAATCCGGTATGACGTGCCCTCTGTTTGGATGTATCAAGCAGCGAACTTACTTCCGACAGGGACATTACCCGTGGTAACCTTTGCGCGGTCCTGAAGTTCAAGCCGATTTGGGAGAAAGATGACCGTTTGGAGAACCCAAATTCTTCCAGAAACCTGTAGAATCTCCTTATGGAGGCGAGGTTCCGCCTTAGGGTGTTGTCAGAGCAATGCTTTACTTCTCTCCGGACCTTAAAGTACTTCAGCATTGTTTCTCTGGCGATTATTGGCCCGTTTTTTCGGCCGACAAAAGAAAGGAAATGGTCGAGGTCGGACCTGTAGGCCCTTATAGTATTTGGCGATAAGTTCGTGTCGTATTCAAGGAATTGCAGGAACTTCGGCAGGGTCGCTTGGGCGAACAACCACCTGAACGGGCAGGCCCTATGTTATTAGCCAGTGAAGCAAATTTTTCTTCCCTGTTGACTCGATGGCTGGTCCGATCCTGCCCTGGAAAACCAAGGCCGAAAGCATGAAACTCAAGTGGCCCCAATTGGACGAACGAACAGCAAGCCCAGTGACTATTACAAGGAGAACAAGATTAGTGGGAAGGATGTTCCAATGTTGTGGAGAGCAACCCTCGAGTCTGATTCAGATATGCAGTTGAGGTCAATCATGGAACACTCGAGTCGGATTCAGAACGCAGGCTGAGGGTACTTGTGCCTTGGCCAGCACGCGCGCTCTTGGACAAGCCGGATATGATCAGACCTCTTGAAGTCGGTTCTCCAACGTGTATAAGCTACCGCTAATCATGAGGACCGGACGCAGAATGGTCCAAGAACAGAGAAGGCATGACTTCTCTACTTTACTGGTGCCATCATAATCGTCATTGGCTCAGTCACGCTGGTCAAAGTCAAAGAGGCTTATGCCCAGACCAACTCATATGAGGGGCCGATTGACGTAGGTAACAGTATAGTAGGCATCGCCTACGACTCGTCCAATAGCAATCTCTACGTCGTCAGCCAATGTGGGCTCGCTCCGCCTTGCCAGGGAACCGTCTCAGTGGTATCAGGCACCACCAACACCTTGATTGCAACTGTGATGGTTGGCAAGGCTCCCAATGGAATCGCCTTCGACCCTGACAACGGCGACGTCTACGTTGCCAACGCCTACTGTGGGACATTCTTCACCGACTGCGGCATGGGAAATGTTTCCGTCATAGATAGCTCGACTAACACGGTGACTGCAACAGTTCCAGTTGGCAGGGATCCTGAGCATGTCGCCTTCGATCCTGTCAACGGCGATGTCTACGTGAGTAACGGGTACAACGGCACGATTTCAATCATAGACGGCTCGACAAACACGGTGATTTCCACCATTACTACAGGTGGCTACCCCGAGGGAATGGCATTCGACTCTCTCAATGGCGACATGTATGTGGCAAACGATGGCACGGCGTCGGTCTCC
>Ga0187803_10000259_pt1 | contig 21694 bp, 16 predicted proteins | sample NC_wetland_sal_i_2_FD_132425 | JGI IMG/M metagenome (GOLD analysis project Ga0187803, IMG submission 132425) | Wetland sediment microbial communities from Neuse River Estuary, North Carolina, USA - Control_3 | ecosystem: Environmental > Aquatic > Freshwater > Wetlands > Sediment | place: USA...
ACAGCAACCAAGTTTACTCGGCGGAAGGAGCCGACGCCGTCATCTAATCAGCCGGGAAAGATGGGGCACCCCAGCAAAACCCGGACCAGAATCAGAAGCGGAAAGAAGGACGTGCCACCCGCCGAGGTAGGAAAAATCCGCACTCGAAATCAAGTCTTGGCGCGAGGGGTCGGCCCCGCCCGCGGGAGGATGCACTTCCCTCCGGGTCACCCTGAATAGTAGTGATCAATTTCAAGGGGCCGAGTGGGATCCTCCCCACTATACACGCGGCGCTCCGAAACCTTCCCTTTGCTCAGCACCAACCTTGCAATATAAGACTCGGAAGCGTCACCGCCCTTGATGACCAACTCCACTTGGCCCCTTTCCATGGTCCATTCGGCTGTCACGATGTCGCCCAAATCGGCGTATGCGGACCGGGGAACGAATACCTCTTTCGCATCGACCAGAACTCGGATTTGGTCCGTAAGGCTGCAAGGGAATCTGCTGTAAGTGCATTGTACAAATCGACGGTTGTTCTCGTCTGTGTTTGTAACCTGCACGATTGAAGTACGGAAGATCGCTTGCAGCCTGATTTTTCCCAGCGTCGCGGTGACCCTGGTTTCTCCGCTAGGAGCGATCCGGGAGCCGTGGTTCTGAGCAGAACAGACCTGGCAACAGAGCAGTAGAGCGACCGAAATGGACATTATTGATTTCATGGCACCACCCTCAGTTGGTTGTCACCGCTTCTGGCAATCTGGCTCCTAATAGCTCCGCCTATCACGACACATCCTGTAGAAGCTGTGTGGTTATGGGAAGAGTTATCACCGTGAATGAGGAAGCCGCCCCGGCCGTGCAAGTCCGTCTGTGTCCCCGGCGTTAGCGTCATGGCACCGTGGAGACGTCTTCCCGTGCGCGTGCGGTACTCGCGTTGGGGGCCGACCGTGTAACTGCCCTGCGGGATTGGGCCCGTGTTGCTCTGGTTCTGGGCAGATGGGTTATTGTATCCCTCACCTTGGCGGGTGGCATACTGAATTCGCTCCGACTCTCCTCTTGGCGACCTGACACCGGAAGTATACCACTTCTGCAATTCCGCGCGGAGTAATACAACCGTCTTGGGGTGGGTGCCGCAGCCCTTTGTGCCGTCTCAACAAAGGGTGCGGGGTTTTCCGAAGGTGTGCAACACGCGGCAAGCCTCCCTGGGCATGAGTCACTTAAGAACTGGTGGGAAAGACTAGCAAGAAGCAGCCTCACCCCTTCCGAAGACGGAAAGAGTTCGGCGCCCGCCGAGAATTGAATCCCGAAGGGTCGGGACAAAAACCGGTGACGCCCATCAGGACTCCCACGCGTAAAATCGACGAGTGGGGCACCCGCAGAAATTGACGGCTACATCCAGAGGGATGAATTGGGGGAAACCGCCGTGGAGGATAGATTTCCGGCCAAAGAGGGGAAGTCTGCCTAAAGAAGTGGATTTTGCGATTGTGGGAGGCGGATTTTCCGGTCTGGCGACAGCGGCGTGGCTGCGGCACTTGGCGCCGGAGAAGAGCGTGGCGGTATTCGAGGCGGGACGAATTGGCGCGGGGTCGAGCGGGCACACGGGAGGGATCGCGCTGCCCGAAACGGCTGCGGGCGATATGCCTGGGCTCGGCGACGTGCTGGGCGGATTTCGGCAAATCCTGGAGACGCTGGGGGTGAAATGCGACTTCGAGACGGGAGGGGTGTATGAGGTGTCGCATCGCAGCGGCCAAGCCGGTTTCGACGGAGGGCGCAGCCCGGAGCCTTTTGGCAGAGGGCGCAGCAAGCAGCGCCCCGACGGCAGCGTGGATGACATCTGCTGGGCGGATTCGGGCGAGCTACGGGTGGCGAAGGAGGTGCCCGGAGGCTCGGTGGATCCCGGGAAGCTCGTCGGGGAACTGGGGCGCGCAGCGGAGCGGCTGGGCGCGATGATCTTTGAGAATTCGAGGGTGGAGAGGATAGAGCACGGGAAGCCGCTCGTGTTTATTGTGCGCGGGCGTGAAATTCGGGCGCGGCGCGGAGTGGTGGCGACGAATGCAATGGCGCTGGAACTGAGCGGACTGGCTGGGCGAGCGGAACCGAAATTTACGCTGGCGGTCGAGACGGAACGGCTGACGGCTCGACAGCTTGGAGCGCTGGGACTAGCAGAGAGGCGGCCATTCTATACGGTGGATCTGCCGTATTTGTGGGGACGGGTGCTGCCGACGAATCGAGTGATTTTTGGGAGCGGGCTGGTGCACCTGGAGAACTGGCGAGGGCTGGAGACGATTTCCATCAACGAAGGTGAGGCGGCGGAACTGATCGGGGGGCTTGAGGAGAGGGTGAGAGGGCTCCATCCCGCGCTGCGAAATGTGAAGTTCAGGCGCCGCTGGGGCGGGCCAATGCTGATTGGCGCAGGATGGAAGCCGGTGTTTATGCGGCACGCGGCCTCGCGGGATTTGCTGGTACTGGGCGCGTACTCGGGGCACGGAGTGGCGCTTTCGGTGTATCTGGGGCGCTGGGCGGCGGAGGTTTTACTGGGGCGGAGAAGGATGCCGGAGTGGAGTAAGGAAGCGAAACCCGGGAGGACGACGGGGTAGCGGGAGTCGCGGAAAGATTGAGAGCGGAATGTGGGAGCTTAGGAGCCGAAATTGGAGACGGAGCTTACTGGGGCACGACATGTCGTGCCCCTACGAAGAGCGCTGCGGTCGGAATGACAATCCTGGCCGGACTGTCACGCGGCGACTAAGGAGGCATCCAGGAGCTGGCGGACTTTGCGCAACAGGTTCTCGCGCGAAAACGGCTTTTCCAGATAAGCGACCTCTTCGCCAGCAGCGCTGGGAGGAATGCTGCGGTCGCTCGAATAGCCGGACATGTACAGCACGGCGAGGGTGGGATCGAGCCGAGTCAATTCCTCGGCCAACTGGCGGCCACCCATTCCGGGCATGACCAGATCGGTGATCAGCAGGTGGATGCGGTCGTTCGACTGCTGATAGAGCTCGAGGGCTTCCCTGCCATTCGAGGCCTCGAGGACGGTGTAACCGCAGTCGGAGAGAAACTCGCGGGTGAGGCAGCGCAAGGGCTCGGCATCTTCCACGACGAGGACGATTTCCGTGCCGGCGAAGGATTTTCCGGACGAGCGTTTGACCGGCACCGGGGTGACGGCTTCCATCTCCCGGGGCATATAGATTTTGAAGGTGGTGCCGCGGCCGAGTTCGCTGTAAACCCAGATGAACCCGCCGCTCTGCTTGACGATTCCATAGACGGTAGCGAGGCCCAGGCCGGTGCCCTTGCCGAGCTCCTTGGTTGTAAAGAAGGGCTCGAAAATGCGGCTTTGCGTTTCGGCATCCATGCCCACACCGGTATCGGAAACGGAGACGACCACGTAACGGCCTTCCGGGACGATACCGTGGCGCGATTGCAGGTCGCCCTCCAGGCAGACCTCGGAAGTGGTGACTTTGAGAGTCCCGCCCTCGACCATGGCGTCGCGTGCGTTGATGAAAAGGTTTACCAGCACCTGTTCAAACTGATGGGGATCCAGCCGCACGTTGCTTAGTGCCGGATCGAGCGCGGTAACAAACTCGATGTGCTCGCCGATGAGGCGGCTGAACAGCGTTTCAACTTCGCGCACGATGCGATTCAGGTTGACGACTTGGGGATAGAAGACCTGGCGGCGGCTGAAGGCCAGAAGCTGGCGTATGAGCGTCGCGGCACTGTCCGCCGCTTTCTTGATCTGGGCGAGATTGCTGCCCGCCGGGTGGCCGGGCTCAAGCCGCTCGGCGAGGAGCTCGGAGTGGCCGCTGATTGCGCAGAGCAGATTGTTGAAGTCATGGGCGAGACCGCCGGATAGGCGGCCAACGGCTTCGAGTTTCTGGGACTGGCGGAGCAGATTTTCCAGGTTGCGCCGCTCGGTGATGTCGCGGGCGATGCCCTGGACGCCGATCTTGTCGCCCTGGCGGAACCGGTTCACGTTGGAGACTTCCACAATGATGCGGCGTCCGTCGTGGCAAACAATGGCGAGCTCGGAGACAGGAGCAAACTCACCCTTGAGCACGCGGCCGAGCATTTCCAGGCAGTGCTCGACGTACTCGGGAGCGATCACGGTGCGGATGTTCAGCGGGGCATTTTCAATTCCCGGGCAGCCGAAGTTGAGTTCCGCGGATTTGTTCAGGGAAGTGATGTTGCCGGCTTCATCGACGGTGAAGATGATGTCCTGCGAATTATCGAAGATCTCGTGGAGGCGCCGCTCGTTCTCGCGGAGCGCTTCGGCGGCCCTGGCGCTCTCGATGGCGTAGCGGAGCGCGCGGTGGAGGAGCCAGGGGGAGAGGCCCTCTTTGAGCAGGTAATCGGATGCGCCGGCATCGACGGCCTGCTTGCCCAGAGATTCCTGGACGGTAGGGACGAGTACGACGACCGGCAGGCCGGGAAACTGGGAGCGCACCGCGGTGAGGGTGGCCAGCCCCTGGCTGTCAGCGAGGTTCAGGTCCAGCAGCACAACGTCGAACCGAGCCGCGTTGAGACGGTCGAGACCACGGCTGAGTGTTTCGGTGGAGTCGACACGGAACGACGGGCCGGCAGCTTCGCGAAGCAGGAACTAGATTGACCGGTAAACCGACCGGTCGCGTTCAAGCAAAAGTACGGACACCGTTTCGGACTTCATTGCAGCTTTCTACTCCTCCAGCGAGCGCGTGCGGCAGAGACCGCTAATCGCGCGCCTTGCGATACCCGGGAAACAGACGCCAGACCTCGCGAAGCAATTGCTCCGGCATCTGGCTCTTGTGCACAAAGGCACTGGCGCCATGGCCGATGCATTCCGCCCAGAGCGTGGTGCCGGCAATCTCGGAAAAGACGATGATGGGGAGCGCGGCGTGAGCTTTGCGAAGCTCGCGGGTGACGTCGAGACCGCTGAGCCGGGGCATGTGGATATCCAGCAGGATCAGGTCGGGCCGGAGGGCCTCGGCCTGCTGCAAGACGTTGAGGCCATCACTGGCCGTGCCCACGATCTCGAAGCCGCCCTCCATTTCCAGGAAAGCACAGATCGAGTTGAGCGCGGTCGGTGAATCGTCGGCCACCAACACGCGAATCTTGCTGGAACCAGAAACCATCAAGCACCTCGGCATGGTAGTCATCGTCCAAATCCGAGGCTGAGTGTGCCGAATTGGGAGAGGAAAAAGAATTCAGCGGAATTCCTACGTAGTCTGCGGTATGCGGGGGGCGGGGATTTTGGCCGGCGGTCAGGAACGGCAGGTCCCTCGCCCCTTAGTGTGGGGCTCGGGATGACAATCGATGGAAGCTGGTCAGCCTTCGACGATGCGATTGCGGACGGCATAACGGACCAGATCCACAACGGAGTGGAGATCGAGCTTCAACATGATGTTCGAGCGGTGGGTTTCCGCAGTGCGCACGCTGATGCCGAGGACGCCGGCGACTTCCTTGTTGCTTTTGCCCTCGGCGAGAAGCTGGACGATTTCGCGCTCGCGCTGAGTGAGGCGTCCGCGGGAACGCCGGGGCGAGAGGGCGGGATCGGCGCCTGTGCGACCAAATGCAGCGGCGCCTGCGGCAACACGTGAAGAAAAGTAGGGCTGGTGACGGCGGAGGGCGTCGAGAGCGGCGAGAAGATTGCGGTCCGCGTCGTCTTTCAAGATGTAGCCCCGGCAGCCGGCTTCAATCAGTTGTTGGACCATCTGGTCGGCGTCGTGCATGGTGAGAATGAGCACTTCTGTTTCCGGGGAGACCTTGCGGAGCTGGCGAGTGGCCTCGATGCCGTTGAGAATGGGCATGCTGACGTCGAGGACGGCGATATCGGGCTTGAGCTCTGCGGCTTTCTCAACGGCCTCGCGGCCATTGACGGCTTCGGCGCAGACCTGCCAGCCGGGCCTGGACTCAATGAGGCTGCGGAGCCCGGCGCGGACGATGGGATGGTCATCCGCTACGAGAACGCGAAGCAACATCCAGCACCTCAGCTTTTACCGGAAGTGTTGCGCGTACGGTGGTGCCTGATTTGCCGGAATCGATCTCCAGTGTACCGCCTAATTGGGCCATGCGCTCGCGCATTCCGGCAATGCCGACCCCGATGCGGGCGCCGGGCTTATTCAGCTTTTTGCCTGAAGCTGCGGACATACCGTGTCCCTGATCACTGATTTCCAGAGTAATGGTGCTTGGCGTTCCACTGAGGCGAATCCTAGCGGAAGGGCTGCCGGAATGGCGCTGAATGTTGGCCAGGCTTTCCTGGATGATGCGGAATAGAGCCGTTTCCGCTTCCTGGGGGAGGCGGCCGAAGCCCGGGGAAACGCCCACCTGAATCTGGATCCCGCTTCGTTCGCTGAAGCCGAGGGCGTACTCCTTGACGGCGGAGACGAGGCCCAACTCGTCGAGCAGTGGGGGATGGAGAAGATAGGAGAGGGAGCGAATCTGGCGCGACATGTCCTGCAAGAGTACGCGGGCGTCGCCGAGGGTGCGCTTGGCGCGATCGTCCAGCGTGTTGGAAGACTGCGTGACCTGGGCGAGACTCAGATTCACGGCGAGCACGCTCTGGGCCAGGCTATCGTGCAGATCGCGGCCGAGGCGGCGGCGTTCCTCATCCTGGAGTTGGAGCAGGCGGCCGGAGAGCTGGCGGAGGGCTTCACTCGATTTTTTCTGCTCAGTGATGTCTGCGAAGGATGCGACCACACCGGCGATTCTGCCATCCTCAGCGAACAAGGGCGCGACGTTGCTGAAGGCCCACAGGAGTTCTTCGGTGCCAGGCCGCTGGAAGCCGATTACCATATTGCGGACAGGCTGCCCTGTCTCCAGCACTTTAGGCGCCGGCCTGTCCGACTCCACCAGGGGGGATCCGTCTTCACGAACGAGCGAGAGCCCGAGGTCGCCGACTCTCTTGCCCAAAACCTGGTCAAGCTCCAGGCGGACCATGCGCAGGGCGGCGCGGTTAGCAAATTGTATCCTGGCATCGGCTCCCAGCAATGCGACGCCGGCATCAAGGCTCTGAACCAGGGTGCGGAAGCGCTCCTCGCTGAATCGCAGGGCTTCCTGGGCCGCTTTCCACTCGGTGATGTCGTCGCAGACGGCGAGCAGGCAGACCTCACCGTTGAGCTCAATTACGTCGGCGGAGATAAGAAAGGTGCGAAGCTGGCCCGATTTCGTGCGGAGATGCAGTTCCATCTGCCGGATCTGCCCGTGCTGCCGAAGGGCGCGCTTGAATGCTTCGCGGCCCGCAGGGTCAGGCCAGACTCCAAGTTCCAAGACGGTCTTGCCAACGGCTTCATCGCGGCGCCAGCCGAACAGCCGGGTGTAGCCTTCGTTGACCTCGACATAGCGGCCGTCCTCCACCGTGCTGATGGTGACGGCGTCCGGAGAGGAATGGAACGCCTTGGAGAACATCTCCTGCGAGATGCGTGTTTGCTCCTGGGCGCGCTTTAAGTCTGTGATGTCCGTGTAGGAAGCGATCAAGCCCTGGAATTCACCATCCGGGGTGAATTCCGGCACAGCGTCCGCAAGCACCCAGAGCAAGTCCTCCCTAGAGGGGGTTTTCAAACCGAGGACTTGTTTTCGAACCGGCGCACGGGTGGCCTTGGCACGTGCGGCGGGACGCAACGGGCCGGGCACTTCTTTGCCGTCCTCATCGTATGCAGGGCCGAGTTCGGCGCCGGTCTTGCCGATAAATTGGTCTTCGGTCATGCCTGTCATTTCCTGGAGCGCCCAATTGGCGGAACGGCAACGCCCGTCGGGTCCCCAAGTGCTCACGCCGACTCTCATGGCCTCGAGCAACGTGCGGGAACGCTGTTCGCTGGCACGCAGCTCGGCTTCCTGCCGTTTCCTGTCTGTGATGTCGTGAGCGAGCGACAGGACGCAAGTTTGGCCGTTCAGGGAAATGAGGTCGGCGGAGATTTGGACGGTGCGAAGCTCGCCGGACTTGACGCGGAGCGAGAATTCGAGCTGGCTGGCGCGTCCGGAATTCAAGAGCTTGGTTTTCAGTTGCTTGTGGTCCGCAAGGTTTGGCCAGAAACCAAGCTCCTCAATGGTCTTGCCGATGACCTCATCGCGCCGCCAGCCGAACAGCCGCGTGAATCCTTCGTTGACCTCGAGATAGCGGCTTTCGTTCAGGGTGCTGATGGTCATCGAATCCGGCGAAGAATGGAAGGCCTTGGAGAACATTTCCTCGGAGACGCGTTTCTCCTCCTGGGCGCGCCGGAGGTCGGTGATGTCGGCGAGGGAGGCGGTGACGCGCGCCAATTGCCCATCGGCGGTGAACTCGGGCACGGCGTCCACCAGCGTCCAGACAATGCGACCGGAACTGGGAAGGGTCCAGCCAATGACCTGATTGCGAACCGGGAGGCGTGTGGCGATCACTCGCGCGGCGGGGCGCATTTCGGGCGGAATCTCGGTCCCGTCTTCCCGGATGGCCGGGATGATTTCGGGGCTCGTCTTGCCAATAATCTCGGTTGGGGGAGGGCCGAACATTTCGAGCAGCGCCTGATTGACAAACTGCAGGCGCCCGTCCGGTCCCCAAGTGGAAATCCCGACGCGAACAATCTGAACGAGCGAACGGAACCTCTGCTCGCTCGACTGCAGGGCTTCCTGAGTCTTTCGCAGAGCTGTGATGTCGGCGAAGGAGGTGATCACCGATTCGACTTCGCCGTTACTGTTGAGCTGGGGTATGGCGTTTCCAATGATCCAAACCACGCGAGGGGGATTCCCGAGCTGCCAACCCATAACCGTTGCTCGCACTGGCTGGCGAGTTTGGATCGCGCGAGCGACCGGGCGGGCGTCGAGCGGCATTTCCGTACCGTCCTCATAGAGCGAAACCATGCCGAGGTTGGCGACGGTTTTTCCGAGGGGCTCGCTCTCTCGCAGTCCAAACAGTTCCAGGGCCGCTGGATTCGCGAATTGAATTTGGCCGTTAGGACGCACCAGGGCGACGCCGACTTGCAGATCGCGCACCAGCGTGCGGAACCTCTCCTCACTGGCACGAAGGGCATCTTCCGCCTGCTTACTTTCCGTGACGTCGCGGACGACGACCAGGGAGTAGGAACGGCCATCCAGTTCAATGCGGGTGCCGGAGAGCAGGCCGTAGCGAATCGCGCCGTCCTTTCTGCGAAAACGGAAATCCGCTTCACGGAGTTCACCCGTCTCGCGGAAGTGCGCCCGCAGCGCGCGCATATGCTCCTCGTCCATCCAGAGGCCGATGTTTTCCGGGGATTTTCCGAGCACGTCCTGCCGCGAAAAGCCGGTCAGGCGGACGAAGCTGTCGTTGATTTCCTGGACGAGGCCGTCGGGAAGGAGGCTGATGCTGATGGCGTCCGGGCTGGCACGGAAGGCGGAGGAAAACATATGTTCCGAACTTCGCAGAGCCTGCTGTGTCCGGCGGAGGTCATCGGCAATGCGCCGTTCTTGTTGATTGGTAAGAACCAGACGCCCTGCGTAGCACACGACGGATGCGGCCACAGCAGTCCACGCGAGCCGGAGGTACTGGGGCGTGATGCGCGAGGACAGGACGATCACGGAAACCGGCAGGATCACGGGCATTAATTGCGCCCAAAGCAGTTCCTGAGAAGTTCGCGGCTCCCGGCTCGCCAGTGCGATCTCCGGGGGCTGCCGCCAAGTTGCCGCCAGAAGCAGGAGGAAGATCACCGGCAGATCGGCTGCCAGCTCCACCAGGGGAATCTGCCATGGCAACCCTCTCACGAAGAAATAAGCGCTGAAACTTCCGCTACAGGCAAAAGCGACAAAGAAGCATGCTAGGCGAATCTGGAGCCGGCGTAGAGCCGGCACCCGGGAGCGCCACCCTCGATACAAATAACCGAGCGCCAGAAATCCATCCCGCAGCCAATGCAGGGCCATGAAGGACTGGACGCGGGACGTATCGGAAGATCCTGTGACCATGGGAATATAGAAAAGGACCAGGTACGCGCAGAAAGTCACGATCCCCAGTTGTGCGAGGTCAAAGGCTCGGAGCCACTCGATGCCCGGCGTTTCGCGGTCCTCTCGCAGGAGCAACGGCAGGGCAAGCGCGATGCCGACCAAATAGAAAATGATGGTGCTCCGCCAGAAGGCGGACAACGCCTCCCGGATCCCTTGCGCGGCCAGGGCGAGCACACCCACCCCGCCGCTCAGGGTCCAGAAAGCCGAAGCCACAGCAACGCACACCCAAACCGTCCTGGCAAGATGTGTGGAACGTCGCGCGGCTTGCCAGGCGGATACAACGATGATCAGCGTCAGCCCGACATCCGAGAGGGCGGAGAGCAGGGTGGTGGGCAGTATGTGCGAGAACGGCGGCAGGAGCAACTTGCTTCCGGCAACCAGGATCCCGAGTACCGCCAGGGCCGGTGGCTTTCTTATGAAATCCCGGATCGCCGATTGTGGGAGGGCGCTCATGACGTGGGTGCGACCGAATCCCAAGGGAAGCTAATACGGCAAACCGCTGACCTGCCAACCGCTGACCTGCCAACCGCCGGTTGCTCCTCGTCCGGAAGGGGGAGACTGTGCTTCTGGGACGGGACAGCAGCAGCGGTGAGAAACGACACTACGGCCAGGACGATTCGCCAAAACGTGGGGAGAGGGAGCACGGTCGATCTCGTGAGTCGAAGTCTAGTCTAGGCCGCGCAGATTCCGCAGACAATACCAGGAGTCCGGTATGGTTCCCATGCCGGGCGGGTTCCGGGGCCTCGAGTGCGATAGACTACCGGACGATGAAGGCGCATGCGGGCGAGAGGCTGACAGTGCTGATTTCGCGGGCGCGGATTGCGCGGCGCGTGCGTGAGATCGGCCGGGAGATCACGCGCGAGTTTCATGGGGAGCCGGTGCTGCTGGTGGGCGTGTTGAAAGGCGCGTGCATTTTTCTGGCGGACCTGAGCCGCGAGATCGCGCTCGACGCGAGCTTTGATTTTCTGGCCGCGGGGAGCTACGGGCACTCGGCGGAAACGTCCGGCCAGGTGCGGCTGTTGAAGGACTTGGACACCAGCATCGAGGGGCGAAACGTGATTCTGGTGGAAGACATCCTGGACACGGGCGTGACACTGAACTATCTGGAGCGGCTGCTGCGCGCGCGGCAGCCGAAGGCGCTCCGCGTGGCTGCACTGCTGGACAAAACGGAACGGCGGACGCAGGCTTTTGAAGCCGATTACGTCGGATTTCGCATTCCGAACCGGTTTGTGGTGGGGTATGGACTGGACTATGCGGAGCGGTACCGCAATCTGCGGGATGTGTGCGTGGTCGAAGTGGAATCCGGAAGGCGGCCCAGGAAGAAATAGGGCGCGGCGGTGAATGATATGTGGCGGAGCAATCCAATTCCGAAAGAAGTGCGCGCGGTGGTGGAGGCGCTCGAGAAGCTTCCCGGAAGCGCGAAAAAAATGGGTGGCGCGGAGGGATTGTGCCGCGCATTCGCCGCGCTGGTGGACCATACGCTGCTGAAGCCGGAGGCGCGGCCGGATGACGTCCGCCGGGCGTGCGAAGAGGCGGCGCGGTGCGCGTTTGCGGCGATGGTGGTGAACCCGTGTTACGCCGCTGTGGCAGCGGAATGCCTGAAAGGGACGAAGGTGCGCGTGGCAACGGTTGCGGGATTCCCGCTGGGGGCCTCGCTGACGATTGTGAAGCGTCGCGAGGCGGAAAAGGGAATCGAGGACGGGGCGAGCGAAATCGACATGGTGATTTGCGTCGGCGCGCTGAGGGCGGGAGAGGACAAGCTCGTCGAAGATGAAATCCGCGAACTGGCGAAGACATGCCACTCGCGGAGGGTGATCCTGAAAGTGATTTTGGAGTGCGCGCTGCTGACAGATGATGAAAAACGGCGCGGGGCGAAACTGGCAATGCGAGCCGGGGCCGATTATGTGAAAACGTCGACCGGATTTGGTCCCGGCGGGGCGACGCGCGAGGATGTGGCGTTGCTGCGTTCTGTTGTGGGTGGCGAGCTGGGCGTGAAGGCGGCGGGAGGAATTCGCAGCCTGGCGGACGCCGGTTCGATGCTCGCCGCGGGGGCTTCGCGGCTGGGAATGAGCAGCAGCGTTTCCGTCCTCGACGAACTTCGGGGCCGCGCTTCGAAGTAGCGCCGAGCCAATTTGACTTGCTTCGTTTCTTTCCCCTTGCGCAAAATCCCCGTTGCTATACTTGAAGCGAGGAAGCGGTGTGCGCCTGTGACGAATGGTGCGTGCCATCGCAGCGAAATGAGTGAGTGAGAGCGAAACATCCACGGAGAGCCGCGCGCCGGAGACGGCGGCGGAGCTGCCACCCGAGGTATTGGCAACGCTCGTGGAAATCGGCGAGGAGATGAATTCCTCGCTGGATCTGGACGAGGTGTTGAAGAAGGCGGCGGCGCTGGTGCGGCGGCTGGTGCCGTACGAGATTTTTGCGGTGCTGCTGCTGGACGATTCGACGCAGGATTTGTTCTTCCGATTCGCGATCGGCTACTCACGGGAGGTCGTGGAGACGTGGAGAATCCCGGTGGGGAAGGGAATTACCGGGAGCGCGGCGCTTGCCGGCCAGCCCGTGCTGGTGGGCGACGTGAGGAGCGACCCGCGCTATCTGAGCGCGATCGAATCCGTGCGCTCGGAAATCGCCGTTCCTCTGCTTCTAAAAGGGCGGGTGATCGGGGTGCTGGATATCCAGAGCCGCGAGCCAAATTCGTTTACGCGCGAGCAGCAACAGGTGCTGGCGCTGGTGGCCAGCCGGCTGGCGGGAGCAATGGAGAATGCGCAACTGTACGAAAGCGCGCGGCGGCAGGCGGAGACGCTGCGGGTGCTGAACGATGTGGGCCGCGAGGCCAGCTCGATTCTGGACGTGGACGAACTGCTGCGGCGCGCCGCGGACCTGATCAAACGCGTGATTGACTATCAGATGGCCAGCATCCTGGTGTACGACGCGCGGGAGGAGCGATTCACGCACGCGGTGGACGTACGCTATGGACGAAGCGAGCAGAGCAAACTGGCGATCGGCCCGACCGAGGGAATCGTCGGGGCAGCCGTCTCTTCGCGCCGCCCCGTCCGCGTGCCGGATGTGAGCCAGGACCCGCGCTACATTTGTTGCAATCCGGAAACACGATCGGAGCTGGCCTTGCCCATGGTTCACAAAGGCAGCGTGGTCGGCGTAATTGACCTGGAAAGCCCGGTGAAGAATTACTTCACCGAGGAACACGTCTATACGCTCTCGCTCCTGGCGGGCAACCTGGCTGTGGCCATCGAGAATGCGCGGCTCTACCAGCAGGTACTGCGGGAGGAAACGGAGCAGGCAGAGGAATTGCAGGCTGCGCGGCTGATGCAGGGCGCGCTCCTGCCGGAAGTTCCCGCAGAAGATTTTGGGCTGGAGATCGCGGCGCGGTACGAGCCGGCGCGCGAACTGGGCGGAGACACGTACGACTTTCTGCGTTACGGGCCGCAGCAGCTCGGCGTGGCGATCGGTGACGTGACGGGGAAGGGCAGCGCAGCGGCGCTGTTTGGAGCGACAACCGTGGGCATGTTGCGCAGCCTGGCGCCGCAGAAGCTGTCGCCGTCGGACATGCTGCGGCAGTTGAATGCGCTGATGAGTGAACGGCGCGTGGAGGGACGGTTTACCACGCTGTGCTTTATGACCTGGCAGAAAGGCCGACAGAAACTGCGCATCGCGAATGCGGGCCACTGGCAGCCGTTGCTCTGGAAAGATGGGCGGTGCGAGAAGATTCCGGTGGAAGGCCTGCCGCTGGGAATTGAGGACGTGGCGACGTACGACGAGCGAGCCTACTCGCTCGCGGCCGGGGATGTGCTGGTGTGTTATTCGGACGGGATAACGGAGCGGACAAATCCGGCGGGGGATTTTTACGGGGCGGACCGGCTCAGGCTGTTGGTGGCGGCGAATCACGAGTTGAGCGCGGAGGCCTTGGCGACGAAGATTTTTGAGGATGCGGAGAGCTTCGCGGCCGGCGTTCAGCCGGTGGACGACGGGACGCTGGTGGTGCTGAAAGTACGATAAGAATCGAAAACCGAAAACCGAAAACCGAAAACCGAAAACCATTGTGACATCGATGCGGGGCGGGCCGGTCTTCCAGGACGAACTGTTATAGAAAGAAGAACGGGACTAAAGGCCGGTCCCGAAGCGTCGGGACCAGCGCTACCTGGGTTTGGCGGGCTTGGGTGCGGTATCCGTTGGCGGATGGAGATGGGGCAACTCGGCGCCGGAGGAGTCGCCGGGAGCGGCGGCGCCGGGGGCGCCGTGTGAGCCGTCCATCGGAGGATGCGCAACCTGGCCGCCTGTGGGATTGCTCTTGAGGACAGTCCATTCGCCGCCGTGGCGCTCAAGGGCGTAGGTCATCTGCATGGTGGCGCCCTCCTGCTTGGTGCGGAATAGGACCTGAGCCTGAGCGTGGTCTCCATCCACGGTGATCTGCTGGAACTGGGTGTCCATGGCTGCGAGATTGAGGGTACCGCTCTTCTGCAGGTGCTGCTGAATGGCGGCGCGGATGGCTTCGTCATCCGAGGCGGCTTTCCGGCAGGCGGGAGCAAAGAGCAGCATTGCGGCTGCCAGTGCGATTACGATTTTTTTCATGCGATCGACATTCTCAGGCTTGGCGGCTCGGAATATTTGGCCGACTCAACTCCCAACCACCTCAGGAAATCGTCGAGCGATATCCGACCGCTGCGCGTGAACGAGTAATCATTCTGAACCAGCGCAGCCGTTACGGCAACCTCGAAGAGGCTCCAACCGCACCCCCCTCGCGATAAGGCTACTGGGAATTGCAACGCGGGACCAAAGGCCAGCGGGACCTGCCTGCGGCAGGCAGGCGCAGGCGCTACGGTGCCGAGTAGACCAGTTTGCCCGCGACGATCGTGGCGACCACCTTCGCGTCCTTGATTTTTTCCGGGGGGACGTGGAAAAGGTCTGAGTCGAGGATGACGACGTCGGCGAGTTTGCCGGGAGCGAGCGAGCCCTTTTGGGTGTCGGTGAATTCGGCGTAGGCCGAGCCCAGGGTATAGGCCTCGATGGCTTCGGCGAGCGTGATTTTTTGTTCGGGGATCCAGCCGTTGGGGTTTTTGCCGTCGAGGGTGGCGCGGGTGACCGCGGCGTAGAGGCCGAGGAGGGGGTTGAGAGGGGCAACCGGCCAGTCGGTGCCAAAGGCGAGCATGGCGTGATGATCCAGCAGGCTGCGCCAGGCGTAGGAACTCGCGGCGCGCTGGTGGCCGATGCGCTTTTCGGCCCAGCGTCCATCATCAATGGCGTGATAGGGCTGCATCGAAGCGATCACACCGAGACGGGCAAAGGCTTCGTAGTCCGAGGGGCGCAGGTGCTGGACGTGCTCGATGCGCCAGCGGCGTCCGCGCGCCGGGCCGGGGCCGTTGCGGCGGGCGATCTCCTCATACATGGCCAGGATTTCGTGGTTGGCGCGGTCGCCGATGGCGTGGATGGCGATTTGCAAGCCAGCGGCGTCGGCGGGCTGAGCCATCTGGAGCATGTGGCCTTCGGGCAGCATCATGGCGTTGAAGAGGCCGCGGGTGTCCGGAGCATCGTTGTAGGGCTCGAAGAAGAGCGCGGTAGTGGAGCCGAGCGAGCCGTCGGCAAATCCTTTGAGCGCGCCGGTGCGGATCCAGTCATTGCCGAATCCGGCGGTGATTCCTGCCTGAACCTGAGACTCATAGAGCTGGATCGGCGTGATGGCATAGACGCGGGCGGTCAGCTCCCCGGCGGCGAGGAGCTTTTGGTATACGCGCAGTTCGGCGGCGTGGCTGATGTCCTGGACAGAGGTGAGGCCGAAGCGGCGGGCTTCGGCCAAGCCGGCGCGGATGGCGCGCGTGAGCTGCTCCTCCGTGAGCGGCGGGATGTGGCGTTCGACGAGGCCTGCCGCGGCGTCTTTAAGCGCGCCGGTGGGATCTCCGTTCGCGTCGCGGAGGATGGCGCCGCCGGGCGGGTCGGGCGTGTTTCGGTCCAGGCCGGCAAGGCGGAGAGCGGCGGAATTGGCGAGGCCCATGTGGCCGTCGTAGCGGTCGAGCCATGCGGGAGTATCGCCGGTGACGCCGTCAATCCATTCGCGGGTGGGCATGGTGGCGCCGGGAAACTTCTCATGGTCCCAGTTGCCGCCGAGGACCCATTCACCCTTCTTGAGACCGCGGGCAAACTCGGCAACGCGGCGGGTGAATTCATCGCGTGTCGTGACGTCGCTCAATTGCACCTGGCTGAGCAGCATGCTGCCGTCAACGAAGTGAACGTGGGAATCGTTGAAGCCGGGGAGCACCGAGGCGCCGTGAGCGTCGATGACTTTGGTCTGCGAGCCGATCCAGGGGTCGATCTCCTGGTCGGAACCGACGGCGGCGATGCGCTCCCCGACGATGGCGATCGCTCCGGCTTCCGGTCGCCTGTGATTCACAGTGAACACGTGGGCGTGGTGAATCAACAGGCTGGCGGTCGCACGCGGACGAGGCTCCTCGGCACTGCTGAGAAACGGAAGCAGAAAAAGCACAGCGAGGACGGTCAGACGACCGGCCGCGCGACGGGCAGTGTTCATGGCAGATCCCCTTCAAAGAGTCAGACGCGCGCAGCGCGCATGACCGACTTAGCGAGCCCCCCACTTTAATTTCGCGCGCAGGATTTCGAAGTAGACCTTATCGGAGGGCCGAATCAGCTTCAATTTGTTGCGCGCTTTGGTGACCGTGACGCGGTCCGCATCGCGGAGCTCGACGCCAACCTGGCCGTCGATGGTGAGAAATGCGGCTTCCTGGCCGCTGGCGACGACTAATTCGATTTTGGTTTGATCGGGGACAACGAGAGGGCGGTTGGAGAGCGCGTGGGGGCAGATGGGAGTGACCACGAACGCGCCGACCTGGGAATGGACGATGGGCCCGCCGGCGGAAAGAGAATAGGCGGTCGAGCCGGTGGGCGTGGAGAAAATGATTCCGTCCGCCTTATAGCTGCACGCGTAGCTGCCATCGAAGTAGAGATCGAGGTCGAGGATGCGGGCCATGGCGGCTTTGTTGACGACCACGTCGTTCAGGGCGCGGTGGCGGGCGATGGTAGAGCCGGCACGCTCGAGCGCGGCATCGAGCAGCACGCGTTCGCTGATGCGGTACTTGCCGGCGAGAACGAGCTCCAGCGCGGCGTACAACTGTTCGCGCGGGAAGCTGGTAAGAAAGCCGAGGCCGCCCAGGTTGATGGCGAGGACGGGAATGTCGTGGTCGCCGAGCGCGCGGGCGGCGGCGAGCAGAGTGCCGTCGCCGCCGAGGACGACGGCGAGATCGGCGCGGCGGCCGAGTTCGGCGCGGGAGACGGCCTGGGCTGCGGCATCGATGCAGTTTGCGGTTTCCTCGTCGTAGAGGACTTCGAGCTGGCGCTCCTTGAGCCAAGCGGCGAGCGCGGGAACGATGGCGCAGACCTCCTCTTTGCGCGGCTTGGAAATGATGCCGACGGTGCGAATGGAGGGCATTCGAGGAAGGGATTCTACTTCAGGGGGCGGCAATTGCAACGCGGGGAGATGCCGGCCTGAAGGCCAGCGCTGGATGGGAGAGGACAAGAGGAGAGGGCGGACACATGGGTCCGCCCCTACAAAGGTTTGGAGGGTTTGCGGGCGTGGAGGAAGAATTCGAGATTGCCTTCGGCGCCGGGGAGGCGACTGGGGCGGTCGCCGAGCACGGAGAGGCCGGAAGATTCTGCGGCGGCGCGTACATGGTCAATGGCGCGGCGATGCAGGGCGGGATCGCGGACCACTCCGCCGCGTCCAACGGCGCCGCGTTCGAGCTCGAATTGAGGTTTGACGAGCAGGACGAACTGCGCGGCGGGAGCGGCGAGTGGTACGAGGGCGGGGACGACTTTAGCGAGGCTGATAAACGAGAGATCGGCGGTGATGAGCTGGGCGGATTCCGGGATGTCGGTCGGCAGCAGGAAGCGCGCATTTTTTTCGATGGGGATGACGCGCGGGTCCTGGCGTAGCTTCCAGGCGAGCTGGCTGGTGGTGACGTCCACGGCATAGACGCGCAGTGCGCCGCGTTGGAGGAGGCAATCGGTAAAGCCTCCGTTGGAGCAGCCGACATCGAGGCAGACCAGGCCGGAGGGATCGACGCCGAAATCTTCCAGGGCACCTGCCAGTTTTGCGCCGGCGCGGCTGGCGAAAGCAGGCTCGCCGCGGGAGATTTCGAGCGGCGCGTCAATGGCGACCAGGGTTCCGGCTTTGGCATGTGCCGTGCCGGAAATGCGGACAAGTCCGGCCAGAATCAGGGCCTGTGCGCGCTGGCGGGACTCGGCCAGCCCGCGCTCCACGAGCAGTATGTCCAGCCGCCGTTTTACGATTTTCATTCTTCGAACTGGGCGCATTGCAATCAGGCGGCGATCTGCTATGGGGCACGGCATGCCGTGCCCCTACGCCCGCCGGGCGACCAGGAAATCCGCGAGATCGCGCAGACGCTGGGCGCGGGCGGCAAATGGGGCGAGCTCGGCGTGGGCGCGTTGCAGAAGATTTCGCGCCGTTTCCCGCGATTTTTCGAGGCCATAAAGCGCGGGATAGGTGGCTTTTTGTTGCGAGGCGTCTTTTCCCGCGGTTTTGCCGAGCGTGGCGGAGGATTCTTCAACGTCCAGAATGTCGTCCACCACCTGAAAGGCCAGGCCGATGTTCTCGCCGAAGCGGCCGAGGCGTTCCACGTCGGCGGTCTCCGCGCCGCCGGCAATTGCGCCGGAAACGACGGAAGCGCGAATCAGGGCCGCCGTCTTCGAGCGGTGGATGTATTCGAGCATGGCGGCGTCGATCGGCTTACCACCGGCTTCGAGATCGGCCACCTGCCCGCCGACCATGCCGTTCACGGTGCCGGCAGCGGTCGAGATTTCGCGGACGAGCGCGGCACGGCGTTCGGCGGAAAGCTCGGTGCGGGCGAGCACTTCAAAGGCGCGGGTGAGCAGGGCATCACCGGCGAGGATGGCCATCGCGTCGCCGAATACTTTGTGGTTGGTGGGACGGCCGCGGCGGAGGTCGTCGTTGTCGAGCGCGGGAAGATCGTCGTGGATCAGCGAATAGGTGTGGATGAATTCGAGGGCGCAGGCGACGGGCAGGACGCCGCGCGTCGGGTCGGAGAAAATGCGGGCGGACTCGAGACAGAGGATCGGCCGGATGCGCTTGCCCCCCGCGAACACACTGTAGCGCATGGCCTTGTGGATGATCGAAGGCGCCTCGGATTCGGACGGCAGAAGCGCGTCGAGGGCGGATTCGACCTCGGCGTGATCGGCTTCAAAAAAATCGGGATTCGGCGCCGGGGCAGCAGACTGTCGGGCGGGGGAGGGTTGCGTCACGAGGACTGATCCTCGTCGCCGCCTTTGGGACGGAAAGGCTCAGCGGCAAGTTTTCCGTCAGCGGATTTGAGCAGAATTTCGACGCGGCCTTCGGCTTCCTGGAGCTGCTTCTGGCATTGCTGGGCGAGGTGCAGGCCCTCTTCGAAGAGCTTCATGGCATCGGTGAGCGGGAGGTTGGGCTGCTCGAGGCGCTTCACAACGTCTTCGAGGCGCGCCAGCGATTTCTCAAAGTCCATGCCGCTTTGCGGCGCGGTCTTCTCGCCGGATTCGGGAGCATCGGAGAGCCGGGCCTTCTTCGCTGGCGGGGCATTCACTGGCATTCACCTCGTGGCCATCTTCCGCTCATGGCGTCACTTCTGGCAAGCAGGACAGAAGTACGTCGAACGCCCGGATTGCGTGATGCGCCGAATGCCGCGCGGGGCCCGCGGGCCGCAGCGGCGGCATGGGCGGCCTTTGCGGCCATACACGCGCAGGATACGGTCCAGCCCCTGAAACCACCATTGCGAATCGCGGAAATCCGGCGGGGGCCCGATACAACATTCTAGCGCAGCCCGGAGAACGGCAACAATCGCTTTGTGGAGGGCGCGGATTTGCGCGGGCGCGAGGCGATCGGAGCGGCGCCGGGGAGAGAGGCGGGCGCGCCAGAGCGCCTCGCTCGAATAGATGTTACCGAGGCCGGCGATGCGCGACTGGTCCATCAGGAAAAGCTTCAAGGGGCGGCGCGAGGCGTGCAGAACGGCTGCCAGTGCGGCGGGAGTGAACTTCGGCGTCAGTGGCTCGAGGCCCAGGCGGCGCAGGCCGGGGAATCGCGCGAGGTCGTCGGAATAGCGCATGCGACCGAAGTGGCGGGTATCCACGAAGCCGAGTATGGCGGGCCGGCGGCCAGCGAGAGTCAGGCGGACGCAGGAATGCGGCGTGGTTTCGGCGGGGGGCAAGAGCGTAAGTTGGCCATCGAGCATGAAATGAACGACGAGCCAGCCGCAGTCGAGTTTGAGGAGCAGGTACTTTGCGCGGCGCTGCACGCTGCGGATGGTTTGACCTTCGACAGCACGAGAAAAGAAGGCAGGTGTTTGTGGCCGGACGGCAATGCGGTGGACCACACGGACGCGGACGATGCGTTTGCCGGTGACGAGGGGCTGGAGCGCGCGGCGGACGGCTTCGACTTCGGGGAGTTCGGGCATGCGTGTGCGCGCGGCCTAGTGGTTTGATGCGGGGAGCAGTTGGAGGTGGTGAACTGCGAGCGGCTTTTCCGCGGCGTCACTGAAATGGCTGGGGATTCCGCGGCCTTCGTACCACGCGGAGAACTGATCTTTGTAATTGGCGCTCAGGAATTGTCCGGACTGGCCCATGGTGAGGTTCATGAGCGAGTTATCGAGATTGGAGAGATCGGCGACGAAGCGCATGGCCGGGCCATACGTGCGAGCAATCTGCTTGACGGAATAAATGCTGCCGGAGATAGGCACCGGGCCGATGCTAAGCGCGCGGCGGAGCAACCCGTCGCGCCCCAGGGGATGGTACATGCGAAGGAGATTAATCTTGCCCCATTCCCGGATTTGATCCTGCGGGGCGAAGTATTTGTCCATCTGGCGAACGGCGAGGTCGGCACTGGAAATCAGCAATTCGTCGTAGTTGCGGAAGCCGGGAGGCAGCCAGCGGGCGGGACGCTCACGCAGAATCCATTCCAGAAAAACTCCCGCGCGCATCCACTCGAGATAGGCATCCACATTTTCGCCCAGATGCGGACGGAGCAGGTTGTAGAGCAGTGCGCGCCGCGTGAATTCCAGAAAGGTCATGGACACGGAATCGATGGTGGCCTGACCGTTCCATCCCGAGACGGATTGCAGCAGTCTTGAGGTGCGCGGGTCGGCGGGCTGCACACTTCTCACGGCCTTCGCCAGTTCTTGAGCCAGCAGGACGTGCGGGTAGGAGTAAATATCCGTGGAGATACGAATAAAATCCTCGGGCTCGAAGTCTTTCCGGTCACCGAGCAGTTCGTAGATTCGCGCCGTGCGATAGGGCGCCATCCAGCCGTCGGTCAAATGCCATTTGTAGTCTGGCCCGGTGACGCGCCCGTTCGCGGTGGCGATGATGCCTTCGGGCGGATCGTAGAGTTGCGGCAACTCGTCGCGGGGGATGTAGCCGGTCCATTCATGGTCGTCGTTGTCGCCGGGCACGGGGACGCCGCCCGTTGGCTGGCGGCGAGTCGGCACCAGCGCGGAGACGATGTAGCCGATGTGGCCGTCCACGTCGGCGTACAGGGCGTTCTGCGCAGGGCCCGGAGTTTCATGCAGAATGGCGCGGAACTCATCCCAGTTCTTCGCGGCGCCGAGCAGGAAATAGTTAGCGTCGAGACCTCCGGGTTCGGTGGCTGTCCAGCGGATGGCGTAGCCGGTCGAGCCGTCGCGTTCGATCACCGGCCCGTGGCGGGTGAGCACGACGTCCAGGGTGCGATCGGGGGCACCGCGCACGTGGATGACCTCGCGGCGGGTTGTGGCGCGCAGCC
>Ga0187803_10000260_pt1 | contig 21642 bp, 16 predicted proteins | sample NC_wetland_sal_i_2_FD_132425 | JGI IMG/M metagenome (GOLD analysis project Ga0187803, IMG submission 132425) | Wetland sediment microbial communities from Neuse River Estuary, North Carolina, USA - Control_3 | ecosystem: Environmental > Aquatic > Freshwater > Wetlands > Sediment | place: USA...
CTGGTGGTAGACGATAACGGCGAAGGGTTCAGCTTCGCCGGGCGCTTCACGGGGGATGAGCTGGACCGCCTGCGGTTGGGTCCGATTTCCATCAAGGAACGTACACGCACGGTCGGGGGAGTACTGACCGTGGAGTCAAATCCTGGGCATGGTGCGCGTCTAACGATAGAGGTACCGCTCGGTTAAATATGGCGAAGACCAAACAGCAAATCCGTGTATTGATGGCCGATGACCACGCGATCTTCCGCGATGGCCTGCGCAAACTGCTCGACGGCGACGACGAGATAACCATTGTCGGCGAAGCGCAGAATGGCGCCGAATGTATCAAGATGATTGCGAAGCTGAAGCCCGATATCCTGCTGCTCGACCTGCGCATGCCGGAGAAGGACGGGCTGGCGGTACTGGAGGAAGTGAATTTCGACACGCTGCCCACTCGCGTGATTGTCCTGACGGCGGCGGAGGACGACCGCGACGTAGTGCGTGCGATGCGGCTGGGCGCGCGCGGGGTGGTGCTGAAGCAGTCCGCCACGGACCTGCTGGTGAAGAGCATCCATCGCGTGCACGCGGGCGAAATCTGGCTGGACAACCGCATGACCGCTGAAGTGATGAAGGCGTTTTCGAAGTCGTCGGAATCGGGGCCGCGACGCGAAAAGCCTCTGCTGTCGGACCGCGAAAAGGAAATTGTGCAACTGGTGGCGCAAGGTTTCCGCAACAAGGAAATCGGCGAGAAGCTGTTCATCTCCGAGCAGACGGTGAAGAATCACCTGCACAATATTTTCGATAAGTTGGGCGTTTCGGACCGCCTGGAACTGGCGCTGTACGCGATTCATCACCGGCTAATCGACCAGACGTAGAATCAACCCTCCAATCAAAGTGCAGAGAAGTAACCCACGGATAAATCCGGATATGTGTGTGCGGCCGGGAATAATTGTTTTCTAGTATTGCCATAATGATAGTGGACTCGTATTCTCACGCGAGTTTTGACGGCGTGTCCGGTTGTAGGGGATTAAGCATTTCTAAAAGCGGATGGGTGTGGGCGGCGTATGCCCATATTCAAGGTGCGAATTTCGCTGGGGAATTCGTGCGAGTCCAGTCGGCCAGCTTCCTATGCTTCCGGCATATTGAACCTGCGAATTATTTGTTCCTGCGGAAGGGGGCGACATCTTGGGTAGAGTGATTCTTCTTTTCGTTTGCTTGACAACTCCTTCTTTCGCGCAGAGCAATTACGCATCTGTCTCTGGCGCGGTGACCGATCCGCAGCACCTTCCGATCGCTTCCGCCACCGTTTCATTCCGCGCCTTGACCACTGGTGAACTTCGGCCCGTGACCACCAACGAGCACGGATTATTCGAGGCTGCCGCTCTCCTCCCGGGCGATTACGAACTCAAAACCGAAGCGGCTGGCTTTGCTACGGCATCCCAGACTCTTCGCCTCGAAGTCGGTCAGAGGCTCACCGTAGAAATTTCCCTCCGGGTCAGTTCCGTCCAACAAACCGCGCAAGTCAAGAGCGGCATGGAAGTCCTTCGCACCGCCGATGCCATAGTTGGAGAGGTTGTTGAGCCGCAGTCAGTCAGTGAATTGCCTCTCAATGGAAGGATGCTCATTGATCTCGTGCTCACCGTCCCTGGTGCGCATATCGGTTTTGGCGCGCAGACCGGGCAGACCAATCCGCTTTACTGGCGCCCCGGTCAACGGTCCGCTGTTGTCCTTGGCGGTGCTCGCCCCAACGCCAATTTTTTCCTTCTGGACGGCGCCACCAACACGGACCCCACCTTCAACACGCAAAACTTGAGCCCGTCTCCTGATGCCGTACAGGAATTTCAGGTGGAAACGAGCAGTTACACCGCCGAGATGGGCGGCGCCGGCGGTGGCCAAATCAACATCGTTACCCATTCCGGCTCCAACCAGTATCACGGCACTGTCTATGAATTCCTGCGCAATGGCGCGCTCGACGCCAGTAGTTTCGGATCAATGGGCAACAATCACCTGGTTCAGAATAATTTTGGCAGCTCAGCCGGGGGCCCGCTCTCGGGCAAGAAGACTTTTTTCTTTGCCAACTACGAAGGTTTGCGGCTCTCGCAAGCCGACGCTCAGACGCTGACCGTCCCCACTCGCGACGAAATCATGGGCGATTTCAGCAAGAGCAACGTCAACATCTACGACCCCGCCTCAGCGCAACCCAATCCCAACTACAATCCGAAACTCCCCACCGGACCCTCCAACTACGCCTACACCCGCACACAATTTCCCGGGAACCAGATTTCTTCCAACCGCATCAACCAGAACCTTGAGAGTTTCCTACTGCAGGTCCTCCCGCGGCCGAACATGATGTCCACATCCAGTCAGGATTCCAACAACTACCTCGACATCCGCAATGAAACTCACTTCAACGATCAAGGCACCCTCCGCATCGATCACATTTTCTCCAACGGTGACATTCTCTTTGGCCGTTATTCTCTTGGCACGGAGCGCGGCTTTTCGCCCAGCAACGGTTCCACTCCAACCACGGAAAATCTTCCGGGCTTTGGCGCCAACTTCGACAATCTCGCCCAGCAAGCCGTCATTTCCTGGAACCATTCCTTCTCCAGCGGCAAAGTCAATTCCTTCTCCGTGGCGGTCTCTCGCCTTTCCATGGATCACACTTCGCAAAACGACAATGTCAATGACTATATCAGCCAGCTCGGCTTTCAGGGCATCGGCTACGGTGGCGAGGGCGCTTGGGGCGCTCCCTGGTTCGCGGTCCAGGGATACACAGGTATCGGCGATACATTTGCCGCCACTCCTATGCACGCCTGGGACACTATGCTGGAATTTCGCGATGCCCTCGCTTGGCAGCACGGCCGTCACGGCATCAAAATCGGCGGCGATTTACACCGCTATTGGTGGCCTATGTGGGGCTTCTTCCAGAACCGCGGTTACTACCAGTTCACCAACGGCTACACCACAGACAACGGTTTCAATGACGGAACCGGTTCCGCGCTCGCGAGCCTTCTTCTCAGTCTCCCCACCGTGAAGCAGCGCCAGGCCGGCATACCCCAGATGGACCTCAAGAATTGGGGCGCGGATGCTTTCGTCGAAGACACCTGGCAAGCAAACTCCGTCACCACTCTCACTCTCGGCCTGCGCTACGAATATTCCAGCCCTCTTTATGATGACCGCTACACGAACACGAATCTCATCTTTAACAGCGGTGTCCCGTCCGTCTTCATCGGCGGCCAGGAAGGCTATCCGTCGGGACTCCTTTATTCCAACAAGCACAACTTTGCACCGCGCGCCGGCTTCGCCAGACAGATCCGCACATTCGGACTTGTGCTCCACGGCGCCTATGGAATCTTCTTTACTCCTGTTGATGGGAACACATGGTGCAATCAGCGCCACAATGTCCCTTACGTTTTCCCGGAAACCCAGCAAGCCGACAACTTCACTCCCCCGGCCGCACTCTTCAATTCCGGCTTCAATTTCGGTACGCCCGTCTTGGGTACGGGCGCGCTCCCTGCCACCACCGTCAGCTTCACCGCGTTTGACCCGCACGCGGCCGCCCAATACATCCAGCAGTGGAACACCTACCTCGAGAAGAGCCTTGGGCAGAACACTTCGGTGCAAGTCGGCTACGTTGGCGCGCGCGGCTTCCACTTGCAGCGCGCTCATTTGATTAATAACGCGCCTCCGGGCCCCGGGCCTCTCGGCCCGCGTCGTCCTTTCAAGACGCTCTCCTTCGTCCCGGACGCTGTTATCAACACTTCGGACAGCTCCGCGAATTTTGTCTACCAGAGCAACACGTTCCCAGTCAGCACCATCAATGTTCTCGAAAACTCGGCGCAGAGTTGGTACGACGCCGGCTATGTCAACGTCCGCCGCCGCTACTCCCATGGTCTCAGCTTTCTTGCCAACTACACCTTTTCAAAAAATCTCACCAACGCCCCCGATTTTCGCTCCCCTATGGACGAATCGGCCATCCCGCAAAACGACAACAATCTTGCCGCTGAGAAAGGGCCCGGCTGCGATGTCCGCCATCGCTTTGCTTTAAGCACCGTCTACGACATTCCGAGCGTTACAGCCGTCACCTGGGTGCGCCTTCTCACCTCCAACTGGCATATTTCTGCCGTTTATCAGGCCCAATCCGGCATGCCCTTCACCGTGTCCGTGTTCGGCGATACCGCCAATGCTGGAACCGTACTGGGTGAGAATCCCATACGCGCCAACTACACCGGCGCCCCCGTATTTGGCCCGGGGACGCGTACTTCCGCTGAGTGGTTCAATCCTGCCGCTTTTGCCACTCCAGCGGCCTATACCTTCGGCAATGCTGGCCGAAACTCCGTCTACGGCCCGCCACTGCAAACAATGGACTTGGCTTTGGTTCGCTCCTTTCGCCTCAGGGAAAAGTTGAATTTGCAGTTGCGTGGCGAAGCCTTCAACGCCCTCAACAAGGTCAATCTCGGCACCCCCAACCGTTTCGTCAACACTCCGCAGTTTGGCACCATCACCATGCCCATGACCCCAGGTCGCGAGATCCAGATCGGCGCGCGCCTCTCCTTTTAAGCCGTCCGGACCGGTCAAAAAAGCCATATATCCCGCGAACAGCAGCGGCGTGATCGGATACACGGAATTGAACTACGTATTCTGAGAAGCGGCCCAGCCGGGGCGCGTGGTGCAATTGGCCCTGAAATTTCTGTTTTGAGTGAAAGGTTAACGGAAATGGCGCAGCCAAATGTGACTGCGCCACTTCTATTTCATAAGGCTAGTCACCAACTGGCACGGGAACGGGTTGCCGAATCTCTTCTTCTCTTGGCTTGGCACTCGAGTAGGAAGTGAAGACGAAGGCGACGAGCACCAGCGCGCCGAGAGCGAAGATTGTATCGCCGGGTACCCGCATCCAGCGGAGAGTCTGCATGATCGGAGAGCCGAGGAATTCCGAGCTCCGGGCATACCAGTAGCCTTGGTTGACGGATGCCCATGTTTGCATAAGGCCTACGGGCAAAAGGCTTCCCACACACATGGCGAAGAGGCCAATATTCATGAGCCAGAAAGCGGCTTTCAACCAACTCTCTCTCCACTTGACTGCAGGGCTCATCGCCCGGAGGCAAACCAGCATGAGGCCAATGCCGAGCATGCCATAAACGCCGAAGAGCGCTGCGTGCCCATGAAGCGGAGTGGTGTTCAAGCCCTGCATGAAGTAGAGGGCAATGGGCGGACTAATCATGAAGCCGAAAAGGCCGGCGCCGACCATGTTCCAGAAAGCCACGGCCACGAAGAAATAGATGGGCCACTTGTAGCGCTGCGCCCAGGGAGTGAGCTTTCCTCGGCGGAGATCATCCACCGCGGGGTAGGCCACCATGGCCAAGGGGACAACTTCGAGGGCGCTGAAGACCGAGCCAAAGGCCAGCGCGACGGTGGGGGTGCCGGAGAAATAGAGATGGTGGCAGGTGCCGATGATGCCGCCGGAAAGAAAGATGGTGGCGGAGAGAAGAGCGGCTTTGGCGGCCATGGCGGGCTGAATCAGTCCTAAGCGGGTAAAGAAGAAAGCAATAACCGTGGTGGCAAAAACTTCGAAGAATCCTTCTACCCAGAGATGGACGACCCACCAACGCCAGTATTCGACAATGGACAGATGAGTATGTTGGCCCCAGGAGAGACCGGCGCCGTAGAAGAGAGCGATGGCGGCGGCGGACATGATGAAGAGCCAAAGGAGTTGCCGCTGATCGCCGGCGAGTCTCAAAGCGGGACGGACGGCACGAACCACAAGAAAGAGCCACAGGAGCAGGCCTACGAAGAGCAGAAGCTGCCAGGCCCGGCCGAGGTCAACATATTCGTACCCCTGATGGCCCCATAGGAAAGAAGCAGAAGTGCTTAGCTTGTTGTGAATGCTGAGCCATTCGCCGGTCATGGAACCGACGACGACCAGGAGGAGGGCGCCGAAGAGGACGTGCACGCCGATGCTCTGAAACTTCGGTTCCTGCTTGCTGACCAGCGGGCCGATGAACAGGCCGGCAGCCAGCCAAGCGGTAGCGATCCAGAAAATTCCCAGTTGGACGTGCCAAGTGCGGGTGACGCTGTAGGGGAGGATGTGGGAAAGCTTGATGCCATAGAGGGCATCGCCTTCGACACCATAGTGCGCGGTGATCACACCCATAAATATCTGGACGAGGATGAGAGCGGAGACCACCCAGAAATATTTGAGGGTGGCTCGCTGCGAAGGAGTGGCCTGCCATTCGCCGAGAGGATCGGTGGCAGGTGCAGTGGGATGCGGCTCGTCCCTGTTTTCGGAGGCGTACCACCACACCATGGCGCAGATTCCCGCGAGCAGCATGATAATGCTGACGCCCGTCCACATCACGCTGTCACCGGTGGGACGGTTGCCCACCAGCGGTTCGTACGGCCAGTTTTGCGTGTAGCTGACCGTGTCGCCGGGGCGCGTGGCGGAGGCGGACCAGGCGGTCCAGAACATGAACGCGGCAAACTGGCGCATGCGCTGCGGTGAGCTGACGCTGCCCGGCGGAATGGCATAGGCTTTGTTGCCGTTGATGAACACGCCGGAAAAGTGCTGCAAGCAGTTTTCAAAGGCGCGGGCGCGAACCGGTTCGATGATCAGTTTGTTTGTGGCGGGATCGTAGGTGTTGCGGCGATAGATGCTTTCCAAGCGGCCATGCAGCTTGCCACGATCTTCGAGGGAAAGATGGTCGTAGTCTGTGCCGAATTCCTTTCCGGCCCACTCATTCAGGACGAAGATTGCTTCGCGATGCAGCCAGTCAGCGGTCCAGTCCGGCGCGACGTAGCTGCCGTGGCCCCAGATAGAGCCGACTTCCATGCCTCCCAGGGCCTGCCAGACATTTTGACCGCGTTCGATGTCGCCACTGTGAATAACGATGGTTCCATCGGTGGAGACGACGGAGTCGGGGAGGGGAGGCATTTTTTGGTAGATGCGGGTGCCAATCCAGCCGAGGACTGCAAACGAGAAAGAACAGACGAGTGCAAAGCTTATCCAAAGTTTCTTCATTGGGCTCCTACTCTAAGAAAGAATGGGGATTGCCTTCCCAACGGACAGTGACTTTAGTCACGAGTGAGGAAACGGAGCGAGTGCGGGGCACCGGAACGAGTTGGAGTATGAGCGACACCATTATAATGCAGCGAGCGAGACCTGTGCACCACTGCGCGGTAGATCCGTCGCGAGTCGTGTCTCTTGACGCGGTGGGTTACTTTCGGCGCCGGATGGACGGGGCGAAGTGGTGGTCAGTCGAACTGAAAGCAGTCATCCTGTAGAGCATGGCACCTTTGGCGCCATCAAGGTCGGAAACATCCGGCCAATACCAGCTTCCACTGTTCATATGGGACTCGTCGCGCCGGTTATATAGCATTCTAGTATCAAGGAAACAACGACTTAACGGCACGGAGATCCTGCCAACCCTATGGGAAGAGGCATGGCGTAGGGAGGCTGTGAGGAATGGGTAGGAAAAATAGGGGGGTGGTTCTAGTACATCGGTACTTTCTTCGCCTTAAATGAATATGTATCCCGAGTTCTATTGTTCTCTAGGCGTAGGCCGGATAGACTCAATCTTTCAAATATGGAGGTTTGCCTTGACCGGGTCAGAGCGCCGCACTACCCAGAGATTTTCCATGCGGCTGCCGCTAACCGTACGTTGGACGACAGGGGCAGCAGTTGGGGAAACAAACACAGAATCCCGCGATGTAAGCTCGCGCGGGGTTTACTTCTTCCTATCCAAGGATGTCAAAGAAGGATCTCCCGTTGAGATCCTGCTGACACTGCCGAACGAAATCACCATGGCCGGCCCAGTGAAGGTACGCTGCCTGGGCCGCGTACAGCGCACGGAGCCACGCGATGAAGGTTCCGTGGGAGTGGTGGCGGCGATCGAGCGATACGAGTTCATGCGGAGCAGCGACGAACAGTAGTTGAAGCGAGAACTCCTTCCAAATTTGCGGTACAAGTTCCTTGCTCGCTCACTGCGGAGGCGGGCGGGAATAGCCGGGGTGCATCGGCCCCTCAGCGGAGCACCCCGGCTGAACTGTTTTTGGGCATCTGGTGTTGGCCGGCTTCGATTTGCGGCGAAAGCAACGGACGCGATTCTGCCGCAACAAGACGGGATATCAGATACCAGCGATCAGTGATCAGGAACCTTGCGTCCAGCCGCTCGCGGACTTCCATGCTCCTGGATTGTCCCTAGCAAACCTGCCCTTTCGGAAAGTACTCCTGCCACTGCGACAGTTTGATAAGTGGAATGCGCTCGCGTCTCCACGCGTGGCACAAAGCCACGCTTAAAACGGGAAGCGCACGGTCAGTATGTATTTGTGATTATAAGTGTGGAACTGCGTGGCGGCGATTTGAACGCCGGTGCCAACGGTGAAGCCGAGGCGATGCCAAACAGGGAATTTGCCGAAGACAATGCCGGGCGTCAGGAAGAGTTGTGTCTTGCCATCATTCGGGCCCTGGGAAAAGTGGGTGTAGTTGACCTCGGCCTCCGGCCAGATTTTACGCAACACGCGGTATTGGGCAACGGAATTCCAGACAATTTGGCGACCGATGAGGTTGGTTTCTTCGACGGGGAGGATTACCCCGAATGTGGAAGTGACATCGAAATTGCCCCAGCCTTTGCCGGCAGCGATCGTGGGCGTGATCGTGGCGTCCTTAGTGCCGTTTGTGTAGGAGCCGGTTGGAATGGAGCCGCCGAGAAACGCCGTAAGGATGTAATTGCCACGCTCTTCGTTAGCCGCAAGGATGCGGTATTTCAGCAGGAATGAAACGTCTCCCCAGCCGTCCGGGACACCATTGACGCTGCGAACGATATAGGGCGGCGGATTGATGAGGAGCTCGATGTGAGAGGCAGGGATAATCTCGAGGCCCTTGGATCCGCCGTAGTTGTCCAGCACGGTGGTGCCGTTGGGTTGCACCTGGCGGGAAAAGTCGTAACGGAATTCTTGTTCGAGGCGAGGGGTGACGGTGACCACCGGAGTAATCCAGTGGGGTTGTTCAGCCTGGGTGGCAGCGACCATGGAGAACCAACGAGAGAAGAATCCATCATCGGAAGAGGGAGGCGCCGCGCTGGCCGGATCGGCCATGGAGTTCGGGGCTTCCGCGAGAGAACCGTCTGCGGGCTCCTGGGCGCGGCCCCGCTGCGGAGAGGCCTGGAACAGGAGGGAAAGCGAAAGTGCGAGCGCAAAATGACGAGCCATGTGAGCGGGCCTTTGGAGAAACAAAACGCAGGTTCCAGCCATTCCGGAAAAACACTTTAAGTCATATCCATACGATAAAGCAATACGACTTTATACGGATGTATCCGAGGGAACGGCGTTGGAGGCGCCCGTTGCTGCCCAGGGAGCGCCTGTCCTTTCGGGCAGGCGATTTTCGAGGGGCAATAGGCGAAGATGCAGACATCCCCCGAAAACGGGCGATATCTCACTGCTTCTCGTGAGGGAAGCGACAGGAACGACGACTATGCCGGACCAGCCGGCCAGGAACATTTTGGGATTCACATGGGATAGCGGGGCAAAGCCCAAGGAGCGGCTCGCCACGCCGGAAGAACAAGCCGAATATGGCACACCTGGTCCCGATCCGGAAACTGAGGCGAGGATCCTGGCACTCTTTGAAGAACAGTTGCTGCAAGACTTGGTGAAGGGGACCACTGCTCCAAAGGCTCCTGCCGATTCCCTAGAGATTCGTAACCAAAAAGTAGCAGAGGTTACGGAGCAGGGAGAAGAAAAGACAGGGCCTGCCAAATCCGCGACAGTCAGGGAAGAGGTTGTAGAGATCTACGCAGAGCGGCCGGTGGAAGAGAAGACGGGAGCGGTGGAAGAGAGTGCGCCGGAGCCGCCGATAGAGTTAGGTGCGGAAAGCAGCACGGAACCGGAGACGCTTGCGTCCGAGGGTGAAGAATCACCGGTTCAGGCGAATTCACCGGCGGCGACTAGCGACCTGCTGGAATTTGCGCAGGTGCTGGACCAACACCGCATTTGGGTCGAATCCAGCGGAAAAGAAGGCGCGCGCGGGCACTTCAGTGGAGCCGACTTGACCGGAGTGGATTTGACGGGTGCGAACCTGCAAGGCGCGGAACTGCAGAAAGTGAACCTGCGCGGTGCAGACCTGTCGATGGCGAATCTGCGAAACGCAATTTTGGTGGAAGCGGATTTGCGCGAGGCGAATCTGCTGGGCACGGAGTTTTCCGGCGCGAACATGATGGGCGCGAATTTGTACGGAGCAGAGGGATTGTGGGCCGGGCGGCTGGGCGGAACGAACTTGTTCGACGCCACGCTGCCGGAAGCGGTGGCGGCGTTGACCGGGAGAAAGACGATCGAGCAATTCACGCAGTCGGCGCGCTGGTTCTACCTGCTCCTCATGGTTTTGTGCATGAGCGCATTCGGACTAATTGCACTGACGACAGATGTGCGCCTGCTGCTGGATGAATCGGCGACGGTGACGGCGCGTATTCCAAACATATTGCCGCTGCAGGGATTTTATCTGGGAGCGCCGCTGTTGCTGACCTTGCTTTGCCTGAGGCTGCAATTTCTCCTGCTGCGGTTATGGGGAAGCATGGGAGCGCTGCCGGCGGTATTCCCGGACGGACAGACACCGGAGAAGGACGGGCGTTGGTACCTGATGGGACCGATCCGGCCACATTTGCGCTGGGCACGGGAGCCGCACTCTGCGCTGGGGATGGTGGAAAGCTACGTGGCGATGCTGCTGGCGTACTGGGCGGTGCCTGCGACGCTGTTGTTCTTCTGGCTCAGGTATCTGGTGATGCAGGATTATCGCGGGACGCTGCTGCACGTGTTTTTGTTCACGGTGGCGAGCGCCGGGGCCTGCGCAATGCCACGAATTGTGAAGCGGGTGCTGCGGCCGGGAGATTGGACGGAGGAAAGCACGCCGCAATTTCTGCACGATGTGCTGAAGGCCACGCGTGGGCCGCTAGTAGCGGGCTTGGTCTTGTTTCTCATGTCCCTTGGAGTGATCCGCGGAATACCGGGAGACCCGACGCTGCGGCCTGAAGTAGAAAGAAAGGACCCGCGGCGATGGGTGGCGACGGCGTTTCAAGCCGTGGGGTACCGTCCGTATGCAGACCTGACGGAGGAGAGGATATCCACGGTGCGCGGAAAGGCGGGAAATGCGGTCGGGGCCGGGAGCGAGGCGAACGGACCGCGACTCAACGAGATCAACCTCCGGTATGCCCGAGGTTATCATGCGGCGTTTGCCAACGCCCGGATGTGGAAGGTGAACCTGGAAGGCAGCAGTCTGGCGGACGCGGATTTCCGTGGAGCAAATCTCCGCGAGACAAATTTGCGGTCAGCCAGAATGGATCATGTGCTGGCGGAGAAGGCGAATCTGGTCAGCGCGGACGCACGAGGCGCGGTGTTCAGCGGCGGAGATTTCCATGGCGCGGATTGGTCGTACGCAAACCTCGAAGGGGCGGCACTGACGACGGCAAATCTGGCAGGAGCAACGATGTACGCAGTGAACCTGCGGCAAGCGAACCTGCTACGAGCGGACTTGTCGCACGCGGACCTGCGCGATACGAAGCTGGAATGGTCGGTGCTGTCGCTGGCCAAGCTGGAGCAGACCGATCTTTCGGCGGCAAAGCTGATGGGCGCGAACCTCACCGGTGCGCAAGCAAAGGGCACAATCTTCCTGGAGGCCGATCTTTCGAGAGCGGACTTACGCGCCGCAAGTTTTACCGGAGCTGTCCTGCGCCAGGTGAAACTGGATGGCGCCACGCTGATGGGCGCGGATTTTCGAGGAGCGCTGGGACTGGAAGCCTGGCAAGTCTGTTCCACACAAGACTGGCGCGGCGCGCAATTTGATCCGGATGTGTTGGCGGCCGTGGAGAAGAGCTGCGGCGCGTCGGTTTCAATCATTCAACACTGAAGAAATCCGCAAAATGGTTGCGCAGTCGACCTCAGGGCTGACGCGCGGGAAAATTCAGAGAAAACTAATGTTCAAGTGTGGGTCACTTTCTGTCGATAGAGGGAGGTAGGGTGAATTGTGTCTCCCTCCGGAAAGGGGACCCCGTGGTTGCTCTCGTTTTACTCGCAGCACTGGCATTTCCACCTCAACAAAGCTGCATTCCTCTCGAAGCCAAAGATCCAGTTCAACCGGAACAGGTGCTGGCATGGCAACTCGAAGGCCTGACGCAGGAAGAGATTCGAGACGAGGTGGGAAGCCGGGGACTAACCGAGCACGCAGAAGAGCCGCTGCTGAACGCATTATCGGCGGCCGGCGCCGATGCGGAAACAATTTTAACGGTTCGGCATGCCAGAGGCCCACGCATCCTCTGGAAACTGGGATTACGGTTACCGAAGCCAACCGACTACTTGTATGAAGTGGCGGGAGCGGTTTTCTGGAAGGACCGGGAGTCCGCCCTGCAGACATTGCAAAATGAAGCGGAAAAGCAGCCGCGGAACCCGGACGTGCGGCTGATCCACGCGTTTTTCCTGCGGGTAGAGGAAGATTGGATTGCGGCGTACGGCGAAGCGACGGAGGCTGTGGCGCTGGCACCGCAATCGCCGTATGCGCACGGATTGCGCTCCACGATCTGCTATTACTCCCAGCTTTCTGAGTGCGCCCTGCGCGAGGCACGAGTATTCGTGGAGCTCCGGCCTCAAGACGGCGCCGCCTATATTGTCTTGGGGCATGCAAAAGAACTGCAGGGCAAATACGAGGAAGCGTTGCAGGCTTTTGCAGAGGCAAAGAGGCTTCACGCGGGGTATTCGGCGATCTATGAGGGAATGGGGCGAGTGCATGGGCGTGAAGGAGAGTTCGAGAAAGCGGTCGCGGCGTATGAGCAAGCCATCCGGATGGATGGAGAGCGCGCCGAGTATTACCGCGAATTGGGGCTGGTGTACGCGGCAGAGGGCTACTGGAAAAAGGCCGTCGAGAGCTTGAAACAGGCGAAAGAGCTGGAGCCCGACCGGCCAGAAATTTTGCTGGCTCTGGGAAACGCGTATCTTGCGGCCGGGGCGTACCCCGAAGCAATCCATGAATTTCAGGAACTGATGAAAGAAGTGCCGGACATGGAGCTGGCGCGGTCGCAGCTGGCGAAGGCGCTACGCGCAGAGGGACGCGGGGAAGAGGCCGCACAGATGGACCCGGAGCCACCGACGCTGCCGAGCTTCGCAAAGCCGCGATGATTGGGCGGAGTTCAACAAGCGTGGGCGGAAATTAAGGTCGAGATGCGGCTGAGTTGGCGGACCGCCTCGGAAGGCGGTCCCTACAAGAGAAACTTGCATGATCTAGCAGTTGAGATCCTTCGGCGATCCTAATCGGATCGCCTCAGGATGACAACGCCTCATGCACCTTGAGGAACGACAGGTTATTATCAAACGAGAAATTCCAGCTAGCGTTCATCGCCGAAGAGCTTGATGTCCTCAGGACCTTCATTGAGCGGCATAATGTCACGGCCTTGAACGAGTTGGCGAACTTGCTCGACGATATCCGGGTTGGCCAGGGTGGTGATGTCGCCGGTGTCCATGCGGTTGGAGATGGCCGCGAGGACGCGGCGCATAATCTTGCCGGAGCGTGTCTTGGGCATGTCCGGGACAATGTGGATGCGCTTGGGCCGGGCAATCTTGCCGATCATGGATTCGATTGTGGAGGTGATCTTTTCGAGGATTTGCTTCTTTGGGAGGACGCCCGGTTTCAGGGAAACATAGATTTCGGGGACGCGGCCTTTCACTTCGTCGACCACCGGTACGACGGCGGCCTCGGCGATTTCCTCGATGGTCAGGCAGGCGGACTCGAGCTCCTTGGTGCCCAGCCGGTGGCCTGCGACGTTGATGACATCGTCGACGCGGCCGAGGATGCGGTAGTAGCCATCGGGAGGCAGCACCGCGCCGTCGGCGGCGTAGTAAGGCCAATCGTGCCAATCCTTGCTCTGGGGATTGGTGTTGTATTTCTTGTAGTACTGATTGACGAAACGGTGCGGGTCGCCCCAGATGGTTTGCATGATGCCTGGCCAAGGATTACGAATGCAGATGTTGCCGGCGCGGCCGGAGTCTCCAGAAACTTCCTTACCCGTCTCGTCCCAGATGACCGGATAGATTCCGAGACAACCCGGACCAGCGCTACCAGGCTTCATGGGATCGAGCGCCGGCTTGGTGGTACAGAGGAAGCCGCCGGTCTCGGTCTGCCACCAGGTATCGACGATGACCGCTTCACCTTTGCCGACGACCTGGTGATACCAGCGCCACACTTCCGGTTCGATAGGTTCGCCGACAGTGGTCATGTGCTTGAAGCGGTAATTGTGCTTCTTGGGTTCGTCGGCGCCCGCCTTGCGAAGCATGCGAATCGCGGTGGGCGAGGTGTGAAAGATGTTCACATCGAGGCGCTCAGCGATTCGCCACACGCGACCCGCGTCGGGGAATTGCGGTACGCCCTCATAGATGACGCTGGTGGCAGCAAGCGCGAGGGGGCCATAGACGATGTAGGAATGGCCGGTGATCCAGCCGATGTCGGCCATGCACCAATAGACATCCTCGGGATGGATGTCCTGGTAATAGCGGGCCGTGCCGGTGACGTACGCCAGGTAGCCTCCGGTGCGATGCTGGCAGCCCTTGGGCTTGCCGGTAGTGCCGCTGGTGTACATCAGGAACAGAGGATCCTCGGAATCCATGGAAACGGGCTCGACGACCTGGTTGCGGTAATTCTTGAGAAGGTCATCGATGAAGTAATCGCGCTCGAGAACCATGGGCGAATCGGAAGTGTATTTGTGGGAGTAGCGCTTCCAGATGAGGACCTTGTCGACTTTCTGGCCTTCCTTCTTTGCGGTTTCGACAGCGAGGTCGGCACTCACCTTGTGATCCACCCAGCGGCCGTTGCGATGGTAGCCGTCCACATAGATAAGGACGCGGCTTCCGGAGTCCGCCGCGCGGAGGCCACAGGCTTCGCCGGAGAATCCGCCGAAAACGACGGAATGAATGACGCCGAGGCGGGCGCAGGCCAGCATGGTGATGGGCAACTCCGGGATCATGGGCATGTGGATGGTGACGCGGTCGCCCTTTTGCAGGCCGGCGAAGTCGCGGAGCATGGCCGCGACTTCGTTGACGCGGCGATATAGTTCCTGGTAGGTGATGACTTGGTGATGCTCGTCTTCGGGTTCCGGAACGAAGATCAGCGCGGCCTTGTTTTTCCACTTGGCGAGGTGCCGGTCGACACAGTTGTAGCAGGCGTTTATACGGCCACCCACAAACCACTTCCAGAACGGGGGATGCTCGGTATCGAGAGTGGTGTGCCAGTACTGATCCCAGTGCAGGAGTTCGGCGTATTCGCGGTAGCACTCGGGAAAATTCTTTTCGCTGAAGCGTTCCACAATGCGCGGGTCGTTCAGATTAGCCTGGGCGATGAAACGAGCCGGAGGGCGAATGTACTCCTCTTCCTTCCAGTGGACTGCGATCTGCGCTTCGGTCAAACTTTGTTTCTTGGCGCGAGGTTTCCGCTCGGACTGCTTCTTTTCGGCTGTTTTCGGCACGACAATCTCTCCGTAGAAGATTGAGGCAGACACAAGGCCTTGGACTCCATGCACGGAGCGCCGCGTTGCTCAAGGATAGCAACACGCCAGGGACAAACGTCCGGACCAAAACCAAGGTCAGAGCCAGCATCATGCTACGTCCAGAGTTCCCGCGTCAATCGGGAGAGTGAATGGTCCCCGGTGAAATCGTCCGTGACCGCAATGGCGGCCCAAAAGGATTTTGCAGGGGTGGGCGGAAGCTATTTTGCCAGTTCGCGAATCCAGACGGTCTTGGCGTTGGTGAATTCGCGGATGCCGTAGGGGCCGAGTTCGCGGCCGTGGCCGGAAGCCTTGACGCCGCCGAAGGGCAAGCGCGGGTCGGAAGCGACCATCTGGTTGATGAAGACCATTCCAGCTTCGAGGTCGTTGATGAAGCGCTCGCGCTCGGCAGGGTCATTGGTCCAGGCGCTGGCGCCGAGGCCAAAGCGGCTGTCATTGGCGATGGCCAGCGCTTCGTCGATGCTCTTCACGCGGAAAACGCTCGCAACCGGGCCGAAAAACTCTTCAAGATAGGCCGGGGAATTCTTGGGAATATTCGTGAGTACGGTGGGCTGATAGAAATTGCCGGGACCGGCCACGGGCTTCCCACCGGTCAGTAATTTCGCGCCTGCCAGGATAGTTTTCTGCACATCCGCGTCCAGATCTTTCACCGCGTCGGGGGTAGCCAGCGGACCGACCTCGGTTTTGGCGTCGAAAGGATCGCCCAGCTTCAAGGCCTGCATGCGGCGGACAAACTCCTTTTCGAACTGCTCGGCGATTTGCTCGTGAACGATGAAGCGCTTGGCGGCGATGCAGGACTGGCCGTTGTTGAGGACACGCGCTTTCACGGCGGTGGCGGCGGCCTCCTCGAGATTGGCGCTGGGCATCACCAGGAAGGGGTCGCTGCCGCCGAGCTCGAGGACAACCTTCTTGATCCGTTTTGCCGCGGAGACACCAACCTGGATGCCGGCTTGCTCGCTGCCGGTGAGAGTGGCGGCGGCGACGCGAGGATCGTTCAGGATGCGGTCGACTTGCGCGGCGCCGATCAGCAGGGTTTGGAAGACCCCATCAGGAAAACCGGCGCGCGAAAGAATCTCCTCAATCTTGACCGCACACTGCGGGACGTTCGAAGCGTGCTTGAGCAGGCCGACGTTGCCTGCCATCAAGCCCGGGGCAATGAAGCGGAAAACCTGCCAGAAAGGGAAGTTCCAGGGCATGACGGCGAGGACAATGCCGAGCGGCTGGTAGCGGATGTAGCTTTTGGAGGCGGAAGTCTGAATGACCTCGTCGGCCATGAATTGCGCCGCATGCTCGGCGTAATAACGGCAGGCGCCCGCGCATTTTTCCGCTTCGGCGATGGCGGAGCCGAGGGTCTTTCCCATTTCAAGGGTCATCAGGTGGCCGAGAGCAGCTTTCTCGGTTTCCAGGATTTCGGCGGCCTTGGTCATCCAGCGGGCGCGGTCCGCGAACGAGGTTTTCCGGAAACTCTGAAAGGCCTTGGCGGCCTTGGCGATTTTTTCGTCGACCTGCGTATCGGAAAGGGCGTCGAATTTCTTGACGAGTTCACCGGTTGCGGGATTGATAGTGGCAATGGCCATGAGAAATGCTCCGTTCAGGGATAAAGTGATTCTGCAATGAACCAGGAAACTATTGTATTCGCAAACCTTACTTTTTTACAGTAGGGATTTTAGGAGTCATGGCAAGTCCTGCCGAGTGCGAGAGAAAGCGAAGCGCAGCACTGGTTCTAAGAATTTTGCTTGTCCCCAGGCTTCAAGACGCGAATCTTTCGTTCCGTGGCGACAACGAAACAGCGAGCCCACTCACCGACGTTTTCCGTCTGAAATAATTCGGCAATCCGTGCAACCAAGTTTCTGCGATTCGGGGCGTGGAGTCGTACGAGCAGGATGCCGCGATGCGCGCCAGGAGCAAACTGCCGCAAGTCTGAGAAATCCAAATCCTGAGTAATCAGGAATCTCGATTTCTTCTGCGCCGCTTCCCAAATTTCCATATCGTTATGGCCGACGAGCCGCTCTTCACGCACAGTGTGAACATCGTGACCAAGGTCCTTCAGGAAGTCCGCCAGCCGGAGGGGAAGATTCTCGTCCAGCTTGATTTTCATCGAATGTGGGGGACTTCGGAGACGGGCATGTCCTCTTCGGCAGAAGCAGCGGCAAACGCGACGGCGGCCTGAACATCCTCGGCTTTCAGGCTCGGGAAATCGGCGAGAATCTCTTCGACGGAATCGCCAGCGGCCAGGCTCGCGAGCACGGTACGCAGGGTGACGCGGGTCCCCTTGAATACAGGTTCCCCGCCGCAAATGCCCTTTTCCCGAACGATGCGTTCTTTGTAAGCTTTCAGACTGCCAATTTCGTCCATCGCGCCTGCCTCCACTTCTGTCAATTCATCTTATCATCTGGAGCCGTGTCTGTGCCGACCTCTGTGGTCCTCCGGCGAGTTTTCAACCACCGTAACTTGTGGGCAGCGTGGGCTAACTTCCGTGGTTGTGCTTGTAGAGTTTTTCGCCCGCCGGAATGGCGACGGGCAGCCGGTTGCCAGGCAGAGGGAGGGGGCAAGTGGTGTACGGGTTGTAGGCACAGGGCGGGTTATAAGCCTCGTTGAAATCGAGATCAACTGTTTTGCCGCCGGGACCGTCTTTCGGTGGGTCTGTGTCAATAAAACGGGAGGCGGGGTAAGTGTCCTTGCCGGCGGTGAGATCGCGGAAAACGATGAAGAAACCGCCGTCACCGCCGGGCTCCACGTCGAGGCGGAGACTCTGGCCTTGGAGGGAAAAGGAGAGATAGCCCACGATGTCCATCTTGATGGAATCGCCAAGAACGTTTTGAGAATCAAGTTGTTTTGGGGATTCATAAGGGACGTAGTGGGCAGTGACGCGATAAGACTCGTCGATGGGGAACCAATTGAGGCCGGAAAAGTTTTTGCGTAGCGGACTGTTCTTGTCCTTCATGCGCACAGCGAAGCGATTGCCGCTGGCGTGGACGTAAAGAGTAAGGTCGCCGAGGACGATGCGATCCTTGCGGGAATCGGGGCGAAGCTCGGCAGCTTGAACCGGTTTGCCATTCAGCGTGACGGGTACGCCCGGGTCAATGTGTACTGTGGTTTTTCCGGAGTGAAATTCGAAGACGCCCACATGAGCAGGTGCGGATGCAGGGAGAACAAAATCATTGTGAGGATCCGACCCGAAGCGGTTCTCGCCTTCGTGCAGCCAGAAGAGACCGGAGACCGTGAGCCAACCCGTATCCGAAGTGAGGCTGGCTTGGTATTCCTGGCGCCACTTTTCGACAGACTGGCGATAGGCGGAGTCGGCACAAGCGGCGCAGGCCAAGATGAACACGGCCAAAAGCAGCCATGGGGCGCGACGCCGGAGGTAATGGGCCATGGCATTAAAAATAGCGTGAGAGTTCTCAAGGGTCAATCCAAGTTTGAAATGGTCGCACAGGTCAGAGCGACAGTTGTGTGTCCTGACGCAGGCGGGCGATGTCCCTGGTTGGGGCGCTGCCGAAGAAGCGGCTATATTCTCTGCTGAACTGCGAAGCGCTGAGGTATCCGACCTGCTGACTTGCTGCACTGGCATCCATCATCGCGGACAACATGAGGCGCCGCGCCTCCTGAAGACGCAGGACTTTTTGATATTGCAGCGGGCTCATCGAAGTGACCGACTTGAAGTGTTCGTGGAAAGAGGAAACACTCATGTGCACCAGTTCGGCCAGTTCCTCGACCTTCGTAGGCTGCGAGAAGTTCTCGCGGAGCCAGGAAACGGCTTTTGCAAGCCGGTGCACGCTGGATTCGGCAAAGCCCATTTGAGCCACGCGAGCACCAATGGGGCCGCGCAGCAGCCGGATGAGAATCTCCTCCACCACAAGTGGCGCAAGGAGTGCGACGTCGCCGGGCTGCGCCAAGCATTCCATTAACCGGATCGCGGCATGAACGATGTTCTCATCGGCCGGAGTGATGTAGACGGCCCTTCTTTCTTGAATGGGAGGCAGACCGTTCGGATACACCTTCAACACCAGTTCCGCAATCTTCTGCGGTTCCAAATCCAGCCGCAGAGCGAGGTAAGGTTCGGAGAAACTAGCTTGCGTAATCTGGGCAGCAATGGGCAAAGCAACGGAGTAGACAAGCATGCGAGAGGCGTCGTACGCATAGGCCTCCTGGCCGACGATGACGGTTTTCGCGCCCTGCGCAATGATCGATAAGCAAGGCAGGCGCAGGGCATGTACACACTGCTTGTTGATGCGTGACTGGCGGCTGGCGTACAAAGCGGAAATGCTCAGCTCAAACACACCATCGTGAGGCGCATAGGCTCGAAGCAGGCGGGCTAATTTCGCCAAGCCAGGCTCGCTGGACGGTGCGGGTTTTTCCGACGACTTTAGAGGCACCGGTTTGCTGCTCATTTTCACGCCTTCGAGAATACCTCTTTTGCGAGCGTGACGGCATTCACCGCCGTGGGCCATCCGGAATAAAAGGCCAGGTGCGTGATTGCTTCTATCAATTCCTGCTTCTTCACGCCGTTTTCCGAGGCGAGTTGCAGATGAAACCGTAACTGCTCGGAGCGGTTCAGAGCAACCAGCGCGGCCACGGTGATGAGACTGCGGTCACGCTTGGAAAGCTCGTTGCGTTCCCAAATATCGCCAAAGAGCACCCGATCGGTTAATTCGGCGAACTTAGGCGCGATGTCACCCATCGCCTGCTGCGCTGCGGAAGGTTCGTGACTCATGTTTGTTGCTCCTGTTATCGATATCCGCCGTAGCCACGGTGCGCGGCGTGACCCTTACGGTCGCGGAGTGGACGCGTTCGCCGATCATCGGGCGAGATAAGGGCTGCCCGTGTACTTCGCGCGGTAGGCCGTGTCGATGCGGTTCAGCGGCCCACCATTTTTTGCAAGTGTTCCGGATAGCGAGCACCTTGCACGGTGATCCGGGAAGCGGCGTCGTCGATTTGGCGGAGATCGTCGGGGGTAAGCTCGACGGAAGCTGCGCCAAGGTTTTCGTCCAAGCGGTGAAGCTTGGTCGTACCCGGAATGGGAACGATCCAGGGCTTCTGTGCCAGTAGCCACGCAAGCGCGATTTGCGCCGGTGTCACCTTCTTCTGTGCGGCAAATTTGCCTACCACATCCACTATGGCCTGATTCGCTTTGCGATTCTCGGCATTGAAACGCGGGACGATATTGCGGAAATCGGTGCTATCGAACTTCGTGTTTTCGTCGATCTTGCCCGTGAGGAAGCCCTTTCCCAGAGGGCTGAAGGGAACAAATCCGATCCCGAGTTCTTCGAGCGTTGGAATAATCTCCGTTTCGGGCTCCCGGAACCACAGCGAGTATTCGCTCTGGAGGGCCGCTACGGGCTGAACGGCATGTGCGCGACGGATGGTCTGCACGCCCGCTTCCGAGAGGCCAAAGTGCTTCACCTTGCCCTGCTGGATCAGGTCCTTTATAGCTCCCGCAACATCTTCAATGGAAACGCTGGGGTCAACACGATGCTGATAAAAGAGATCGATCACGTCAGTCTTGAGACGCTTGAGCGAGGCCTCGACGACCTCTTTGATATGCTCAGGACGGCTGTCCACTCCCGCCTGTTTGCCGGTCTCGGGATCGAGTTTAAACCCGAACTTGGTAGCTATGGCCACCTTCCCGCGGAACGGAGCAAGGGCTTCGCCGACGAGTTCCTCGTTGGTGAAGGGGCCGTAGACTTCGGCGGTATCAAAAAATGTGACGCCACGTTCCACGGCGGCCCGGATCAGGGAAATACCCTGCTGCTTGTCCACGGCGGGGCCATAACCGAAACTCATGCCCATGCAGCCAAGGCCAAGGGCCGAGACTTCCAAGTTGCTTCTTCCCAGCTTGCGCTTCTGCATTTGTTTCTCCTTCGAGGCGCCACGCGCAGCCTCATCTGGTCTGGTCACGATAAGAATAGACTGCGGGCCCTTTGGGCGTTTGCCTGTTTCGAGGAAGTTCTTGCCTGATTCTCCAAGACACTTTCCGCGACGGCGAAAGGCCCGTAAATCGAGCCACATAGGAAGAGTGGTGGAGGGTTGGATTGCAAACTTGGGCAGACCGAAGCGGTATGGTCGGGGCGCCGAGATTTGAACTCGGGACCTCCTGCGCCCAAGGCAGGCGCGCTACCAGGCTGCGCTACGCCCCGAC